>Ga0115002_10000107_pt1 | contig 111316 bp, 94 predicted proteins | sample ArcticOcean_MG_C_8_FD_89576 | JGI IMG/M metagenome (GOLD analysis project Ga0115002, IMG submission 89576) | Marine microbial communities from western Arctic Ocean - ArcticOcean_MG_CB11_86 | ecosystem: Environmental > Aquatic > Marine > Oceanic | place: Arctic Ocean: Canada Basin | collected... | reverse complement strand
CACAGATCGCGAATAGACCTATAACACAGCAACTCAGGAACCGCCTGAACATGTACACTCCTCCGGATCCAAGTGAACAGATGAACTCTGTATACCTTCGCTATTGTAGAATACCCTAATCAAGCAGGACAACCTAGAATAGGGTCACAGCCATCACCGTCGTCCACCAATGTATCACCATGATCTAGGTGCGCAGGAACCGCGCTGGCAGGGACACTAATGACATTGCCATTGTGATTGATTTCTACCATATCGACCTTGGCGGACACTAATGTCACTGAGATTGCCCCAACCAAAAAGAGACAAATCGCTACGATCTTTAACATACGTCTACACATACAATCCTCCCCTTCCATTCTTACACCGGTAAAAAGTGAGATAAGCAGGACATCTCATACAGAATATTACAAATGTAAGGGTGCCAATTAAGGCTGTCAAGGAACGGGGGCAAAAAATACGACAACTGCAATATTTATAGATTTTTACGTTTCGTTGCTATCCGAATCAATCTGCCCCAACACCACCTCCACCGCCCTATCCATCTGGGAATCCAATCCTTTTGCTGCCTCCCCGGGCGGGCGCTCCACGTGAACATCCACAACCCTTGGGGCTAGTTCCAGATTCTCATCTCCTTCTGCGGAAACACGGATAAAAGGCAGCCTGAATGTGGTCCCGTCCAGGAGTTCCCAGCTTCCCGTCCAGATCACCGCTCCCATCGTGGGTGTACCCACCACCTTTCCCAGCCCAAGACGACGATACCCTTCACTGAACATCTCAGCGTTACTTCCCGAATGTTCATTCGTCAGCAAGACTGTCGGCTTCCCCAGAATGCGATCCCCGGCGAGATTTGCCGAAGACGTCTTGATCTTTCCACGGTAAGTGCTGGACAGGTAGTCCCTCTTCGCCAGAACATCGAGGATGAACGTGGCGATGTGACCACCACCATTGTACCTCACATCCACGACCACACCTTCTTTACTGTGGGCCTCCGTATCGAGATCGATAAGAAACTGATGCAAGTCCTCGAGTCCCATCGCCTTGATGTGGACGTAACCCAACCGCCCCTCACTGATTCTATCCACATATTCCGTTTGCTCGTACACCCAATCCCTGTAAGCCAGATTCGATATTGCTCCGCCCCCCAAAGGCCTTACATCGACCTCCCGTCTCTCACTCTCTCCAGTTACCAATCCCACCTTGATCTTCTTCCCAGGCTTGTGTTTGAGCGCCTCCCACAAGTTGGCCCTGGCGTCAAGCACCATACCATCCAGGTCTAAGAGGCGATCCCCCTGAAGGATCGGTTCCTCGATCAGCGAACAGGGACTGTCACGCAGGATTCGATCTACGACATATCGCCCCTGTGCCAATTCCTTGGGATCAAACCTGAGTCCCAAATAGCCATCCCGGACGGATCGGCCGGAACCGGAAGCACCCAGGTGTGAACCGTTGAGTTCTCCAACCATCAGATTGAGAATATCCTGAAGGTCTGACTGCAGCTGAACACCTGCAACGAGGGGGAGATAGCGTTCCCTGACCTGATTCCAGTCTGCACCGTGGTGCTCGGGATCGTAAAAGTAATCTCGAATCAACGTCCAGGCCTCTTTGTAGACCTGGCGTTTCTCGATATGGAAATCCACATCCATTTCCGCACGGACCCTGAGCTTCTTGGTCTTCCCTTCAGGAAACTCACGGTAAGTGATCGCTCCCCCATCCAGGTAGTAGAGCTTTTTTCCGTTTTTGGAGAAATGCACCCAACTCTTTTCACCCTTCGTATCCGTTACTCTCTTCGGTGGATCGTTCTGCTTCGATTCCTCGAGTGAAATCCGCCACAAATTGGGTTTCCCCGAAAGCGCACCTCGGAAAACGAGCGTTTTGCTGTCAGGACTAATCGCCATAGCGGCTGCGTTGTATTCACCCGGTGTAAGAAGGCGCAACCGACGCTTCAGGCCCTCGAAGTCGATCTCGACCGGCTCGATCTCTTTTTTCTCTTCCTTCTTCTTCTCCTTCCCATCCTCGGAATCTGATTCTGCGACCTCATCTTCCTCTTCACTCTCTTCCTCGAACAGCTTATCAAAGTCATCTTCTTTAAAAACAGGTGGTACAGGATTCAGATCCACCCTCGCGATCTGTCCCTGGGTTCGGTACTGCTGTGTCGTGAAGATGATGAATTCGCCGTTTGGGGCCCAAAGGGGCAGGTGCGAACCGATCTGACTCAGAAAAGTCAATTGGTGAGATTCCGACTCTCCCAGGGCCTGCACATATAGATTCGTAAAGAAATTCTCATCCTTACCGGCAAACACGATCCATTTGCTGTCGGGCGACCAGGCGAAAGCGTGCGAAGAAGCGAAAAATGTGAAAAGTGCACCCTTCACCCATTCGGTGACCTTACCGGTCTCTCGCTCGATGAGACGAATCTCCTCGTTGTTGTGAACGTACGCGATCCACTTGCCGTCTGGAGAGTAACGAGGGCAGTGTTTCTGGGCTTCCTGGTCATCAGTCAGGCGATTTTCCCGACGTGTGGAGAATTGGTACTCCAGGACCTCGTTATCTCCGAATCGGTCAGAAAGGTATGCCACAGCGACACTTTCCGGGTGCCAGGTGGCGTTCTGTTCCCTGAAGGGAGAGTCCGTCACGCGAATAGCGTCGTAAGTCTCTTCATACTCCGAGGGAGCAGCGAACAGCTCGCCGTGAACCCCGAAGAGCACCTTCTTCCCGTCAGGCGACAGATGAAACTCGTCATCCAACCCACTGGAAAACACACGATGGACACTTGACCCTACCTTCTGGTCGGGAACGAGTCCGATATCCAGTTTCGACGTTTCGCCGCTCTGTAGATCGTGTCGCCAGATCTCGGCCATTCGGTCAAGGACAATCCATCGGCCATCCGCTGAAGCGCTGATTCCCAGACACCGTCCTTCCTCGAAGGTTGTGATGGGTTTCACACCGGAACCGTCCAGTTCCGCAACCCGGACATTCTCCGTCCCCCCTTCATCAGAAATGTAGAAAATCCTGTCCTCGACAGACCAGACAGGATTCACATTACGGCCGGCGTACGAAGTCACACGCTCGAAATCATCACTACCAGGTTCGGCAGCCAGCGTCCAGATGGACGAGGGCATTGGAAGCGGTCCCCGACGCCAGAAGGGAGAAGCATCGTTCACGAATGCTATTCGATTCCCATCTGGTGAAAACACAGATTGGCTCTGAGACTCCCTGGGATCGCTGAACACTTCTATGGGTGTCCCACCGTCCAGATGAACCTTGAAGATTCCGCCGCTGAGACCGTCACGTCGCGACGAAAACAAAAGCCATTTACCGTCCGGAGACCACCCTCCAAGGCTGTTCCCACCATCGAAGTAAGTCAGCCTCTTCAGATTTCCGGATTTCAGATCCAGGACGTAGATATCCCCGTTTCCGGTTCTGTTGGACGTGAACGCGACTCTGGTTCCATCCGGTGAAACACGGGGACTACGGTCGTAGCCCGGACCCGTCGTCACAGGGTGAGCCCGGCCCCCATCTGCCTCTACACGCCAAACATCTCCCGCGTACACGAACAGGATAAACGTCCCATCCGGAGAAATGTCGGGAGAATGCACATAGGGAACAGGATCGACATCGGCGAAAAAGGGATTGTCTACCATCAACCCTCCGCTAGCTTCCTCTTGTACGCTTCAAGACTTCCTCTAGTATCCTCATCACCCAGGGCTAGAATCTGAGCTGCGAGCACCGCGGCATTCCGTGCATTGTCGATTCCTACGCACGCCACGGGGACACCTGGTGGCATCTGCACGATCGCGTAGAGCGCGTCGAGTCCATTCAATGCACCCGATGCGATGGGCACTCCAATGATTGGCAAGGTCGTATGTGCCGCCAGCACTCCGGGAAGTGCCGCGGCGAGTCCGGCGCCGGCGATGATCACCTTGAGCCCGCGCTCTTTTGCAGTATTCGCATATTCGGTTGTTCGTGCGGGATTGCGATGCGCGGAACACACCGTCATATCGTATGCGATCCCGAGTTCGTCCAGGATTGCCGCTGCCTTCTGCATCGTTGGTTCGTCGGATTTGCTGCCCATTATGATGCCAACTACTGCGTCTGCCATTGCACTCCTCCTATTTGGTTCAGAGCTGTCCGCCTATTATGAGCTCAACATGTTTCATCGGGATCGCCGGGATCTCGATACGCCCGCTACGCGAGCTACTCGACCGTACGGGGGCTATTACGACAAGGGTTATCACAGTGACTACCGGGGCCTCGAACATACTCTACACAGTGAGCTGCTACGTACCACGAGCACGCTCACTTGGCTGGTATATGGGCCGACGAAAGCCGAAGCGACCAGAGCTTTCGAAATCTTCACGAAACCTCAAGATGTCCCAGCACTACTCACCGTTTGGAGTCCCGCAGCCTCCCAGGCGGCCAATCCCCCAACGAGATTCATCACGGCATTCCCAAGTTTCGGCTCGAGCAGACTCAGAGCCACACAGGAGCGGTATCCGGATGCGCAGTGGACTGCCACTTTGCGGGAATCCGGCAGTTCATCCAAACGTTCCTTCAAATGGTTAAGAGGAATGTTTACGCTGCCGCCTATATGTTCCTCTGCCCATTCATTTTCCGTCCGCACATCCAGGACCACCGGGGGATCGTCCGTGCCCAATTGCTCTGCCAGATTTGCGGCCGTGATTCGTTCCGATCGCACCACCAGATCTTGCCGCGCTGCCAGCACCTGCATCCCACCCTGGAGATATCCTGCCACATTATCGAATCCAATTCTCCCCAGGCGAACAGCGGCCTCTTCCTCCCGTCCGGGCTCCGCAACAATCACGATTTGCTCCTCGGGGGTGAGTAAGGTTCCCGCCCAGGTGGCGTACTTGCCGTCGAGAGCGATACTCAAGCTTCCCTCCAGGTGGGCCCCCTCGAAATCGGCTGGTTCCCGCACGTCGAGAATTCGGGCACCCTTTCCAATCTGTTCAAGAGCCGCTTCCATTTCCAGGGGCTTCAGGTTTTTCTCCAGAGTCTCTTCCAGAGTTGCGTGTTCCTTGGTATTCAGGACCGCGTCATACGTGAAATACTCGGGTGCGTCCGATTGATCTGCTGTCACAATCTCTATGAAAGCCTGCTTCGACATCGGCTGAAGCGCATAGTTGTACTCACGCTGCACACCAATTGTCGAAACGGTTTCCTCACTCAGGTGCTTCCCACACATCGAACCTGCCCCGTGTGTAGGATACAGGAGCGTGTCATCAGGCAGTTTCATCACCTTCTCATGGAGAGAATCATAGAGGAGAGCGCCGAGATCTTGGGCGGTCCAGCCCAGAGAGGCTCGCAAGTCGGGGCGACCGACATCTCCGATGAACAACGTATCCCCTGTCAGCACTGCGTGGGGCTGTTCCGCGTCCCGGGCAAGATCGTAGACAACAATACATACGGACTCGGGAGAGTGACCAGGCGTGTGGAGAATCTTCAGTTTCACATTTCCAAAAGACAATTCTTCACCGTCCTCGAACGACGTGATTTCGTATTCGGCCTCTGCCTTGTCCCCCAAACAGATCTTGGCACCCACACGATCTCTCAGTTCCAGATGACCGGCCAGGAAATCCGCGTGAAAGTGGGAAAGGAAGACGTATTTAATCTCGAGACCGAGTCTGGAGGCTTCTTCCAGGTACCGGTCGATATCTCGCTGTGGATCCACAACAACGCCTGTTCCGGTTTCCTCATCACCCAGCTAAGTACGAGGCGTGGGCGAGACAGCCCAGGTAGTATTGCTCAAGGATCATAGTACTTGCTCCTCACAGATTGAGTAGAAAAACGATGAACGTGACTACGCCGGATAGGAGTGCAACCCAACCCCAAGCCCGCGTATGTCCAAGCAACCACCACATATAGATTCCGCTGGCAATCCAAACGACAAAACTCAGGCAAACCAGGTCCACAATAACTGCCCAGGCATCATTCAGAGCATTATCCTGCTGAAATCCCCCCCGAGCGTGTAATCCAGTGATAAAATGGTCCCATCTGAACCTCTTGTCTTCTACCTTGATCCACTTCTTCTGCAAATTGTACGTTACCCGTACAGAAGACCAGAAGTCGAACAGATAAATCGTGACTCTGTTATTCCGCCTGTTGATTCCAAATGCACCCTCCAACCCCAGGTCACTCAGAATAGACCGGCCTGATGCACGAAGATCCTCCTTGTCGTCCACCACACGTTCATATGTTTGATCGAACCTCAACTTCCAATTCTGCACACCGTCCTTGTAGTAATCCCCCAACCAGGATTGATGGCTGAAAGGAATGGAACTGACGCCGTACATAAGAAACCAGGGCATCAAAATCAACGCCAGATACAAGTGGGTTCGACGGTTTAAGTGGTTGAATGTCATGGCCAATCGGGCTCAAATAGTGAACAGAAACATGCCGAATACCGCGAGGCCCCCGGTCAGGCAAGCCAGACCATACTTTCGAGTAACCTTCAGCTCCCACCACAGCCAGAGTCCGGATAGTACCCAAAAAATCATCGCGAAGATCACGAGGTCAACCGACACCGCCCACGAATCGTCGACCAGGAAGCCTTTTCCATACCCCCTGCGGCGATGCATGCGTTCGAGGAAGGATGGTGCGCGGAAAACTTCACGCTCCACAACAAGCTCACCGGACTCTGGTCTATACGTTATCCGTTTTGGTGAAACTGGATCATCCCTGAAAATCTGAATCCTGCCGCTTTCCAATTTGCCTCTTACACGGTGTGAGCCTGCCATTCCCAGGTCATCGAGAATCTGCTCGGCCACCAATCGTGAATCAGCCCCATCGGTGAACTTGCCATCATAGGTGAGTGATGAAATGCTTTCATATTTCGGTGCAGAACTATCGTAAAGATCCTTCAGAAAATCCCTGTGATTCATCGCGGCGGTGCTTAATCCGTACATCAACACCCAGGGCGTGAGGAAAAGCGCGAGATACATATGAATTTTGCGGACTACTTTTGAAAACACATCTGCCTCCCGGTCAAGGGACACACGAATCGGGTCAGTCTGCCTTTCGATCCAGTGCCTTGCGACCGATATCTCTCCTGCAATACGCACCTTCGAACGAGATCTTATCCACCGCCTCATATGCCCGGTTGATCGCCGCTTCGATATCATCCCCGATTCCGGTCACCCCCAAAACCCTTCCCCCAGCCGTAACGACCTCTCCGTTGGCTTCCGTGGTACCGGCATGAAAGACCACCACATCTTCCAATGCTTCGGCGTCCTCGATACCGGCAATCGGGAATCCGGTCTCGTGGTCACCCGGATAGCCTCCGGATGAAAGCACCACACAGGCGGCCGCACGATCTTCGGTTTCGACTTTCAGATCGGCCAGGGTGCCATCGTTAATCGCAGCGAAGATGTCCACCAGATCGGTCTTTAGCAGCGGTAACACTGCCTGCGCTTCAGGGTCGCCCAGGCGGCAATTGAACTCGATCACTTTGGGACCATCCTCCGTAAAAATGAGACCGCCGTAGAGAATGCCCGAAAAAGGTATGCCCTCCGCCGCCAACGCCTTCAGGGTCGCCACCATCACCGTTTCGTAGATCTCATCATACCGTTCCCGTGTGACCACCGGAGCAGGACAATAGGCGCCCATTCCACCCGTGTTTGGGCCTTTGTCACCGTCATACGCGGGCTTATGGTCTTGAGACGGCGCCAGACACACCATATGCTCGCCGTCAGTGAATCCGAAGATGGAAGCCTCCTCACCTTCGAGAAATTCCATGATGACCAGTTTGTCTCCAGCATCACCAAAGGCACGCTTCACCATCACCTCATCGATCGCATCGAAAGCCTCTTTCCGGGTTTGGCAAACGATCACACCCTTCCCTGCTGCAAGTCCGCTGGCCTTCAGAACAATGGGTGCGCCCCTGTCTTCTATGAAATCTCTTGCCGACTGCGGTTCGGTAAATGTCTCGTACCATCCTGTAGGAATATTGTATTTGTGCATCAATTCCAGGGCGAAATCCTTGTCCGACTCTATACGAGCGGCTGCCTGCGTAGGCCCAATCACGCCTAACCCTTTCTCCTTGAACCGATCTACAATCCCTTTGGCCAGGGGATCTTCGGGCCCGATAATGGTAAGGTCGATTTTCTCTTGCTCTGCGAAGGCCACCAGACCCTCGATATCATCCACTCCGATGCCCACACATGTGGCGTGTTTGTCCATCCCGGGATTCCCAGGGGCTGCATACACCTGAGTCACCCGCGGACTTTGTGCAATTTTCCAAACGAATGTGTGTTCCCGACCACCCTTTCCAACCACCAGGATCTTCATGGATCCAACCTCCAGAATGTAGCGTTCATGCCGAATGAGGAGCCACTTCCCACGTTCGCAGACCAAAACGGCTCAAATAGATGGGAATACTCCTGAACAAACTGTTTTCCGCCTCGATTTCTCGAATCATCGCCCGCTTTTCGTCGGAACGCGTGTTGCACAGAATCGTCAATGATCCGCCTTCACCACCGGCGCCGTTTACCTTCCAGCCTATCGCTCCGTGTGCCTGTGCAATTTCGATGATTCGTGCGGCATCCTGACTGATCAGGTCCGGGTGAAGCCTTCCCTGAGCTTCCGTGTTCTGCACCATCGATCGCCCCAGGCTCTCGAAGTCACCGGCATACAGTGCATCTCTGGATATCCCTGCGGTTTGGCGCAGGTCCACAAGTTGCTTGCAGTTCGGGCCCGCGCCCTCCAGCTCCGCAATAACGGATTCGTGTACTTTTGACGAACTGTGCGACTTTCCCAGATATACCAGCACAAGCCGGCGTTCCAGCTCCCACCAAATCGCATCGGAAACCCGAATAGCGGAAACGGACGAACGTGGATAATCGAACATCTCGATGAAGTTGATGCCGCCGTATGCGGAGCAAAGTTGATCCTGGATACCGCACTGCTGATGCAGCATATCCACTTCAATGGACTGTGCGGTGTAGGCTACCTCGTGGGGCGTCATCCTCCCGGGCGTCAATCTGTCCAGAGCCCCAATAAGCGCCACGGTGACTGCCGCAGAGGTGCCCGTGGAGCCGCCGGCTGGCGCCTCCGAATAAATGGTCGCCTGGATCGCCATCTCGTCCGGCACGCCCATCCGCTCGATGGAGGCCTCCAGGAGCGGGTGCCGGTCCCATTCGATTTGCTCAGGCTGAACAACGTAGCGTTCCCCGTAGTTTTCCGCATGCAATATGATCCGGTCTTCCTGGGCGTCCACCGGACGGATCTCTATCTGCACTTCGGCATATGGGTAGACACCGATATTGAAAATTCGACCGTACTCGGCGAACCATGTATCGGTCCAGCCGCCGTTATCGCAAATACGGATCGGCGCAACGCTGTTGATTGTCAGGAGAGGGGCTGCTGGATTGGACATAGAGGGTAGGAAAGTGGATCAGGTATCGAGATCGTCCTGGCTGACCTGGGCGATCCGCGTGCCTACATCCTCACCATCGAGAATGCGTAGGATCGAACCCTTCTTGTCGAAATCGAATACATGAATCGGCAGGTTGTTGTCACGCGCCAGAAGAATGGCGGACTGGTCCAGTGCACCGAGATTCTCCCGGATCACTGTGGTGTAATTCACACTGCGATAGAGCTTCGCGTCCGGGTTTTTGTTCGGATCATCGGTATACACGCCCGCAGTCCTGTGTTTTGCATAGAAAATCGCATCTGCTCTCATTTCGAGCGCACGCTGAACGCCCGGGTAATCTGTGGTTACATATGGATTTCCGATACCGCCGGCAAAGATCACGAGATACCCCTTTTCCATATGGTGCATCGCCCGCAATCGGATATACGGTTCGGCAACCGCATCGATTGGAATGGCGGTCATAACACGGACTTCCACATCCGCCTTGGCGGTCAACACGCCGCGCAACATCAGGCTGTTGATAATCGTGCCTAGCATTCCGATATTGTCAGCTTCCGCTTGTTCGATGCCCCACTGCGCGCCGAGACTTCCTCTAAATATGTTTCCGCCACCGATCACCAGCCCGACCTCGATACCTTTATTGTGGACGGTCAGAATTTCGTCCGCGATATATTCGAGAGCGTTCGGATCGAATCCAAATTCACGTTTGCCGGCAACGGCCGCGCCACTCAACTTGAGGATGATGCGTTTGTATCTCATTGGATCTGTCTTCTCCGGAGGGTAGTGGTGACTGGCGTGTCGCAATCGGGGGAGTTTTGTAGGGCGGCAGAACTCTGCAAACCTGTCTTCCGTCCAATAATATAGGTGGAGCATCATCGCTGTCAACGTTTTTCGCTCACCCCTTTCGGCAGGCAGAATTCCGTTGACTTTTGGGGGTATTTACCCAATTTTGATGCCCGTTGATTCACAGAAATTCTGGTCCTCAATGCGTGGGCACACGATTCCGCTCAGCGGCTTGACACCGCAATGTCGGAGTAGGCAGGCAACGTGGAGGTAGTCCAATGTCACCCAAAAAAGTCCTAATCACGGGGGTATATGGCCTCATCGCCGGGGCCATATACCGAAAGTTGGCAGAGCAACCTGAACAGTATGAAGTTTACGCCCTGGCACGTCGTTCCCAGCCATCGGAACGGGCGCCCGAAGGGGTCACCATGGAGATACCGGAAGATCGGTTCTTTCTCGCGGATCTCTCCAATCTGGATCAGGTGATTGCAGCAACGGAAGAGATGGACATTGTGGTCCAGATGGCGGCCGACCCGCGCCCGGACGCCCCCTGGGAGAATATTCTCAACAGCAACATGATCGGCGCCTACAATGTGTTCGAAGCGTGCCTGTTGACCGGAGTGAAGAGAATCATCTATGCCAGTTCGGTTATGGCCACCTGGGGCTACCAGCAGGATGAACCCTACAAAGCCATCAAGGAGTGTCGCTTCGATGATGTGCCCGCTGAAATTCCGCTCATCACACACAGGGACCCAACCCGACCCACAGAGCCGTATTCGGCCAGCAAGGTCTGGGGAGAAGCCCTCGCGCGCACATACTCGGATGTCCACGGATTATCCTGCATCTGCCTACGTATCGGCTGGGTGAACGCCGAGGACAGACCCTATCTCCCCGAGGTCGGGGCTGTCTGGTGCAGCCAGAGAGACATTGTGCAGCTCGTGGAAAAGTCCATCGAAGCCGATGACGACCTCCGCTTCGACATTCTGTACGGCGTCTCCAACAACAAATACCGGTGGGTGGACATCGAGCACGCCAGGGAATCTGTTGGCTTCGTCCCACAGGACCGGGGCGAAGATATGCCATCCAGCTGAAATCGATCGAATTCTAATCTGACGGGAATCCACAATGTCAATCAAGCGAGTTTTAATCACCGGAGTATATGGCCTCATCGCGGGAGCGATCTACAACCGACTCGCATCGAAACCAGGCGAATATGAACTGCACGCCCTGGCGAGACGGAGACTGCCTTCGGACAGGGTTCCTGACGGCAGGTCCCTGGATATTCCTGATGAACGATTTACCCTCTCCGACATGTCGGACCTGGATCAGCTCACAAAGATTTTTAGTGGCATCGATGTGGTGATCCACATGGCCGCCGATCCCAGTGGAGCCGGCGGTTGGGACAGCGTGCTCAACAGCAACATCATCGGCGCATACAACGTATTCGAGGCCTGTCGACTCGCCGGGGTTAAGCGAATTGTTTCAGCCAGCTCCATACAGGCCTCGTCAGGCTATCGAACAGAAGAGCCCTACCAGTCAATCGCCCAGGGCAATTACGATGCGCTTCCTGACCCATTGCCGATTGTGAGGAAAGACTGGCCCACAAGACCCATGAACATTTACGCATCCAGCAAGGTGTGGGGGGAAGGACTCGCCCGAATCTATTCCGATATTCACGGGCTCTCCTGCCTTTGCCTCCGGATTGGCTGGGTAGTCGCCGAAGACCGTCCACCGAATCCGAACTCAGGTGACGTCTGGTGCAGCCAGAGAGATATCGCCCAGATCACCGAGTGCTGCATCAACGCACCTGAGAACCTGAGATACGACATCTTCTACGGACTTTCAGACAACAAATACCGCTGGGTCGATATCGAACACGCAAGAGAAACGATCGGTTACGATCCCCAGGACCGCGCGGAGGATCATTCCTGAGAAATGGGAAAATCACAACATCCATTTTCGCTCGAAGGAAAACTTGCGGTCCTCGTTGGCGGTGGAGGGGCTATCGGCACCGCCGTTGCCAAGGGCCTGAGCGATGCAGGGGCCGAAATAGCTGTTTGTGATCTTTCCGCCGAAAAAGCGAGCCTCACCGTTGACCAGATCTGTTCTTTGGGTGGAACAGGCCGCGCATACGAGGTCGACGCCCTCTCGAAAACCTCACTGATCGAGACGAGAGACACGATCCTGGAAACGCATCCCGGGATAGACATCCTTGTAAATCTTGCCGGAGGCAATCTCTCGGAGGCAAGTACCTCCACCGAACAATCCTTCTTCGATATCCCTCTCGAGGCCATGGAAAAGACGGTGGCCATCAATCTGTTCGCTGGCGCCTTCCTTCCGTCCCAGGTCTTCGCTGAAGTAATGGTCGATAACGAAGCGGGTGGCAGCATCATCAACACCTCTTCAATGAACGCCTTTCGACCACTGACCCGGATTCCGGCATACTCGGCAGCCAAGGCCGCAGTCAGTAATTTCACACAATGGCTCGCGGTCCACATCGCTCAGGAGTACACGTCGAATCTTCGTGTCAATGCCATCGCGCCAGGCTTCTTCCTTACCGATCAGAATCGCTACCTCCTCCTTGAATCCGAATCCGATGAACTCACCGCCAGAGGAGAAACCATTGTCACCCACACCCCCATGGGTCGTCTGGGCGATCCTGCCGATCTGGCGGGTGCCGTGGTTTGGCTGGCCTCCCCTGCATCGGCATTCGTCACGGGAGTCGTGATTCCTGTCGACGGAGGCTTCTCTGCATTTTCTGGTGTATAGCTTTTTCTTACTTGAGGATTTTCGATGACAAGACTTCGTTTGGCAGTCGTCGGCGTGGGTGCCGAAGAGGGCTCGAGAGCGCGTGGATATCTGTCGACCATCAAGAAACTCGAGCATCTGTATGACCTGTGCGCGTTGTGTGACGCCGGTGCGACTGCGCTGCAGACTGCCGGAAAACTGTTTGGTATAGATGCGTTGTATTCTGATGTCACCCAAATGCTCACCGAGGAGAAACCAGATGTTCTCTTCGTGTTGGTACCTACGGATGGACAAACCGTCGTAGCGCTGAACGCCATAAAGCACGGTTGTCATCTGATCACCGAAATCCCCTATGCCCTCACCCTGGATATGGGTGATGCGATTCATCGAGCAACAGAAGAGAAAGGGCTCAAGTGGGAGATTGCCGAAAATGTGTGGCTGTGGCCAAAGGAGCGGCTCAAGCAAAAAATCGTTCGGAATGGACTGCTCGGAGAACTCAACCACGCCCGCCTGTCCTATCCCGCAGGAAGTTACCACGGCCTGAATGCGATCCGGATGATCATTGGCCGCTCGCCAATTCGAGCACAAGGATATGCACAGGCACCCCGGGTGAAACCCTACAAGAACTATGGGGGTGTCGATGAAACCACGCGATGGTGGGAAAGCGGGATCATAGAATTCGAAAACAATGTATCCTGCATCTATGAAATGCCCACGTCTCCTGGCGCAAAACAAGGATTCCATTGGGATATTGAAGGAACAGACGGCTATCTGTCAGACGATCAACTGGTTCTCTACAAGGATGGCGGCAGGGAAACGCATATTATCGAAGAAGAGTACGAGCAGATAAATGGCGAAAAGGTACTGTCCGCCGTGAGTGTCAACACGGACCCGGTGATACGCTGGGAGAATCCCTACAAGGAATTCCAGATCAGTCAAAGTGATGATGTGGCCAAAGCCGCGATTCTCGAAAGTCTGCATACCGCGGTCACAAAGGACACGGATCCCGTATACGGTATGTCCGGCGCTCGGCTGGATTACGAAATGTGGGTTGCGGTGAGAGAAAGCGCAGGACGAAATGGCGAGTGGATAGACCTTCCCATCGTCGAAACGACTGAATTGGAAAAACAGATTCGCGACGAATTTATCCGCATCTACGGCGGCGACCCGGTTGAGGATGCTGAGCGATTGCTGGATGCCAGATATGGAAGGCTCAGCGCGATGTGGACCGTGGCGGGGTGGCTGTAACTTTTTTCTGAAAATCTGAACTCATTATGGAAGACACCGAACCAGACATCGCGCTCGTGACGGGCGCCGCCAGCGGAATTGGCCGGGCGATCGCCAGACGATTTCACGAAGAAGGACTCACAGTCATCGCACTGGACAGATCTGAAAAAGATTTGCGTCTGCTGTCGGATGAAATGCCGATCATCCCTGCCGTATTCGATCTCGGTGATACCTCCGAAATTCCCTCGCTCATCGAGCGACTCGTATTGGAAAACGGTCCCATCTCCATTCTTGTGAACAATGCTGGAGCTTGGCATTATGAGCCGATTGTAAAAATAACCGAAGACACCTGGGAACACATATTCCGGATCAATGTGACCGCACCCTTTTTGCTGATTCGTGAAATCGCACCCGTGATGCTTGGTGCCGGGCGTGGAACCATCGTCAACATCGCCTCTCGCAATGCCATGGTATCCAGCATGGGTTCGGCCGCCTACGATTCATCCAAAGCGGCCCTTGTGGCGCTTACTCGAACGGCAGCCGGTGAATTCGCATCGAAGGGCATATGCGTAAATGCGATCTGTCCTGGCGTGATCAACACAACGGCGAACGACGATCTGCTGGCCGATCAAAAAGCCCTCGACGATTACCTGAAACTGATCCCACAGGCACGCTACGGTGAACCTGAAGAAATCGCCGGCTTGACATACTTCCTTACAACGAAGGATGCACGTTTCATCACTGGCCAAACCATCGTTGCGGACGGCGGGCAGATGGCCTTTTCAGACTGGAAACGACTCTTCGAATAATCTCTTCTGAGTCACCATCACATATCAAGTAGGAGAACAAATCCATGAGCAAAGGACAATGCGAAGGAAAAGTGGCTCTCGTTACCGGGGCCAGCAGTGGAATCGGAAAGGCGGTCGCCTATGCTCTCGCCGAGGAAGGCGCATCTGTGGCGGCCACCTACTTGAGCAACAAGAGCGGGGCCGAATCCCTCATTGCCGAGACACAATCCTTTACAGGAAAAGTAGAGATCATCCAGGCAGATATCACGAGTGGAGATCAGGTCCAGGGCATGGTTGCTCAAACGTTGGAGAAATTCGGCAACCGTCTGGATATTCTCGTGAACAATGCAGGTCAGTGGATGGACAAGGTATCGATCGCAGATTGCACCGAAGACATGTGGGACCAGATGATGGACATCAATCTGAAAAGCGTATTCCTGTGCTGTAAGCACACCATTCCTACCATGAAGCACCAAAAATCCGGTTCAATCGTAAACATCACGTCGGTCGCGGGGCATACCGGCGGGGCGGGCGGGACGATACCTTATGGCACAGCCAAGGGTGGCGTGAACGTCATGACGCGTGGGCTGGCCAAAGAGCTTGCGCCCTTTGGCATTCGTGTAAATGCGGTGGCACCAGGGGTAATCGATACGCCGCTGCAGCACAAGCACTCCACTCCCGAACAGTTGGTCACCTATGGAGAAGCGGCCCCGATGAAGCGGATTGGAACCGCCGAAGAAATGGTTGGCCCGGTTCTCCTCCTCGCATCCGATCAGGGCAGCTTCATCACAGGTGAAATCATAGAGGCCAACGGCGGAATTCTGATGCGCTGATCCCATTCAACGATTCCTGATTCTACCGGGTGTTCAGGGTAAGATCGGACAATCTTGAGGCTGGATTGTTTGGTGAATTCCTGAGTCATGGTTATATTATCCTGCTTCGACTCGGGCACGTTGCCACAATGGTAGCCCCTCCTTTTCTGAAAGGAATCCGGTGCCCGCTCAAAATACCGAACTGAATAAATCCACGTGGAATCGCCTGTGAAAACAGAAAACTTGCAGAAGAAATCTCTCGACATACTCACCTACATCCAGGAACACCTCTACTTCAACCGACCGGATCTTGAAGTCAAGGGCGAGTCCTACAACGCAGCACTTCTTCTGGGTCTCATTACCGGTCTTGTTGGCGGGAAAGAACTCATAGTCGGTGAGCCGGGACTTGGCAAGACCACCTCCGCCGAATACATGGGCGCACTGCTTTATCGTCTGCCCCTGGGATCGATCTGGGAAGGAGAAGTCGCCGGTCATCCGGAACAGACCGAAGAGAAAATTGTGGGCAGACCTGATCTTGGACAGCTCAACAAAGGGATCGAGGAAGTCGTATGGTCTTCTTTCGCCTTGCTGCCGGTTAAGGTAGTGGATGAATTAAACCGACTTCCCGAGACCAAGCAGAGCATGATTCTCGACGGAGTGGACAGGGGAAACTGGAGTTATCTGAACAAAGTTGTCACCAATGCCGAATACTGTCTGTTCGCTACCGCCAACTACCACGACAGAGGCACCAATACGATTGTTGCTCCTCTGCTGGACAGGTTCGACGTGATGGTCGAATCGAAGCATCCGGGACCGAATATCTCCTGGATGATCGGCAGGGAAGAACCAACCTACGGCCTGCTGAGAGATCCGGAACAGGAAAAGGCCCTCCAGACACTTCTGGCGAAACAGGGCATTGAAAGTGAAATCGAACAAATCTGCAACGCCTACGGGCTTTCTCTCGAAAAGAAACTGGGTGTACCTACACTGGGCGCGACCGATCGCAAGACCATCCGAACAGACTTCTCTTCCCTATCTTTCGATGAGGATGCCAACGCGCTGATGCGAACCCTGCTTGCCGAGCTCTCATTTTGCTGTAAACATGGGCAGAAGCGCTCAAACGAAATCTGTGGCGAAGGGTGTCACTACACGGGATACCTCTGCTATGAAGTACGCACATGTCCATCCAACAGATTTCCAATGTCCGTGCGGCGATACGCACAATGCCTTGCGTGGCTCCTTGGCGATACAAGTGTAGATGTGGAACACATCCGGACGGTGATTCCTTACGCCGCCGCCCACAGGATCCAGTGGCGGGACGACCTGGATGTATTGGACGATGTAGGTATCCGTACCGAGATCATCCCCATCCATCGCGCAAAACAGGCTACAAGGGAAGTATACAGGAGGTATCAGGAACAGGCCGATCGCATAAAGTCCGCTCTAGGGGTCGCTTGCAGGATATTCAACGGTGAAAACCTGAAACCGACCGAAGGCGATCATCCCATTTACTCAGAAATCATGCGCGACCTCGGCGTCGAAACGCCCAGACCCGTTCTATCGAACTGACCAACCGGATCACAACATATGAAACGCGCTTTCCAGGAATTCCAAGCACCAGCCACAGAGCAAGACGGAGTCCCTGTGTGGGAAATGGAGCGGGCTGCCAGATGGATGCCTCTGATTTCCAGAAATCCGTTTTCAGAATTCAGCTCCTTCGGAAATACTGGGGAGAATGAAATCCCGCTGGACCGAATTCTGGAAGCCCACGACTCGGCGGTAGAACGGCTCGCCAATGCCTACAAACAGCTCATTACGGACGAATCTCCTGACGGACTGTTCCAGCCGGATGGGGACACCATTGCAAGAATATCTGAGCGTGCCCGGCGAATCGTAGAAGGCTTACCATGTGAGGCGGGTGACATAGAAGCCTTCTGTCTGCGTGCGGTAACTACCGATGATGATGAATTCCTGATGATGGGACCTCTCGGGTTATTCCTTTCAGCACTGTGCAACGCCTCAGACGCATCTACGATAAGCCTGAAACTGCCTGGAGCAGACCTGCGAATACCCCTCCTGGGTTATCGACTTCGGCAGGGTCAAACACTGATCGTGGATGGGGAGCTCAACGACCTGATCGGAATCTCTATGGAAGGAGGGAGCTTCCACATAAAAGGGAATGTCGGAAGATACCTTGGCGCTGGAATGGTTTCTGGCCGAATCGATGTGGATGGAGATGCCGGCCGGTTCGTAGGAGAGCAAATGGTGGAAGGCGAAATCCACATCCAGGGAAAGATGGAGGGCATTGGTAAACCGCTTGGCGGACGCATTTTCCACAGAACACGCCAGGTATATCCTGCATAAGAACTGTGAATAACCATGGACTATAACCAAATTATCAAACGGGTATGGCCAGAAGTAAGAGAACGCCACCTTTACCCCGAGATTCCACTTCCGGAGGTCGTGGACGAGGCATCGGATGTGGGTGTTCAGATCAGATCCATGAGAATCGGTCTGAACAGATCTCTGTGTGAGTCGCTTTCTGTCCACCTCCCGCCGGAGCGCGTTGTTCGCGCCCTTTTGGACCATGGCGTCGCGCATTACACTGTTTGTCCATGGGACTTCGATACCTACCTCGGGTTGTATGCCGCTTTAAAACCGGAACTCCTGGATGGAAAACTGGTAAAGCAGGTGATCGATTTTTTCATGGATGTGGTGGTGGATACGCATTGTGTAAAGGAGCGCGATTCCAGTCTTCCCGAGCTCTATAGGGTAACAGACAGCAGCGGTCTCCAGCAAATCATGAAGGGTCTTTATCAACAGATATGGGGCATGGATCTTGGGGTTTCCGCAGACGACGAAACTGTTTCACGGCTGTCCCGCATTCCCTATCTGGATCGAAAACGCTGGACTGAGGGCGTCCGTCTCTTTGCGAGGATCGTTGCCCCCCTGATCGAACAGATTGAACAGGATCAGGAATCCGCAGGGAATGGACTTATGGGAGAACACAACATTCTGCAGTATGGTGAAGATGAACTTGCAAAAGGACTCAAGCAGTTTTCCAACCGGGGTTTCCACGCCTTTCGCGCAATGGTGGAAGATTTTCGGCCTGAACTCGAAGAAGCCCAACAACTCCCAAAAGTAGAAATGGGCAGAGGGAAAGGCATCCCGACAGACGCTGAGCTTCTATATTACATGCAGAAGGCCAGAACCTACAACCTCCCGATTCGTAAGGTTCCCATGGAGAAAGTCGGTGGACTGCATCCCCATTCCCACACACCATGGGAAGTGGGGAAACCTGTTCAGGACATCGATATCTGGACAAGCTTCGGCCGGATCCTGCCCGGGATTTCCCAGGTGTGGAACCGCAAACAGGGCGAAACACACGGCCAAGGAGAAGGCACACCGGATTGCCTCATAATCATCGATTCCTCCGGGAGTATGACCAACCCGTGCGAGGCACATTCCTACGCCGTTCTGGGTGCGGGTTGTGCGGCAGATGCATATCTGAACCAGCGCCGCAAGGTGGCCGTTTACAACTTCAGCGATGCACCCGCGGGTTCACAGCTGACCCAGCCCTTCACGCGGGACAGGAAGAAGATCTATGGTGCACTTTGCCGTTATTTCGGAGGCGGAACGGCCCTTCATCTGCCGGATCTGCGGAGTTTCCGCGATCATCCGTGTGATATCTTCATCATCACAGATATGCAGATCACCAACCTTCAGTCGGTAACCGACTATCTTCTGGATACCGGAAGCAGGGTCACCGCGGTCCACGTGGGCAACACAAGAGAGGCCTCGAAGTTTCGCAATGCGGTTGTGGATTCACCAAACATTTGTGTTTATTCAGTAGAAAAACCTGAAGATGTCCCCAGGATCGTGTTGGCAGAAGTGGAAGCCCGCCTGGTGGCTTGAACACGGGTCTGGACGGGAAAGACCCGTCCTACCCATTGAACTCTTCTCCACAGGAGATCAGAATGAGAGTGTGCGGCATAGTTTTGATCCTGGCAGCCATCGCAGGATGTCAGGAAGCACCCAAAAAGGAAATCGAGTTGAATACCGACGATCAGAAATTCAGCTACAGCCTGGGGTATACTATCGGGCAGGACATGGCCAATGGGTTGAAACGGCAGGGTATCAATCCTGATCCGGAGGCATTCTCGGCTGGAGTCAGCGATGTCCTGAAAGGTGGCAGTACGCTCCTGACGGAATCGGAAATCAAGCAGGTAATGGAATCTTACAAACAGAAAATGATGACCAAACAAATGGAAGACAGCCAGAAATCCGGGCAGGCCAACAGGGATGTAGGGGAAGCATTTCTCACAAAAAATAAGGCCGAAGATGGCGTCGTTGAGCTTCCCAGCGGTCTGCAATACAAAGTCTTAAATCCAGGGTCCGGAAAATCACCCGGCGCTGCGGATGAAGTCACGGTCCACTACCGGGGAACGCTGCTCGATGGATCGGAATTCGACAGCTCCTACCAGCGAAACGAACCGGCCACCTTTCCTTTGAACAGGGTGATCAAGGGATGGACCGAAGGGCTCCAGTTGATGAAGACAGGTGCGAAGTATAAATTCTTTATACCTGCGGACCTCGCCTACGGAGATAGAGATAACCCGAAAATTCCGGCGGGTTCCACACTGATCTTTGAAGTCGAGCTATTGGCCGTAAAATAATACACTTGCACTTTAAGGAAATTGGCCCCCATCTTCGATATGGAAGATGGGGGCTATCATCTGGCAAACCAATCGTGGAGTATCCTATGAAAAGCCTGAACGGAGCTCAGAGAAGGTTTCTCAAGTCTCTGGCGCATCACCTTAAGCCGGTGGTACAAATCGGCAAGAGCGGTATCTCGGATGCCCTTGTAGAATCCGTGTCGCAGGCACTCGACTCTCACGAGCTGATCAAGATCAGATTTACCGATCAGAAGGATCAGAAAAAGCAATTCACCGCAGACATCGTGAAGAGAACCGGGAGCCATTCCGTCGCCATTCTGGGCAACATCAGTATCCTTTACAGGCAGAATTCTGATTCTGAAAAACGGAAAGTAGATCTTCCTGCCTAGCCACACCCTCCCCTGGAATCAAGTATGTTGGAAATCTTATTTTGCGATGATCATTATGTGGCCATAAACAAACCGGCCGGCATCTTTGTTCATCCCACCAAACTCGCATCTCGCGAAACAAGCTGCCAGCCAAAACTCCGCAAACAGCTCGGTCGGAATGTGTTTCCGGTTCACCGTCTGGACAGGGCGACTTCCGGAGTCCTTATTTTTGCGCTCGATTCCGAATCCGCAAAACAGATCTGCAGGCTTTTCGAACAGCGTCAGGTCGATAAGACCTATCTGGCGGTCTGTCGTGGGTTCAGCCCCGATCAGGGCAGGATCGACCGAGGCCTTCGTGAGGATCGGGACAAACGTCGCGTGGATGCCGTTACGGACTATTCGAGACTGGCAACCGCAGAATTGCCAGAGCCAGTTGGACAACATCCAAGTGCACGATTTTCCCTGGTGAAAGCAAACCCGGTGACCGGTCGCATGCACCAGATCCGGAAACATATGGCGCACATTTCGCATCCGATAGCAGGCGACACGAAGTATGGCGACGGTGCGCACAACCGGTTCATTCGGTCACAGTTCAACCTGCACAGATTGATGTTGATGGCGACGCACCTTGCGTTCACACATCCATACAGCAACGAGTATATCAGAATCTGCGGTCCGTTATCCGACGAAGTCGTGGATCTTTTCGAAACGCTGGGGTGGGAGACCTTCACCCAGATCAGCGCCATTGAAAAAAACGAGTTACCTGCCTGAACGGAAAAGGAGCTGCAAATGCGTGTGGGGGTAATGGGAGTCCACTATGGCCATATCGGAGGCATGTTCCGCTCTGCAGTGAGCGCCGAGAATGCCGAAATTGTTGGCATCGTCGAGCCCGACAACAAACTCTTCGAACAGTACTCGGCGGAACTTGGGATCCCCAGGTTCGAGACCCTGGAGGAGCTGCTGGCAAGCGCCAAACCTGAGATCGTAATGGAAGGGCTTGCCCACAACGAAAAAGTGGAAATGGTTGAGAAATGCGCGAAAGCCGGTGTCCATGTCCTGCTGGACAAACCGCTGTGCAGATCTCTGGAGGATCTCAAGAGAATTCAAACGGCAGTGGAAACACACAAGACTCGCCTGTCCATGTTCTTTACTTCCCGGAGCCATCCCCCGTTTATGGCTTTGAGAGAAGCGATTCTTTCAGGCGAACTGGGTGAACTGGTGAGCCTCATTTCAACCCACCCCCATAAGCTGGGTGCCTGGGCGCCACCCTGGTATTTCGACCCCGCGATTTACGCGGGCACCTTCAATGATGTGGCTTGCCACGGTGTCGATCAGATTCGCTGGCTCACTGGTGCGGAATGTGTGGGTGTGCACGCCCTTGGGGCTCACAAGAAACACCCCGATATGCAAATGGACCATGTCCAGGCCTCCTTCCAGCTCAGCAATGGCGCGGGTGCACTCCTCACCGCAGATTGGCTCACCCCTGAGGATTCCCCATCATTCGGGGATACGCGATTTATCATTATGGGTACAAAAGGGTCCGCGCACCTGGGCGCGTATGCGAAAGACAATCTGCTCATCGTTGCGGACGGCAAGGGCGCTTACGAGCCCGAATTTCCGGATGCACGCAAAAGCGGATTCGTAGAGGACATGGTTGCGGCGTTTTCCCGAGACGAGGAAAATTTCATCTCTACCTCTGACGTGCTCGGTGTGGCAAAAGCATGTATCATGGCTGAAGAGTCGGCAAAAAAGGGTGGGGAATTTCTGCCCATAACCTGATACGAAACTCAAATTTGGGAACAGAGATATGAGTGGCAAATTGCAGGCTGGGGCCGCCACGGCCAACATCACGCCCTGGCTGGGAGTAACGGTGCCAGGAGCGGTCAGAACACGCACGGCCCAGGATGTCGACGATGAATTGCTGGCCAGGGCCCTGGTACTCGACAACGGCGGTACCCGAATTGCAATGGTCACCTGTGACCTGATTGCAATGCCACAGAATATTGGGGATGCGGTCAAGGAACGGATTCAGGAAAGATGCGGGATCCCGCCACAACACGTCATGATAAACGCCACGCATACCCATACGGCCGCAGGTATCGAAGATCTCCTGGGTACGGACGGCAGCCCGGAGTACATCGACTGGGTTCCTCTGAAAATCGCAGATGCTGTAGAACTCGCCACCCTGAGGTTGACACCAGCCAGAGCAGGTTTCGGAAGCGTACAGGAAGACCGGATCGCCTTCAATCGACGGTGGCATCTGTCCGACGGAACCGTCAAGATGAATCCTGGAAAAGACAACCCGGATCTGGTAAAACCCACCGGACCCACCGATCCCGAGTTGGCCATGATGTATGTCGAAGCAGAGAACGGTGATCCCATCTCCGCTGTCGCCTCCTATTCACTTCACTATATCGGAACCGACAACGGAAACGCGATCTCAGCAGATTATTTCGGTCACTTCGCTCGCCTGATGAACCACTATCTGTCCGACACCTGTGTGCCTCTGCTCTGGAATGCTGCATCCGGTCAGATCAACAACATAGACTTCAGTGGAAAGCGGGTTTGGGAAGATCGGGGTCATGTTCACGCAAAAAAAATGGCCGCCGTGCTGGCGGGCCATATGATCACAGAGATACAGCTGATGGATATGCAGGACGAGTTGGCGCTTTCTGGGGCATTGGCGCAGTTCGAATTTTCACGCAAGCGAATCTCCAGCGAAGATCTGGAAATCGCGAACAAAATCCTGTCTTGTCCACCGGGGACATACGATCAATACGACAGCGGCCCCTTCAGCTGGGTAGTGGGTCACCCCATACCACCAGGTACCGTGGATGTCTACGCGCAGGAATGTGTTCGCCTGTCCAAACTCCCGGAGACCATGAAAGCCCCGGTCCAGGTATTGAAAATAGGAGAGGCCGCGGTGGTCGCCCTGCCGGGCGAGATCTTCGTTGAGACAGGCCTGAGCATCAAATCCAGATCGAGTGCTCGCCCGCTCTTCATCGTGAGCCTTGCAAATGGGTATATCGGTTATGTGTGCACTGACGAAGCCCTCGTGAATGAGGGCGGGTACGAAACGTGGGCTGCGATATCTTCGTTAGGTGCTGAGGGCACCGCGCCGGCAATGGAAGAGCTGGCGATATCGTTATTGCAGGATATCGTAACTTGAGATTCACTGGCTATCGCCCACGAGTCGCCAGACCGCGCTAACCAACGCGTTCCTCTGCGGATGGTCCAATGTCGAACTCCCAACCTGTCAGGAACGTACCATCATCGCCTGGCTGCGCCCAGGCAAGCCTTCCTGAGATCCTGATCTCGAACTTCGCGACATTTTCGCTCGTTTGAAATCCCTGCTTGATGGCTTCGATGTCTGAACTCTTTAGCTGCATACCCCCCATACTGATATCCACGACTTCCAGATCTATAAATTCCCCGTCCCCGACACGACCCTGAACCGGCAACTGAAGTTCGAGCCTGTCTTTGCTGCGTCTTTCGTCGGATTCCGCCATATCTGCCTCCTTTATTCTGATCCACGCCGTGCCTCGAATGGACGACGCACGCTCGTTCAAGCTTCGAAAGTTTCCCGGAAAACCGTTACAGCTTCAAGTCGCTCCGGCACAGGATCAAAACCCACGCCCGGAGTATGATCAAGAACCACATCGCACGCCTCATTCTGCACGATCCACTTGTCTGTGATATCCTGGGTGTAAAATCTTTCCGACGGAAATACATCTGCCGGGTAAGTAAATCCAGGAAGTGTGCCGAGTGCTGCGCATATCCCCGCTCCAACACCGCTCTCCAGCATGCCCCCTACCCACGCGGCCACACCAGCATCTCTGGCCATGTCGTGAATCTGGATAGCGTGATACAACCCACCCACGCGACCAGGCTTTACATTGATCACCCGGCACGCGCCCAACTGTAGGGCAAGACGAAAATCTCTTGGACACTTTACGGACTCGTCGAGGCAAACGGGCGTGTCGATCTGCTTTTGAAGTTCCGCGTGCTCTACGATATCGGTATGGAAAAGGGGCTGTTCAATCATAGCGAGATCGAACTGGTCGAACGCGAGAAGTGTGTCGAAGTCGGCTTTCAAATCATAGCCCGAATTACAGTCTACGTGAAATACCTGCGATGGAAATGCCCCCCTCACGGCGGCCAGCATGTCGATGTCCCAACCGTGCTTGACTTTGAGTTTTATTCTGGGATAACCCGCGTCAACGGCGCCCTGGATCAACGTCAACAGCTCATCGATCGAATCCTGCACCCCGAAATCTGCTCCGCACTTCACGATGGGCGTCTCCGCACCCAGCGCCTGCCAGAGCGGCCTTCCCGCCATCAGGCTGTCCAGTGCCCACCAGGCCGTTTCCACCGCTGCCTTTGCGAAAGGGTTGCCCTTGAACACATGGATTCTTGCCATCAATTCCGCTGCCGAATCCAGCGTTTCTCCAACCAGCGCTGGTAGGAAAAATTCCCTGGCGGTCTCGTAGACCGAGCGTGCGGATTCCGGTGAGTATGTGGGCGCATAGAAGGGTGTGGATTCCCCCCATGCCCAGACGCCGCCGCTGGTCAATTTGACCAGCACAGAATGGACCGCCGCATCTTCGCCATAGGCGGTTCGCCAGGGACTGATCAAGGGCAATTCCACATACCGGATTTCCGCTGCCTCTATCTTCACCGTTTACCTGACCTTTCGTTATTGACAAACTACAGCCAATGCGCAAATGGCCACAGTGTTGCAGACCTTCCAAATGACGTACTCACCAGTTTTTCGGTATCTGTTATGGGGTCATGCCCATAGCGCCGAATGAACTCTGCTTCCACCTTTTTCTCCAGAATGGTCGGTTCCACCAAAGGGAGATCTATCCAGGCGTTGCCCTTTGCAGCGCTCTCCCGGACAGCGAGACAGATCTCCCAGTCACGCAGGGCGTTCTCGGATCCATACTGTGGTTTGCCCCCTCGGACAATTGCATCGTGGAAACTCAAGAGGATGCTGGCTTTGGACGCGTCATCGGCGGAACCGATTCCATACGATGCATAAGGATTCTCCCAAACCACTGGCGGATCTGTATTTACAAGAACGCGTTCCAACACTTTCCTATCCCCCTCACCCGAAAACTCCTCCTCGATCTCGAACGATTCCGAGACTTCATCGCCATAAATCACCAGTCGATTACGATCCCAATACCCCCGGGTACCCTCCACCTGCCAACCCGTGGGATAATTCTGGGTCCCATACGGGAATATCCTGGGCGGCTTTTCGAACAAACATACGATCTCTCCAAATTCCACCACTGCGTGGTCCCACATAATCGTGGACTCAGGTTCCCCACCATAGGCGGTATACGGCTCTGTTGGCACTTCGCCGCAATATCCAAGAACACGAGTTGCGTCGGTGCCCAGGAGCGACCTGATCGCGTTGAAACCGTGATACTGCCCTGTCAAGTAGGAAAGTCGCGAATGGGTCAGTTCACCAATCAACCCGGATTCGATGGCCTTCTTTTTTACTAATTCCTGAGGCCATAGCCAGACCTGCTCCGCGATTTCCCACAGCACCCCATTTTCCCTGCAGGCATCCGCAACAGCTCTTGCGTAGCGACGGGTCAGACCCACGGGAATCTCTGTGATCACGTGGATGCCCTGCCTGGCGGCAGTCAAAGCGATCACGACGTGCGAATCTTTCGGTGTCATACTCAGTATCACATCCGGTTGCTCGGCTTTGAAAAGGGAAGGGATATCTCCATATGTGGCCTTTGCACCGCACTCGCCTGCTGCCTCCGCCAGGGCGGCCGGATCTCTATCGCAAATCGCCGTAAGGTCATATTTATCTTGAAGTAGATTGATCGTACCCAGATACTGTCTCGCCCTGGATCCCCGATGCGCACCCACTCCGATAACGGCAATTTTGAGCCTCGAATCAGCCACGTTTCTCTCTCCTGAGACAGGTTCCGAATGCAAGGGTTCGCAATATACGCCACCTGTTTACTTCGTGTCAACCTGTTTGAATTCACGATTTTACCTCTGAATATCACTCCAAAACCAGTGTGCTTAACCCTGTGGGCAGGTGTTTCAGCCCATCAAAATAGGGAATTGTTGACTTCATTTCCAGAACAGAGTATATTCTTGGATCTGTTCTGATATATGATTGAATTTCTTAGAGTTGTCTCACTTTTGAGTCCCAAGAAAACTATGAGCACGCAGCACATCCGCAATTTCTCCATAATCGCACATATCGACCACGGAAAGTCAACTCTGGCGGACCGATTACTGGAGCAGACCTATACCCTTTCCAAGAAGGAAATGATGGATCAGGTCCTCGATAACATGGACCTCGAACGGGAAAGGGGCATCACCATAAAGTCCCACGCCGTCAGGATGAATTACAAAGCGCCGGACGGAAATCTTTACACGCTCAATCTCATCGATACGCCCGGGCACGTCGATTTCTCCTACGAAGTATCCCGAAGCCTGACCGCTTGCGAAGGCGCCCTGCTGTTGGTGGATGCTGGGCAAGGGGTAGAGGCCCAGACTGTAAGCAACGTGCTGCTTGCCCTCGAACACGAGCTCTCGATTATTCCCGTGATCAACAAAATCGATTTGCCCAATGTGGATGTTGACCGCGTGGTGATGCAAATTCATGACCTGCTGGGTGTGCAGGAGTCTGAAATCCACAAAATCAGCGCAAAGGAAGGCATCGGTATTGATGGCTTGCTGGCAGCAATCATAAAAGACATACCGCCACCCGATGGCGATGCCGGCGCGCCGTTGCAAGCACTCGTATTCGACTCCCTGTTCGACAGATATCGTGGTGCCATCGCCTCGGTAAGAGTGTTCCAGGGCACCTTGAACACGGGCGACCCGATACGATTCTTTTCAACCAAACGGGATTTCGAAGCAGAGGAAATTGGCATCCTCAAGCTCAGCCGCGTGAAGACAAAGTCACTTCAGGTTGGTGAGGTCGGATACCTCATCGCCGGGATGAAGACCCTGGAGGACGTGCATGTCGGCGACACGGTCACCACAATCGCCAACCCCGCTGCCAAGCCTCTGCCAGGGTATCAGGAAGTCAAACCGATGGTATTCTCAGGACTCTATCCTGTAAATGCCGAAGACTATTCGGAACTTCGAATTGCCCTTGAAAAGCTGCAGATGAACGACGCTTCGCTCAGTTTTGTACCGGAAACGTCTACCGCCCTTGGATTTGGCTTCCGCTGTGGTTTTCTGGGCCTGCTTCATATGGAAATCGTTCAGGAGCGTCTGGACCGTGAATTCGACATGGAAATCATCACCACGGTTCCCAATGGAGAGTATGAAATTCTGCGTACCGATGGCGAGATTACGCTCGTGCACAACCCCGCCGATATGCCGCCTTCGGTGAGAATCGATGAGATTTCGGAGCCCATCCTTAGCGCCCAGATTCTTGTCCCTTCTGAATACATCGGCAGTGTCATGCGAGTCGCCCAGGAACGAAGAGGCAAATATATCACCACTGAATATGTCGATTCAGAAAGAGCGTTGCTCAGATATGAACTTCCGCTCTCAGAGATCGTCCTGGATTTCTACGACAAGCTCAAGTCCGTAAGTCGGGGATACGCCTCCTTCGACTATGAATACAAGTGCCATCAACCGGCCGACTTGGTCAAACTGGACCTGCTGATCAACGGAGATCCCGTGGACGCCCTGTCTGCCATTGTCCACCGAAGCAAAGCGGAGGAATGGGGCAAAACGCTTTGCACGAAGTTGAAGGCACTCATCCCCCGCCAGATGTTCGAAGTGATCATCCAGGCGGCAATCGGCGCAAAAGTCATTTCCCGCACGACCGTCAGAGCTTTCAGAAAGAACGTTACCGCAAAATGTTACGGCGGTGATGTATCCAGGAAGCGAAAACTCCTGGAGAGACAGAAGGAAGGGAAGAAGCGAATGAAACAGGTAGGGAATGTTGAAATTCCTCAGGAGGCATTCCTGGCAGTACTAAATATGGAAACCTGATTGGATACCCATTACACGTCTCCGCTGAAATCTTCCTGAAGGACCCCTCGATTCTGCTATGGCGAAAACCTCCAAGAAACCCAGACGAAGGGCTTCGAGCTCAAAGCCCGGAGCCAAGGCCAGAAAGAGGAATAAGTCCGTGGCCAGAGAGTATGTAGAAGCTATTCTGCTTGCGGTTGCCCTCGCACTTTTCCTTCGCACCTTTGTAATACAGGCCTTCCGAATTCCCTCCGGATCCATGGAGGACAGCTTGCTGATAGGAGACTTTCTGCTCGCCAACAAGTTCATTTATGGTGCGCAAGTTCCCTTCACAGATATACGACTTCCCAGTTTTCAGGACCCCAAGGCAGGTGACGTGATCATCTTCCAATATCCGAAGGATCCGGACCGGGATTTCATCAAGAGATGTGTTGCGGGACCTGGGCAAACCGTTGAATTGCGAAACAAGATCCTGTATGTGGACGGAAAACGAACAGTCGACCCGCCGCACTCCAAATACACTGATCCTGCCATCCTTCCCAAGAATTCATCCGCCGCGAACCGGGATAACCTGGGGCCGGTTACCGTCCCTCCCCACAGCTATTTCATGATGGGTGACAACAGAGACAACAGCGAAGACAGTAGATTCTGGGGATTTCTTCCCGAGCGATACATTCGGGGCAAGGCATTCATCCTCTACTGGTCGTGGGCCCCCGATGCGAATTCACCCGAGTATACGGGCCTTCTGTCCATTCCGGGAATCACCATCTACAACACTCTGCACCTGTTCAATCGCAGCAGGTGGAGCCGGATCGGCAAACTGATTCATTGATCAGGATCGCCGCTGACCACGAAGCAGAATCCCTATGATGACCGGACTCTACATTCACATCCCATTCTGCGGCTCTCGGTGCCCCTACTGCGACTTCGCCTTCGTGGTTGGACAACACCGCATCGCAGGACGGTATGTCGATGCGCTCCTGGAAGAATTCAGGACGCGGACTTCGGGAATCTCGCCCGATTTTGAAACGATATTCCTTGGTGGTGGAACGCCTTCTGAAATCGAACCCTCCTACCTCCACAGGATTCTGGACGAGGTGAGAAATCGATCTGCCCTCTCACCAGAAGTGGAAATCACCGCGGAAGTCAACCCGGAGGATCGCGATCGATTCGATCAGATACGGAAAACCGGAGTAAACAGATTGAGCATAGGTGTGCAGGCGCTTGAAAACGAGACACTGAAGGCGCTTGGCCGTCGTCACACCACCGAAAAAGCAGAAGCCGCATACAGATCTGCAAGAGAAGCCGGCTTCGATAATGTAAATATCGATCTGATTTTTGGTGTTCCCAATCAGACCCTCGATTCGTGGAAACAAACGCTGGATCGTGCATGCGAATTGGATCCGGACCACCTTTCCATCTATGGGCTTACAATTGAAGACGGCACGGCATTCGCGAGACGAGCGACCAGGAACCAGCTACCCGTTCCTCCCGAGGGCGATCAGGCCGCCATGTATGAACACACGCTGGATCGGTTGTCGGATGCGGGGTTCATCCAGTACGAAATTTCCAACTTCTGTAAACCCGGGAAGGCATGTCGCCACAATGTGGCCTGCTGGGAAAGGCATGAATACCTCGGCATCGGGCTGTCTGCACATTCCTTTCTTGGTGGCAGCAGGACGTGGAACATTAGCGATCTCATGGCGTATATAGAGAAGGTAGAAGCGATTGGTACAGCAGGAGATACGGAGGAAGTCATTACCGAATCGAAGCAACAGCTGGAGACGATCATGCTGGGCCTTCGCAGACCATCGGGAATACCTGAGGAATTGGCAGGCAACACCCTCCAACTCAGCAATTTGATCAAAGGAAATCTCGTGGAGCAATCGAAAGGGCGAATTCGCCTGACCCGCCCCGGTCTATTGCTGGCAGATCTTGTGTGCGCCGAACTGGCGAAAGGGATCTGATGTCGATCAAACTGCGTGCCCCAGGTTCCACCTCAAACCTTGGCCCCGGGTTCGACTGTCTCGGCCTGGCGCTCACCATTTACAATCGCATCACGATCGACGAGGCACCCGCCCCTGGAATAGAGATTTCAGTCAGCGGCGAGGGCGCGGATATTCTTCCCTGCGACGGCAAAAACCTGTTCTACACCTCCGCAGCGGCTGCAGCGGAACTTGCAGGAAAAACACTCCCCGGCCTGAGGGTGACCATGGAAAACAGAATACCTCTGGTCCGCGGTCTGGGCAGCAGTTCAACAGCCATTGTCGCCGGGATCTATGCCGCCAACCTATTGCTCGGTGAACCCTTTACCAAAATTGAATTGTTGAATTTGGCCACCAGGCTCGAGGGTCATCCGGATAACGTCTCCCCTTGCCTGCTCGGCGGGCTCACGGTCTCGGCCATCAAAGACGGAGAGGTCCAGTATATTCGAGCGCTACCGTCTCCAGAACTTCGAGCGATTGTGGTCGTACCTCATTTCGAAGTCGAAACCGAAGCCGCAAGGAACGCCCTCCCGGACACCGTACCTCATGGCGATGCTGTCTTCAATGTGGGCCATGCGAGCCTTGTGACGGCGGCGTTGCTCAAAGGTGAATTCAAAATGCTGCGCACCGCAATGAAGGACCGGCTGCACCAACCTTATCGCGCCCATCTGGTACCAGGTATAGACAAGGTCCTGGAAGCAGCTGAATCGGCAGGGGCTCTTGGCGCCTGCTTGAGCGGAGCCGGACCTACACTATTGGCATTTGCCACCGATGGTGGAGATGACATTAAAGATGCCATGCTCGACACCTGGAGAAACATGGACATTGCCGCTGACGGATATACACTTCAGGTTGACCAGGACGGGGTGACCACAGAATGACTGGCGACAAACTCAAGAAAATCCTGATCGTATTTCTGACATTCGTCCTTGTCGGCGAACCTGTCGTACTCCTGGCGCAATCGAGTCGGCAGAGATCTCGTCAACAGCGCTCCGACAACCGGCAGGAAAAATCCCAGGAAGGGCAAGAAAACCAGCTCGGTCTCGGGATCGAGGTTAATTGGATCGGTAAAATCGCCTACGATGCCGTCATCGCATCCGGAAAATACATTGTAGGCCCCGGAGATACATTCGTCATCCTCGTAAACAACGGTGAGGAACCCCAGGCGGCCGAGTCGCTGATTGGCGCGGAAGGGAAACTGGTAATCCCTTATGTGGGTGCGGTCCAGTTGGCAGGACTCAGCCTGGCGCAGGCGCGTTTAAGTATACAGAACGCCGTAAAAGACAGATTCCGCCATCTCGACATCTCAGTATCTCTCGCACGCCTCAGAAGCTTCCCTGTGAATGTCATCGGGCAGGTGAAATATCCTGGGGCCTATATGATCGAGGGCGCTGAGCAGGTATCGGAGCTGATCAACAAAGCTGGAGGGCTCCTCGAAAAACCAGAGGGACGTGCAACCGCCCGGAATATCCAGGTTCAGCGCATATCATCCTCCGGCATACCCGAACCTACCGAACGAAGGGCTGATCTCGCAATGTGGCAGGTCACCGGCGATGTGTCGTTGAACCCCTTTCTGCTCGACGGCGACCAGGTATTCGTACCGATCATCGAAGACTCCATAGGCATTTCAGGGTCCGTCCACAACCCGGGAGTGCATGAATTCATGCCTGGTGACAGAGTCAATGACCTGGTCAGCATGGTCGGTGGGTTTCTGGGAGATCCGGAAACGGCAACCGCCGAACTACTCCGATTTTCCCGTAAAAATGGAGAGGAAGAGCGGATTCGCATCGATCTCACCGGCCAATCCACAGAAGCACCCGATGCCACCCTCATGCTTCAGGCGAACGATAAAATCCACGTTGAAGTACAGGAAAAGTGGGTAACCATAGTCGGGGAAGTCTATTTTCCCGGTTCCTATCTTCTGGGGAAGGGGCTTTCGCTCGAGGCGCTTGTTCAAAAGGCCGGTGGATTTACCTCCGAGGCCTCCCTGGATCAGTCTACGGTGATTAGGAAGGTGGAGTTTGCCGGAGCGGCGAAGGGACCAACCCAGCTCCAGAGCATCTCGAGAGGAAGTCTTACACGCGCGCAACGGACTTATCTTGCAATGAAAAACCAGCAGGCTCCCGGACGCCTGCCCGTGGACTTTGTCGCCTTGTTCGACAGTGGAGATAAATCTCAGAATATACCCCTCAAGGATGGCGACATCGTTCGGATACCCCGGAATGTGCCTTCGGTCCTTGTGAATGGGTTCGTGATTTTGCCTGGCGCCATTCCCTTCGACAATGGCTACCAGATCAACAACTATATCGAAATGGCAGGCGGGTTCAATGATCAGGCCCGTAAAGACGGCATATATGTAATCCAGGCTAGCACTGGAAACTGGGTCAAATCGGCGAAAGTGCAGCGAATATACCCCGGCGACACCATCTTTATAGATGGAAAGACCCCCACGAATAGGTGGCGACTGTTCCGGGAAACGCTGGTGGTATTGACACAGGTGGCCACGCTGGTCATCGCGATCCGGAGCATACGTTGAGCGAACAAGAGCGGAATATCCTGGACCATCTGACAGTGATCGTACGCTGGCGGCGTATGATCCTCATCAGTCTATTTTCTGTCTGCATCATAACTGCAGGAGTCAGTCTCTCAATTGCTCCCGTTTATCGAGCTCACGCAGTCGTATATCCACCCAAGGAAGCGCAAGAGTCCTTTGGCCTGTCAGCTCTGCTTGGCAATTTGCCCATGGGGCTCCTGGGTGTTGGCGAAAGCGCGGTATCTGCATCCGAGTTCGTACCCATCCTGCAAAGTGAGCGGGTGGCAGAAACCATCATCAAAACCTATGATCTCAAGAATCGTTACCTGGCGGAGACCCGAGAAGAGCTGATGCTCATGGTAGCGGACAAACTCGCGGTGGAACTCTCCCGGGAACAATTCCTGACCGTATCCTATGAAGCTGAAACGCCCGAACGCTCCGCGAAGATCACGAACTCATTCGTCCTGGAGCTCGATGCTGCGCTTCAAGAGAGGCGAAGGGAACAGTCCGGCGAGCTCAGGGACTATCTGGAGAAACGTCTGGCAAGGGCCGAACGGGAAATGGTCGAAGCAGAGCTTGCATACAACGGCTTCCAGAAGGCGAACATGGCGCTTGACCTCGAGACCCAGGCAAAGACTCAGATCGAGAGCGCGGCAACCCTATATATCACATTGGCCGAACTGCAGATAAAGCGGGAAGTCATGTCCCGTGTCGTCAAACCAGACCACCCCCAGCTTACGTCCCTGGATATCGAAATTGCAGCAACAGTGGAAACCGTCGATCGCATTCTAATGGGCAAACCGCCGACCGCCGATGGGAAATCTCCCGAGCCGGAGGCTTTGAGTATATTCATCCCGTTTCCCAAATTACCGGCCCTGGGACTCCAGGCGCTCCAGTTGATGCGAGACGTGGAAATCCGGAATGCTATGTATCAATTCGTCCTTCAGGAATACGAAAAGTCACGCTTCGAGGAAGAGAAAGAGACCTCCCTCGTGGTTGTTCTCGACCGGGCCATCCCACCAGATTTCCGAAGCAGTCCACGACGTGCGCTGATGGTTGTTGTCGCGGCTGGTCTCAGCCTGGCGGTCAGCATTCTGCTCGCCTTTCTATTCGAGGCGATTCAGGGAATGGACGGCGAAAACCGGAACAAACTGGATGGAATTCTCGAAGATTTAAGATTGAAACGAACCTGATCTTGTTCAGTTCACCCAGCATCGCCTGATTGATCTGATTTCTCAGCAAAGGCCATCAGAAAATGTCCCAGGACATACTCACCACCGTTGTCGGCAGCTACCCGGTACCCGACTGGCTCCGCGCCTGTCCCACGCAACAGGCGCTCACGGATGCGATACAGGTAGTCCTCAAAACACAAGAAGACGCCGGAATAGACGTGGTAGCAGATGGTGAACTTTACAGGTTCGACATCAATCATCCTGAAACCAACGGTATGATTGACTACTTCGTACAAAAAATGGGCGGCATAACCACGGACATCACCAGGGAGACGCTTGCCGAATTCCGAAGCCAGCCCGGGATGAAATACAGAGCTGCGCCTGCCGGCATCGTCACCCACGACCTGAACGAGGGCATCCTCAATCTGCCCGGAGATTTTGAACTCGCGAGACCACTTACAAAATCCAGGCTGAAATTCACCTTGACCGGGCCCCATATGCTCTGCAAGGTGCTTATGGACAAGCACTATCAGGATCGTGCGGGTCTGGCAATGGCAATTGGCGAAGTATTGGCCACGCAGGTCAAACACATCGACGCCGATGTCATCCAGGTCGATGAAGCGAACATCCCCGGGCATCCCGAAGAAGCCGAATGGGCTGCAGCGGCCATCAACACCGTGTTGGACGCCATTCCTTGCGAGAAGGCAGTACACGTTTGTTTTGGAAACTACGGTGGGCAATCCGTACAGCAGGGAACCTGGGAAGCCCTCATCCCCTATCTGGATGCTTTGAGAGCCGACCATCTGGTTCTCGAATTTAAACGCTGGGGCGTCGAACACACGGCTTGCCTCACTGAGCTTCCGAAATCGACTAAAATTGGTCTGGGTGTCATCGACATAAAAGACAACTCTGTCGAATCTCCCGAAGAAATCGCTTCGGATATCGAACAGGCCATCGGGAATCTGGGACCTGAACGAATCGCATATATTCATCCGGACTGCGGATTCTGGATGCTTCAGCGCAATGTGGCAGACCGAAAGATCGAAGCCCTGGTAAAAGGCAGAGACCTCTTCCTGAGCTCAGGCTCCTGAGCACATCACCTGAATGACAAACACCTGATCTATGAAAATACTCCCACCACTATTCATCCTGACGCTTCTTGTCAGCCAGATCCCTCTGGCTCTGAATGCTCAAGAACCCGGTACGATCACAACCATCGCGGGTGGCGGAGAACAGGAGGGTGAAGGCATCCCCGCAACTGATCTGGCGCTTAACCTGCCCTTTGGCGTGAACGTCGATGCGGCTGGTAATGTCTATATCGCGGATACCTTCAATCACAGGATCAGACGGGTGGACAGTGCCACGGGCCTGGTAGCAACCATCGCGGGCACAGGCGACTTCGGATTTTCGGGAGACGGAGCCCAGGCCACGGATGCGCTTTTAAACGCGCCCCAATCCGTCGCCGTGGATGCCGTGGGCAATGTCTACATCGCAGACTCCGGCAACGGCAGAATCCGTGTAGTGGACGCCACCACAGGTATCATTACAACATTCGCCGGAACAGGTGCTTTCGATTTCTCTGGTGATGGAGGCCCCGCGTCCGAAGCCGTGTTCGGAGAACTCATCGCCCTGGTCATAGGAGAAACCGGCGTCCTGTATATCGCCGATGGTATCGACGTCCAGGGTAGGGGGAACAATCGGGTCCGTGCAATTGATCTGGGGACAGGCATTGCGTCCACTGTTGCAGGGAATGGTGATTTCAACTTCGGCGGAGATGGCGGGCCGGCTACGGAGGCAGGTCTCACCGTGGAGGCGATCGCAGTGGATCGTGAAGGCGCCCTCTACATCGCGGACTTCAACAACTACAGGATCCGGAAAGTCGTCTCGGACACGATCCGGACCATTATTGGAAAAGGTCCGCTACCCTTTGTTGGAGGGGGAGGATTCTCAGGTGACGGAGGCGACGCACTCAATGCGCAGTTGAACGTCCCCACCGGGGTAGCAGTTGATGCGAATGGCACAGTCTATTTTTCCGACACTGGAAACAGCCGAATCCGAGCAGTGGATCCTGAAACCAATATCATCGTAACTATTGCCGGTACCGGTGCGGTAGGAGCGCTTGGAGACGGAGGGCTGGCTGTGGAAGCCCAGTTCAACCAGCCTTCCAGGTTGGCAATTGACGTGAACGGCAACCTGATTGTCGCAGACATAAGCAACAGCAGGATTCGCAAGCTCTTCGATCCCCGATTCAGAACCACAGCAGTCGATCTGCTATCATCGCAGATCGACTTTGGAAGCGTAAGCGTTGAAGACCCACAGGTTAGATCGTTCCTTGTACGCAATGTGGGCAACAAGAATCTCACGATCGACAGCGCGACTTCGGACAATCCTGATTTTGTAGTTATCGGACAGTTTCCCATCATCATCGGTCCTGCACGAACCGACACGATTCGCCTCCAGTTCACGCCTCGGTTTGAGGGACTGGCGGAAGGAACACTGTTTATTGTGACAGACGATCCCAGAAATCCGTCTCTGACAGTGCCCGTGAGAGGTAGCGGAGCCGCCCCGGATATCGGTGTAAATCCCGATAGAGTCGACTTCGATCTCACCTTCGTCGGCCGTGAAACGAATCCCAGGATTGTACAGGTCACCAACCTCAGTGTGGGCACGTTGATACTCACCAATGTGGTGCTTTCAGACACCATTCAGTTTACTCACAATTTTTCGGACTCCCAAAGGATCCAATCGAGCCAGTCTCACAACATCTCAATTACATTCAGACCGACAATGTCCGATACCCAGAGGGCTACCCTGACTCTGTTCAGCAACGATCCTGATGAATCTGCCCTGGTTGTAAACTTGAGCGGTATTGGTCGAATTGCCAAACCCGGAGGCTTTGTCAATGTGAGCGACAGTCTGGGAACAGGAGATCCTGGAGCCAGTTTTGGCGCATCGTGGGCGGATTATGACGGGGATGGGGATCCGGATCTCTATGTTGTCAGAAGTCTCGAAAACAACCTTCTCTACCGCAATGACCCTTCCGGATTCATACGGCAAGGCGAACAGATGGGTGTGGCTGATAATGGAGACGGCAGTGGCGCGGCGTGGGCTGATTTCGACAGGGATGGCGACCTTGACCTTTATGTCACCAACTTTGGACAACCGAACCGGCTCTACAGAAATGACGGCACGGGTTTTGTCCCGGTCGAAGTCGAGATGGGTCTGGATGATATTGGGGACGGATATGGCGCGGCCTGGGCGGATGTGAATCAGGACGGATATCCCGATCTTTACGTGGCAAACTTCGGAGTCAACCGCTTCTATAGAAACGAAGGTGGCAGCTTCTCTGAAGTCGCCACAGAACTTGGGATCGACGACGGGGGCAGCAGCATCCAGCCTGCATGGGCGGATTTCGATGCAGACGGAGACCCGGACCTGTTTCTGGCCAACAGTGGTGCGAACCGGCTTTTTGAAAATCAAGGTGGTGTATTCGTAGATGCCACTGTCGATTACGCACTTCGAGAAGCCGGCCTGGGTGGACCCAGTTTTGGCGCGGCATGGGGTGATTTCGACAACGACGGCGACCTGGACCTCTACGTCCCCTATTTTGGTGAGGGCAACAGACTATACACGAATGAAGGGGACCGGTTCCGCGATCTGGGGATACAGTTCGGCGTTACACAACCGGATACTGGGCGCAGCAGAGGCGCCGTATGGGGTGATTTCGACAACGATGGTGATCTGGACCTGTATGTAACCAACAGCGGCCAGGCCAACCTGCTCTTTCAAAATGACGGCGAGAGATTCACTGAACTCGCCGATTCATTCTCAGTATCCATCGGGTCCGACAGCCGGGGAGTTGCGCTGGCGGACTACGATGGGGATGGCGGACTGGATCTGTTTGTGGCCGTCCAAAACGGGGCAGATCGTCTCTTTAAAAATCAGGAATCCAACGGCAACTGGTTAACCATTCGGCCCAGAGGGACGGACAGCAGTTCTGACGCGATCTGCACACGCTTCGAAATCGTATATGATGGGGGTAAACGAGCGATTCGTGAGATTACCGGCGGCTCCTCCTATCTCTCGCAGGACGCGCTTACTGCAACCTTCGGGTTGAATTTCGCCTCGGTCGTCGATACGCTCACCATCCGGTGGCCTCTGGGCATTGTACAGAGAGAAACCAATCTTTCGGTCAATCGAATCCTCGATATCACCGAACGGGCTCCACTCCCTCCCTTCAGTATCAGACTCAGCGCAACTACAAAAACACTGATCGCGAGCGGAGAGGCGCAGACGCAGATCGTGGCAACTGTCCTGAATATTCAAGATGAAATTACGCTGGTAAACAATTTGAACATCGTCTTCTCAGTAGACTTCGGAGATGGCAGATTTGCAAGCAGCGACACGGCCCTGGTGCGCGACGGAAGAGCCCAGATATTCTTTCAGGCGGGTCTGATACCCGGCCAGGTGTTCATCTCGGCAAATTCGCCAGGACTCAGAACCGGCCGAATCACAATCGATCTTTTGGAGCCCCTTGGCCCTGAAGACACCATTATCCGAACGATTGCTGGTTCATCTTCCACCGGTGGATTTCAGGGTGACGGAGGGCCTGCGATCCTGGCCACGTTGAATTTCCCACGGAACGTTGCCTGGGACACGAGCGGCGTAGTCTATATCGCGGACACTGGAAACCAGAGACTCCGAACAATCGATGCGGATGGGATCATAACCACCATCGCGGGAACGGGATTATCTGCAGCAAATGGGAATGGCGGATTCGCAATAGACGCCAGCGTAAACGACCCGCGTGGCCTCACCTTCATGCCCGATGGCGACCTGATAATCGGTGAGCCTGGTGGACAGGTCGTTCGCCGAATCGACCTGCAGACCGGCATCATAGATGCTTTCGCTGGACGCGGAACATCGGGTTTTGGTGGCGATGGAGGTCTGGCAACACTCGCAAATATGGTTCGTCCACGTGGTGCTGCAGCAGATGCTGAAGGAAATGTCTGGATCGCCGATGAACTGAACAACAGGATCCGGAAAGTCGACACAGAGGGAATTATCACCACCGTGGCTGGGTCCTCCCCTGGAGGATTTTCCGGCGACGGAGGCCCTGGTACGTCCGCGCAATTGAATCGTCCGCTGGGCGTGGCTGTGGACAGCACTGGAAACGTATACGTAGCAGACACCGGCAATCACCGGATCCGAAAGATTGACACCGAAGGAATCATCACCACAATTGCGGGCGTTGGCTCTGGATTCGCAGGAGACGGAGGGCCAGCGGTTTTGGCGAGGATGAACGCCCCAAGGGATATCGCTCTGGATGCACAGGGGCACCTGTTCGTGGCCGATACCGACAACCACCGGATCCGTGTAATCGATCTGAACACCGGCATCATTCAGACCGTGGCTGGAACCGCTTTCCCGGACGCTGGGCCGGATGAAGAAAGGTCCGGTCTGGAAACAAGCCTTAACACGCCCTCCGGGCTATTCGCATCTCCCGAAGGGGTCGTTTACATCGCCGACTCCAACAACCACAGAATTCGGCAACTGACCATTTCCTTCCCTGGAGTGATTGTCCCCGAGCCCCCTGACAGTGTAGGAACCGGCGACCTCACGGCCGATTTCAATGGAGACGGATCAATCGGTTTCAGTGACTTCGTCCTTTTTGCGTCAGCCTTCGGATCAACCGACCTCCGATACGATCTCAGCGGAAACGGTCGAGTCGCCTTCGAAGATTTCGTTCAGTTCGTCGCCGCGTTCGAGCAGAGCCGTGGGTTCAAACCGGTTGTTTTACGTAGACAGTGAGATCCGAATACCTGTGACAAGACCGGGCAAGAAGATCCTGCCGGCCACTTCCGCCGGAATCAGGAAATGTGCAGATTGCATTTCATCCGGGGGCGTTGTCGTCTACCCCACCGAAACCGTCTATGGTCTTGGTGCAGATCCATTCAATCCATCCGCGCTGAATCGTGTATTCGCCATAAAGGGTCGGGAGAAATCGAAATCCCTGATCCTGCTGCTTCCAGATCAGAACGTCCTCCACAAATTAGTAAATGAAATACCGGATGATGCGTACCGCTTGATCGAAGCCTTGTGGCCCGGACCCTTGACTCTGGTGTTACGCGGTCGCGAAGAACTCCCCGCAGCACTTCTGGGCCCTGACAATTCAATCGCCGTCAGAATCTCGGATTCACCTGTCTGCGCTGACCTTCTGTCACTTCTGGGCAATCCCATCACAAGCACCAGTGCGAACCGGTCAGGTTATCCACCGGTCGAATCCGCCCCTGAAGCCCACCTTCAATTCGGCGAAGAAGTGGACATGATCCTGGATGGCGGTGAGGTATCGAATACTCAACCATCCACTCTGGTCAGGATTACAGATCGTACAGAAATCCTCAGGGAAGGTCGGATCCCGAATGAGACGATCAACAAGCTTCTCAGAAAATAAAAAAAGAGAATAGCGTGAAACGCCATCCTCTAAGACACCCCGTATTCCTTCCCTCATCTTGATCTATAGCTTCTCCCCTTCTGCCACATCTAATTGGTCCTTCCTCAACTCCCTGTTTGCATACGTGAAAACCAGACCACTCTCCTTCAGCAGGTCAACAATCCTCCCATCCAGTTCCTCGTCCTTCACCATGAATCCCATAATCTTGAGGGATTGGGAAAGCGTCATAGGTTCGCGGTAAGGCCGATCGGGAGCAGTTAGCGCTTCGAAAATGTCCGCAACCGCCATGATCCTGGCTTGCAGTGGAAGTTGCTCGGCACTCAGACCGTTTGGATATCCCTTCCCATTCAGCTTTTCATGGTGACCGCCGGCGTATTCTGGAACCTTTTTCAGCGTTTTCGAGAATGGGAGTTGTGACAGCATCTTGATGCTGACTTCAGCGTGATTGTTGATCACATTGCGTTCATCGTCCGTCAGCGTGCCTTTTCGGATCGAAAGATTATGGACCTCATCTTCGGTAAGCCGCTGTTGGGCTTCTCCATCCAAATCGAATGTGAGAGATGCGATCTCCCGGATCCGATCGAGATCCTCATCAGCCATATACTCGCCACCCGTATTGCACTGCGCAATGAATGCCATCTCATCTCGCAATCCGGCGATCTCCTGTTCGCAGGACGCCTCGATCTCCATCCATTCAGCGGACTCCGCGGTATCTCCAGCCACCAGCTCCAGTTTCTTCCGCAGCGCCGCGATCTCTGCATCCCGTTTTAGCACTTCGTATCGAGCCCGGACAAATTCCACTCTGTCAAAAATAGTCTCCAGCTTTGTCGCCTTGTCTACCACGTAGTCGGGTGTTGTGATCTTTCCCACATCGTGCATCCAGGCCGCTATTCGAAGTTCATTGAGTTCATCTTCGGTGAAATTCAGATGTCCCCAAAGTCCTTCTTCCGTGCGGTTGATTTCCTCTGCGAGCATCATCGTCAGGTCAGCCACACGGCGAATGTGCCCTCCCGTATAGGTCGACTTCTCGTCAATCGCCGCGGCAATGCTCTGGATGAAGGAATCGAAAAGACTCTTCAGATCGATAATCAGCTGCGCGTTGGTGATGCCTACCGCCGCCTGAGATGCGAGGGCATTGATCAACGCCTCGTGTTCCGGCGAAAATTGGATCACCTCGGCAAGTTCAGCATTCTGGGCATTCACCAGCATCAACACGCCAGTGATATCATCCTCGTGGTTCTTGAGCGGAACAACCAACATGGACTGCGTTCTAAATCCCACCTTCTTGTAGAATTGCCGAGGTCCCGCGAAGTCGAATTCCTCAGTTTCAAAAACATCCTCGATATTCACGGACTTGCCTGTGTTGGCCACGTAGGCAGACACGTTGGCCAGATTCATCTGCCCATCTATCGCCAGCGGAATTGGCGCAAATACCTGCTCATCGATGTCCACATTGCTCGCCCCACCAATTCTGTAACCCAAAGTATCAGTTTGCGCGATCTTGGCGCGGAGGTGTTTGCCATCGTCACTCAGGATATACAGCGTGCCTCCATCTGCACGCGTAAATCTGCGAGATTCGTCCAGAATCATCTCCAGCAGCTCGTCGATATCCAGCTCACTGGAAAGAGCGATTCCTATTCGAATCAAATTATCGACCTGCGCTTTCAGATCAGCATCAACCATCGGTAACTCCGAAAAGTTGGATTGGCCAGGGTACTAAGGTCAGGCTAATCATGCACAAAATAGTCAGAAATTGTCAAGCAGAAGGGAAGGGGAACCGTTTCAGTCGATGGACCTGTTGATCAAGAGACGGGATTCCGAAGGCGATGAGATCGACCTGGTTTGATACAGCCGGGGCTGTGAGGACGTAGAATTCCGTAAAAGGAAATCCCTGAATGCGTCTGAATTGAGGGCCCGGGCGAACCTGCTCAATTCAGCCATCGACGGTTCTGAATGTCTTTTCACAAAGTCTTCGAATGCAGGAGAAACAGATTGAACAAGCCCGCCGTTGCGATATTCGGATCGGTTCTGAAGCCCTTTGAGCGTCAACTCGGAGAACTCCGAGTCCCGTTCCATGATTCGAATCGCTTCAGGCGATGGCTCCGATTTCCGTCTGATGGTCTGGTCTGAAAGCGCTCTTGACAGCCGAACAAGCGTTTTTTCCTGGGACCCGGAAAAAGTACTCCTGCTGTGCAATCTTCTCAGGACCTCGGGTGAAGATACGAAAGAGGCCTCGATCAGCCGCGCAATGACCGACTCGGTCGGAGTAGAATCCTTGCTGATCAGGGAGCTTACTCCCTGGGCATCGACAGATGCACAACACATAGAAAGGAGAATCAAAATATGCAACATAGCTGTCACCCAGCTTGAAGAACGGCGGCAGATCGAATTCTTTCGGGCAAGGACGAATATCGATCGGCCACCTGATTATTTTCAATGGCGATTGACATGGCCTTGCGAGAGCCTACGATCACCACGAGGTCGCGCGCCCTTGTAATTGCGGTATATATCAAATTCCGCTGCAGCATCATATAGTGCTGTGTCGTAAGAGGCAGAATTACCACTTTGTATTCGGAACCCTGGCTCTTGTGAACCGTGATCGCATATGATAACACGATTTCGTCCAGATCAGTGGATTCGTATGTCACCAGTTTATCTGAATACCTCACGGCAACGGCCTGAGCTTCCTCATCGATGGCCTCGATTCGCCCCATATCCCCGTTGAAGACATCTCTATCGTAGTTGTTTCGGATCTGCATCACCTTGTCCCCGACCCGGAACCTGCCGCCAGCTCTGAGAATTTCCTTTCCATGTGGATTCAGGACACCCTGGAGCACCTCATTCAGATTATTCGCACCCGTTTCACCTCTGTACATGGGTGCAAGTACCTGAATGTCTTTTATAGGGTCCAGGCCGTAGGTTTGTGGCAAACGGGTCCTGCACAGTGTAGATATGACTTCCGCAACCTTTGCAGGTTCCTGCTCTTCGACCAGAAAAAAATCAGACTCCCTGTCTCGCCTGAGTTCAGGAAACTCTCCCCTCAGAATCGTATGCGCGTTCATCACAATACTGCTGGTCTGAGCCTGGCGAAAGATCTCGTTCAGGGCAACCACCTCAGCAGCCCCGGAACGGATGATATCCTTCAGCACATTTCCGGGACCAACAGATGGCAACTGATCCTCATCACCAACGAGAACCAGCGAGGAACTGAGTGGAATTGCGCGAAGAAGGCTGTTCATCAGAACAACATCCACCATAGAGACTTCATCGACAATAAAGGCCTCCTCCTCCAGTGGGTTTTCGAAATTCTTCTCAAAGGCCATATCAGACGGATTGAATTTGAGCAGCCTGTGAATAGTACGCGCGTCCCTCCCTGTGGCTTCAGACATCCGCTTGGCGGCTCTACCGGTTGGTGCGGCCAGGGCTACAGACTTTCCCCTGGCTTCCAGTAATGCGAGTAACCCTTTGATTGTAGTGGTTTTACCTGTTCCTGGACCACCCGTCAAAACCAGCAGATTATGAGAAAGCGCCTTTTCCAATGCTACCTTCTGAAGTGATGCGAATTTTACCCCTTCGTGTTTCTCAATGGACGCGATCTCGTGCTGAATGTCCCCTGTTTCTATACGCCGGATACTGGAAAGCTGGTGAATTCGGGTAGCTGTCCCTTTCTCGGAGTAAAACAGTGGAGGTAGATACACGCGGTTCTCTTCGCACACCGCTTCCTCCCTGGAAACTAATCCGTCGATGCAAGGTTCCACCAGTTCCCCTGGAATCTCGAGCGCCTCGGCACAAGCCGAGATGAGCTCCTCTCTCGGAAGGAACACGTGACCGCTCTTGTCACTCGAGGTCTCCAGAACGTATTGGATGCCTGCCAGGAGCCTCTGCTCAGAATGCAGCTCCACTCCCAGTTTACGTGCAATCTGATCGGCGGTTTGAAATCCGATTCCCCAGACATCTGTAGCAAGGCGATATGGATTCTCTTCGATCGTCTTCAGGGCATCTTGCCCATACTGTTTCCAGATCTTCACAGCATGACCTGTTCCCACCTCGTGTGACTGAAGGAACAGCATCACATTGTGAATCTCGCGCTGCTCCTGCCACGCCTTCAGGATCAGCTTTACCCTTTTGGCGCCCAGACCCGGGACCTCGGTGAGTCGCCCGGGATCGGACTCTATAATTTTCAGCGTTTCCGCACCAAAATGGTCTACGATCCGGGCAGCAGTAACGGGACCAACTCCCTTGATCAAACCAGAACCCAGATAGCGTTTCATACCCTCCGTAGTTGCCGGTTGTACTTTTTCGTACGATTCGATCTTGAACTGCCGACCGTACTGGGCGTGGTTGGTCCATTCTCCTTCCAGGGCTATGGACTCACCTGCACTCAGGGAAAGTGTATTGCCTACGACTGTGACCAGTCCTGCACCCTTTCCTTCGGGCTGGAAACGGGCAACCGTGTATCCATTCTCTTCATTTTGGTAGGTCACACGTTCGACTGTTCCACGCAGACGATTCATAGCCCCAACCTTACGCAAAAACAGTAGGGGCGCGACACCACGCCCCTACACAATACCCGATCCTCGCCGCCAGAGATTATCCCTGGTAAACCACTTCACCTGCAACAATCGTGGCTACCACGTCGAGCGACTCCTCGCCCTCTGACCACCGAAACAGACTCAAGCTGGCTTCTTTGCCGACTTCTACCGTCCCCAGCCGATCGTCGACACCCAGCAGTTTCGCCGGGTTGATCGAAGCCATCTCGACAGCGTCCTCTAAATCAGCATCGGTAAACGCTACGGTATTGGCAATGCCTCGGTCCAGAAACAGCGCTGCCCCTGCCAGATAGGGTGTTCCTGCCAGTGAGATCTTCCCATTTTCATGAATCTCCACCCTGTCCTCACCGTAGACGCGATCGTACACTCCTGCTGGCAATCCTGCGATCGATGCCACGTCACTGACCAGGCAGACCCTTTCCTTCTGCTTTCCACGGCAGAAACTCTTGAGCACGGGTGCGGGCAGATGGTGGCCGTCGGGAATCAATCCTGCCCACAGCTCGTCTGCAGCCAGCTGCTCCCAGATATAATTATCGTGACGAGGCAACGTGGCGTGCGCCCCATTGCCCAGATGCGTAGACATACTGGCACCGGCTTCGACTGCCTCACGAATCCGTTCACGTGTAGCTCCCGTATGCCCAATTGAAATGATCACCCCGGTGGCCGCCACCTTTTCGATAAACTTCAGCGCACCTTCACGCTCGGGCGCGAGTGTAAAAATCTTGATTCTTCCACCCGCTGCGTCCTGGTACCGGCAGAATTCGTCCCAGTCCGGATCGCGGGTATGTTCCAGAGGATGCGCGCCACGCGGCCCGTCTTCCGACGCGATATAGGGTCCTTCAACGTGGAAGCCCACGAAGGATGCCTTCGCACTATTCGATTCTTCACAGGCCTTTGCAAGTGCGGTCAACGCGGCAATAGCCTGACCGGCTGGCGACGTTGTTATGGTGGGGCAAAACAGCGGGGTGCCTGCCCGATAAGGCCACTCACAGGACTTCAAAACTTCTTCTACTGTAAGTTCTGCAGAATTGTAACTCACACCCCCCGCGCCGTTGACCTGAACATCTATAATGCCCGGCGAAATCCATACATCGTCACCTCCAAGTGCCCCATCCGGCGCACGGCCACTGCTGATGGAGCTGATCTTATTCTGCTCCAGAGTCACAACAACGGGTTCTGCCGTCCCAACGATCTTCCCACGAATGATCATCCAATCTCCTTTCGATACTCACGCGTCTGAGGAATCCTGGTCCCGTGACGCCCTTTCCCTAAAAGTTAAAAGGGCATTGGGTTAACGAGGCACCAATTTATCCGTCCTTCGTTCGTAACCCCGTTTCCACATCTCTTCGAACAGCTGCCCTGTCTCAGCCAGCTCGTTTCTTCTTGCTCTTTGATCTCGCTTCACACGAGCATCGATTGCCCCCGGGTCGCAGATCTCATCGAGCCGCGCACGCATGTCCAGAATCGTCTCATTCACCCCTGGGTCGTCCGCCGAATCAGCGGCAAGATCCGTCATCTCGTGGGGATCCGCCACCATATCGAATAACATAGGTCTCTCGCCAACACATTCTACGAATTTATATCTTCCGGAACGAACTGCAAAAACGCTGGCCGGCATCCCTGCGCCATGGTATTCCGTAAGCGCGAAATCGTGAGCAAGGTCGCCATCCTCGCCTCGAGCGACGCCTAGCAATGATTTGCCTCGCAACCCCTCGGGCGGATCACCGCCTGCGAACTCACACGCCGTAGGATATATGTCCAGCATCGAAACCACTGCGGATGTGGCTTCCGCGGAACGGATTCCAGATCCGGCAATGATCAAAGGGGATCGAATAGACTCATCGTACATTGCGCCATGGTCCCAGTTCCTGTGTTCGCCGCAGGCACCGCCGTGATCGGCGGCGTAAACCACCAGGGTTCGCTCACTGAAACAGGCATCTTCGATCGCGCGTATAACCTTTCCAACGTGTCGATCCAAAACTTCGCAGGATGCATAATATCCCACCAGCGCCCGGCGCATCACCTCACCATCGAGTCGTTCGCCGTTGTGATGTCGAACGAATATACGATGATAGGGATGGAGGCGCGAGAGGTCTTCTGAGAACCTCTCGTCCAATTCATCCAGCGCGACAAGTGGATCATAATGCTCCCACAGCTCTCTCGGAGGCGTCCAGGGTCGGTGAAGATTATTGAAATTCACCGAAAGAACCCAGGGCGCTCCCTCGGTCTTCGCATCTTCGAGCCACTTCACAGCTCTGTCCGCAACCTGCGCGTCGTCTGAATAGGCCGCCAAAGAATCCGCCGGTCCGATCTCCAGGTGTTTCTGAAACAAGTCATCCCTTGCGAAAATCTCCTCTTCACGGAAAAGAGAATGGATATCCAGATTTTCCCGGTGAGTAGCCAGATGCGACTCCTGGATTCCAAAATCACAGCCAGGTCTGAAATCCAACTTGCCTATGGTCGCAAACCGGATCCCTCTCCGCGAGAAATGGTGCCCCCAGGTGTCCTGCCCACTCCCGAAGGTGAACGCGTTGTCCCAGATCCCAAGCTCATGAACATATCGCCCGCTCATCATCGCTGACCGGGCAGGAGAACAGATTGGGCTGACACAATAGGCGCTCTCGAAGCGAAGTCCACGATCTGCGAGCGCATCGATATTGGGTGTACGGGATATGGGATTTCCGTAACATCCGGAAAATTCCGCATTGTGCCGATCACTCAAAATGAAAACCGTATTCATCTGTTATTCGCTCCCACACCGTTCATCAAGAAATCCCAATCAACTGGACACTACCTCTGGTCGAAATCCTCAACGAGTTCCGACACGATCTGTTCAAGAAGCTCCTGACCTTCTCCATCGCATTCGGCTTTCTCGCTCCAGTTCCACTGCTCCAGATATGCGTCGGTTCCGGTCAACCCTTCAGACATAGCCACCCTGTCGATTTCCACCTGGAATCTCTCCGGAAGCTGCATGGACAGCGGCCTTTTCCCTTTGAACACCCTTGCTTGAGCAGGAATATCTTTCCAGTACAGCACCTGAAAAATCGCCACACCTTAATCCTTTAATGTCTAACTGTCACTGGCATGATCTACCGCACTTCTGAACGCCCGGATATGGTCGGGACCCGTGCCACAACATCCCCCCACAATTAATGCGCCTGCGGCCAGCAACTCGTCCATTTGTCCAGCCATCTCCTCGGCCGATTGAGAGTAGAAAGTCTTTTTGGTCTGCCTATCCAGTTTCGGCAATCCTGCATTGGGGTATGCCATCAGCTTCTTGGATTCGATCCCCCTGACCTCGAGTTCCCGAAATATCTGTTGCGTTCCCCTGATCGCGTAGGGCATCCCTGTATGTTCACTGTGGTTGGCCTCAGCTCCGCAGTTCAACCCGAGGATGTCGACTGACTCCAGGAGATTGTCGCCATCAGCAAGCTCACCCTTTGTAAGGATATCCAGCAGTGACCCTGCGGAATCTCCCCAGTCCGTCCGGTAGAGCGGTTCGCCTGTCTTTCGATTCTTCGTGTACTTGTAGGTTAGATTTACCGCAATCGGAATACCCGTCTTCCTCGCGATGTCCACAGCAATGGAGGCCTCCTTTGCCGAAAACATCGTCTCGATGCAAAAGAAATCAACCCCACTCTCGGCCAGGGCATGAATCACCCGCTCGTGAGCTTGGCGAACACTTTCGTTGGGGATTCCGAAGTCCACATCACCGGCATCCGCCTCGATTGCACCAGGCGAAGGCCCAATGGAACCCGCAACATAGACTTCCTTCCCGCTTCTTTCCACAGCGGCACGCGCGTGTTCGGCACCCAATCGTGCAATCTTGTCTGCATCGTCCCCTTCCCAACCGGCCATCTCGAGATGAAGGGATGATGCCACAAAGGTATTCGTACCTATCGCATCCGCTCCCGCCTCTATGTAAGCTGTATGAATATCAACTACCTTTTCGGGATGCAGATCATTCGCCAGGGTGCTGTTTGTCAACTCCACACCGTGGGCGAACAATTGAGAACCGAAACCGCCGTCATAGACCAGCGGTTCGGGCCATTTCAATCTCTCTGAGAAAGGGATCACAGACACCATCCAGAAATAAGGAACACTACCATTACTGAGCACTCCATGCCAGCAGCGAATTTACGGTTTCCCTAGTAACCTCAATCACACCACCGTGTCGAACCCCTGCAGGGAAACTTACGGACTCTGAAATATCCGACCAGGAGATCATATCCTTCGAAAACACGGCGCCAAACTTCAGTTCCCGGTATTTATCGAAGTAGACGATCCAGCCATCATCCACCCGTGCCAGCGCCGGCCCCTCGGCCCAGTAATCGGGTCCAGTAATGGCACGGGCAGTGACCTCATAGGGTCCTTCAATTGTCTCACCAAAGCCGATTCGGATATTTTTCTCAGGTGGATCTTCCCGCTCATCCTTGAAAAGCAGTACGAACGCTTCGTCAATCCGGGTGACACATCCATCGATCACACTGTATCCGGGATCGAAAAACAGCCTGGTTTCAGAAAGCTCAGTAAAGTCTGATGTCCTGGCTGAATACAGCCTGTGGTTCCATATCTCATCATCTCCATTGACCTGGTCGGTATCTGCGAACCTGCCGGGAATCGTTGTTGACCACAAGATCAGAAATTCATTCTCCAGATCATCGTAGACAAGGCTCGGAGCCCAGGCATTTTTTGCATTCTGCTCGTGAACGACGACAGGTAGGAAAATCTGCTCAGACCAGTTGATCAGGTCTTTTGAACTTGCGTATCCGATTCCACGGTCCCGCCAACCTGTCGTCCAGACCAGGTGATAGATCCCATCGGCCGTGCGAAGGACCGAAGGATCACGCATCAGTTTCGACCCGACCAGAGGTTCCAAAATCGACTTTTCATCGTTCAGCGCAACCCACTCATAGCCATTTAAACTGTACGCCAGGAAAAGGCCACTGCTGCCATCCCCTTTGAAATGAACCATCAGAAATGCGTCGCCGCCATTCAAGGCCACGAAATCAACAGGATTATTCTGTTCACATCCGGAAAGTATCAATGTGAATGCCAGGATAATCCATCTTGCCAGGTAGCCTTTAGGCCCCCCGGCGCTATACCCGATCGATTCTGCTTCCATATTCAGGCGTTCCGATTCCAGAGCATCATCCAAACATCGGCTTGAATTGACAACCCTCCACAAACACCTCGAAGAAATCTGTCGTCGTCTCGAGCTCAACATGCTCGATCCCCTGAACGAGTAACTCGATGGACTGGCGCTTATCCCGGTCCAGCATCACTTCGCGGGCGCCCTGAACTGAGGCATTTCCAATTTTGACGATCCGATCCTCCGGCACCGGGGCAAGGAATCCAATTTCGATCGCGTTACTGACATCTACATAATTCGCAAATCCACCTGCCAGATACAGTCTGTGAATATCATTGGGTGTCAGACCGAAATATCGCATCAGAATATACTGTCCGCAATAGTTCGCAGCTTTTGCCTGGGCGAGGTTGCTTGCGTCTTCTCTTGAGAATGTGATCCCGAATTCCGGGACAATTTCCAGCACGTATCGCTTTTCCGTAAACATACCTTTCGGGGCCATTTGACCTGATCGGCGAAGGGCGGCAATCAAGTCGATCAACCCGGACCCGCATATCCCCTCTGGATCTCTGTTGCCGATCGTTTTGTAGGCGAAGGTATCGTTCTCCATCCAGATGGACTCGATGGCGCCCTCGTAGCCGGGCATGCCGAACCTGATCCCGCCCCCCTCGAACGCCGGCCCTGCGGGACAGGAGGCGGCCAGCAGCCTGCCACCTGAACCGATAATCACCTCTGTATTCGTACCCACATCCACCAGCATCACCGGGTCGCCCTGGCCATCTATATCCGCGGCCACCAGATCTGCCGCGGCATCGGCCCCGACATGGCTGGCGATAAGCGGCATGCCGTAGACTCTTGCTCGTGAATTCGCCCGCACTCCCAAACGACTCGCACGCTCAGTCAGTGCGGTGTGGTCTCTGTTTCCTTCTGCAAAATCCAGTTCCACGATCGACTTGTAGGGTCGCTGGCCAATGCCCTGCACATCCAGTTTAAAAAAGATATCCCGCATGGTGGAGTTTCCTGCCACCACCAGTTCATAAATTTCCTGTCTTTCAAATCTAAGATGTTTCGAAAGCGCGACAATCTCGTGATTTATCGCATTCACAATCGCTTTCTGCAGCTCTCCCTGGAAATCTCTATCGTAGGAGATTCGGTACATAATATCACTACCGCCAAACCGCTGCGGATTCTCAAAAGAGCTTGTATGAACGCTTTCTCCAGTCTCGAGATCAACAAGATCCATCACCACCGTGGTCGTACCCAGATCGATGGCGATCCCGAAAATATGGCCGCGGTACCTATCCACCACTTCTCCATCGTATAAAACAGAATCCCCCTGGCGACATACCAGAGGGTTCGGCTCTACCTTTCGCAACTCCCTGTGGGAAAGAATTTTCGGAGTTCGGCACAGGGGGGAAAACCGGATGCGCTCTGTATCCGAAATAACTCGGGCCTGGCACGCGAGTCGATAGGTGCCTTTCAGGAAGGATTCGGCCTCGGTGGGCGGACTCAGTGCCCCCATCCCTTCCTCTACATCCACGATGCACTCGTGGCAGATCCCGTTTCTATGGCAGGACGTCGGGACCTGGATGGCCAGATCATCCGCATAGTCGAAGACAGTTTTTCCAGCCTCGAGCTCTGCTACCATATCGTTGTGACAGATTGTTGCCATCGACAGGTCTAACCCTCGGGCTGTTTCCCACTGCAGTTGGCTTGCCCGGTTTCCCAGGCGCTCCTGTAATCCAGCTTGTCATCTCCCCCACACATGAAGCGCTCGCCGCCAGGTCGTGGTTTCCTCTGGTTTCTGCACCCGAACGCAGCCGTGCATTCATTGAAGCGATTCTTGTAGGGGCACCGGTCAACGGTCTGAACATCCGCGTGAGCTACAATATCCGAAAATATTGCCGTTATTCTATCGAGTCGCTTCTGGAGTTCTTCTTTTTCGATCTTGCCCATATTCTGATTACCCACGAACCGAAACAACGACCATGTGAGGTCATTCCTTCGACTCTTCCTCTCTTTCCTTTAGCAAACGCTTCGCAAGTTCAACGCAGGCTACAGCATCCTTGCCATAGCCGTCCGCGCCCATATCATCTGCGAATTCCTGTGTAACAGGTGCGCCACCCACCATAATTTTTACATCTTCCCGGAGGTCGGCGTCTATGAATGCCTCGATCGTCTTACCCATATTCGGCATGGTCGTGGTCAACAAAGCAGACATACCCATAAGACCTGCCCCGTGCTCTTCGACGGCCTCCATGAACTCGTCTTCCGATGTATCTACTCCAAGATCATGTACGACGAAGCCCGACCCCCTCAGCATCATGATGCACAGATTCTTGCCAATATCGTGCAAATCCCCTTTCACCGTTCCCATAATCACCGTGCCAATCGGCTCGATTCCGGCGTCCGACAGAATGGGTTCGATATGTGCCATGCCGGCCTTCATCGCGCGTGCACAAGCCAGAACTTCTGGAACGAAAATGAAATTGTCCCTGAATTTTATGCCCACCACCGTCATCCCTGAAATCAGCCCATCGTCCATGACCTCGACTGCTTCTGTACCGGCTTGAAGCGCTTGACGGGTCAACTCATCAACCACGTGATTCTCTCCTTCGATCAGGGCCGCGGCAATCGCCTGCATTTCGGCGCTAACGTTCGCGAACATCTCGATCGATCGTTCTCGTTCAGTTTTGTTCTCGAGATACTCCTCGATCTCATCGCGAAGAAATTCGTTTTTAATATCCGAAAGTTCCGCCATCTAATTCTCTCGCTCCTTATGCCAGTCCAGTACAGTCCTGGGAATTTCCTTCAAATTTTCTAGGGATGTCTGCAGCGGAATCGCGCACTCCGGACCAATCAGCTGCACGCCGGACTCGAGATTCTGGACCACTTCCTCACGAACCTCCGCTGGGCCTTTTGAGAAGAGCGTCTCCGGATTGTTAATGTTGCCGACCAGAGAAATCCGTTTCTTCATCGCCTCCATGGACTCCGCGGGTTTGTTCTTGGAATCGTAGTGAAAGGCCGCCATGCCCGTCTGTGCGATAAACTCCATCCGGTCCACAGTCCGCCCGCAAATATGCAGAATGAGTGGAATGGGGATCTCCTCAACAAATTCGATATGTAGATCTCTCAAATACCGCTCATAATACTCACCACTCACCAGATCGCCTGTGGCGTGGTCCGGAAGCGTGAGCGCGTCGGCTCCAGCCTCGATCTGGGCAACGCCAAAATCGATTGTCGCCTTCTTCATGCGATCCAGGCAGGCCTTCGTCTTATCCGGATCATCCAGAGACATCAAGAGAAAAGGCTCCACTCCGAAACAGTGATAGCCGAGCGACCATGGACCCATCGTCTTCCCGATCACCGCCACCTCGTCCCCATACTCCTTCTTCAGTATCCGAATAGCCTTCAGAACACATGCCGTGTCCGGATGCGTCAGAAAATCATCCGGTACCTGGATATCATCGACATCCTCCCAAATCGGCTCTCTCATCTTGACCGTTGGCCAATTGTCCTTCTGTTCCCACTGAATCTTGCAGCCAAGCGCGGAAGATTCTTGAATGATCGAGAACACAGGCATAATCGTGTCGAATCCCAGTTCCGTATATCCCGTTGCTGCGAGTCGCGCCATCAGTTCCGGTTCTCTGTTCGCGTCCGGAAAGGGCGCGTCCACCAGATCCATCAGCTCGACGGTGGCGACAGAAGTCGGATTACACACGGGCGTTCGGTCTACCGGCTCCAGTTTAAACGCCGCCAACACACGTTCTCGCGAAGTCATCGGTCCAACATTCTTACTCACCATTTCCAATACTCCTGGTCTGACTGGGTCAACTCGCGGATCAACCGGTGTGGACTACTCACTTCTGCTGGCTGGGTGAGGACAGCACACCTCGGGCGGCGGCCAGTTCCTGTTCGCGGAGTGCAGCCCGCACATTGGGTGCTCTCACAAGTAATACCCCAACCAGGGCATCGTGGGCCTGTCCGCACGGAAATGCCGTCTGGCTATCGCTATCGTTCACGGCGTGCATCTCTCCCAACTTCATCAACCCACCGGTAACGTTTGTTACTCGGCGCTCCCTGTTTTTTCCTTCGCCCTCGGCATGCACCTCATAATAGCCATCACCGAGACTCGTCACGTTCATCGTGAGACCGGATTTCCTGTCCAGCAAGGTCAATGGTTTCACATCGACTTCCTGAGCGGGATCCATCTTGCAGGCTTCCAGGAACAGTCTGCGGCAGGCCAGTTCGTGGCCATCTCCACACGGAAACCGCAACAGACCTTCAGGAGTGAGCACCATACTGCCAAGAGTCTGCATAGCCCCGACTGCAGACGAAATCCGATTTTCAGCGCCTGCCTTCCCGCTGTAAGTGTGGACAAGGTAGGCAGGTCCTGTCTCCAGCTCCCGGCGATACAACGAGATAGAAATATTCTCGTAATAGGGATCCATGGACACGAGTTCGATTCTGTGACCCAGGTCCTTTGTTAAACCCATAAAACATCCCCTCTTGCGGTCCTGCTTCATTAACTATTTGCTTGACAGGTCACCGGACCGTCGGCTATCATAAAGCAACGCCGTCTGATGGTCTGACCAATTTCAAGTAAAGGTTAACGTAGAGTCCCGGGTTTGTAAAGCACATTCTTCGGTCACCCCACGCGACCTCTGCCACAACATCACAATTCTATATTTATCAGATATTTAAACTAAAACACCGGACTTCGTTCACGTGACTGACACATCCCCGCAGGAATTCGCCCTCAAAAGAGTCACACGGACCTCCCTGAGTGATGAGATTGTTTCTCAATTGATCGACCTGATCTCGAAGGGTGTTCTGGCACCGGGAGACCGGCTCCCACCCGAGCGGGAATTATGTAAGAAATTCGGCGTAGGCCGAACATCACTCCGGGAAGCACTCAGGTCCCTGGCGGTCATGGGCATTCTGAATGGGCGGATTGGAGAAGGCACATTCGTCAGCAGCAACAACCAGTATCTCGAAAGAGCAATGAAATGGGGATTGCTTCTGGATCCCAAGAAGGTACAGGATCTTCTCGAAACACGAATTATGCTCGAATCTCAAACAGCTTTTCTCGCAGCAGAACGTGCCACTCCGGAAGATCTTGAAGCACTCGAAGAATCTCTGCGAAACCTCGAATCGGCTCTAAACAAACCAGACCAGTTTCTGGAACACGATTTGCAGTTTCACCTGACAATTGCCAAAGCCACACAGAACTCCATCCTTCTGAATCTGCTGGGCATGATACGCGGACATCTGCAAGAATGGATTCGAAACAGCCTCGGGCAGCCCGCAGCCCGAGGATTCGATAAACGCGCTACTATGTCCCGCGACGAGCACCAGACAATTCTGCTCGCCCTGCAGGAACGGAACCCGGAATCCGCACGACGCGCGATGCACGACCACATCATATCCAGCAGTGTAGATCTTAGGGATCGTCTGGCAAAGGAAGATGACCTGATTCACCCTTTCCCGGAGGAAAACTGATTGCTGGAGATGCACCTGAACCGCTTCGCTTCGAATCTCAAGTCTATTCACACGCTTCATCGCTACGCAATTGCGGATGGAACCTCAGCCGGGACTCCTCTTCTTCCGACATCCTGATTCAATCAGTTTATTTTCCATAGCTGAAATGTGGTCTGGACCGGTGCCACAACACCCGCCAATCATGCTGACGCCCGCCTCCACAAGTCCCTTGCAGTAGCCTGCCATTTGCTGCGGTGTCTCGGTGTAAACAGCTACTCCTTCCCTGAGTTCCGGAAGCCCTGCGTTCGACTGCACCATCACAGGCAGATCGGAGACCCTGCCGAGTGCACCGGCGATCTCAACCATCTGCGCTATCCCGCTGCCGCAATTGGACCCGATCATATCGGCTCCCGCCGCCATCATTCCGTCAACTGCCTGGTCGACCGTCACACCCATAGCGGTTGCAAACCCTTTCGGCCCTGCATCGAACGTCATGTTCGCCAGTACTGGTAGTCCAAAACTTGCGGCGGCCTTTATGGCCAACGAGGCCTCGTCGAGCGCCGTCATCGTTTCGATACAGAATGCATCTACACCCGCTTTCGCCAGCGCTTCCATTTGTGAATGAAAAACCTCGGTCATCTCTTTTTCGGAGATCGTGCCAAGCGGCTCCAGAAACGTTCCTGTTGGGCCGATAGAACCCACGACCATCCCATCTCCCGGAGTACCAGATCGGGCAAGTTCGACTGCTGTCCGGTTCACTTCCTCGACCTGTTGTGCCATATCCTGGTGGCTCAATCTGAGCCGATTTCCGCCGAATGTATTGGTGCACACCAGATCGGACCCCGCTGCGAAGTAATCTACAGCCATCTGACACACCACATCCGGGTGTGTCAAATTCCAGGTCTCCGGTGCCTGTCCAATGGCCAACCCTTTTCCCTGCAGGTACGTGCCTGCGGCGCCATCCAACAGGAGCACCTCACCTTGCCTTATCCGCTCCAGAAAGCCCATCTCGTTCCTTGATTTTAGTTCGGCTCAGTTGAATACGTACTGTTCCACCGCAGCGGAAAATCCTTCATCTTCCAGCGAAGGACACAAATTCACGCCTGCACCTGTCGCGATCCCCCTGGTCTCCTCGTCAGCATTGCTCATTAGAATGCCCACCCCCGCTTCCATAAGCATGGGCAGATCATTGTCGCCATCCCCTATGGCAAGTGTGTCTTCCATCTCAACACCGCAGGCCGAACAGATTGCCTGGAGTGCAACGGCTTTATTCACTCCCGGATGCATGACCTCTATCCGGTCATCGCCCGTTCGAGCGATGTAGAGACGATCGCGAAAATCATCAGACAGTTCCGCGAGCACCTCATCACGTAGATCATTCCCCGGCATCAAAATCAGTTTGGGTGAAGGACCGAGTTCACCTTTCTTGAGCCTTTCTGAGAGGTTGCTGTCATACACGAATTCCGTACCTGTTAGTCTATGTAAATTTCTTATCGATTCGGAATCCCTGTCCGTTGTATAGGCCTCCGTGATAGCCTGGCCTTCCATCTCAAATCCACAGTAAACGAAATTGATTTGTCTGTCCGAAATGTAGTTTGTCAGTGCATCAAATTCCTCTGGGGAGAGCCGCTGTTCAAAAAGCAACTCCCGTCCTCCCTCAACGGTCGCTCCCAAAACCACGGCTCCATTGTAGCTACCCACAAAAAGTCGACAGCCAAGCCCTTTCTCGAATGGGGCCTGGCTCTTGTGCACATTTCTTCCGCTTATCGAAGCCACAAAAATCCCCGCATCCAGGAGCCGGTCGAGTGTATCAATCGACTGCGCTGAGACGCTCCCCGTACCATTCAGCAATGTACCATCCAGGTCAAAAGCAACCAGACCAATATTGCTCATTCAAGTCCTTTCCTCAATATTCCTCATCCAACTCAGATATCGTTTATCTCAGAAATCGGTAACTACTTTCGCAGGTTGTCCGGACTGTATCGATTCAGCTACGGCAAGGCATGCCGCCACCGTTCTTGCCCCGTCGCGAACATCGATCATTGGGGTTTGGTTTGAATCCAGACACTCGAGAAAATGATCCAATTCCTCCTTGCATGCATGCACTTCGCCAAGAACTGGAAACGGGATTTCGGCGAACGCTTCCACTTCACCAAACTCCTTCAGGTAAAGTCGGTTTTCTTCCACTGTACCCTCGGTGCCGTACAGGCTGAAGGTCATCGCATATGGCCTGGGTGCGCCAACCGAAACAAGACATTTTCCGACAGCGCCATTTTTAAACTTTAGCGACATGATAATGGTGTCGTGCCAGGGCACATCGTGCAGCACCTTTGTAACAGCATATGCCGAAGCTTCTTCGAGTTCACCCACGATCCATCGCATAAGGTCGAGCGGATGGCACGCGCCGCCGATCACTGCGAACTCCCCCTCGTCTGGGTGACGCCACCATTGGTGCCCTGTGCCATCCAGAAACGGTTTCAGCGAATGGATATAATCCGACTCGCAGAAACAGGCATCCCCTAATTTCCCCTCCTCGTAAAGCGCCTTTACGGATCGGTGAAGTTGACGAAATCTTGCCCCGTGCCCGACCATAAGCTGCCGTCCCGATCTGTCCACCGCTTCGACCATCCTTCGGCAGTCCTCCAGAGTGGTGGCCATTGGCTTTTCGCAGAAAACGTGCTTTCCTGCATCGAGCGCAGCGACAGCTTCGTCGGCGTGCATGCGGTTCGGTGTGCACAGATAAACCACATCGACCTCGTCATCTGCCAGCACTTCCTGATACTGTGTCGTGACTCCTTCTGCACCGTATGCTGCCCGGAGCTCTTCCAAGGTATCCACGCTCCGCTCTGAGCCCACGATCGTTCTCAACTCGGCAGACGGACACCCGGATATCGCCTTGATATGCTCGATTCCAATGTATCCAGTGCCCACTACAGCTATACCGTATGTCGCCATTTCACGTACCTCGAACCCTCAAATTAAGTTACTTGATCCGATCAATCCACGAGCGGAAGATTGACCACAGCGCCTCGCTCAACGGACCTGAAAACCGCTTCTGTAAACTCCATATACTTCAACCCCGCCTCAAAACTCGTATCTCCCTGCGGGCCTCCATTAATGGCCTTCACGAAATCAGCCTCCACAGTCCACTCTCGAACTTCATCTGCGGGAATCGGCAGCTCTGAGAGCGCTTTGTCCCCTGCCTTCCCACCAAGGATCTCATCCGAATCCAATTTGTAGATGAGCGTACCCTGGCTGCCATACAGTTCCACCTGAGGTGAAACACCGAACCTGGCCACACTGGAGAACAGAAAAGCTGCCTCGGCGCCATTCTGCATTTCACCCATAATATGGACTACATCCGGACGCTCGACGAGACCGGTACCCTCGACACCCTCGACGGCACGTTCCTTGATGAAGGTCCCACTCCGGGCTGAAACAGACTTCATACATCCGGCCCACCTCTGAACAATCTCTACGAGAATACCCATATTCAAAGCGTTGAGACCAGAGTACCGATCGATCTGACGCCAGTGGAGCGGCGTCGAGGGATCGCAATTGCTGCCATTGAATGATCGTGTGTAAACGTTGTAAAGATCGCCGAGGTAACCTTCACTGATCAGCCTCTGAAGGAACCAGTCTCCCTTCATGGCCATGGGAGAAGGGCAGATCTGGGTCACAAGTCCCCTCTCTTTACCCCTGGCATACATCGCCTTTGCCTCGCTCAGATTCATCGCCATTCTGGCCTGGACGAATGTGTGCTTTCCAGCCTCGAGTGAATCCAGGACGAACGGGCAGTGTTTGTAAGGCCACGTCCCGATCATCACAGCATCCACATCTGCTCGGGCGAGCAGGGCATCCGGATCAGTCATGATATCCGGTTTCAATCCAAACTCCTCTGCAATTGCCCGACCACTTTCCTCACTCCGATTGCAAATCGCTACGACCTCCGCCTCTTCCACATTCGCCAAACCGGAAAAATGCCTGCTTCTGAAAATTCCCCCGGCACCGATAATCCCAATCCTGACTTTGTCTGCCATATCTACCTAATCCTCCATTGAGACGACCATCGCCCGTAACAGAATACTCCAGATCTACCTTAGATATCCTTCAAAAGCGTCTTCAAGTTTTCCATAGACTCTCTGATAGCCTCCAGCGGCCCTCCTTCGGACCTGCCTGCGGACTTGAGTGACACCACACCATCGAACCCGGCTGCTTTCAGATTGGAATAACATCCCCGCTGATCTATCTCGCCGGTGCCAAAAACCACGGGCTCAAAAAAGGGAAGGCGTCCCTCGCTCCTGAAAGCAGCTTCGGTTTCTTCTTCGGGGCGTGTCACCATATCACCGGCACGAGCCATTTTTGCATAATTGCCCACCTGTCCACATGCTGAAACGGGATCTTCATGCCCATAATGCAGGTAGTTTCCAGGATCCACGCCAGCCCCCAAATTGGGTCGGTCCGAAAGTCTGGATATCCACTTTTGATGCCAGGCCAGATAACACAGGAAGCAGTGATTCACCACCGCGAGACCAACACCTCTATCCTGCGCAAAATCCGCTACCTCCCGGGCTTGATCGACAATGAACGGGAGCACCTTTTCGAAATACATCCCCTGGCCAGCATCGGGACGGTCGGGAGACACCGGCTGGCAATCGATAATTGGAAATGTCACAACACCTGCGCCAAGGATCTCACAAACCTCCACATCGACCTTCAGCGCTGCAATCTGCTCTGCACTCTTCACTGGATCCGGGTGCCCAAGGCGTGTTCCCGATCCATACGCAGGTAGGCGAACGCCGGATGCCTCTGCCACCTTTCGCGTGGCCTCCGCTGCCTTCCTCGGATCCTCCTCCGGATCCCATCTTCCCCCGTAAATCTCCAGATCGAATCCCTCCGCGCCTGCAAGGCGAACCACATCCTCCACGTCCGGATTCTGCTCGGGCAGCGCATTCTTCAGGCAATAGGTCATGATTACCGCATCCATTCAGCCCCTCCTATTCTTTGATCCGGCACAGTAGCTCCACGGCGACATCGGCAATCTGCTCTCCCACACCGGGCCTGAAAAGACTGGCCTCGGATTCGTAGCCACCTTCCTCGAACGCCTTCTTGTCGGGAAGATATCCCAGACTGTCATTTGCAAGTTCCAGAATCATAGTCTGCCCGAAAGGAGATCGTTTCTTGATATTCAGACCCAGTCTCACCAGCAGTTCTCCGGGCACACCTACAAGCCCAAGATCCCCGATTTTGATCGCCTGTACCCAGGCCGGCACCTCTTCTTCAACCCCCTTCATCCGTTCCAGAATGCGTCTCGAGAAAGCCCGCTCGCCCATTCGCTCTGCACCGCCTGCTTCGATTTCCTTCGCACGAGCGACTTCTTCTTCTGTCGGCCCGGGTTTCCGCTGGAGCATAACCTCCTTCATCGCGCCGTCCATCGCAAAATCCGCCTGCCTCTCGATCCCGTTCCAGATCCAGAACACATTTGCGGCAATCAAAGCCGCAACCCGCTCGGTATGCTGATACCGATCGTTTGGATTGCGCCCTTTCCCCAGGACGTCGTGGTTGTTTATATCACCGCACGCGCCATTTGAAAGTGCAGCCACAAAAGATTCACCTTTCAACTGTTGAAGCTTTTCCCCAAACATCCCGAAATAATCCGCCGAAACGGCTCTTTGATGGTCGCCGCCGCCGACGTAGTGCAGACCGTAATTCGCCAGCACCCCTCTGGGCGTCCCATCCTCGGACTCCACAAACAGGGCACCAACTTCCGGATCGACTGGTCCTGCAGTCTCAACCACATCGGGATTTCCCATGCCGGGATTGGTACGAACCGTCCCGTCCTTCATTTTGAATCTTCTGTTAAAAATCACCCGGTCTTCATCCGTGCGCCCCCAACCGATCAAGGCGGGCTTGCGTGCCTCCCACCCGAGACGTGCACAGTCTGCTATCCGTTGAATGAGGAATTCCGTATAGGCATCCTCGCCCGTCTGGGCACCTGTGTGGGTATGGGTGCAGCAAATGAGGATACGTTCTTGTGGTAATCCGATCTCCTTGACGATTTGCTCACGCGCGCGATCCAGATACTTTCGTTTCACGCCAATGAGATCACAAACCACCACCGCGATGCCGGCGCCTTCCTTCTCCAGCACAAAACTCCGTGCGAATAGCGGGTCATTGATCACTTCCGCCCGACGCTCATGGAACAACCCCGGAATCAGCGTACCCAGAGGTGGTGTAATATCCACTGTTGCGGTGCCTGCATTCACCATCACATGTCTCCTCCACCAAAAAAGCCTTCTTTGCCGAACATCTGTGCGTTCCCATCCGATCTCAAGTATGATAACCACCGGTGTTCAGCCATGCAAGCCTGGTTGAACGCACCTCAACACAAGAATGGACAGGCGAATTACTGAACTCGCCTGTCCAATGTCAGATGTTGATGCCCGATTTATTTTTCAACTCATTATTCTCTTCAGCCAGGCTCTTGCAGGGCCCTCCCTGCGTTTTACAAGCATCACGGAGGTACTCGTGTAGCGACCTACGAGATCCGGCACTTCGCCAAACAGCAGCTGTTGGAAAAGGCCAGTATTTCCAGCCCCCATCACGACCAGGTCATAATCAGCGCCCGCCTTGGCGATACCTGCGGGAATGGAGTTGGATCGAATGATTCTGCGCTCGACATTCCCCAGACTGGCATTGCGGAGTGTCCAGTCGATCCAGGAATGTGCATCCTGCTCCATCTTTTCGTCCGCCTCTTCCGGCAACACGTAACAGGCCGTCACCTGTGATCCGTAGGTTTCTACAATGGGTTCCAGCAACTCGGCCGCATACTCGCTGTGTGGTCCCCCGGTAGTTGGAAGCAGAATGCGATCGAAGCTATGTTGTTCCTGCAGTTTGACGACCACGGTATCTGTGCGAACTCGGTTCACGACCCTGTCTATAATCTCTCCAAAAATGCGCTCGCGTGTGGTGGTAAACCCTTTCCATCCGATCACCAGGAGATCTGCCTGCTCATCCTCCGCAGCAGAGAGAATCCCCTCCTCCACCCTGTGGGCTACCCGGATATCTGATACAAGGTTCATATCCTTCGCCTGCGCATAGGCCTGCGCTGTCCTGAGCAACGGCATCCGGTGGTTGATATACTTCATCCCTTCCTGAATGGGCAGCTGAATCGGCACCTCTACCGTCGTGCTCACAATCAGGTCTCCGCCTTTCGCTTTTGCTATCGGGATAGAAATGTCCAGCAGAGCAGACACTGTACCTGGATTGGCGAGGGGTACAAGTACACGATACGCCGCTCTGGAAACCTCTTGAGGCAGTGCATCGAGTACCTGAGGTGCGGCTTCTCCAGACTGTTTTTCGAAGTAAAGGAGGTAGGCCAATAGTCCGATCAGAATCCATCCAAGCGCCACATACCAGGACATCGGATCGAAATTGAACTGGTAGACCGCCAGGAACACGTTGAGGACGGCAGCTGTCAGCGGCACCCAGGGAAAAAGAGGGACCCGATACCTTCTCCGAATTTCCGGCGCACGTTTACGCAGCACCACAAGCGACAGATTAACGAGTGTAAACGTCAGCAGAAACATGAGGCTCGCAGCAGAACCGACAACCTGAAGTGGAAGCAATAGAGCTACACAAACCAGAATGACTCCCGTGACCATAATCGCGATGTGAGGGGTTCTGCGCTCCGGGTGGATCTCCGCCATCCGCACCGGAAGCCACCTGTCGCGGGCCATGGAAAATGCCACTCTGCTGGACGCCAGAACCGTTGCATTGAGCGCGGACATTGTCGACAACAGCCCACCAAAGACGATGGTAGCGACACCAAAGGCGGGCATGAAACTGTCCGCTGCCTTTACGATTGCGGTCTCCTGATATTGTCCCAGAAATTCCCAGGAAGCCATGCCTTCCGGCTGAACGGCACCAAGGGATACAAACAGAATCAGCATATAGACCACAATGGTCACGCCCAGAGAGACGAAGGTAGCCTTGGGAATATTCCGTTCCGGATCCTTAATCTCTTCTGCAACCGTGGCAATCAGATCATAGCCTTCGAAGGCGATGAAAGTAAGCCCCATCGCCACGAGGACCCCACTCATGCCCTTGGGCATGAATGGCGTGAAACTAGCCAACGTACGTTCGGGTGTATCCGCTATGTGCGCGAGTCCGTATCCAACAAATATCATCAGCACAAGAATTTTTGACAAGGTGATCACATTCTCTGCCTTGCCGGTCACCTCAGTCCCTTTTGCGTTCAACCAGATGAAACTGCCGCCGATGGCAATCGTCACCAGCCCAATCGATGGCTGAACACCAATCAACGCCTGAATTGAGTGACTCAGCTCGGGAAGATATTTGTGGAAGAATTCCCAAAAATACCCCGCGAATCCCAGAGCATAGAGACTGCATGCAACGGTGTAAGCGAACCACAGCATCCAGCCCGAAAGGAAACCGATGGGTCCGGGAAAAGCCTTCTTTACAAATGAGTAGCCGCCACCGGCCTCGGGAATAGCGGATGACAACTCGGCGTAACAAAATGCGGTCAGAAGCGTCACCACGCCATTCAGGGCAAAGGCCAGAATGGCCGCTGGTCCTGCTTCTCCCGCGGCGATGCCGGTTAGTACGAAAATTCCTGCGCCGATCATTGCTCCGATGCCGATCATCGAAGCATCGAAAAAACCAAGATCCCTCGCGAAGCTGACCTTGTTCGTATCGGGTGTGTTCGGAGAAGTCGTAGTCGAAGCCACTGTCCAATCTCCCGTACAGGAATAAGGGTACGGTGTCCGTACCCTTATTCCGAATTCGAGATGCCCTCATCACTTGAAATCACTTTTACGGATTCGAAATGTCTTCATATCCCGTTAAGTGGTAATCAAACTCCAGGTAATCGAGCAGTCTGCACAGACTGCGGAATGCTACACCAAATCCATCTACACCGCTGACTCCCCCGAATTGGCCGCCGCCCTTAACGTGTGGTTCCAGGTCTACAAATACACCAGGCACACCCAGCGGCGTAATCCGTTCCAGAATCTCGGGTACAGCAGTTCGAAAATCTCTAAGCACCTGTTCGTGACCCGAATCTCCCCGATCCACGGGGATGAACCGTGTCAAACCCCTTGCTTCTGCTGCGGCCAGCATGGCCTTGTTTGGCGGATTGTTGTAGCCCTTGATGTGGATCCACCCGACGCCAGGCCTCATCTTCATATAATGTTCGTATGCACTGTCCGGAGTGTGGTCTTTCGCTTCCATATTTCCAACATCGGGAATGATGCAGACATTCGGACTGTTGATCTTTTCGTATAGTGCAATCAGGGTATCGCCATCCGCGCCAATCAGATCACCCTCCACTTCTAATCCATACAGCAATCCCGCACCAGCGCACTTCTCCACAATCTGGCCAAGTTGATCCGCAGCCTGATCCAGGTATGGCCAGGGATCTTTTCCGTGGGGGTGATAATAGCTGAAGCCACGGAGCAGCTTTGTGTCGAAGGCCTGCGCCAGGTCGATCGCCCGTTGCACATCGTTGGCCAGATAATCCTTGAAGGGAACAAACCTGTTCTGTGTCCCATCCTCCTGATCCACCAGCTTCACCTTGCCGAGAGGAGATCCGATACTCGAAATCTGCATCTCGAACTCTCCGTGCAGTTTCTTGAGTTGCTCGATCTCCTCGTCTGAAAGCTCCATCACATTTTTCACACCATTTCCGAGATCGATAAATCGAATGGTGTAGTATGAGAGCCCAAGGGCGCGCATCATCGTCAACTGCTCTTCCGCCCGTTTGCTCACGGGACCTTCGTCTGCAAACCCTGACAGAATTACTTCTGGATTAGCCATTGTCACCTCGAATTGATTTACCCTGGATGTAGAGAACTATTTACTCAAACTACGACGGCTACTACTCGATTAAGTACTATTGCTCGATTTGCGACACCTTTTCCTCGACCAGCGGAAGCCACTTCGAAACTTCAACGTGCGTTGAATCGATGGAAAGCGCCTGAACGAAAGCCTTTTTAGCCTCTAGCCACTCGCCTTGTCTCCCATAGATCGCGCCAAGATTGTAGAACAGAGAAGCATCGTCGGGCGTCAATCTGATGGCATTCAAGTAGGCCTGCGCGGCCTCCTGCGCCCTGTACCCTTTGCCATATCGAATACCCTCTTCGTTATGCTCGTAAACATAGGCAAGCACCCTGTGGCTCCTCACCTCGTTCGGCGACTTCAAGAGAAGCTGCAAGGCCACCTTCCTTGCGCCTTCCAGGTCCTTCATTCGAACCAGAAGGGAGGCCAGACCATGCCGCGCTTCTCCAGAATCATCCGCGATGTCAAGCGCCTTCAGATACTGATCACGGGCAAGGACCAAACTGTCCAGTTGAAGATAGACACCACCCAAACCCAGGTGAACACGAACATCCCCTTCACGCATTCTGCTCGCTTTGACCAGGCTCGTTTCGGCTTCCTTGAACTTACCCAAATCTCGGTATACATCGCCGAGGTTCAACAGGGCATCAGCGAAATCAGGCTGAAGTCTCAAAGCCTCCTTGTAGGCTTTAACCGCTTCGTTCAGTTCTCCTCTGGAATGTCTCAACGTTCCAAGGTTAAAGAACGCTCTCGGGAGTTCTTCCCACGCTTTTGGGACTGCCGGATGGTCGGGGTTCTCCACGATCAGGGCTTCCCACTGGGCTGCCGCCTGAGCCCAATCCCGTTCGAGCCATGACGCGATACCCAACCAGTATCTCACGTCTGGATCTCCAGGTTTGAGGCGCAGCGCCATGGTGTAAGCTTCAAGGGCCTCTTTGTTCTTTTCCTGTGATTGCAGAGCCCTACCTAGATGATACCACACATTTCCATTGTCCGGTCGAATGCTTGCGGCTGTTTCGAACGCCTTTTGTGCTCGAATGAACTGATCCAGGCGAGCGTAGGCAAGTCCCAGATTGAAATGTGAGACTACCGATTCAGGTGCCACGCGAATAGCGGACCTGAAAGCGTCTACCGCCTCGAGATATCGCCCTTTCGCAGCCAACTGAGCGCCACGATTGTTGTGCTCTTCCGATTCCTTGAGTCGCTCAGCCTGTGAGTCCGCAGCGAATGTCTCACCAGCCACCGAAAGAATGACCGCTATGGTCCATAACCATTTCACGAAACCAGCTCTGGTGGCAAATGGATCACCCGGTTCATGTATCTCATACGGACCTGACCTTCATCTTCGAAATCCAGGCGGGTAATCGCCGTGTTCTGATGGCTGAAATAGATCTCATCGAGCTCCGCGTTCTGGAATAGCGCGTGCAGCAGATCGTTGGAAAATCCGCCGTGGTTGACAATCGCGATCCTGTCATCCGAACCCGCATATTTCTTCAGCAGCACCCTGGCAACTGAAGCGGCTCTTTCTTTCCATTGTGCCTGTGTCTCCACCGGTCGGTTCCACCAACCGGCCTCCGTAAGTCCATCCGGAATCACAAATCCCGGGAATCGATCTTCGATCTCGTCCTTCTTCATTCCCGGGTAGCCTACTGGACCGGACGCCTCCTCTAGCCAGATGCCTCCTTCTTCGTGAACATCGAGCCAAATTTCGGGATCGATGCCCAGCGCTGAGGCTATCGGTGCGGTAGTCTGAAGTGTCCTTAGCATCGCACTGCAAAAGATACGGTTGATGCCATACCCTCCCTGATTCTGTACCTCGCCCGCTGATCCCATTTCTCCATCTGGCAAGCCATAGGAACTCAGGTGGGCGGCCACCAACTCGGCTTGCTTCTCACCTTTTTCCGTAAGCGGAGGATCACAAACCCGCGACTCCCCTTCTTTAAGCGCATTGTTGAAGGACTCACCGTGTCTGACTAGATAAAGCTGCATAAGGAACTCTTTTCGAAATAGATTTGCGGGATGAAGGCGAAGTATTCAAGCGGGAACACTACATCAAGAAGGCGCAAAATGACCACAAAGCATACTACTAATATGGGAGCCGATCAAGGCATTTTTGGTGGAATGAGGTTATCGGGTAAACCCATCATGGGCATTCGCAAGGATCCAGTTCTGATCCAAAATTGGCAGTTTATTCAGACTTGGGAAGTGGATCGAATGTGACTATATCCTGAACACCATTGAGACTTTGCCTGGGAGGAAAAGTGATATTCAAAGTCACGTGTCTGCGTGCGCCGCGTCCCATATCTTCCCCGAGTCTCACAACGGAAGAACCGATCAGCGTTCCGTTCTGTTCACGCAGTCCCCAGGTCATTGTAAAAGGCACATCGATCGTATAATCTCCGACATGCACCACATCCACATCGATGATCACACGGGTTATTCTGGATTCATCTGAAGGATCCGGAACAGGCTGCTTTACAACATTAGTAATTGAAAGCAGGTTCGTCAGTTCATCCGAATCCAGCTCGAGTGGACTGGTCCCACATCCCTGAATAAGCATACCGGCAACCACAAGGAACACAGTACAAAATATCTTCACAATCTCTCTACCTCCAGAACAATCCGATTCCTGCAATTCCAACCAGCCAGCAATAATAGGAAAATCTGTCCAGGCGACTGCCCTGGAGAAGCTTTAGCAGCCAACCTATGGCGAACACACCGGAAATATATGCGACCACCATGCCGATAAGCAAAGGCAGCAGTACATCAGCTGTGAGCGGATTCGACGCCATCTCCCCGACCTTCAAAATAGTGGCACCGCCTATGATCGGAATGGACAGCAGGAAAGAGAAGGCCGCCGCCTCACCTCCGTCAACTCGACGCCACAGGCCCGCACTAATCGTCAAACCTGACCTGGAGACTCCGGGTAGGATGGCAAAACATTGCGCAAATCCTATCAGGACTGCATCCAGAAGCCCGATTTCCGTTCTCTCACCACTTGCAAATCGTGTACTCCAAAGCACTATCCCGGTAAAGACAAGCCAACCCGAGGCTGCGGCCGGGCTGGAAAATGCCGTCTCGAGAGCGTCCTGAAAAAGCAACCCCACCACGCCTGCCGGAACCGTACCAATACCCAGAAACAGAACCATTTTCCAGGAAGTCCAATCACGTTTCAAACACCCCCGGATCAAATCCAATACCCTGCCACGCAGTGCCGTAAGTACGGCAAGCAGGGTCCCAAAGTGTACGATCACCTCGAAAGTAATGTCGCCCGTATCGATGTCAAGCAAGGCCTGCCCCAGAACCAGATGACCGGAACTGCTGATCGGAAGAAACTCCGATAAGCCTTGAATCAATCCAAGCAATGCGGCTTGTATGTAGGTCACGCGAACTCCCATTCAGAAAATTTCCGATATTGATTGGCCAGAGAAGATAAGAGTAAGCAACTCAGTTGGCAACCACTGGACGAAACCGGAAGCAGCCTCGAACGGAACTGGTTGCGATAAGCATATTTGGAAATTAATCTATACCAGGGTTCTTGGCATTACGTTGCAGCCTAGGGAGCCTTTTTTAGCTCACCTTCTTAAGAAGATCGGTATTTTTAGCCACTATAAAGGTGAACCATCAGGATGGCGAAAGTCCGATAAAAGAGCAGAAGTCAGGGGTATTCAGCTGAGGAAGAGCATGCCGCAGATCAGCTTCCAAAGGCGGTCTCCGAACAATTCAAAATAAAAAAGGACGACCCAATCTTCTCGGGTCGCCCTTCTGCACTTCTTCAACGTCAACTCCCGGACAGAGATTCTCGAATCGCCTCGACTGCCGGTTCATTCACCCAATTTTTGTTGTGGAACTTTTCCGCATACTCTATTGGACTAACATCCCGGTACTCGTGAACCGTCTCATCCTCTGTGGATTTCAGTCCCTTCCGAATGGATGCGCGGATATTGGGATCGCCTCCACGTTCGAGCAATGCCCTGATCATCTCATCGGTCTTCTTGCCCTGTTTAACTACGCAGTTGTGTAACGGCGTGTGCCCACCAAACCCGTCTTCTGCAACCGTTGCCACGGCATTGGGATCAGCGCCCTTCTCAAGCAGCCAATCGAAAATCTCCCGTTCGTCGAAATCGATCGCAATATGCAGTAGCGTGGCGCCCTGAAGCGGTGTTCCGTGGAGACCAGTATCATCTCCCCAGACCCTGAACTCCAGGGGATATATCTCATCGTAGTCGAACCGTCGCGAGGTAAGGTCAGGATCGAGCTGAAGATGTGCTTCCAACAAATCGATTCTACCCAAATGGAATGCCATTGCAGGTGTTTCGGGGTAAATCACACCATTGTCCGCGAGAATTTTCAGGCACTCATGTTTCCTTCCCGGCGCCCTACTATAGGTTTCCAATAACATGGCTACCGGAGCAGCCGGATTGCCTTTTTTATCGCAGATTTCTGCGCCCATGTCCAAAATGAACTGAATCCCATCACTATTCAAATTTTCGCAAGGAGCCATGAGGATGCCTCGCTCCACTTTTGCCCCTTTTCCCACCAGAGCCCTGGCGGTTTCGATTTTCCCCTGGAGTACGGCTCTGACAAACGCGTGCTGGATTTCCTGGCTCCCCATATCTGCCAGCATTTCTACTATTTCAGTTCTGCCAAGATTGGCAGCCAGCCCCATTGCAGCACCCCAGTGGGACCTTCTTCCTCGTACCTCCTCAGTCAGCAGCTCTGGATGATCCAGGACCAAAGTGCGGACCGCCTCTCTGTCATCCGCATTTACCGCTGAACAAAGCCGCGAACAGAGTTGAAGTTTCGGCCAACTGGGAAAGCGATAGACTCGAGCAAGCTGAGCGTCGGTCAATTTGGCATCTTCGGGGGTCGGCAAATTCGGGTGGTGAACTTCGAAATCTGACCTGGCATCAGACTCACCGGATCTATATCCATCCAAAAGAGTTTTGGCCTGTTTCTTCAGGTTTTCGAGGTTGTGGTCCAGCGGAAGACGACGGGTACGTGGCATAGCAGCCTCCTCTCAAAAGGTCGCCCGGGATCCGCATTTCAGGGCAGAAAGAAGGAGCTACTGGATATTCGAATTTGGCAGGCAGGTAGGCTTGGCCTTTTCCGCGGATTGGCGGCTCCCTGTAGAGCGCATGCCATTATAGCAAAATTATTCCGCTTGTCAAGTATCTGATCCCAACCAAAATGGGGCCAGACAATACCTGGAGAAAGATATGGAACCCTCCATCCTGTTTAAAGCGTAAACCGACCGCCTTCCTGGCACTGGCATAATCGACTCCACTCGATTATAATAGACTATTGTTCGAACCAATTATGTAAGGGTGCAATGAGGAGCACGCAATGGCCAGTATGGATCCGATCAAAATCCAGAAAACGTACGAGGTGTGGCTTAACTCGGACATAGACCTCTGGTTGATCATGGAAGATGGCCAGAAGGAAACGGGAAAAACGCTCTGTGAAAATGAGATCAACATCCACGCACAACTCGTTCCCCGAGCGGCGTTCCGCAAGAGAATAGAAGGTGACCTCACCGGAGGATGGCTGGACTTCTCCTTCAGCAAAAGCACGCTCCTCTTCACCAAAGATGAATCGATCCGGAAGTGGTACGAGAATATTGAACATATTGGAAAACGGGACAAATGCATCCAGCTCATGAGAAATGCTTCCTTTGTAATGCCCTATGTTTATAAAGCGGAAAAGTATTTTCACCTCAAGGAAGATTACGAATACAGTTTTTGGTGGCTAATGCAAGCGGTCCAGGGCCTTGCATCCATCGAAGTGATCTCGAACGACCGTGCACCTGCCAGAGAAGTCCTGCACCAGGCACTTGAACACAACCCCAAACTCTTCAAAACCATATATCTCGACTTCGTGAACAAGCCCAAAACAAAAGCCTCAGTTGGGAAAGTCATTAAGATTGTAAACAGCTACCTCGAAGAGAAGACTGCCGGTCTCTTCGCGCCTCTTCTTGAATACCTTGCTGATGAAGGTGAGGTAAGATCGCTATCAGAGATAGACGACCACTTCAGGAACACAATCAAGGGTGGGGGCCTGGAATTCGCTTGTGAATGGCTGGTGCAGCAGGGATTGATACAGAAACTCGCCCATCCTGTACGGCTTACAGAAAAGAGCCGTGTCCAGATGGATGAACCAGCATATTACTATGATGACGCTGGAATAGAACTCATATGAGTTTCGGAGGACATCGATGCGAACCACGATAGAAGTCAAAGGTGCGCGTGAAAATAACCTCAAGGACCTCCACCTCGAGATCCCCAGGGACAAACTTGTTGTAGTCACGGGCGTTAGCGGATCCGGCAAGTCATCACTCGCGTTCGACACTGTGTATGCCGAAGGTCAACGGCGATTCATGGAATCCCTATCTGCGTTCACCAGGAGATTCGTAGCACAGCTCAAGCAGCCTGATGTCGACTTCGTCAACGGCCTGTCGCCGGTCATATCTATCGAGCAGAAGACCGTCATGAAGAACCCCAGGTCAACGGTGGGCACCATGACGGATCTTTATGATTATCTCAGAATGTTATACGCCACCGTTGGACAGCCACGCTGTCCGATCACGGAAGAAGATGCCAAGGTCTGGTCGCCTCACCAATTGATGGAATGCATCCTGTCTCTTCCAAAAGACACAGAAATCGAAATTCGCGCTCCCATTTTGAAGATCTATGGGGAGGACTATGCTTATCTCTTCGACGATATCCGCACCAAAGGGTATCGCAGAATTCGGGTGGACGGCAAGGTACATGACCTGAGCGAGGACCTTGAACTGGATGAGCGCAAGACCCATCTCATCGAAGTCATCGTCGACCGGTTTGTCGTCACTGCAGGTATGGACAAGCAGATCGTCACTTCTTTGACACACGGCCTGGAAATCGTTGGCGAAGGATTCCTTTGTTTCGATATCCTGTCAAAGTGCACCAGAAAGGTAAAGACGGACTTCTGGAAGAAACTCGGAAGTTCCAAACTGAATGTGATCGCCGGGCGAATGCATCACGGTATGTTCACCTTTAATGACCCGTCCGGGGCTTGTATCACCTGTTCCGGTTTAGGCACCTACCTAAAGGCCCATCCCAACCTTGTAGTGCCAGATCAAGATCGGAGTATAAAAGAGGGGGCTTTCGTAAAGGAAGCGCTCAAATACGACGTCAATTCGTGGGGCGGCCGAATTATGCACAGCCTTTCACTCAAATACAAGTTCAGTCTGGATGTCCCTTACAAAAAACTCTCGGACAAGGCAAAATCCATCTTGCTCTATGGGACCGAGGGTGCAAAAGTCAAAATCGAATCACCCCCGGGAGCGAAATCGGAAGCGAAATACGTCGGCAGAGAATTCAGGTATGATGGCGTCATCAACCAGGTTGAACGCCAGTATCGCAGATACAGACAAAAAGGCGTTGCCCACGGAGGTATGGAAGACTATCTCCGCAAAATGATGGTAGAAAATCTGTGTCCGGACTGCCGTGGCCAACGCCTCAAACGGCAAAGGCTGCTTGTATCGTTGAAAGGCAAGAACATCTATGAACTTGGACAGATGAATCTCCCGGAACTTCTGGAATTCCTCAACGGTCTCCGGCTGCCGGCCAGACATAAGGAGGCGGCATCCCAAATCATCCGGGAAATCACTTCCAGATTGGAACTGCTGATTGGAATCGGCCTCGAATACCTGAATCTGAACAGACCCACGGGAACCCTTTCCGGAGGCGAGTCCCAGCGGATTCGACTCTCCACACAAATTGGATCTGGCCTAATGGGCATGCTGTATGTACTGGATGAACCCAGCATCGGCCTCCACCCAAAAGACAACATCAAGATGATCCAGACCATGAAACAGCTACGCGACATCGGAAACACAGTCATCGTAGTCGAGCACGACGAGGAGACCATCCGGGCAGCAGATTACATCATCGAAATGGGTCCTGGACCGGGTGTGCACGGGGGCGAGGTCGTCACCTCGGGAAATTTGAACAAGGTCTTGAAGAGCAGCAAATCCCTGACCGCTATGTACCTGAACGGTAAACGTTCAATTCCTCTTCCTGAAAAACGGCGGGAATGTAACGGAAAGCGCCTGCGAATAACCGGCGCCAGAGAGAACAATCTAAAAAACATCGATGTAGAGATTCCACTGGGTGTCCTGACCTGCATAACGGGAGCATCCGGATCTGGTAAAAGCACTCTCATCCACGAAATCCTCTACAAAAAATTCAGCAATCTCTACTACGACAGCCGGATCTTCTCCGGAGATCACGACGGCTTCTCCGGACACGAACATCTCAATGACATCATCAACATCGATCAATCCCCCATTGGCCGTTCACCAAGATCGAATCCGGCCACCTACATCGGATTTTATGACAACATTCGTAAACTGTTCGCATCTACGGAGGAGTCCCGGGCGCGAGGATATACCGCCTCGCGATTCAGCTTCAATGTCAAAGGTGGGCGATGTGAGGAATGTTCTGGCGAAGGTGTCATCAAGACCAGTCTCGCCTTCATGCCCGATGTCGATGTTCCCTGTCCCACCTGCAAAGGTGCACGGTATAACGACGAGACTCTCGAAGTCACCTACAATGACAAATCGATCTACGACATTCTGAAAATGTCGATCGAAGATGGATCCACGTTTTTCGAAAATGAGAAACTCATCGCTCACAAACTCTCTGTACTGAACAGTCTGGGAATGGGATATCTGAAAATTGGCCATCCGGCCACCATCCTGTCCGGCGGGGAGGCCCAGCGGGTCAAGCTGGCGAACGAATTATCCAAAATCAAACGTGGACGGCACAACCTCTACATCCTCGATGAACCCACAACGGGACTTCACCTGGCGGATATTCACAAGCTCCTCGAGGCAATTAACGGTCTTGTGGACGGTGGGCACACCGTGGTTATCATAGAACACCATCTGGACATCATAAAATGTGCGGACCATGTGATCGATCTCGGTCCCGAAGGCGGTCACAAGGGTGGTGAAGTACTTGCAACCGGTCCACCGGAGGCCATTTCCAAAGTCAAGCGATCTCACACGGGAAGATTTCTCGCCCGGCATCTTGCGTAAAATCATTCACCTGTGGGGTCATCAAAACACATACCTTCACGATGATACAACGTTGTGCGATCCACGACAGCCAACGAGATCCAGCCTTTTCAAAGCAAGCGGATATCTTGGTCTTACCTCTCAGATTGGTTGTTTGTAAAGGAGAACAGAGATGAGTTTAGACAAGGCGCGAATCGCCGTCGAAACCGGGGATATCGAATCACTGAAGAAATTGCTGGAGAAGGATCCGGATCTGGTGAATGAAGTTTCAGCCGACAATCCTCGGACGCTGCTGCATACCCTCTGTGACTTTCCGGGCCACAGGCCAAGATGCAGAGACACCATAGAACTCCTCATTCACGCAGGTGCAGACATCAACGCAAGGGCGAAGTTTGAAGGAAAAACCGATCCTGGTGAAACGCCACTTCACTGGGCTGCGAGCAGCGATGACGTCCCCATGATTGAAGCCTTGCTGGACGCGGGCGCTGAAATCGATATCGATGGAGGAATCATCGCCAACGGTACCCCGTTATGGGAGGCCGTCGTATTCTGCAACCGTCACGCGGCGGCCAAACTGATCGATCGGGGTGCCACCTGTAATCTCATCATCGCGGCCGGAGTCGGGCGCCTGGATCTCGTACAGGCATACTTCGACAAAGAGGGAAAACTCAAGGCGAATGCCGGAGCGCTTCCCGGATGGCGAAAACCGCGAACCCCGAAATCCTGTATCGACAGTGCCTTTGGAATGGCCTGCAGAAATGGCCAGATGGACACTGCCAAGTGGTTGCTTGAGAAAGGACCCAACATCAACAAGAAGAATCCAGCAGGCGAAACACCTCTGGATCAGGCACTGGGCAGGAAACATCCAGAAACTGCCAGATGGCTGGATTCGTTAGGGGCAAGGCCTTCGTCCGAGTGACAGAGCAGCGACAAGAGAGCAAAGTTGTCCCACTTTCAACCAGAGCAAACTCTCTGAGAGTACGCTCGAAATACCTGAGGCGGGAAATGGTGCGGAGCAAAGCTGGAATAGCGGAGAGATATGAGGCAGTACGCAACCACAGCCTCGAAATGGTGAAGTGCCTCGAAGGTGACGAGGAATTCTACAACCAATCCGTACAGGAAATCAGCCCCGCCTCCTGGAATCTTGGCCACAGCACCTGGTTCTTCGATGCCATCATCCTTTCCACATACTCCCATACCATCGGCGGGAAGGACAGTGACCTGTGGTATCACTTCAATTCCTATTACAAGGGTGCGGGCAAGCATGTCCGTCAGGCCTGTAGAGGAACGATTCTCATAACCGAAGTCTCGCTGGAAAGCATCTACAAGTATCGTCAGGACGTGGATGCGATCGTGCATCAGCTTCTCCTGAAGGATCGTGGACCGGAGTTCGATGCGCTGGTGGAACTCGGGATCAATCATGAACAGCAGCACCAGGAACTGTTTTACGTAGAGGTACTTCGAAACCGATTCGAATCCAATACGACAACCCCTTTTCTGGATCTCCCCGAATATCCTCTCACATCAACGCCTGTTCCGGTCGACTGGGTCTCTTTTGCACCAGCACTGACTGAAATTGGAAACGTTGAAGGCGAATTCGGTTTCGACAACGAGTATGCGATTCACAAGGTATACGTCAATCCATTTTGCCTGATGAACAGGCCGGTTACCAACAGTGAATATCTGGAATTCATAGATGACGGCGGCTACGAAAATTACGAATACTGGCTGGCAGAATCCTGGGATGATGCGTCCATGTCTCCCATCCTCCGATACCCTGATCGGATTGAAAATCCCCTCGCTCCACTCTATTGGAGGCACAACAAAGGTGAGTGGAGCCGATTCGCTCTATCTGGTTGGCAGCCTCTGGACCCGAATCAACCTGTCTCGCACGTCAGCTACTATGAAGCCGTAGCCTTCTCAAAATGGAAGAGTAAACGGGAGGCGCAAATCTTCAGACTTCCAACCGAGGCCGAGTGGGAGCATGCGGCAAGGGAATCGAATGCCATGTGCCAGGTTGAGTATAGGAAGGCCGTTCTGCTGGACTCAAGAACCTACAACTCCGCGATGACCGTCCAGGATTCCAGGCTGATGCACATGATTGGCAATGTCTGGGAGTGGACCAACAGTGCGTATCTGCAGCACCCGGGATTCCAACCCTACGATGGAACCATTCAGGAATACAACGGAAAATTCATGAGCAACAAAATGGTCCTGAAGGGTGGCAGTTGGGCGACACCGGATGATCACATCAGGATCAGTTATCGAAACTTCTGGCCCCTTTCATTCAGATTTGCGAACCCCGGTTTCAGATTGGCAATGGAATCGTAGGCAGGCGTGACCCATTGGGAAACTGCAGAGACGCCGCAATAATTAATCTGGACGCGCGCATACCAAAGCCCATGGGAAGTTGAATGAGCACGTATACATCTACCACCGCGAAACACGACAGTGATCACCAACATGACACCTTCGCTTCACCCTTGGCCTCCACGAATTCAAGAGTCAGCACATGCAAATCCCCACACACGTCGAAAACCTGACCACCGAGTGGTTGAATCAGGCACTTGCTGATTCCTGCGACTTTGGCCAGAATGAAATCGTCAAAGTCGACCGAACGCCCCTTAGCGGAGAGGGCCAGGGATTCCTGGGTGAGACAGCCCGACTGCACCTGACATACCGGTCCGACAGTTCCTGCGCTCCCAAATCCATCATTGCCAAGATGTCCCCTCTTGACGAAGAACTGAAGAGCAAAACTACCGCGTTCATTCAGCGTGAGTACTACTTCTACACAGAGATTTCTACTGTATCTTCGATTCGCTCACCCATTTGCTATTACGGTGATTTCAGCGAAGATTCCGGCGACAGCATCCTGCTGTTAGAGGACCTGGGCAAAGGACAGATTGGCAATATCATATCGGGTGGCACAATCGAGGCGGCACAGATTGCAGTGGACGAGCTCGCCAAACTCCACGCTGCCTGGTGGGAAAAGGCCAGCCTGAGAGTAATGAAATGGCTTCCCCCGATGCCCGATCTTGAAGACCCTGAGGCCAGAGATTGCCTCGGGGATCTTTTCACCAAACACTGGACCCTGTTTCAGGGAAGATTTGAAGATGCAATCCCCGAAACCCTCCGGAAGGCGTGGGACGTCTACGTGCACGAATTCCACAACATTCGCATGCAATCCAATAAGCCACCATTGACCCTGTGTCACGGAGACTATCACCTCGAAAACATTTCGCTCTCCGGATCAGGTCAAGACGCTCGGGCGACGGTATTCGACTGGCAATGTCTCAGAGTCTCGCAAGGTCCACTCGATATCTGTTACTTCCTGGTCCTGAATCTCGATCCTGATCTTCGGCGAAAATGTGAACCTGAAATACTTGCCCGGTATTGTGACAGACTCGTAGAGGCTGGTGTTACCGCCTACACATTCGACGAATGTTATCACGCATACAAAGTCTCACTCTATGAATTGCTCCTGGCAAGAATGGTTGGGGCAGGAGCACTTCTGAACACCTCGAGTGAACGTGCTCAGGAACTATTCCGGACGATTATCTACAGGACAACCGAGGCCATTAAAGACTATCCTATACAGAATCTGAATTGAGAACCACTTCGCGAAAGGCCGTCCCGATGACCGACAATCGACCAAATATCATGCTTCTCCAGGGAGAAGATGTAGGTCTTCACACTGGCTGTTACCCGGGAAATGACTACAGTTCAACTCCAAACCTCGATCGGCTGGCCTCCGAGGGCGCACGTTTTGACAATGCGTTCAGCCACTCACCTGTCTGTGCTCCGAGCAGGGGAGGGATGGTCACTGGATGTTATCCCTGGACGATCGGGGTTCACCATATGCGGTCGACACTCTTGAACCCGCCTCGCTGCTTCACTCAGGAGCTCAAGGATGCCGGATACCACGTCTCGTGGCCCACCAAGCTAGATTTCAACTTCGATCCGCCTGAGAACTGGGTAGACAGCCGCGAACCCTGGGTGGACAGCCCCGCGCCGAGCCAGCCCTTCTTCCTCTATGAGAACTTCAATACAACGCACGAAAGCAGCATGTGGCGTGATGCGGAAACTCAGAAGAAAATTGTGCATCGGTATCTGAGTAAGGATCAATTCCACAATCCTGCCGGTGCCCCGGTCCCACGCTATTTTCCAGACACCCCTGAGATTCGCGAGCAGCTCGTGAAGTACTATGACAGCCTGAGTGCGATCGACCACCTCATTGGTCTGCGACTTCGTTGGCTGGAAGATCAGGGTTTGCTGGAGAACACAATTGTCATCTTCCTGAGCGACCACGGCCGCGGGCTCCCTCGCGAGAAGCGATGGTGCTATGAAGCCGGTCTGCATATGCCGCTTATCGTTCGCTGGCCCGGCGCGGTAGAACCCGGGTCTGTGGTTGACGATCTGGTCGGCTGGGTGGACATTGCGCCGACCATACTCTCCCTCACAGGAACAGAGATACCCGAACATTACCAGGGGCAAGCCTTCCTTGGAAAAGAGAAGGCATCCCCAAGAGAATATGTCTTTGCAGGACGGGACAGAATGGATGAAGTATTCGACCGGGTCAGGGTTGTCCGGGACAAACGGTGGCACTACATCAGGAATGATTTCCCCGGGCTCCCGTGGGCACAGCGGCAATCGTATATGGAGCAGCAGTCGATCATGCCTGTGATGCGTGAAATGAACGCAAAGGGGAAACTGGAGGGTGCCGAAGCCTGTTTCTTCCAGGAACGAAAACCTGCCGAAGAACTTTATGACGCAGTGAATGATCCGGGGATGGTCAACAACCTCGCTGGAGATCCTGCCAAGCGCGAAACGATTGACAGGATGTCCAGCGCGCTTGAAGAAATGCGGTTAAAATATGGAGATTTTGCAGAAACTTCGGAAGAGGATCTCATCGAACAGGGACTGGTGGGTGATCGATTGGAGGAATACAGGGAGAGGCTGCAGCCCTTGGCTGACCATCTGCAAATCGGCCCGGAGCCCATTCCAGTAACCATGAACGAAGCGACCGAATACAGACGCGGATCCTGAGTCTGCTCGAGTAAGATGCTGAACCGTATCCCAAACACACATTCCAATGAGGAATTGAGAACTTGGCCACATTCAAGCTCAAGAAAGAAGATCCCCTGTTCCCCATGCCGGTCAACATTCCGGAACCGGGACCTTATTACACTTGTCTGGTATCAATGACCGGCGTCCCCACCTTCCCATATGATTATGCGCTGTACTTTTCTCCCGACCATCATCGGGGCGAAGGTGGCATCTGGCTGTATCTCTGCAACGGTGAGCCAACAGTTTCCTCCAACTGGGTATCTTACGAACACGCTGTCGAGGCGGGCAAATTCGATCACCTCGAAGACAAACCGGAGGCCAATCCAATTTATCAGGACCCCGTTCAGGGCTCTGGTCATACCGAGACGCCTCATGCAAATGTGATCGATGGCCTCGTTTACCTGACCTACCACAAGAACGGAATAGACAGCACCCAGCGAACACTCCTGGCGACCTCTCCTGACGGTGTGAACTTCAAACGCATCAACGGCGATGCGGACTCGGTCATCCTCACCTATGACCAGACCGAGGGTCCCGGTGAGGGTCACACCGGATATTTCAGATGGTCCACCAATCGCTTTCCCGATATCGATCAGAAGTTCGTCGGCTATTCGCTTCACGGGGGGGGCGACGACTACCATTCCGCGATATGGGCCTCAAACGACGCCATCTCGTGGGAGAGACTGGACATCCTCACACCAATAGAGGGTTTTGCCCTCGATGGCAGTGATCACATCCTGATCTGGCACGAAATGGATCCATCATCGATCACACCCCTGGGATCTGGAGAATTCGTCGCCATTTGCGGCGTCGGAAACAGAGCGTCCGGCGGCGATGCGCGAATAACTGAACTCTACGAAGTCTTCCTGGCCGGAGATGGAAGAACCCCGACCAGGAAATGTCGAAGAATTCTGGGTGTAGGCGATCAGAATTCCCAGGACGCCGAGGAACTCTCCTCGCCCACGTCCGTCATCATCGGAGACGAATGCCACCTCATTTACGTGGGTGCAAGCCAGGAGGGATCGGTCAATACCGTGATTGGAGCCAAGGGTGAGGTGAACAGGAAATCCCGCAAGAGTGCAAAACTTCGAAAATCGGAACAGAGAAAGCACATCTACCAGCAATCCTGATCTGCGGAGTCGTCAACTTGGCCACTCGGGCCCGGGTTACCGGCGAGAATATTTGGGAACGTGATTTACAGATTCACTCAAAGAGACAGCCAGACCGGATACTCAAGTGACGGAAATACTACTGGTGCGACACGCGATGGCGGGCAATTGGGAATTGCCGAATGCTGAGCGGCCGCTCAGCGAACAAGGCAGGAAAGACGCGAGAAAGCTGTCCTGCAAACTTGCCCAATCAGGAATCGACACCATCTACTCCAGTCCATTTAAACGGGCCCTTGAAACCGTCGAACCCCTTTCCCGGGAAACCGGCATCCAAATCCAGATTCGTAACGATCTCCGAGAAAGCGAGAAGAACGAAGAGCTGCCCAATGTCCGGAAACGGATGGTCACCGCCTTGCGCGAAATCGTAGGAGAAAACAAGAACAGAACAGTGGTGGTTTGCACACACGGCGGGACCACCTGGGGCCTGATCAGCCACTTCGATTCCGCATTCGACCACGAACAATACAAACAGATTCGCACGCCGGATGTCAGGCGTTTCGTCTATAATGAAATTGGTGGGCGATACGATGAGGATTTCGGAATCCAGGATCTGTGATTGCAATAGCAGATGGAATACAGTCTGCCGAGGTAGCGCCTCGCCCATGCGAAAATCCTCGGCGCCGGGGAATAACAACCGTCTGTGTAGATATCGCAAGGATCGATATGAACGAAATGCATGAGGCCAATAGGAAAGGTTGGGATGCGGTTTCACCCGGTTGGCAAAGGGGGATCGACAGGCGGAAGGACTGGCGAAGGTACCCTGAGGATCCCTCACTGGCGTTCACCCCCAGAGAGCTCGAACACCTGTCTGAAATGACAGGCAAGAAGGTCTGTGTACTCGGGAGCGGAGACAACCTTGCTGTGTTCGCACTGGCCGGAATGGGCGCACGGGTTACATCCGTCGACATCTCCCAGACGCAATTGGACATTGCGAAACAAAGGAGCAAGGAACTTAGCCTGTCGATAGACTTTGTCCGTTCGGACGTAATCGACCTGGGTGAGATTCCCGGTGAATCGTTCGACTTCGTTTATACGGGCGGGCACGTGGCTGTCTGGGTCTCCGACATTGCGCTGTACTACAACGAAGCAAGTCGCATCATCAAGCCTGATGGCCTGTTCATTGTCCACGAGTACCATCCCTTCAGGAGGCTCTGGGCCGAGGATCCCAATGGACTTCGGTTGGAGGTTGGGTACTTCGACCAGGGACCGCACAAGTACGACCGTTCCGAGGACGCACCGGAAAAGGGGCCATTACCAAGCTTTGAATTCCATTGGACAGTTTCGGACCTGGTGACCGCCCTGCTTGGAGCCAGACTGAGTCTGGTTGAAATGACGGAAGAAGGGGACCAGCCCCAGGGATGGGAATCGGCGCCAATGACCGGGTTGCCGGCGAACCTCTTGCTCGTAGGCCGCAAGCGATAACCAGATCCACTGCTTGATGGTCACCTTCGCACCCAACCGAAAGACTTTCAAAGTCAGAAAGGACTACATCGCATGTATGTGGGCACACAGTACATCGGAACATCGAAGAGTGAAATGGAATTCCTGGTCCGTCACGGCGTCACTCACTTTGACGCCACTGTCAAGGGGATGGACGCCGAAACACTCACCAGACAGCGTGAAGAGGCCGCTGAATTTGGTGTTGAACTGGAAATGGTTCACATGCCCATGTTCGACAATATCGCCCTGGCCAGAGACCCTGAACGAGACAGGGACATCGAGACATACTGCGAATATATCGAAAATGCGAGCAAAGCCGGGCTCAGGGGATTGAACTACAACTTCTGTGTACTGACCGCCCCCGATGCTGGAGGTGTTGTTCAGCGAACACCCCGCGCCCCGGGCCGTGGAGGCTCCACCTACAGCGCCTTCGAGCTATCCGAATATGACAACGACAAACGTTACGACGCAGGAGATGTGACACGCGAAGAGAGTTTTGAACGCGCAGCATATTTCCTCGAACACATTATGCCTGTTGCGGACGAATTCAACATCCAGATGGCCTGCCACCCGAATGATCCGCCCGTACCCATTCTAAATGGTGTGGAGAAGTGGAATTATCCTGTGTTCGAAGGTCTCAAGCGGTACAGCGAACTCGTCGACAGCCCGAATCACGGATTCAACTTCTGCTGTGGTGTTGCGGCGGAAGGGCTGGAGAACCCCGCCGAGGAACTTCCGGACATTGTCAAATACTTCGCTGAGCGCAAAAAAATATTCAACGTCCACTTTCGAAACATAAGGGGTGGTCTCCACAGCTTCACCGAGACCTGGCCTGACGAAGGGGATGTGAACATGTATCAGATCGCAAAGATCCTCTACGATGCAGACTACCCTTACATGTTGATGCCCGACCACGCCCCGCACCATCCAGACGACATCCCGCAGGAAGGTGGTTCTACCAGGTTGCGGCAGGGTTGGGCCTTTCAATTCGGGTACATCATCGCCCTCATCCAGGCCCTGGAAAACGGCAATTAGGCCACCCGATCGGAGATCTGCGCTATGGATCACGCATCAGATACGACTGACACACCCTTTGTGGTAAACCTCTGGCCTGGCGATGTACCGGGTGATGTCGGCATAGAAGGTGAAGAAAATGTCCGCGTACACGACTCGAGATTCCCGGGTATAGGCCAGACAAAACTGATCACAAACGTCACCTGTCCCTCGATAAAAGTATGTCTCCCTGAGCAAGAACGAAACACAGGCACGGCGATGATCATCTGTCCCGGGGGTGGCTATCACGACCTCTTCTGGTATCTGGAAGGAGAAGAGGTTGCAGCCTGGCTGGTCTCCCGGGGAATAGCCGGAATCATCCTGAAATACCGATGTCCCCGCCGACCTGGAGATATCAAAGGTGTTCCGCCCGCTGGGCCGCTTCTGGATGCTCAACGTGCCGTGAGCATCGTGAGGAGCCGCGCAAAGGAGTGGAACATCAATCCTGATCGAATTGGAATTGGCGGATTCTCGGCCGGAGGCCACCTTTCACTGGCTACTGCCACCAGTTTCCACGAACGCAAATACCAGGCAGTGGACGAAATCGACACGACCAGCTGTCGGCCGGACTTCGCAGTACCCTGTTACTCAGGATACCTGAAGGAAGTGGATGAGGACAAATTATTGAAGGGGTTGAGCATTCCGGCGGATACTCCTCCGGTATTCCTGGCTCACGCCAGCGATGACAGCGAAGCGGAAGTCGCGCACAGTGTGATCGCCTATCTTGCTTTGCACCGGGCGGGTGTCCCCACAGAGCTTCATGTATTCGCTACTGGGGAACACGACTTCGGGGTTCGCCAGAATCACGGGCTGCCTTCAAGCTGGCCTGAGCTTCTGCTCGAATGGCTGAGAAGCAATAACCTGCTCGAATCTTCCTCTACCTGAAGCAGGCCTGTTGATCTGGCGATGGAAAGTGAGCCTCTAGTGAAGGGACAAAATGGAATTTCCAACAACCACCGTAGATGACAAAGGCATATACGACCTCAGGGCGCAAAGGCACGTGGAAACCGTCCTCTCGCTATGCCAGGAGATCGGTCTTTTCGAATTTCTTGCAGACAGACCCTCGACGATCGTACAGATCGCCGACCATCTCACCATCGTCCCCCGAGCAGCAGAGGCCCTTGTAGCGGTTGCCGCCGCCGCAGGATACCTGAATGCGCTCGGTGACCAGGGCTTTGGGCTCACCCAACTGGCTGAAACCTACTTGCTTTCCACAAGCCCGTTTTACAGAAGGATCAACGCCAGACCGGATGCCTACGAAGAACTCAAGGATGCGGTAAACCGGGGAGATGACGACGATCCAGGTGGACGACTCGCCGTGGATATGGGGACAAAGAGCGTAGAAGAGATCCGGTCCTTCATTGACACCATGCACACCATCACCCTGGCGGCCGCCGGAGGACTGGCGAAACTCGAACTGTTCAAGGACATCCACCGATTGCTCGACATAGCAGGGGGATCGGGTTCCATCGTCTCCGCAATCGCTGCCCACAATCCCCACACCACGTGCACGTTACTGGACCTGGCGCCGGTGTGCAAAATCGCCGAGGAAAACATCCAGTCCTACGGGTTGAGCGATCGCATCAGCACGCATCCCGCAGATATGTTTGGGGATACCTGGCCAGGTGGACACGATGCCCTTCACTTCGGGAATATCTTTCACGACTGGGATAGAAATTCCTGCTCGATATTGGCCAGACGCGCCTTCGATTCACTCGAGCCGGGCGGCCATATCCTGCTGCATGAGATGCCCTTGAATGAGACAAAGGACGGCCCCCTCACCGTGGCCTGTTTCTCGGTGAGTATGCTCATCTACGAAAAAGGGAAGCAGTACACCCTGACGGAATTCGAATCCATTCTCTCTGAAGCGGGATTTGCAGATTTCCGATCGGTACCCAGTTTCGGCTACTATCACCTCATCAGCGGGAAGAAGTGCTGATTATGTCCCGCTCACGCCCTGTTTCCTGAATTCAGTCTTCAACTGTCTCTTCCCTCTGCAGATCCACGTCTTCACAGTAGCCATCGGAACCTTCAGTTCCCGCTCTATCTCAGCATACGACCGGTCTTTCACATACCTCAGCCACATCGCTTTGCGATAGTGCCCGGGTAGCGCACGAATGCCCTGCATCACCAGATCCTGACACTCCTTTCTATACATCACCTCTTCCGGATTGCCTTCGCTCAGAACCGACTGGTGACCCCATTCCCCAACTTGATCCGCTGCGATTTTTTCAACACGTCCGCGCTCTGCCTTCCGGGACTGTAGGTGGGAGCAGCAAACGTTCAAGGCGATTCTTGTCAGCCAGGTCGAGAAAGCAGCCTCACCTCTGTACGCCCCCAGTCCACGGAACGCTCGCATGAACGTCACCTGCAGCAGGTCTTCGGCTTCGTCCCTGCTGGTTGACCGAGGCAAAATCATCCTGTAGATCCGCAGATAGTATTTTCTATATAGCGTTTGGAAGGCATCCTCATCGCCCTCGATCGCACCCGAAATCAACATTCGATCTGTCATTTCTCCCCTCTCCACTCCTACATTCAAACTTGCCATAAGAGTCGGTTTCACCTACATTTATCTCCGTGAATGCACCGCTTTTACCTGTCGGTGTGATTCGGGGCCCTCACGTTGTCCCGCCAAAGACTCGCGTGAGGGCCGTTCTATTTTCCGTTCAGTAAGTCCTCATATTGAAACATTTCCAGAACCTGCCGAAAGTTTCCATAGCATATCCTCTCCTGGTACCATTTCCTTCTTTTAGTGTTCGCTGATTTTAACATCTGCACCCGGGACAATATCTTCAGCCCTACCGACGTTCTGATCATATCTGGCACGTCGTGGTCAACTCTGCCTGGGTCATCCACCGTCGTAGAATGTCACCCGACTTCTGAAGCATCCTGTGGTATGCGTGCCCCATCTTCTCCTGATTCTTATACCTGGATTTCCCATTTGGAAGTGCATTGTATTTTCCCCGAACCTGGGTGATATTCCTCGCTCTCGCGTCCACTGCAATCGTCAACACCTGATGTCGATTCCGATCTGCATCCGTCATCTGCATCGACCAGATCGATGTATTCCCTTTTCTGCAGTTCTTGGAGTAACTCGAAACGCAGTGATGCATCGCCTTGGCTTCAGCGGCCAGCTCACGATTGCTGAGCAGCTCCTGAATCGTCTAGGTGCGACGCAACCCAGTCTCCTTCTTCCCCTCTAAATGGCTGAACCCGCCCAACCCAGAAGGATCCCACAGAACCAACCGTTTCTTTCCTGCCCGAATCGGACGCCCGTTCTCCTCGTGGGCAATAATCTGCTGTGCCAGGTCGTTGTGCCATTGATCCACCTGCTGAAGCAGCTTATCGACGCTCCTGGCCTTAATTGAGAAATTCGGCTGAGGTGGATCCCTGAGCTCCGCCCTGCCGCCCGGGCAAATGATCTCTTCCGGTTCATATTTCTGGTTGTGAATGAAATCGACAATCGGACCCACACATGTGGGATCCAGCATCGGGTTATTCACAAGGAACTTCACAATCGTCTCCCAGAATTCTTCGTGATCGTAATTCACGCCAAGCCGCGTGTCACAGATCGTCCTCGCCAGTTGATCTGTACCACCCTGGCCAGTAACCTGGGCCCACCGCAGTGCCTTTTCCACTGAGAGATCATCTGGTGCTCCGAGGAAGTTGTGCGCCATACGCTTCGTTAAATTGACCCGAATATCGGCCGTCCGAATATTCTCTCCCATCCCAACGTGCAGAAACCAGCCTCGCTGCACTCTGGCTTCCGGGTTGTCTCCACGGAACCAGGCTGCATCCATGAAAACGGGCACATCGTAACGTGCGAGGAGGTGTCTGACCAAACTGCTGAACTGCCGTTTTGGATTGTGACTCGAAGGCCGCCACGCCTCCAGGGGACGAATCCATTCCTGGTGACATTTCGCCAGTATCCCGAACGACTCGATAAACGTATTGCCTTTGACAGGCCCGAATCTCGGAATCACCTGCTCGGTCGTGAACAGGTCCCCATACCGCTCCACGTGGATCAGCAATTCGTAGAGCGCCCGCCTCACGCGCCCGTCAGACTCATAGTCGCTGAAAACGGCTCTGATTTTTCGCAGATAGCCCGCACCGAGCTCACCCTTCTGGACCTCTCCCTTGTAGAGCCTGGCAATGGTATTCTGAGGTCGTCTTGTGAACCTGCGCGTGCTGGCCAGCGCTGCTTCTCCATTCACTCGTTTTGCGAGGTTGCGCTCCTTCTCCATTTGAACCTTGCTTTTCTGCAGCCCGCTTCCTATTCCCCTATTGCGGCACCAATTCTGATATTCGTCAACCGACGAAATCCCCAACCCCTTGAGATGCTTCTTCAAAGTCCCCCTGTCCGCACGAGTATCGACCACGGCTTTCTTCCGCCTTTTTTTTCGTGACATCTCGGACTCCTCCAGGCATTTATCTTTTTAAGCCAATTATTATCAGCTAATTGCGACTTCAATTCTCAATTCTGAATATGATAAAAAAAGACGCCTGCCTATCCCTCCACATCAAAAAATGAAGGGCTAAGCAGGCGCCTCGAGGACTGGAACGGCGACCCTGCAGTGGCGAAAAATCCGCCGCAGTATTGTTTTTTCTACAGGCCAGTCATGAAAAAAGTAGAAATATCCAACCTGGAAGTCAAGTGCAAATATTCTCGATTTTTCTTCGAGACGAGAAATCCTGGATATCGAGCCGTATCCAAAAGGCAAGGTTCGAGATGAAGTGGAAGATGCCCCCGCGCCATTGGAGAAGTGATAGCGGGCGGGTGAGGCACCGCTTTGCCCCTACGGCTGATGTGCCAATCCATCCATGATGACTTCGATCTGATCTTTCGGCTTGAAGTAATCGGTCGGGGTATAGCCCTCTCCGAGATCACCCATCAGACGTCTTCTGCGTGGTGTCATTCTCGCGAGCATCGCGGGCGGCGCTTTCTCGTAGTCGTATGGCCTGCACCACATCTGACCGTAACGAAGGGTTACACTTCTTCGCACGACGGAAAGCTTGTTTGGTGCTACGCCGTGCCAGAGATTGTGCGGAAAAATGGCGACATCGCCTGCGTCCACGCACAATTGCACCATATCTGGAGGATGCTCTCCATTTGGTAGTCCATCGGCCGGAAACTCCCGTCGATGACTTCCGGGCACCACACAGAAATTCGCACAATCCTGCTCTGGAATATCGGTCAGGAAGATCTGTACCTTGAAATTCAAGGGGACACTGCCGCGCTCAACTCGAATTCCGGCCAGAGATGGTCCCGCATCGGTATGCCACCCCATCAGCGAATCGTCACTCGGATGGCGAACGTAAATCTGTGATCCCATAATCTGCAGATAGGGACCCATCAGATCCAGAATGACCCCGAACGTCCCCGGGTGATCCATCAGTCCATCCAACCCGAACGTCCGCTCAAGGGTTCGGACAATCGTATATGCACCGCTCGAATATCTCTCGGGGTCAGCGCTGGTATATGTCTCAATCGCCCGATCGGCCGCCGCAAGACAAACAGCAACTTCGTCCCTGGGGATCGCCTGCTTCAGCACAAGATAGCCCTGTTCGTCCCACTGCTCACGCATCGACTTGTTCAACCGAATTTCAGCCATTGTAACCTCTGCAGTCTGACAACCATAGTGAGTACTTTCTTTATGCGATCAGATTGGATGCCTGAGTCACATCCACCGCTTCCTCGACTTGCACAGCACCTCTAGCACCGTCAGCAAGACGATTGTTCGCCATCAGATTTCCGGTCCCTGAGCCCGACCAGATCACCGATGATTGCATCGTTTTCAGTTCCCGGTCCTCGAGCACACTACAGCCCGTGATACTGGAATCCGTCACGTCATCCAGGTAGATCCCTACCGGACTTCCATTGAGAATCTGACAGCCGCTCATATTCACCCGCCTACACCTATAAAACTCTACGATCGCTCTTCTCTCACTCTCGGCTCCTTCTGTTTCAGCGTCGTGAATGTTGCACGCGCTGATCGTGCAGTCCTGGCTATCCTCGAACTTGAGACCCGTACAAAGCTCACCCTTGTTGTAATCCGGATTGTGATCGAAACTGTTTCCTGTCAGAATGATATTCCTGGATCCCTGAACCACAAGATTGCGCTTCCCTGCACCATAGATCACATTCCCGTTCATCACAATACCACGGCAATTTGCCAGACGAATATTGTCTTCCTGAGTCCCGATCAAATTATCGGAAATCGTAAATTGCCCTGCTTTGTTATTCACGGAATCGTGACCAATGATCCTCACGTTTGCACCACCGGGACTCTGAACTGCCTGGATCGTATTGCTCACGATCGTCCCTTCCCGAACAGTCGCAGCTTCGTCGCTCGAATCGATCCACACGTCGGCGGAACATTCTGCGTCTTGATCGTAATTGTATTCGATATCGTTGCCCGTGACCTGCAGGTTCCGGATCTGCGATCCCTCCACCTTGATCCCACCGCGCCTGCAATAGCTGATGTGAGATCCTGTCACAATGATCTGGTGAAGATTCACGTGGTCGAGATGGATGCCACATCCGCTGTTGTCGTAGATGTGACAGTGTGAGATCAGAACGTTTCTCGCGCGATCGTGTATTCTGATGCCATCTCTCAAGGTTCTGAGCAAGGTCCCTTCGAAAGTCGACTGCATCGTCCCCTCGACAAGAAAGCCGTCCGCCTCGGGGTGCCGACCCTCTATCTCCAGATTGTGAACAGTAGGTAGCCGCTCACCAGACCAGATCCCTGGATCGAATTGTCCGGGATCGGCCGATCTCTCGTGAGATCCTTGCAAGTGGAAGGCAGGCCCAGGCCCAGCCATCACAACCTTGGCCGTACCCACACCACCCTCTATGCCCACACGCCCAATCCGGTTGAGATCTACCTCTATGCTTCTGGAGATCAGATAGTCCCCTCGGGGAAAGGAAAGCACCCCATCGCCTGCCTCGAGAGTCTTCTGAATCGCCGAGGTATCATCCGTCTCCCCGTCACCTTTTGCACCAAAATCACGAACATCACTCACGTAGGGACCTCGCTGGAGAACCGAAATGCGGATCGAATGAAATGGGACGCTCCCGAAACTTCCAGAAAGCCAAATGAAACAACACATCGACCGGAGCTGACTCGCGCAAGAGGAACAACCCTATACCAGAATCACCGGTTCGAAATTCTGGATGTATTCATCCAAGGGAAAATAGGGTCGCTTCACCTTCTTAAATTCCACGTGCCTCATCGTCGGCGGGGTCGGTCCGGGTGTATCCAACACGAAAACACCTTTTGCATAATTCCCGTACGCCATCCGATAGTTCATCGGATTCTTCGCCACAACAAACTTCGCCTCTCTCGCGTCCATCTCCATCGATCGGTACTGCTCATCAACCCAATCGTAGGTCGGTTGACTCGAGATCAGAATCTGGACCTCCCCTGCTTTGAAAACTGCCGAAGCTCCCATCTCCCCTGCCACACCATCCCAGATTCCACCCGTGTAGACGAATCGCCCATCGCTAAGCCTGGTCACTTCTCCACTTACCTCAAGAGGATCACCCCACCTTGTGTCCATTCTGTGTCCAAGCCTAACTGTCACTGACGCACCCAACCCGGCCTGATGGCACGCGGCTGCAGCCTCGGGATCCACCACCATTGCCAGAGTAGGTATATCAGACGCATTTTCGACCAGCGACCGAATCGTCCACACGCTGTCACCTGCGGCGCCCCCTCCGCAACAGTCCGATGCCTCTATGAGCAGAACCGGACCTCCATCAATTGACTTCCCCAGGGCGATCGCCTCATCTGGTGCAACGATCTCCGGCTCCAGATCGAATCGGCGAGCCCAATACATCTCAGCCACCGAACGTGAGAGTGAAACTGCGCCTTCCAGATCGTCATCCGTCACAACAACACACCCGCTCCCCATTCCCTCCTGATCCAGGAAGGGGTGGAGCAAGAACACACTTGTGGAAAGTACGCCTTTCCTTCCTTCGTGCGACTTCGCGAATCGCATCATATCGGCAAATGGATCATCACCTTCGGTAGACCCGTGAATTGCACTGGTGATCACCGGTACTTTTCCCATCGCCATTTTCGGTTTGCATTTGCCGTCCAGCGTATCGAGCAGCAGTTTTGCGCCCCGTTCTCCGGTCGAAAAAGAATCCCGGTGAGGATAGGTTTCCCACGCAACAAGGGCATCGGCGTGATGGACCATCTCGGGTGTCACATTCGCGTGCAGATCCAGCGTGGCCACGATCGGAACATTCGCGCCAACCACCTCGCGCACGGCCATAATCAGATCACCCTCGAGATCATCGATATCTTCCACTGCTGCGGCCCCGTGGAGTGGAAGCAGAACACCATCTACCGGGAGGGAGGCCTTCAATCGATCAACAATCTCACCTTTGAGATCTGCGTAGGTCTGCGCTTCAACCAGTCCTCCCGGGCAAGTACTTGCGTACACCAGAGGAACGGTGATCGCGTTCCGTTCGCCCAGAACGCCGAGCATCCCTCCCACCACGCCGGTGGTCACATCCAGGATCTCATCTCCCCGGCACAGTTCGTATCGCTCGAACCAACTCATATCGATCAGCATCCCCCCGAGCTGATTACACTCTGTGAACACCGAGCCGATTGCCACCCTGTGTCTGCTCACGGGCTCATCTCCACATAGGGTAAAGACGGTGGCTCAAACGCCTTTCCGAACATCATATCTGAATAGGACCCATCCGGAATCTTCAGAGGATCCGCCATCTTCAATCGCTCAACGACTGCCATATCCAGTTCGATGCCAAGCCCCGGGCGATCGCTCAGCTTCAACTGTCCATCGACCACATCAAGGGGGTCCAGGAGGAGTTCCTCAACGAAGGGGGTCCCGGTGCGATCGATCTCGACGGTAATGCCATTGGGAATCGCGGAGATCACGTGGGCATTCGCTGTCACCGCAACCGCATCGCTCCAGGTATGAGTGGCCACCCGCAGGTCATTTTCCTCCGCCAGTTTCGCGACCTTAAAAACCTCGCTTATCCCGCCGCATCGGCTCGCGTCAGGCTGAACGATATTGACCGCCTTCGCACGGATCAATTCACGAAATCCCTGCAGGCCGAACTCATTCTCACCCGCAGAAACAGGAATCCCAACGGTCCCCTGCAGCGCCACGAACGAATCAATATCCTCGGGAGCAAAAGGCTCTTCGTACCAGAACACACCCTTTTCTTCCAGAAATTTTCCCATCCTGCGAGCAAGTTCAACGTTGTATCGCATAGACGCGTCAACGATCACATCGTGGTCCGGTCCAATGGCCTCACGCACGGCGGTCACCGCTTCACGGTCCCACGCTTCACTCCTGGCCAGCCGCATCTTCACGCGCGTGAATCCCGCATCGATATGTCCCTTCGCCTCCTCTGCCAGGCCGTCGATCTCCTTCCAGAGCAAACCGCTTGCGTAGGCCGGGCATTCGCCCTTCTCACCCCCAAGCAGCTTCCAAACAGGCTTCCCCTCACTTTGACCCTTCAGGTCCCACAGCGCAGTGTCGATCCCTCCTATCGCTGATATTGTGACACCCTTCCGACCATACCAGCGTGTCACCCCATACATCTTCTCCCAAAGGGACGCCACATTGGCCGGATCCAGGCCCCGGAGCAGTGGATCGAGCTGGTCTCGAACGATCAGATAGACCAGCGCCGGGTGAGAGTACACAGATCCTACGCCTACGTGACCCGTATCTGTATGGACAAGAATCAGAGTGGTAAGTCGGGCGGTGCAGATTCCACCCGCGTATTGGAATCCTTTGGCATCAGGGTATTCGTATCGAAGGTTGATGGGTTCAACGCGTTCTATTTTCAAAAGGCACTCCTCAAGGATGGATCGTTAAGGATTGACGAGAATGCTGCCGAAGCTGCTACCGAAATGGACTCAAACAGCCATACGCAATATAACCCGCACCCAATCGCAGGGTCAAACGAAACCCCCTGGAGTGGCGAGGGCTTCAGGGGGGATAACCGGACAGGCCTCTCCTTCAAGCTTGGTTCTTTGAATGCCCACTCCCATCGCGGATACGATGGCGACAACCTGGTCTTACGGTAGTTCCCCGATTAGATACCTGCCACTTGACATCCCCTCAACACTGGGTCACATTAAGGAAATAGACCGTCACTTGTGCAATCGAACGGAAGATGGGAGCGCCTGATGCCTCTACCGGAAATTACGGAACCAATGGTCATTCAGATGGCCAACGATCACGAATACAGTATCGGCGAGGAATACTACCTTTCCGGCAGTGTAACAAGCATCATCAAAGGTGAGCAGTATCAAGCCGCAGTCAATGGAAGAAAGCGATACACCGTCAGAATCTGGGATGAAAATGGAGAACTTAGAACCGAATGCAACTGCCCGTACGAGGCCAGGGGAGTTGGCAGGCACACAGTGGCATTGATGCTTTCGATTGCCCGGCAACACGAATCGGCGGCCCCATTCAAATGGTTCGAACTGGGCGAGCGCGTTGAGACACCGCATCACGACATTCCTCACCCGGATGCGGTGGTTCCAGTACAAAGTCCAGAAGCGACGAGAGCTCCCGAGCCCAGGACTCAGACTGACGAAAAGCCTGAAGAGAATGACACACCTCTCAAACTCCTCCTCGCCAGAGATATTATGTCGGGAAATCTTGCTACACTGCCTCCCAAAGCCAGTCTTGCCGACGCCTGGGAGCTGGTCAGCAAGAAAGGATTCCGACACATACCCATTGTTTCAAGCGAGGGCCGGCTGGTCGGTATCGTATCAGACCGGGATTTACTCTTGAAGGCAGCCCTCGTCTCGGCATCTGACCAGCAGAGCGACTCGGGCTTCACCGTAGACGTAATCATGAAAACAAAAATTCTCACCGCCAGTCCCTACGCCGATATCCGGCACATCGCACGTGTTCTCTTCGAGCATCACGTCGGTGCAATGCCCATTGTAGATGAACAGGAAAAATTGGCGGGAATGATAACTCGGAGCGATATTCTGCGCGAATTGATCGAACACCACATCCCGGCCTGACACTGCATTTCACTTAATGGAAAACACAAAGGCGCCCGGAGATCATTCTCCGGGCGCCTTTATTATTTTTAGGCAATAAGGACATTATACAGCCGGCGTTTCGTTTCTACTCCAAGCCCGACTTGGCAACTACACGATCCGAGTGCTGTTTTTCCTGCTCGCGAAGGTTGGTTATAAGCGTACCCAGATCGGAGTTACACCCTTTTACAATCTCAACTCTGGCCTCTCGAATCGCCTGGACAACAGGATCCTTGACCATATCTCCCCCTTGATTGATCTAGCATCAGAACAAAACTCACACTGTCGCCGTATAGATATGCACATTCTGTGCCAACTTGCGACCAACCAGATATATCAAGATGTTTTTATTGCGCTTATACTTGTAAAACCCGCTTTCAACTCAAGTGCAATTCGCGACATTGTCTATCACGAATCGTATCATCCCCTAACGTTGTGATATAGAACAAAAAAAATCCGGTCACTAAGACCGGACATCTGAAAACCGATTGCCTGGAGAAATTGCATCAACCTTCGATCAACGCCTCGGGTGTTAGAATAATCGGCGTAGAAATACCCAACTCCTGATTCGTTTTCCGAAGTCGCATAATCACGCCTCCGTTCGCTATATTCTTGAAATCCCAGGTCAGCAGGTAGTCCATACTATAGACTGAGGCGTATGCCAGGTGCACCATATCCAGCCACGCGTCCTGACCCAGATTCAAATACTTCTGGTATTTCTGAACCACCTCCTCGACCTCGGAAGAGAGCGCAAGGATTTTGAAACTCTCGATCAGGGCCAACGTGCTGGACACTTCCTCCGACTCGCCAATTCTTACCTCGGAGATCACCGCCTCAGAAATGTAAATCTCATAATCCGTCCGCCAGTTTTCCCACCAATCGCGAGTGACCTGCTGATAGGCAGCAACAAGAAGATCCCGGCTCGGTTCGGACACGAGATGAGCCGGGATCGTAGACTCCAGATACAGTGTTGGCATATCGGACATTGTGAATCCCGTTTCGCAGGTTGTGTCACCCTTACTTTACGCTGAAGTATAGGCCACAACTTAAAACAGGACAAGGGCTCGCAAAATCCCAAAAAGTCATCTGCTCTACACGCCACCGATAGTAGAGAAAATTCTGCCAGAACACGTCAGGTGGAAACCGGCCCCAGTTTCTCCTGTAAAACCCGCAAACGAGTGCCAGAATTTGTTATCCAGATCTGCTTCGGACTAAAACATTGGCCAACGGCATTCATCCAACGGGTTTCGAACACCACGAACGCAGCATTTTGCCCCCGGTCCTGAAATGCGTATACTTACGATCTTGCAATTCTACCATACCCTATGACACCCCGGCCGGGACCATAGGAACGCTCAGTGAATCTTCTCCTCGCAGCACTCTTCATTTCAGCCTGCTTTCTCGCCTACGCCAACGGGGCAAACGACAATTTCAAAGGCGTTGCGACCCTCTTTGGTAGCCGGACTGCCGGCTACAAATTCGCCATCTCCTGGGCGACTGCTGCCACCTTCCTTGGATCGATCGCGGCCATATTTCTGGCATCAACTCTTGCGAAAAATTTCTCCGGCAAGGGTCTCGTACCGGACGAACTGCTGCTCGCCCCGGAGTTCGCAGTTTCAGTGGCTTTTGGCGCTGGTCTCACCGTCTTCCTCGCCACGCGGATCGGAATGCCCATCTCCACCACACACGCGCTTGTTGGGGCCCTTTTTGGTACCGGTGTGGTCGCCGCGGGCGATCAGATGAACTTCGCACGCCTGAGCGGAACCTTCCTGCTGCCGCTCATAGTGAGCCCCCTGATGGCAACCCTGGTCAGCACAGTCGCCTATATCGTCTTTAGACGGCTCCGTATCGCCTTTGGGATCACGAAAGAAACTTGTCTCTGTATCGGCCCCACAAAGGAAGGCGCGGCCAGTGCACCCCTCACTGTGGCGGATGAACAAGAATGCATCGAGATCTATCGAGGTCGATTCATAGGAATCAATGCCCAGAAGTTACTCGATGCAATGCACTACCTCAGTGCCGGTGTCGTCAGTTTTGCCAGAGGGCTCAACGATACACCCAAGATCGTCGGCCTCCTGATCGTGGTGAATCAGCTTCAGATAGAGTGGGGGATGATCGCGGTGGCGATTGCAATCGCCGCGGGCGGCCTGGTGAGTGCCAGGAGAGTCGGAGAGACAGTCGCCCGGAAGATCACCCCAATGAATCACGGGCAAGGGTTCACTGCCAACCTCATCACCGGTCTGCTTGTAACGACTGCGAGTATCCACGGTATGCCCGTTTCCACAACGCACGTCTCTGTAGGGTCCATCTTCGGAATTGGCCTCGTCACCGGGGACACTGACACAAAAGTCGTCCGTAACATCCTCCTCTCCTGGGTCCTGACCCTTCCAGCAAGTACGATCTGCAGTGCATTCACCTACTGGGTTTTCGGCATCATTTCCTAATCGTAAGCACTTATAAATACTTCGTTTATCCTTCGAGTAATTATATGAGAAACTCTTCATATGAATTTTCCCAGGGCTGGGAAAATTGGTCGCTGGTGGGCTAACCAGGTTTTCAGATGGAGAAACCTACCGTGCATGGACAAGGACACCGGAAAGGAGTCTTGTGACACTGGCTGCCTTCCCATCGTTCCCATCTCGTCTCCTACACGACTGCTTCCATATTCTCTGAGACCTTACGGCTTCTCCCCACGTCTTAGCCGCTGCTCTATATCATCGAGGCAAGGCAACAGATCCGCAATGCTGTCTACCACGTAATGAGCGCCCCGTTGGTACATTGTCGGATAAATCCTGTCCCTGTGTTTCTGCTTCACCTCTTCCGAAAAGGCATTCCATTCGTCCAGTTGCACGCCTACCTCATTCCCTGAGATCGCCAGACCAATCGCCCAGCATCCAGCATTCAGACCTTCCTCGATCCCCGTAAGCGTGTCATCCACCTTCACCACAGATTGCACCGGTGACAGATCCAGCTCGATCATATTGCGCAGGACCATATGCGGAAACGGCCGCCCCCTGGGCACATCTCCCGCGCCAAAGGTGGCGTCTGGCACATAACCCTGCTTTTCTGCGTCGGCCTGATTGATCGCCAGCATCCCCGGCAAATATCCCGAAGTGGATCCGATCTTATATCCCCTGTCGCGACACTCTGCAATTACCTCGAGTGTCCCTGGGATCAACTCGGAATACTCAGAGAGACAGGCCTCCTGCATCGGAACGAATTCAGCGAACATCCTGTCTACATCATCCTCAGATGGCTCAACACCGTGTGTGTCTACCCACCTCCCTCTGACAGCTGGTATCTCGCATATGAGCCCGATATGCACCTTCTTGTGTGCGCCCATTGGGATCCGTGCTTCATCGAGGCTGATGGGTACACCTGCGTTCTCGAAGACCTTTCGAAACACAACTGCAGGCGCCATACATCCAAAATCCATAGTCGTGCCGGCCCAGTCCAGAATCACACCTCGAATTGGACCACGATAAGTTCTGGTGTAAGTGAATTCGCGTTCATTCGTAAATTGCATCGTCATACGCCTTCCTTCTCCATTCTAAAAAGTGGAACCGGTGTGCTCTATACACCCTTCTGCCTCTGCAATTAAGCTGCCTTTAATGACGCCTCACCCGAATCACTCCGTACGATCGAGTAGGATCGAAGGTCCGTATCGAGATCCAGCGATATCCTCGCACGTGTCCTTCATCTATCTTCCGACTCCCAGCACCTGCCTTCCTCTTCATCGCCACATTTCCCGCATCAGTGCCTCTCCCGAATCACTCCGTACGATCGAGTAGGACCGAAGGTCCGTATCGAGATCCAGCGATATCCTCGCACGTGCCTTTGACTTACTTCGTATTCCGACTCCTGGTTCCTGCCTTCCTTTTCCCGACCTTCAAATCTCCAGGGTCTCCCCAGCGCGTATTCGCATCCCCTCACCAGAGGTCACATCCACTACCTCCGCCTGCTTCCTTCCGCTATTACGGATCAGCACGCGACCGGTCTCGGTTGTTGATATGTTGAGATGCCCATCGGTCGTGACCCTCCGGACCGATTCCCGCAAAGTGGCCTCTTGAGACTGCAGGGCCAACCTGTACTTCACCTCCCTGGATCCAATTTCAGTCTCACCAACAAAGATCGGCACCTCCGTCTGTGCGGTTCTTGCAGTGGTAATTTCCAGAGTTCGCGGTCTTCTCTCAAAATTGGCGGCCGCCAGATGACCGTCGGCAATCAGTCCAACCGAATCCCTCGACCCATTGAGCACCGTGAGTGAAAGATCGGCGGTCTTCTGCTTCGAACGATCCGGTGCGATCAGCGCCGTCAGCCTGCAGATTTCATTTCCAGCCTTCACTCTGAAGGGCTTATCGATTCTACTCAGGGTCAGATCGTCGGCAACAGCCCACCACGGTCGGAAATAGTGTCGGTTGTGGTAAATCGTCTTCCCCGATCCTGCGAACACAAACCCAAGTCGATTGTCCACATTCACCCACTGCGGATGATCATATGAACGGACGAGGTCGCTGTCGGGATCGATACTCGCATATCCTTCAAAGCGCGCAGAACCATCGGATGTGTGAAAGTCCCTGTAGCCGTTGCAGTTGCCCTTGACACCTCTGAAGTTTTCGTTGATGATTCGAAGAAATCCCTGGTCAACTCCCTCCACGGTAATTGCCTCGCGTGCGGTGAACCGCTCCATAGAAAGCGATAGGCCGCTCGGTAGCCCGGCAAACAGCACCTCCTGTAGAACGGTCCCTTGTGCTCGGCGGATCACCAGTGCCGCCGCGAACCCCTCCTGCTTCTCCTCGATCTTTATCGATTCCAGATCATGGCTGTCGGGCCTGCTCTTTACAGAAATCCGCCCCAGAAAAGAATCGGTCGCGGGCCCAATCGTCTGAATCCCATCCTTGTTGACCGGCAGTGCCATTATGCTGTTGCGCCAGGAAAAGGAAGTGATTCCTGCGCGGTGCCGGTGCAGAACAAAACCCGAGTGTGGAAAAACCCTGACACCCCTCAGCTTCCGTTCCACCTTTGCGTCGGGTGCAGGTCTTACGCCATCACCATAGATCCTGTGAAGCAGGTAGGAATATGCGGGATAGGTGATGAACAACGGCTCTCGCATGATCAGCGGATCCTGAATTCCGTGAACAGTCTCGGAAAGTTCACGATCCAGCATTCTGCCGTCGTTTCCATTCTGGCGTGCCTCCAGATTCTGGATCAGCTTGCGTTCGAAGTGGGCCCCCTCCGGATCCCTCAGGATGCAAGCGGCCGCCCCCAGTCCAGGACTGCCCGGGTCTGTGAAGTGATACGGCCAATCCATCCCCTGAACAGGGTGAACATAGCCGCACCGGTCGGTGGCACGCTTTAGCTGGTCATAAATCTTGTCTCTGTTGTGGAGTGCGTGAGGGGGCAGGTTCTCTCCGGCAATCCTGTAGATCACCCCCAGCATGCCCAGGAACTTCATCGATTCCCAGGTGTAGATCGGATGCACCATCCCGTGATTTTCTGCCATATAGTCTGGCAATGTTGTAAAGATCTCACCTGCCAATTGACGGACCGTGTGCTGCTCATCGAACTGACCGTGGTTTTTGGTGTCCTGCTGCGTAGTTGTCGTACAAAACATCCATCTTCTTGCGGTCTCCGCCCATACCGGATTCTTGGGTGAATTGCTCAGCAGGAGTTCCGCGGAAGCCAGGCCACAGGAAGTCCAGCCGTTCTCCTCCATCTGGGTGTTTGTGTAAACGCCGCTCTTGGGGGTCATCGTACCAAATCGACCAGCATAATCCTGATGAACATTCGCCAGCAGCCGCCAGGTCTGATCGTCCACCATATTTCCCAGCAGTCTGGCGATCACAGCCATCCCGGCAACCGTTGTCCCACATTGACTCTCACGGAAGAACCCAATACCCTTCTCACCCCATTTCGTTCCCCATTTCCGTCCGGCAATTCCAACCTTGGGCCTGAGACAATCCGCCGGTCCAGAATCGTGAGTGAAGCAGAGATAGCGAAGCGCTTTGAGGGCGATCTCCTTCAGCTCTCTCCTGGAGCATCCCGTCGCCTTCGCATCATAGTCTATCGCGTTGGCAACCGTGGCGAACACGAGAGCCGGGCCGACCGTCTCGATTCCGTACCAGTAACAACCACCAAAAAAATGTCCCGCATTGGGTCGATCGGGCCAATCATTGAAGTACTCGAGCCCAACGGGGATCCACTTTTCCATAATGCGAAGATAGCGCCGGCTCAGAGGCGTCTCTCGTTTGGGCAGATATGCCTTTCTCCGACTGGTCAGGTACTTGGGAACCATAGAAATTGCTCCTTATTTGCGCTCTTTGATACACCGCTGCTGTTTACAGAAGTTCGAAAATAGGACCATTCCAATCATGTTCAAAGACCTTTGTCGTTGGCCGAATCGATCAAAGGTGCCGGGAGCCCGTAGAACCCGCTTCACGAGTAGACCTCACGGCACACGGTGAACAACCGGCCACTTGGTTTACTAAAATATCCAGGTACTTAGTTTACTCATTTGTATTATTATATCTTGCACGATATGTCCACAATTCGGCGTTCATTTCATGGGGATTTCCACGCGCACCCGGGACGCCGGACTTCGAACGCCGGACGCATTCTTCCTTGCCTCTGATTTGAATTTCTATATCTTGCGCGATTTGTCCACGATTCGGCGTTCCTTTCACAAAGAATCCCCCCGGACATCGGACTTCGGACACCGGACGCCTTCTCCTTTCCCTGTAGACTGTGTCACCGCTGTCCCAACTGGGACAACATGCCTACATGACCATGATGGGGTTTTGATTCGCGCCATACCAGAAGCATGCGTATGCTTTGATTATTGAACCACTTAGACAAAACCGAACGAACCTGTAAATTGGCACACCATTTGCGGATCTGTTTTGAGCACAAAAAGTACCATATAAGAACTATACTGGTACCCTATTAAGTACCACAAAATTACCCTGCCTGCAATGGCTGATAAGCCATCATCTGCTTGCATTCTGCTTTTCAGTAACGGTCTCCGCAGGGTCCGGTATCCTCAACTAACGCAACTGCGATCGTCGTGAATTATCCACAACAGTTCAGTAGTGCAAACACTGGAACTGTTTGTGAAATGACTTCCCTATTCTGAAGCTCGGTGGTTAGGCCACTGGATCAGGTCTTTGGATCAGGTAGGAATTTTTGCATCAGTCCAGCTGGCCACGGGGAAGTATCGCCAGGGCTTGTGTAACGGTCCGAGGCTGGGTGTGAGACAGCCTCTACTTTGGTTCGGTCCGCTTACTCAAACTTAGGGAGGGGTATATGGCTGGATTACCTGAAGGAGGAAAAGCTGGGGGTGGAAAAGGCACTGAGAACACGAGGGGGCAACCCTTCGCTGATCTGGGCTCGGGGGGATCACCTAACCGAGAAATGTGGATAATGATTGGGCAGATCATCTTGCTCAATTTTGTTCTGTATTCATTCCTGGTCAGTATTGGAATGATGGGTGCGTCGTTCAAGCTATTCGGAAGGGATTTCGCCCGGCAGCTTGTTGAAACAACAGCAAATCCTGTGGTGGGGTTGTTTGTAGGTATCCTGGCAACTGCCTTGGTCCAGAGCTCCTCAACAACCACTTCACTCACTGTTGGTATCGTTGCCGCAGGCGGCCTGACCATCGAAGGCGCCGTACCAATTGTCATGGGCGCAAATATCGGCACCAGCGTGACCAATATCCTTGTGTCCATGGGTCACATCACCCGTAAAGAGGAATTTAGAAGGGCGCAGGGAGGCGCCCTGGTTCACGACTTCTTTAACTGGTTCGCTGTATTGCTGCTCTTCCCCCTTGAATTGGCAACAGGCTGGTTGCGCTCGTTCGCAACTTTGGTTGCGAACCTTTTCATGGGTGTGGGCGGAATGAGTCTGGCCAATCCCCTCAAGGCAATCGTCCAACCGACCGTCAAGTGGTCGGTCAGCCTGCTTGGCGAAAGTCCTATACTGGTTTTCATCGTCTCTCTGGTCCTGATGTATCTGGCACTCAAATTCCTGGTCGACCTGGCCAAGGGTGTCGTGGTTAAACGGGCGGAGCGCGTCCTTCAGAAGTACCTCTTTGGGGCTGCGGGCCTGTCTATGCTCTTTGGAATGGTCATCACAGTCCTCGTGCAGAGCAGTTCAATCACAACTTCGCTCATCATTCCCCTCGTCGGAGCTGGTATACTTACGGTTGAGCAAATCTTCCCGTATACGCTTGGCGCAAACGTGGGAACTACAGTTACAGCGATGCTGGCAGCCCTGTCTACAGCCAATATCGCGGCCATCACAATCGCGTTTGTCCATCTGTTTTTCAACATCGCCGGAATCGTACTGATTTATCCAATCGCCTACATACGAAGGATCCCGATAAAACTTGCCCAGGGAATGGCCAACATGACGAGTCAATCCAGAGGGTTGGCAATCGTATTCGTTCTTGTGGTATTCTATGCCATCCCCGCAGCAGTCATCTATTTTGGGAGGTGAGCAACCTATGATGCGTGCAATTTGGAGAGTCGCAAAACCGAGTGGGTTACTTAAGGACGCACTCGATGAGACCTACGGTATGCTGGAACGGGAGCAAGCCATGTTCGCTGCGGCGTGTGATGCCCTTCTATCGGGCAAGCAACCCGACGTGGATATTTCGGCCGAAGATAAAGATATCAACCTGGGAGAACGGATGGTGCGCAGGCTGGTATTTCAGCACTTGGTAGTAAACCCAGAGCAGGACTTGCCGGCCAGCCTGACACTCATAGGCATGGTACATGACATAGAGCGCATTGGCGATTACAGCAAGAATCTGCTGGAACTGTCCAAGCTGAGTGCACGGGATACGGGAGAGGGAAAATACGCGGACATCTGCAGAGGCATCCGAGACTCGGTCGAGCCCCTGCTCGAGCTGACACTGAAAGCTTTTAAGGAAAGCGATGCCGAACTCGCTCGGGAAGTTATGCGCCGTCACCAGGAGGTGAAGAAACTTTCGGACGGGATCATCGAGCAGGCCATGCAGGATCCAGATGTACACGGTGACGCCGTACGGTTCACCGTTGCCTCCCGGTTCCTGAGAAGAATCAGTGCCCACCTGTCAAACATTGCTTCCAGCATTGCGAACCCATTCGACAAGCTGGGAGGAAATGAGTAGGTAGTACCGTCTGCAGATTCAGGCATATACAAGAAAAGGAGGCGTAGCCAAGTGCTTGCGCCTCCCCCGGCCTCCGCAGGGCCTGCAGCTGTAAGTGATGCGAATATTGGGCGACAAGGTTACAGACAAGTTACATCTTGTTGACATCAGTGCTTGAAGGCTGACTCTGTGAAACAAGCAAGCTAGTCCAGCGCCCACATTTAAGAATGTTCATACCAGAAGGAGCAGTTTATGGATGTTTCGAACACGCTGGAAGTTGGAACAATCATGATGGGACTTGTTGGCGGGTTGGCCATATTCCTGTACGGCATGGAACAGATGACAGACGCTCTCAAGATGGTTGCAGGGAATAAGATGAAAAGCCTGCTTTCTCAACTCACAACCAACAAATTCAAAGGGGTGTTGGCAGGCACTTTTGTTACCGCAATTATTCAATCGTCCTCCGTAACCACCGTCCTGGTGGTGGGTTTCATATCAGCTGGCTTGATGACCCTGCCACAGTCGATAGGAATAATTCTCGGTGCAGATATCGGTACCACGATCACGGCTCAGATCGTCGCCTTCAAAGTTACGCATTACGGTCTGGTTCTGGTGGCATTCGGGTTCTCGATGCTATTCTTTCTCAAAAAGGAGAACTACCAGCACTATGGGCGTATGGTGATGGGGTTGGGTCTGATCTTCTTCGGTATGGAACTGATGAGCAACGCCACACGACCGATGCGATCATACCAGCCCTTTATCAGCCTCATGCAAAGTATGGATAACCCCCTTCTGGGCATTCTGATTAGCGCTGTTTTCACGGGTCTGGTTCAGAGTTCCTCCGCAACTATCGGTGTGGTGATTGTACTGGCAAGCCAGGGGTTTATCACACTCCATGCGGGAATCGCACTTGCATTTGGAGCCAACATTGGAACCTGCGTCACAGCGCTTCTTGCAACCATCGGAAAACCTCCGGAGGCCGTCCGTGCTGCCGTAGTTCATATCCTCTTCAAGATTGTTGGCGTACTAATTTGGCTACCGTTTATCGACCAGTTGGCTTCGCTTGCGCACTGGCTCTCACCTGCGTCACCAGGCCTTGAAGGGGTTGCCCTGCTTGCAGCAGAAACCCCCCGGCAGATCGCCAATGCGCACACGATATACAACGTGGGGAACATGCTCATCTTTATCTGGTTCACCGATCCGCTGGCATCGCTCATGCGACGTATTGTTCCCGATAGTACCGGGGAAGAGCTCCAAACCTCTGGCCCAATGTACCTTGATGCCATTCTCCTTCAAACACCCGCTTTAGCACTGGATATTGTCCGAATGGAACTCGGCCGGCTCGGAGCACAAGCTCTGCGAATGGTCCGTGAAAGTATGCAACCTGTCATGCACGGTAGTCAGGAAGATCTGGATACACTCGCGCAGATGGACGACGACGTCGATCACCTGCACGGAGCTCTAATCACTTATCTTGGCCGGCTCTCTCTAGAACACTTGACCGAAGCGCAGTCACAACTCCTTTATGACTACATCGCAGCGGCGAATTACTTTGAAAACATCGGCGATATGATCGAGACCAATCTCGTTGAAGCCGGCGAGGAACGGATAGCACAAGATGTCCATATCAGCGAGTCTACTCAGGAGAAGCTGGTATTGTTTTACGAAAAAATCTGCTGGTCTGTTGAGCGTTCCACAGAAGCCCTTGTTTCGGCTGACAAAGAAATCGCCAGTGAAATTGAAGGAGCCAAACAGGCAATAAACCAACTGGCAGAAGATGCTGAAGCCCATCTCTCGAGCCGCCTGACCGCGAATGAACCAAACCGCCTTGCCGCTTTCCGAATCGAAACAGAAATGATCGAGTATCTGAAAAGGGTCTATTACTTCTCCAAGCGTATCGCAAAACTGATTGTTGAAGAAGAAATGGACTACGTCCGAACCGAACCTGAGCCCAGTCCTGCGAAGAAGCCACAATGGTTCTACATACAATCCGGTGTCATCCCCTATCAATTGCAAGATGGCGAACTGAAGTTGATGCTGGTTACGGGCAAAAGTGGGAAACGCTGGGTAATTCCGAAAGGTGTCATCGAAAAAGATCTTACACCCAGAGAATCAGCGGAAAAGGAGCTTTTTGAGGAAGCGGGGCTGAAGGGACGGGTTCACACCGAATCGATTGGCGAGTACCAGTACCACAAATGGGGTGGCACTTGCAATGTTCAAGTGTTTCCCTGTGAGATTTCGGAGGTACTGAAGAAGTGGCCGGATTCAGGTGTCCGGAAGCGAAAATGGGTAAGTATCAAAGAGGCCACAAATATGATAGATGAAGACGTCCTCAAGAATCTATTTCGACAGCTTCCAGAGCATATCAGTGCCGAACTTCAACAGGTCACAGAATAAACGCAAACGAGAGGCCTGATGCGCGTGTTCGGATCGGGAACGGATACATTTTACCGATGCCTGAACTTTGTCCGTAAATTCTATAACTGCCCAAGGAGCACAAAGTAAATGCCCAAAACAACCAGATCTCGCGCCGCTGCAAAAAAAGGGAAAAGTGCCCGTGTAACCGCCGGCAGTCTTATTGCCAAGAAACCCAAAGGGAAGAAGGTCACAATAACAAATCCTGACGATGAAACCCGGGACGATGTCCTGCTTTCAGAGGAGTCGGTGGCCATTGACACCAACGAAAAAACAGACATCGTTCTGAAGAAGGCTGTAACCGTAGACGAGGAGCCGAAGGCCGAGGAGAAGACATCGAAGATCGAACTCAAGAAAGGTGATACCCAGCTGAAGCCGAGCGGGTCGATGCGGAGGCCTTCAAGCTCAAACAGAACAGAAAGGATGGCAAAAGTTTCAAGAAGCCGAAAACCGTCCGGAACGACCTCAGGGGTCCTTTGAAGAAACTCAAAACACCGGATTACCTCGAGCTCATCATGCCGCTTCACGTGGAACTGCTGAAGTTGCAGAATTGGGTAAAGGAGGAGGGACTTCGCATCGTGGTATTGTTCGAAGGCAGGGATGCCGCTGGCAAGGGTGGCACGATCAAGAGATTCGTCGAGCATATGAACCCTCGTGGATCCCGGGTCGTGGCTCTGAATAAACCTACCAGTGAGGAACGTAATCAGTGGTACTTCCAGCGATATATCCAGCACCTGCCGACAGCCGGCGAAATCGTCCTGTTCGACCGGAGCTGGTACAACAGGGGTATGGTGGAACGCGTTATGGTTTTTTGCACGGGTGAGGAAGTAAAGGAATTCCTCCGTGCAACGCCGGAATTTGAACGGATGCTGATACGTTCTGGCATCATTATGACAAAGTTCTATTTCTCGGTAAGCCGCAAGGAACAGCGGCGACGCTTTGAGAGCCGGCTCAACGACCCTCTGAAGCAATGGAAACTCAGTCCGGTTGACAAAGCCGGTCTGAATAAGTGGGACGCTTACACCGGCGCGAAGGAGGATATGTTGTTCTACACCTCTACCGCCGACTGCCCCTGGTTCATCATCAAGTCTGATGACAAGAAGCGGGCACGTCTCAATGCGATGCGTCATTTTCTGAACAGGTTCGACTATCCCGATAAACGCCACGACATTTTACAGGTGGACGACCGAATAGTGCGAACTGTGAAGGAAGAGCTGGGAGTGGAGGACTGATCGAACACCACAGGGTGAACAGGTCGTGCATTCCAGGGAGGCGGGAAATGGGATTTCGGGTAGGGGTGATCGTATGTGTGTTTCTGAGTGTATGTCTGTACTTGGGACCCGGCGCGGAGGGTGCGGAAGGTAAGCTGAAAGGGTACATGTTTGGGGATTACTACTACATTGCGAGTGGTCCAGACAAAAAGGAAAATGGGTTCCAATTCCGTAGAGTGTATCTTACCTACGACATGAAATGGAACGACGGTACTCTGGCAGGCTGAGATTGGAAGCGAAAGATGCGGGATTCGGCAAGACAGACAAGATGGTGCCCTTCGTCAAGCACGCCTACTTGCGCTACCGCAAGGACGGCAGAGCAGTATACTGTGGGTTGTTCGGGACACCCACCTGGAACGTGTCTGAACGCGTGTGGGGATACCGGTCGATCTCCAAAACCATAATGGACTTGCACAAAATCGGCTCCTCCGCAGATCTTGGTGTGGGCTTCAAGGGTAAGCTGGACGATGGAGGCAAGGTAAATGCCCAGGTGTCGGTCGGCAACGGCAGCGGACAGAGTCCCGAAGTCGACAATGACAAGAAATTTTATGGCCTGCTTCACCTGAAACCCAGCGGAACCATTGAGGCCACGGTCTACCTGGACTGGGAAGGAAAGCCAGGTGGCCAGGACCGAATCACCTTTGCCGGTATGGTGGGTACATCCGGGAAAAACTTTCACGGAGGCCTCGAGGTATTCATTCGGAATAACAAACGCGCCGTTGCCGGCAGTGATGTCCAGATACGCGGAATTTCCGCCTTCGGGGCGGGTGTGTTTGGTCCAAAGACAAAAGCATTTGCACGGGTGGACTTTTATGACCCCAGCAACAAAGCATCCAATGACCGGGAATACATGGTGATCGGAGGCATTGATCTGATCCCTGAGAAGAACATTCACTTGATGCCCAATGTGGTGGCCACATTCTTTCAGGCCAAAGGAGCGGAGGCGGAAGTAATCCCCCGTTTCACAGTTTACTACAAATTCTAATCGAACGAACATGACAGCCCCCCCCAGCATACCGGATTTCCAGGGAAGCGAATCGGCCGCTCGCATCGAAGCGCTCATGGAGATGACCATCCAGCTCCTGGAACTCGAGGACCTGGAATTGCTCGGTCGTGTGCTCAACCAGGAGCATCCCGCGGATCTTGCGGATCTCGCCAGGCGCCTCGACGACAACGACCTGGAAGTCGTCTTCGGTCTGCTCCAGGAGCACCTCGCGGCCGATGTGCTTGCCGAAACCGACATCCCCACCACACTGGCTATCGCGGACGATCTGGATCCCCAGGAGCTGTCCGACCTCGTGGAGGAGATGGATCCAGACGATGCTGCCGATGTCCTGTCTGAACTGGAAGAGGAGGAAGCAGAAGAAATCCTGGGCCTGATGGAGGACGAAGACGCCGAAGAGGTCCAGGAACTTATGGCGCATGAGGAGGATACCGGTGGCGGAATAATGACGCCGGACCTCGTAATGGCTCATGTAGACTCAACGGTATCAGACGTCATCGAGGCGTTGCGGAAAGAGGCCGAGGATTCTGACATCCTGGATCTATATTTCGTCAATGGACAGAATCAGCTCCAGGGGATTGTGCCGGTTCACAGGATGGTGACCGCCCGGCCTCAGATGCGCATGTCCGAATTGATGAACCGGGAAATTATATCCGTATCCCCCGAGACGGATCAGGAGGACATCGCTCAGGTGTTTACCCGCTACAATCTCCTTGCTGTACCTGTGGTGGATGCGAATGGTGAACTAGTGGGACAGATCACCGTAGACGATGTGATCGATGTGATACAGGAAGAGGCCACGGAAGACATTTACAAAATGGCGGGAACCAGCGACGAGGAAATGGAGAGGACCTCTGTCTTCGGCGTATACCGCACAAGGCTTCCCTGGCTGTTAATTGCCCTCTTCGGTAGCCTTCTGTCGGGTGTGGTAATCGACATGTTCGACGCAACACTCAAGCAGACCATCGCCCTGGCCGCCTTCATTCCCATTATTATGGCGATGGGTGGGAGCAGCGGTCTGCAATCGTGTACAGTTACTGTTCGTGGACTTGTTACCGGGCACGTAATACCGGGTCTGATCATGCGTACGGTTCTCAGGGAGATCGGTACTGCGGCGGCCATCGGTCTCACCTGCGGGGTCGCGGCAGGGGTGATCGCCTGGTTTTGGTTCGACGAGCCGACACTTGGGGTATGCGTTGGCACTTCGATGTTTCTTGTGATCTCGATCGCCGTACTTCTCGGTGTTCTCGCGCCCCTCATATTCGACAGAATCGGCATTGATCCTGCGGTGGCCTCTGGGCCGTTTATCACCACGACGAACGACATCATTGGTCTTACCATCTACCTGGGGTTGGCTACCTATATGGTACAGCGATTCATGTCAGGGTGATCTGATCCGGATACCAAGGTGAATTCCGCGGTTGCAATCACCGCCGTATTTGTGTATATTCAGAAGTTCGTTTTGATAGCATTTTTCTTCAACAGAATCCAACCACTCGAGCCGAATACCGACTCTCAAAAACGAAGTACCGGCGATATAAACGACTCCGAACTGCTTCCCGAAAAAACACTTGCATGACCTTACCATTGAAGGCGGCTACGAATCTGATTCGGCAACCAGGCCAACCTCCATGGTTCTACCCGATATCTTGCTTCCTGATTGGATAATGCGCAACTCCTGTCGCGTGTAGACACTGCAGGAGTCCTTGGTATACCCGCTACTGGATTGAACACAGGAAAAAAAGGCAATGGATGGCAGCGTCCTGACAAAGCAGGGACTTTACGACCCCCGGAATGAGCACGATGCCTGCGGGATCGGCTTCGTGGCGAACATTAAAGGGGTCAAGTCTCATGAAATCCTTCGCCAGTCGTTAACTGCCCTGGTAAATATGGCGCACAGGGGAGCGTGCGGATCCGAGGAGAATACGGGTGATGGCGCCGGTGTACTTTTTCAGATACCGCATACCTTCCTCCACCAGGCCTGCGAAGGAATCGGCATAGATCTTCCCGAGCCGGGCCAATACGGCGTGGGAATGGTCTTCCTTCCTTCCGACAGAGAAGACCGCCGCAAGTGTGAGCGTCTGTTCGAACGAATGGTGAAAGAAGAGGGGCAGGAAGTACTCGGATGGCGCAGTGTCCCTACGGACAATTTTCATCTTGGGCCTTCCGCAAAAGGGCGAGAACCATTTATCCGACAAATCTTCATTGGCCGCAGCTCGGATCTACAGGACGACCTCGACTTCGAGCGCAAGCTCTACGTGATCAGACGCTGGGTCACCAACTTCATCCGTTACAACGGCACTGGCAGCCGGGAGGAGTTTTACGTTCCCAGCCTTTCCGCCAAGACAATTATCTACAAGGGGATGCTCACGCCTGGACAGCTTGAGGAGTATTACCCAGACCTGTCGGACCCGAAAGTGGAGACGGCTCTGGCGCTCTTCCACTCTCGGTTCAGCACAAACACATCGCCCAGGTGGGAACTCGCCCATCCCTATCGATATCTCATCCACAACGGTGAGATCAATACCAAACGTGGCAACGAAAACTGGATGCACGCCCGGCAGGGAAGCCTCACATCCGAGCGCTTCAAGCAAGATATGGGAAAGCTGTTGCCTGTAATCGCCGATCGGGACTACAGCGATTCTGCGGTCTTCGATAACTGCCTGGAATTTCTGGTTCTTGCAGGGCGCAAATTGCCCCACGCCATGATGATGATGATCCCGGAGCCCTGGCAAAAGCACCAGCAGATGAGCGACGAGAAACGGGCTTTCTACGAATACCACAGTTG
>Ga0115002_10000104_pt1 | contig 112221 bp, 80 predicted proteins | sample ArcticOcean_MG_C_8_FD_89576 | JGI IMG/M metagenome (GOLD analysis project Ga0115002, IMG submission 89576) | Marine microbial communities from western Arctic Ocean - ArcticOcean_MG_CB11_86 | ecosystem: Environmental > Aquatic > Marine > Oceanic | place: Arctic Ocean: Canada Basin | collected... | reverse complement strand
CGTTCGAGCCTCGTCGAGAACACAGGATCATCAGACCCATCACTCATCCGAAGGATTACCTGAGATGATCACCAACTCTGAAATCTCCCAATTCGATAGTGAGGGTGCGGTAACAATCGACACCCCCCTCACACCTGAGGAAATCGCCGCAGCAGACATAGCCATCAGTGAGCAGCTCCCGTTCAAGGAGCCGTCAGAGGGAGAAGAGACGCGATACCGCCACGGAGCCAGCGGTGATATCTTTCACCCTGCCCTGGTCAATATCATTCAGCACCCGTTTTTCGAAGAAGTCGCCAAACGCGCACTCCGGGCAGAAGAGGTGAAATTCTTCCAGTCCGCCCTCTTCTGCTCATATCCGCAACCCGCAACCGAATTCACCTTCGACCAGCACACGGATATCCAGTACTGCACCTCCGATCTCCAGGCCGAGCCGAGGAGAATGCTCTGCAGTTACTTCATCTGGATCAGCGATGTGAATGAACATCGTGCGCCTCTCATGTATCGGCCGGGAAGCCACCTGCTTATCGCAGCACAGAGAGAGAAAGACGAATCAAAAAAGGGCGCGGTGCCAACAGTTGAAGGCGTCAAAATACAAGATCTTCCGGATCTGCCTTATCAAGATGCCGTGCCCATTACTGCGCGCGCTGGGCAGGCTTCGGTACTCACCACTTCAACCGTTCACGGTGCATCGGTAAATATGGATTCGGCTCCTCGAAAATCGGTAACCATCACCTTCACCGCCAAAAGTGTAAAACTCGGTTTACCACCGAGCCAGGAAGAAACAAAAGTAAGGTATGACCAGAAATTGAAGAAGCTGTTGCGTCCCGAACGGTTGCATATCTTGTCTGTGTAGGTGATTATCCAGATTTAGAAGCTTTTGGGTTTTGGCGCTATGTCTTGCCCTCCTTGCCCGGAATTACGGCAAATCGGTTGCTTGATGCCTGGCAGCCGGAAATAATGTGCACTGATCCGAAACCTGTCCGAACGCCCGGCAACCGAACCAATCGGGAGAGATCTAATCAGTGGAAAATGGAAAATTGCTGAAGGCAATTGAGTTCGCAGCGCAAAGACACCGGGACCAACGACGTAAGAACAGTGTCGAGTCGCCCTACATCAATCACCCGATCGCTGTCGCGAATATCCTGGCGCAAATCGGAGAAGTCCAGAGTGATGCCGTTCTCGCTGCAGCAATTCTACACGACACCATCGAAGATACCGATACCACAGCCACTGAACTCAGTCGATATTTTGGCGAGTCGGTGAGCCGCCTCGTCAAGGAAGTCACAGACGACAAAAGCTTGCCAAAGGCGAAGCGGAAGGAATTGCAGATCGAGCATGCACCGGATCTGTCGGTTGGGGCCGTACTGATCAAGCTTGGGGACAAGATTCACAATGTGGGCGAAATCGCAAACGATCCACCGCCTCACTGGCCATTGGAACGTCGAGTCGAATACGTTTCGTGGGCGGAATCGGTCATCGCCAACTGCCCCCGGGTGAATCAGCGTCTTGAGCAAGAGTTCGAATCGGTCGCCAGAGCGGCAAAGCAGACGCTTCTCAAAAATTCAGATGAGGCTTGAGCAGGAACAATTCGCGACGACGAAAATAGAGAGTTGGTACACCTGGTCGCAGCACGCGGCCTGAACGGATCATAACGAACAACGGGAGGAATGGGGAATGGCACTGAAAGCCGGTATCTGTGGCGTCGGATCGTTTTACTCCAGCGCTTTTGGGAGAGCTGCAATTGGAAATACTGACATCGAGCTGAAGTCCTGTGCGCACCTGAATCAGGATGAATCAGAATTGAAAGCCCTTGGCATGAAGAGTCCGGCTGAGTTCGCCGACCAATTCGGAATTAAACCCTATGCTCAGGTCGCAGAAATGGTGGAAGCGGAATCCCTCGACCTGGTCTTCGTCGCTTGTCCGGATAATGTGAAAGCGGCGGAGGCGGTCAATGCGATGAATGCGGGCACCCACGTCTACGTGGCCAAGCCAATGTGCATGTCGCTCGAGGGCGCGGACGAAATGATTTCCGCCTCGGAGAAAAATGGCGTGCTGCTCTCGGCCCTCATGCCCGCCCGCGACGACGGGGCCATTCGGGCCATGGCGGATCGTGTGCTGGCAGGAGGAATCGGAAAAGTGATCAGCTCGCGCGCGTGGATTCAGCACGGCTGCTTCGGGCCCTCCACAGTCTTCGATGGCAGTGGAGAATTCGGACCTGGTCAGGGCGGCATACCGCTATCACTCGGATTCTATTCGGCAGACCTTCTGTTGTGGCTGATCGATTCGCCACCTGTCCGGGCCTATGCAGAATACGACAACCTTGCCACGCCGCACAGCATCTGGATGGACACTGGAAAAGGAACCGTCCGGTTCGAAGATGGCAGAATGGGATCCATGGACATCATATTCAATGTCAGTTGCGGTGCGCCTTCCTGGGAAATGGAGGTTGTGGGCACAGAAGGCATCGCACGTGCTCACCTCGACGTCATGGAGGGAATCCTCTGGCACAAAGAGGACCGCGGCGCTCCCCGTGTATTCTACAGACAGCAGAACGACACAATTGCAAACGGTGTTGGAAGGTTTGTGCGTTCCATTCTGGATGGCAAAGAACTTGACGTTACGCCTCAGCACGGCCGAAATGTGCTCGAACTGTGCCTCGCCTGGACGAAATCTTCAGAACTGAACCAACCGGTGTCGCTCCCCCTGGGATCCTGACTGAGGAAGTACACTGGCTGAGGTTCAAAACGTCCGACAATGGAACATGCCCTTTCCGCGGATTCAAACCGTTGTCGGCCAGACTGAAGGGTGTCCATCTCACACGACAGAGGTTCAGGAAACCATGAGTAAGACCCCTCCCGGGCTACCCAACCAAACCCTGGACAAGGTCGACACCGTCCTGACGGATTGGATGGCCAGATACGGTCTTACTGTCCTCAGGATTAGCCTGGGAGTGGTCTTCTTCTGGTTCGGCATACTCAAATTTTTTCCTGGAATGAGCCCGGCCGAAACCCTCGTACGCAATACCATCTATTTCGTCGATCCGGATCTGTTCATTCCCGTCCTCGCCACGTGGGAAACCCTGATCGGAGTTGGGCTTATATCTGGAAAATTCATGCGCACCACGCTGCTGCTCCTCTTTCTCCAGATGCCTGGCACAGCCATGCCATTGTTCATCCTGCCCGATGTGGTCTGGAAGGTCTTCCCATTCGGGCTCACGCTGGAAGGCCAGTATATTGTAAAGAACCTCGTGCTGATTGGTGCAGGTCTCGTACTGGGCGCCACGGTACGTGGCGGCAGGTTGATCAGCACACCGGATGAGAGGTGACTTCGAGCAACCACAAATGTGGATCAGAGGTCACGCCATCCCGAGTGAAATCATTCTGCTCGGATAGGTACGTGTAGTCGGACAATCTATGACAGTACACTGGAACTTGATCACCGAGGCCGCACAGTGGCCGCACAGAGACTCGCCTGGCGCGGTTATCTTTCAGGATAAGATGTGGATCCTGGGCGGCTGGCAAATGCTGGGTCCGGATCGATTCGGGCGGCTCAGTGATGTGTGGCGATCCCGGGACGGTGTAACCTGGGATAATCTTGGTGAAGCCCCGTGGCCGGCTCGAAACCTGTCCGGTTGCCTGGTCTTCAAAGATGCCATCTGGTTGCTCGGAGGGTTCGACGGGGTGAACTCCCTCGCCGATGTCTGGCGTTCTGAGGATGGCCGAAACTGGGAACAGATGAGAGTCGATGCTCCCTGGTGTGGGCGCGGGGCATTTGGGTGCAGCGTCCACAATGACAAACTCTGGGTGTATGGAGGCGTCAACTGGGAAAACAAGATTCCTCTCGGTGACGTCTGGTATTCCGATAACGGTATCGACTGGAACCTCGCCACGAAGACACCAGGATGGTCCCCAAGGGGTATGTTTTCCTCATTGGTTTGGCAGGATCGGATTTGGATATTGGGTGGCGGAATCTATCACGACCGCGAGACCAACCACAGCGATGTCTGGTCCAGTCAGGATGGAATCCGCTGGGAGAAGGTCGTTGAACACGCGGGATGGCCGCCACGAAGATTCCACAAGTCCATCGTATATCGGGATCACCTGTGGCTATTAGGCGGGGCTACGAATGGATCGATCAATCTGAACGATGTCTGGGGTTCTCCAGATGGTCGGACCTGGCAGCAATCCGGGTCACCTGTTCCGTGGGACGTGCGCCACGAATTCGGTGTCCTCGACTTCAAAGAGAAACTCTGGCTCCTGGGTGGATTCAGCGGCGTGCACGCGGGAAGCCACGTATATAATGATGTATGGACAATGCAGACCGAATGATCTCAGCACTTGCCAGGCTTTTCTAAGCTTTGATTGACTTTAGACAGCCAGGATTCGAATAGCGCAGGTCGCGCACCTGTCGACCAGTCTGCACAATGAAGATAAACCACACCCCCTTGCTTAGATCGGACACTTCGATGAGCGGCATCCAGGACTCTGTAGGCGACTTCTGTGGTTCGGAATACTTCCTCCTGCTCGACACGGATCTGAAGGACAGCGCAGAGCTCCTCCTGTCATCCTGGTGCGATCACATTGGACCGGAGGCCACCCACACCAATATTCAGACCGGCCTGTCTCACGTCTCAGATCTCGATGTGGACCTCTCCTGCAAGCGAAATTTCCCGCGACTGTTGGAGGCCTATCTCAATTTCGTCTCGGATAGCGGACTGGACCCCGGTGCGGATGCGTGGATCCCCCTGGTTTTAGATGTCCAGGATGACTACCTCGCCCGCTTTCGTGGAGACGGAACCGTTAAGGGAGAGACCTTCAAGAGAGCTTTCAAGCCCGTGGGGAGGAATGATCCCTGTCCTTGCGGAAGCGGCAAGAAGTTCAAGAAGTGCTGCATTGATGTATTGACTTGAAATCCTTTCCCGGGATGGGTGAAGGTACTGGAGCGCATATTCCATGATCTGTATATACGGCATTCGTGAACATCTCGATCCCGTCAAGCAGCAGCTGTCGGACGTGATCAATTCCTGTATGGTGGAGGCTTTGTCCTTTCCCGCGGACAAAAGGGCGCACAGGTTTATTCCCCTCGACGCAAGCGACTTTTTCTTTCCCAAGGGTCGAACCGAGCGGTACACCGTCATAGAAATCAATATGATGGAAGGCAGAACCGAAGCGACCAGGAAAAATCTCATCCATCTGCTCTTTGAACGCATCGAGGAAGGGTTGGGAATCTCCCCCACCGACGTCGAAATTACCATTCAGGAAAGCCCGCCATGCAACTGGGGATTCCGGGGCATCACCGGAGATGAAGCCAGTTTGAACTACAAGGTAAATGTCTGACCACCGAGTAAATACGAATCTTTGAGAAAGCTCTCGCACTTGAATCTTCCAGTCTCTCCCCAGGCCTCGGACCTGATCAGATCCCGCGAAGCCCAGGCCCTGTCCTGGTCCATTACAGCCAGGATGATCTTTTTCTCAATTTTTGTTGTACTTGTAATTGGACATCTCCTCGATTTGGTACCACCGGGACTGGCTGCTGAAACAGATTCAGACGCATATTGGGCACTGTCAGTGCTTCTCACCTCTCTTGCCGTTCTCACCTACCTCCGACTGCTCGCCAGTGCAGAGAGAAATCTTACCGGAGTCGGTATATCTGCGGTCATCGTAGACTTCTTCGCCCTGGTCTTCATTGTGACTTTCTGGGCTCTGACCATTGTAACACCGGACGGCACAGACGCCTTTCTGCTCAAGAATGAAGTCTTTGCGCTGTCCGTTGTGGCAACAGTCATCAACACGATGGCTTTACGCCCACTCTATCCCATCCTTTCTGCAGCCTTGTTTACACTTCTACACCTCGCACTCATGGTCTATGTACTCTCCGATGCACAGGTTCAGACGACAACAGGTCTGATGACCCACTTCTATACTCCGGCAGTAAATCCGGGCGTCTTTTTGCTCCGAATGCTCATGCTCTCTCTGATCGGGGCCTTCCTTGGCGGCATTGCTCACCGTGCGCGTCGCACGATACGAGATGTGGTAACCCTCGAAGTTTCGAATCTCGAGATCAGGGAACGACAGGCCACCACGGTGCTGGAGGGGAAAATGACCGCAATCTCCACGCTCGTTGCCGGAATGGCGCACGAAGTGAATAATCCCATAGGCGTAATCAGGAGCGCGTTGGACACTGTGGCGAAAGTAGCGAAGAGGCTGAATGACAGGCTGAACAATGAAGAACATCGAGAAGACCGGCTCTTCCGAACACATAGCGATGCTACCTCTTCCGGTGTTTTGGCTGCGGAACGAATCGAATCGGTACTCTCGCGGTTGAAGAATTTCGCCAGGCTTGATGAGTCGGATCTACAGCGGACGGATATTCTGCAAGGTGTGGAGAGTGCACTTGGCCTCGTCAACGCAGAGACGATCGGGGATTCAACCATCCATAGAGCATATGGTGAGTTGCCGGAGTTGCTTTGCCGTCCACGCGAATTGAATTAGGTGTTCCTGACTCTCCTCACGAACGCCTTTGAAGCCATGAGTGGAAGCGGCACGCTCACAATTGCTGCTGACACGAAGGGCGGCAGGGCTGTAATCGAAATTAAAGACACCGGTCGAGGCATTACGTCAGAAGAAATGGAACAACTGTTCGAGGTCAGATTTGTGAAGAAATCTGGCCGAATGTCGGTGGGTCTTGGTCTTCCTCTGGCGCGAAGGATCACGGAGCAACACGGGGGCGACCTAGAAGTAGATAGTGTACCGGGCACTGGTACGACTTTTGTCCTTTCACTCCCGCTCGACGCAGACGATGGAACGGTCTCTCGGTGAGGTCCCCATCGAGATCACCAGAAGGAGAGTTGCATGCGAATAACCCTTTCCGACGAGCGCAAGCAGACCATCATTGGACGGTTGACCGCCGTCTACGCCAGCGAATTCGACTTGGACCTGAGCCCCTTTCAGGCTGGTCGTGTCCTCGACTTCTTCATCAAGAATCTGGGACCACCCGTTTATAATCAGGCCATTCAGGATGCCCGGAAGTTCTTTTCGGATAAGCTAGAAGACCTGGATACCGATTTCTACGTACCTGACCACCCTCAGGAGTGAACGGCGTGGATCCTCCTGATTTGGCGGCGCCACCTTGACAAAAAAAGGACCGATGGTGATATTCCATCCGTCCTTGAATCCAGCGCATCAAAAACCGAGAGTGAATTATGTCCGCTGCCCAGAAAAGTCTGATCTTGATTCACTACCACGAAGTCGGCCTGAAAGGCAAGAACAGAGGCAAATTCGAAAATATCCTTATCGACAACATCAAGCGGTCGCTGAAAGGTGTCAATCACGGTCCGGTTCGCCGGATCTTTGGACGTATCCTCCTGGATCTGAACCCGGAGTCACCTCTTGATGAAGTCCGGGAACGCCTTACCCGCGTCTTTGGAATAGCCAACTTTTCAGAAGCCACAGTCGTCCCGTTCAATATCGAAATCATTCGCAGCACCGCGTGGGATCTGGCCCAGAAATCGAAGTTCGATTCGTTCAAGATCGCCGCCCGGCGCTCTGACAAGACCTTTCCATTGAACTCCGTTGAGATCAACATCGATGTGGGGTCTCACATCCAGGAGCTGTCCGGAGCAAAGGTCCAGATGGATGATCCCGATCTCACCTGTCATATCGAGGTTTCTCACCAGGGCGTGTTCATCTACACAGAGAAAGTCCCCGGACCGGGTGGCCTTCCTGTTGGCAGCAATGAGCGTGCAGTCAGCATGCTCTCTTCAGGAATCGACTCTCCTGTAGCCTCCTACAAAATCATGAAGCGGGGTGTACATCTCTCCTTCGTGCATTTCCATAGCCAGCCTTATACAAATAGAAATTCACAGAGGAACACGGAAGAACTCGTCAAGCTCCTCACCCGGCACCAGTACAGGTCCACGCTTTATCTCGTGCCATTCGTTGAGATCCAGAAACGGATCATGGCCATCGCACCAACGGGATATCGCGTCATCCTGTATAGACGATACATGTTCAGAATTGCAGAGTCGCTTGCGAACAGCGACGGATCTCTCGCGTTGGTCACCGGGGAAAATGTGGGTCAGGTTGCCTCGCAAACACTTTCCAACATGCGCGCAATCGAGGAAGTCACGACCCTGCCCATCCTCCGACCGCTCGCCGGGGACAACAAGGAAGAGATCATCATCGATGCCAGGAAAATCGGGACATACGAAACCTCGATCGAACCCTATGAAGACTGCTGCACGGTCTTTGTCCCCAAGCATCCGGAAACCCGGGCAGATCTGGAAAAGGTTCGGGAGATTGAAGCGGCCCTCGAATTGGACGAGCTGTTGAAACAGACCATGGCCGAGATCGAAGTCAAGCAATTCACATTCTGAACACTCAGGCCTGGATCACAAGCTTCCGCCACACCTCTTCCTTCCCGAATCTCTCGAATATCGCATCCAGGAGATGTCGAATCGCTGGGCCGAAGTATCTTCCCGCCCGCCAGGCAACACCAATCTCCCGGCTGAAAGAGATCCCATCCACTGCAATGTCCTTCAACGCACCAGATTTCAGAGAGTCCTGAACGGTCAGCGACGGTAGAAAAGAAATTCCCACACCTACCTCTACCAATTTGCGCATAGCTTCTGGACTGCGCATCTCCATCACGACACGTGGAGACAAACCCGCTTCGGCAAATCGTTCATCCACGATCTTCCTCGATACCGAATCCGCGTGAAACAGAATCAGCGGCTCCGTTGCCACCTCCGCCAGCGATACGCTCGACCTTGTCGCGAACACATGCCCTGCACCCGTGACCAGAGGCATGGAATCACCATGAATCGATACGGTTTCGACCTTCGGATGACTGAACGGCAGGGAAATCACCCCGAACTCCGACCGATTCAGCAGCAGGTCTTCCACGAGGTATCGCGAGGGCGCAACCTGTACGGAAATCTCCACTCCTGGATAGATCCGCATGTAGTCCTTAAGCAGATCAGGGAGCAAATAGGTTACGGCCGCATCGATGGCACCGAATTGAAACCCCTCACCTGGCAGCACGTCACTCCGTTTGATCCGATCTTCTGTAGACTCGACCAGATCTTGAATCTGGATGCCATAAGTCACAAGAGTGCGACCTTCCATTGTCAGAGAAACCTGTCGGCCCCCCCGGTTGAAGAGCTTTACCCCAAGCGCACGCTCCAGGTCACCAACGCCGCTGCTCACCGTTGGCTGCGTCACATGCATCTCGTCCGCAGCGCGACTGAAGCTTGACGTCTTTGCGACCGCCAGAAAATAGTTGAGATGCTGTAAATTCATTCGGATCCTCCAAATTTTTGCATTCTTTCCAGTTCCATTCCTCACCCTTCTGATCAGATCCTGATATCGCCACTACGCTCTCCCCCGGACGCCGGACTTCGGGGCAGGGTCGTCCTATCGGATTGGGATCCGGTGATGCAAGAACTGATGATATTTGCCGGTGCCGGAGGGCACACGGTTGTGGAAAAATCAAATGAAAGGTGTGGCTGGGAGTGGACCGACAACGGGACTGAGGTCAACGATAGAGGCAATCAGAGATTCCTCCCCGAGTTGACCGGGTGCACCACGCGTGCAATAAGAAGGGGTTCGAGCACAAAGTTAGGCCACACGGTAACTACTATACCGGCTATACCGGCTATCTAGATTCAAACTGATTGATTTCCTCCTTGACGGCGGCCGTGCAAGGTGGGCAGACCCCGTGCGTCACCTGAGGTATGGCCTCCTGCTCAAACAACTTGAGGCGGTCCATGGCCTCTTCTGCCTCAACCCAGTTTCCGGATAACTCTACCTTCTTACACCAGCTGCAAAGCACGAGGAACCCGTCGGATCGTATTATGGAGGGATCTATGAGGGCGACTGGTTCACGGGGCACTACACGGTGGATCTAGCTTTCGAATTGTAGGCCGGAATCCGCCAGCGGCGATATCCGAAGCCGCATGAATCTCCTGTAAGCAGGCGCGTCGCATCGAAATGGCACTTCGACAACTCGTTGGTACTCCCTGACTCTCTCCATCAGGACCTCGGAAAGGTGCCGCGTTTCAAGGCCCGCAATGAAGCCGAACAGCGGCTGGCCGACCAGGGCGTTCAGGGTCAGGTGCGGTGCTCCGTTCTCTTTGGCGAACGACACCATATGGGGGTCCACATAACATATAATGTCGTCGGCATCCACTCGGTAGATATACCGACTCGTATTTTCTGGCCGCAAGACCGACCTCCAGGTCAATGTGGTGGATTCTTCTCTGATATTTCAGGTACGCACGGGGCTAAACCGGCTCGTGGGGGTGCTTTGCCGCTACAGGCTTTCATTCCCAAGATACAACAGATTGCCTTGACCCACACCCGTTGTTTAACCAGGATCTTGTCCATTCATTGAAAATTTGACCTTGTATCGGATTCGGAAATAGATCTCCTGTGCAATGTGATCGATCCCTGCGCAGAGGTTAGAATGGGTTGGAATTTTACGTACAGAGAAGAACTTACTGCAACCGGCCATGCGAACGGTCTCAGTTGGTCCTGTTGATTACCGATACGAATAGTGCTTGCCCGAAGCCGAATTCCCGGCAATTATTCGTTAGAGAGGTTCTCACAATCCGATCTCTACCGGGCAAAGGCGTGATCCGATACAAGGAATTAATATCGCACACAGCGCTTCCTGGCAACCATTCGAAAATCTGATAGGGGACTCCAGATTGATCAGGCAGGGGCCCCTCAAGGAGGATACCAGTTGTGAATACGGAACTTTGGGAACGATACCGAGAGCAGGTGCAACATCCGGCTACCATCGTCAAGCCGGAAGATCTCGATGTTGCGCGTCGGAATATTGAAAAGCATCCCTGGGCAAGGGAGTTGTTAGAGACATATCTGCCAACGGCGGATTCCCTGACGAACACGTCGACCGATTACCTGGAGGCGATGATCCCTCGGGAAACTCCCAACAGTGCGCTGTTTACGATGTGCGCGGTATGCGAGGGCGCCCCCATTCACGGACAATACGAATGGTCTGCGGAGGATCCGGAGAAGCTGATGTGTACCACCTGCAAGACAGTCTACCCCAATACGGAATACCCCGAAGATTTCGTCATCGAAACGGAATTTGGGGGCGGTCAGCGCATCACGTATTACACGGGCAAGCACTGGCCCTACGGTGCATTCAACCTGATATCCAGCTGGACGGCGAACATCCGCGCCCGGAAATGCACGCATATGGGCAAACTGGTCCGCCGTCTGGCTTTTGCTTACGCCCTTACGGGAAAAACGCAATACGCGGAAAAGGTCCGGGATATCCTGCTGCGTTTTGCCACAGTCTACCCAGGTTATATGGTCCACTCCGGCTACGGCGAATTCTCCGACCTGGACCCGGCAATCGCTTCCAGGCATATATTTGACCTGCCCGAAACAGAGCTGGTCATTCCGCCCAACGTGCCGGACAATAAGCTCCACGTAGGCTACTGGATGGCCGGAAGGGCTACGGGTGTCGGTATGGAAGGTACGTTCATCTCCGATGTCACCCTTGCCTACGACCTCGCCTGTGAAGCCGCGTCATACGGCGCGCCGGTGTTCTCGGTAGAAGACCGCCTGAAAATTGAGCGAGATCTCCTGCTCGAAGGCACAATACTCTTGTGCGCGGACCCCGGGTTCAACAACAAGAGCGCTACGAATCGAAGCGCCGCAGGTCTGGTGGGGATCTGCCTGGGAGATCCCGATCTGGTTCGGTTCGGGTTGGAAGGGTTTCGGCATTTTGTAGGAGATTGGTTCTTGAACGATGGGTTGACTTCCGAGTCGCCCGCTTATGGATTCATGACACTTAGCGGCATCCGGGCTTTTGGTGATGCACTGCACGGGTATTCCGACCCGGGTGGATATGAGGATTCTGAAGGTAGAATAGATGTCCTGGATATTTATGGGGAGAGCCGGTACCGTGCTGTATTTGAGGGTTTTTTCCAGAGCCTGATGCCGGACCTGATGTATCCTGCGCTTGCGGACAGCCAGACCTCAACAAGAATGTCCATTGAAGTGGCCGAAGTTATGGCCGCCAGATACCAAAACGAGAAGTACAATGCCTTGTTGGTGGAGATCTGCGAAGGGGATTTGGGGAACCACGGAAGCGAATATGCACTTTTCCACAGGGACCCGGAATTAACAGGAGACACGTCGGTCTCAGTGGAGTTGCCGGACGCGTTCTTCCCGGACCTGCGGGTTGGGATGCTGCGTACAGGAACACACGGTCGCAATAGCACAGTCGTGCTGAGTGCAAGTGACTGGGGGGGACACCACCACGAGGACAATCTGAATCTGATCTACTGGAAGGACGGACACGAGGTGTTGACGGATCTGGGTTATCTCTGGGACCGCCCGGACAAGGCAATGACCGTACGCACAATGGCTCACAATACCGTGATGGTTGACGGGCAGGACCAAAGGCGCGAGGGACGCGGAGGCAGCCTCCATTGCTTTGATGTGTCCTCTCGCGTAAAGATTGTGGAGGTCTCTTCGCAGGCATACGATGCCGCCAATATCTATCGCAGGTTGTGCGCCGTTATCGATCACGGAAAGGCAGGCAGCTATCTTGTAGATGTGTTCCGTGTGCAGGGAGGACGCGTTCACGACTTTCTGTTCCACGGTCCCGTGGAACAGGCTACGGTGCGCAACCTGGCAATGGAGGAATCCCAGGAGGGCTGGCAAGATCTGAATAATGTGAAAGAGGGTACTTCGGATAAGCCCTGGTCAGTTGAATTTGAAATGGATGGATCACACCGGTTTGTGGCCCACGCGCTCCCCGATGGACCCGAGCGTGTCTTTATCGGAGACGGATGGGGAGAACGGGGCAGGGGTGTGAGGGACAAGATTATGACCGGGGAAACAGTGCCCTACGTAGTAAGACAACGTGTCGGTGATCCGGCAGAAAGTACGTTTCTCAGCTTGTTCGATGTTTGCGCCTCTCCAGAATCGTTTGTTAAGGAGGTCGAGCGGCTCACGCCTGACCAGGGTGAGGGTGTAGGCATTCGCGTCGTTACCAATCTTGGAACCGACCTGATCGCCTTCTGCTCCGAGGGGAACGCGGCTACTTTTGAGACCCCGGAAGGCACGCTGGAGACCAATGGGCTGACCTGTGCCCTTTCACTCAGCCACGAGGGAGGGCTCGAATTCGGCTATCTTGCAGGGGGGACGAAGGCGAGCCTGAACGGGCACACTGTAGCCCAGGAAGCGAGTTTCCTGCAGGGGAAGATCCTGGACCAATTCACAGACGACAGGGTGAGCTATTATGTGGTAGATCGATCCGAAATGGACGGGATCGCTATTGGACGCATGTTGTGTGTTGATGGAGGGGCGTTTCCCACAGGATTTCCCATTGTGGAGGCAGATTCAGAGACAGGCCGTTTATACACCAAGATGGATGGATTGGGTTACGACGCCATGGAGGCGCTCACATGGAGGATTGTCCAGGGTGTCACGGTAGAAAGGTCCGGATAGACACGTTCAAGGCACACGCGCCGTGTACCGATTTCAACAACCACGCGAAAACCGGGTTGGACCAATACATCGGGTAGATGGCGCGAACGATGGTCCATCTTTTCGTTCACCGAGGACTCGAGATATGAGCGATACTCCCGACGTCGAAGCACTTGATGTGGCCGCAAGTGAGCCGATTCTCAAACTGGACGGGCTCGACTCACCAGTGGTCATCGATTCGATCAGGTTATTGAAAAAAGACCGGGAATATTACGTTCACGTCCGGTCCAAAGACGGTGCTGAAGGACTGGCATTCACCAACGGGCGGGCGCCGTACCTCCATCCCATCCTCACCCAGCTGGTCATTCCCTATTTCATAGGCAAGGATGCCCGCGATCTCGAAGATCATCTTTTTGGCGTGTACCGACACCAAAGCAATTATAAGCTCCTGGGGCAGGCGCTTTGGTGCCCGGTGGCGTGGGTCGAACTCGCCTTGCTCGACCTGCTGGGGAGAATCTCGGGGAAGTCCATTTCGGAACTCATGGGTGGTCCGGTGCGGGAGTGGGTGCCATTTTATGTGGCGAGTGGGAGGCGTGACAGCACGCCGGAGGACGAGGTCGAATACCTGCAAAGCCTCGTCGATGAAACGGGTGCGAAGGCTGTGAAGTTCCGGATTGGCGGTCGCATGAGCAAGAACGAAGACGCCTCACCTGGCCGCACGCCGGCGCTCATCCGGCTGGCTCGGGAAACGCTAGGGGATGACATTGACATCCATGCAGACTCGAACAGCTCCTACGATCCTCCCGGGGCAATCGAAATAGGCAGGATGCTGGAGGACATAAATGCGGTCTATTTCGAGGAGCCCTGCCCTTTCGACCATCTGGAAGACACCAAACGTGTCGCCGACGCGCTGACCATTCCGGTTTCGGGCGGTGAACAGGAGTCCAGCGAGCGGCGATTCAGGTGGATGATCGCCAACCGCGGGGTCGACATCGTTCAGCCTGATCTTCATTATTATGGTGGCCTGATCCGTTCCACGAGGGTTGCGCGAATGGCAGCCGTCGCAGGAATGCCCACCACAGTGCATATTTCAGGTGGCTTTGGGTTTGTCTATATGCTGCACTTCGCTTCGTTCACACCGGATATCGGTCGGTATCAGGAATACAAACGCGGAATCGAAAGGTATTGCGAATGGTTCGATCCCGTGCTCAAGATACAGGATGGGGCCATGACTGCCCCCACCGGACCCGGGACCGGGATTACGGATATCCAGACAATCATAAAAGGCAGCAGGTGCATGGAATGATTGCCGTAAGAACCTGAGTGGAGATGTGCGCAAAATTGGTGCGCGACAAGGCGGGAGGCCAGATGAATGCAATGATGAACGTAGAGGCAGGGGCATGGTTAGTCCTGCGGCAGATCCTTGTCTGGTTGGAGCATCAGTGAACGGATGATGGAATCCATACGCTCTCCCCCGGATGCCGGACCCCGGACTTCGGACGCCTCTCTCGTTACTCGCCACTCACATCTATAGCCTTTATCTATACATAATATAACAATTATTCATTTGTCAAATACGCCAGAACTCCTATCTTTTTATTCAACAAGTTGAAAAAGACAGTTCAAAATACAGATAAGTTCTCGTCTCAACCTCTTGAGGAGCCGACTAATGAGCAAAGTTAGAGTCGCAATCGTAGGTGTTGGCAACTGCGCATCCTCCCTGGTTCAGGGAGTGCATTACTACCAGAATGCCAAAACAGACGGATTCGTTCCCGGTCTAATGCACGTGGATCTGGGTGGGTACCACATCAGCGACGTGGAGTTCTCGGCTGCCTTCGATATTGGTAAGGAAAAGGTCGGGAAGGACCTCAGCGAAGCCATCTTCGCCGATCCGAACAACACGATCAAATTCGCCGATGTTCCGAACCTGGATGTACCCGTGCAACGCGGAATGACCCACGACGGCCTCGGAAAGTACCTCTCCGAAGTCATAACAAAGGCCGATGGTCCCACCGTGGACATAGCCGAAGTCCTCAAGGCCACCAAAACAGACGTCGTGGTCAGCTATCTACCGGTTGGGAGTGAAGAAGCCACCAAGTGGTATGTGGAGCAGATTCTGCAGGCCGGATGCGGCTTTGTGAACTGCGTACCTGTGTTCATCGCCAGTGCGGGTCACTGGCCTGAGCGCTTTGAAAAACGCGGCCTTCCCATTATCGGTGATGACATCAAGTCCCAGGTCGGCGCCACCATCGTTCACCGTGTGCTTACGCGTCTCTTCAGCGACCGCGGGGTGAAAGTTCTGCGCACCTATCAGCTAAACTTCGGTGGAAACACAGACTTCTACAATATGCTCGATCGGGACAGACTGCAATCCAAAAAGATCAGCAAGACAGGCGCTGTCACATCCCAACTGGATTATGATCTGGGTGAAGGAAATGTGCATGTCGGCCCAAGCGATCACATCCCATGGCTGGAGGACCGCAAATGGTGCAATATCCGGATGGAAGGAGAAACTTTTGGCGGTGTCCCGCTCAACCTGGAGCTCAAGCTCGAGGTCTGGGACTCTCCGAATTCGGCAGGTGTGGTCATCGACGCCGTCAGGTGCTGCAAACTGGCACTGGATCACGGTCTCAAGGGACCACTGCTGGGACCCTCTTCATACTTCATGAAAACGCCCCCGCAGCAGTTCAATGACGACCAGTGCCGGGAAATGGTCGAAGACTTCATTAAGCAGTATGGTAAGAAGTAACTCATTGTTCTGCAGCGATGTGCGAGAGGTGGACTTCCGGGAGGGGGTCCACCTTTTTTTGTGCGCTGAATAGTTCTGAAGGTCAGAACGGGTTGCCGCGACAGGGCTGAAAAAAACCCTGGATAACTTGATTTTTGCCTGTCTGCTGCCGATACTGTATAGGTAACTCCCCTGTACAACCCTAACTGGAGCAGTGCTTTGGCCGAAGAAGATGATGTTGGTGACGAGATACCAGCACGGCAAAAAGTAGCCGTTCTGATGATCGCCCTGGGTCAGGAGACCACGGCAGAGGTTATGAAATACCTCACGGACTTCGAGATCGAACAGATCGCTCAGTCCATTGCAGAACTGGATGTGGTTACCACCGAGCAGGAAGACGAGGTCCTCGAGGAATTCGAGCAGCTTCTCATTGCCGGTAAGTACGTCTCCCAGGGTGGTATGGATTTCGCCCGGGGAGCGCTGGAAAAGGCCTTGGGTCCACGCAAGGCACAGGGCCTTCTGGACCGTGTGAACAGCACCACCACCAGCGGCTTTTACATGCTCCGTAATGTGGATCCCAATCAGATCATTCCATTTATCTCCAAGGAACACCCGCAGACGATTGCACTGATCCTGTCCCAGCTTGAACCTTCGCAGTCAGCTGGTGTGGTCAACGGTCTCGCTGAGGAGCTTCAGGCCGATGTCTCCTTCCGGATTGCACAAATGGAGAATATATCTCCTCAGGTGCTGCGTGAGCTGGAAGAAACGCTGGCCACGGAACTCCAGGCGATTCTGGCTGGTCAGGTCACAGAAATCGGTGGACCGAAAGCGGTTGCCGAGATCTTGAACAGGACGGGACGTTCCACCGAAAAATCGGTTCTCGAACGACTCGATGCCCAGGATCCGGAACTGGCCGAGGAAGTGCGCAACCAGATGTTCGTCTTCGACGACATTGCCAAGCTCACCGATCGCGAGATTCAGATGATCCTGCGCGAAGTGGATTCGAAAGATCTCGCGGTGGCCCTGAAGGGTGGCAATGAAGAAATGCAGGAACGGATTCTTGGGAATATGTCCGAGCGTGTTGGAACGATGCTCAGAGAAGAAATGGAATTCTCCGGTCCTGTCCGCATGAGCGATGTGGAAGACGTGCAGCTCCGCGTGGTGCAAACGGTACGTCAGCTCGAGGAAGCAGGCCAGGTCACCATTGTGCGTGGAGAGACCAGCGACGTATTTGTCTGATTCCGAAAAACATATTAAAAAGCCCCTCCGGTCTTTGAACCGAAGGGGCTTTTTAGTTACCATTTTCCATTGAAATCACCGCTCGAATACCTCAACCACCCAAACCTGCCCCCTGTCCTCGGCCACCGCCACGCCGAACTTGGTGAACCGGTGGTCAAGAATAATGCTCCTGTGCCCAACACTCATCATCATGTAGGCATGGACCTCTTCCACCGAGGGTCCGCGAGCAACATTCTCTGCGCCCTTCTTTCGCACACCATGGGTGAACGAACCTGTAGCCACTGCATCCCACACCAGAGCCTTCGCAACTTCGGTCAGCTCATAATCCAGTTCGACCACTGCAAGACCGATATCTGTCCTCGCCTGATTGACCATATCGTAGACGCGCACCTCGGCATCATCTGAACTGCGGAAAGGCTGGACGTCCAGAATCATCTCTTCCAGTTCAGAGGGCGCGCCCACCTTGATCATCCGGTCCGCGACTACTACCGCTCGCTGGGACAGACTTGCCTGGACCTGCAGGCGAAAATAGCCTTCCTCAGCCAGTAGACTGTCCGCGATAGTGGCTGTGAAAGATTCACCTTCCCTCAGAAGTCTGGCATGGATGGGTACACCATCCGGCAGTCTGAATGCAGCAATCATCAGTTGGCCAACGCTGTCTGGTGCGGTACCCACAACGACTATCGAATCCCCCGGGCTAATCTCTTCCGGCGTCGATACGATCGAAACGATGCCCTCATGGATCTGTCCCCAGTACCGGTGGGCGTTCACATACGTCTTGATCATCATCCCGTCCGGCATCTTTTCCACACTATTGCCCGCAGCGTCGGTCTGAAGGGTCCGCCCGTCAGGATAGCGCGCCAATTTGCTTCCATTTGGGTCTGTCTGGATTTCACGCCCATCCGGATAAATCTCCAGAATGATTCCTTTCGGATTTGTCTGGATCCGCTTCCCTCCCGTTGTAATCTCCACAACAGTCCCATCCGCGAGTTGGTCTCTTCTTGACCCGTCTGCCCGCTCCAGGGACTCGGATCCGTCCTGGTGAATCGTTTGTTTGTTCCCATTGGGATACACCTCTATCCTGGACCCGTCCGAACCCTTCTGGATCTTCCTGCCATCGGCATATTCCTCGAGCGTAACCCCCGCTCCAGTCCGCGTAAAGCGTCTACCATCCGGATAAACGGTAACCTCATGTCCTTCCGCCGTTGTCGCCACCACCCGTCCATCCGCATGTTTTATTTCACGAATACCTTCGGGAACCCGAATCTCTACCTTTCCTCCTGGCTTCTTAACGTGAAGCGTCCCGTCACGAAAAGTAGTTCTTTCTGTTCCGTCCCGTAGAATTGTTCGTTCGGTACCGGTCGTGAACTTTTGCACGAGTTTGCCATCTGCGTGCCGTGTTTCCTGACTTCCATCTACATATTCCACAACCTGCTTTCCATCGGGAAACGTAACCGATGTGTTTCCGGATGCATCGACGACCTCCTGTTTTCCATCAGGATACCGGGTTTCTGTCCCACCTGCGGGAAAATCCATGACCACGCGCCCATTCGGATAGACCATCCGCTGGCGGCCGTCGGGATAGGTCGTCCACGCTCTCCCGTCTGAAAAATCCTTCTTCCTCATACCGGGGCCCGGCAGCGTTGGAGTTCGCGGTTTTGGCCATACACCGGCCAGAACCCGAACGTAGCCCTCGGGAGGGCGTTCGATCTTGTCTTCCAAACGATAGACGGATTTCTCCATCACCACCTTCTGCAAGGCCACGGCGTCTTCCAGCATCTCCCGCTGGATCACTACCTCACCCAGTTCTGTAATCGTTGACGAATACTGGTCAGGATTCATGCTCAAATGCAGATACATGAACTGTCCCAGTACCTCCTCCGTTTCCGGATTGACCACTGCCCCCCTTCCCAGAACCACCGCCGTCAGCACGCCCGCCTCGGTCCACCCGGGAACCAGATATCCTTCCGGAACCTTGTAGAGATTGCCATTCCAGTTGATCTCGAGTTTCCTTACGACCCTGACTGTATCCATCCTTACTTGATAGGTCTTTTGGGGAACCCAGATCAAGTCTCCGGCTATCATTTCTGGAGCCCGACCCATCGGCCACATCAATTGTCTGGTGAGTTCTGGGTTCGTCGTGTCAGGGACAGATCGATTCACACGCGCTTCCGAAACCAGCGCATCCTGGGTGTAGCCACCGGCCGCCTCCAGATATTGACCCGATGACCAGCCCTTCGAAAATGGATACGGGCCCGGATTCACGACCGCCCCGGAAACGGTCACGATTTCCTTCTCTCCGCAACCTGCCAGCACCAGAAACAACAACATGCACGCAGCTCTACAACTGGACATGAATTCCCCTCCCGGCCATTGGAGAAAAGGCGCCGAAACCCGAATTCCGGTTCTCGACGCCATTTTCGTTTATTGCTGGAATTTGAACTCCGATTCCTACTGAATTGAAAAAGTTGTGGTTCCCACAGTTGTCTGTCCCGACACCTGGTCTGTGATTTCGATCTTGAGCAACTGCTTTCCAGGTTCCGTATTCGACATGTCCAGTTCGAGATATCCTCTGTCGTCCCGCGTACTGCCCAGGTGTTCGTAGGCAATAGAAATACTTGCCTTGTCCTCCTGCTTGATCCCGAGAAACTTCCCCAGCCCATTCAGAATCCTGGCGCCTACACCCTTCCTTCGAACAGAGCGAACTTCATACGAGATGCCATATCTCGTTGAACCAAATGCATCCTGGTTCAAATCATAGATCTCGTAATAGATAAACACGGACTGACCAGGCAAATACGCTCTCGAGGGGTTGGGCACGACCTGGTACTCGCCCTTACGGAATTTGGATCCCTTCGCCGGACCAATCGAAGAGGCCAGTTCGATGCCGCTCAACTTGAGATGGCTTCCCGTGTAGGCTATGAGGGCCACCTCCTGGGTATACACCTGAGACTTGCCCGACTTCGAATCCAGAAGCTGCACCCTGAGCTTGTAGTTTCCTGGATCTGCAGGAATACGGTCAGCGGCTGGGACAAAGGTCTTCACAGACGGATCCAGCTTCCCGTTGGAGAACAGAACCACTTCATCACTGGTTCTGTACACCTGCTCATTCGAGGCATTTACCAGCGAGATGCCCCGGTGAATTCTGGCCTCGGGGTTCCCATCCTCTCCTGGAGAATACGCGAGCGACCAGGTTGGGATGCCGTAGTACACCTCCAGATTCGTCATCCCTTCCTCTCCTTTGAATCCTGCGGAATCGAAGAAGAAGTCGAGAGGTTCTGTTGCAAAGTCGGGTCGATAGACCACGGGTGTCCGAATCCCGACCCAGTCCATCACAAGCTTGGAATTCATGCGTTGCCAATTCGCTAGATTAGGACCCAGGCCGCCCTTGCCTGTAGGCATATCAGCAAACCGGAAGGGTCCTTGTCCCAGCCGCTGCGTGAAAGTAATTTCCACTCCCGGACCCACATCCGTGTAAATCCAGTACTCCCAGACCACACCTTCAACTGGGTACACAGGCCATCCAAGGATGCTCTGGGTGCTCTGTAAATCGGCATTGGGATCGGCAGAGGCCCGGTCCCCGCTCGTGGACACGTTGGCCGTTCGACTCCCTCCAGTTTCAGAAAGCTCTGTAAGCATCTGACCCATGCCGCCAAGAGCAGCCACATTGCCCTCTTCCACCACCTGACCTCCCCCTGTGGAAGAAACCTGGTTTCGGGCAAGAAGCAGTCCGTTGATGGCCTTTCCGGCTTTTAGAATCAACCGTTCCTTAACCGCAACCGTCCGCCGCTCCGTCTCCATTCGAATGTCGTAGGAACTGCTCACGTGATCCGGTTCGCCATATTTAACGTAAATTTCACCTCGGGTATCGAAAGGGAAAAGGTCCTTCCCGAAGTGCTCCATCGCATACGATATTCGTCTATAGTGTTCCAGTTGTCGCTCATTCGCTCGCGTTACTGGAGCGGGATCCTTTCCGGCCCAGTAGCGCTCGGAGATGGATTTCCACTCGGAGTGAGGTGCGGCCCTGAACTGTTCGAGTTCCTCACCCTGCAGAAGTAAGCTCAAGTCGTAGAAGACAGCTTGTTCCCTGGGTTCCAGATCTTCGATAAATGTCATGAAAAGGTCATCTGCCTGATCGAACTCTTTTCGCCGTTGACGGACCTCCGCTAACTCTACCAGAGCCAGGCGGCGATAGGGCCCCGGCTTATCCACCAGGGGTTGGAGAACATCGATCGCCTCCTCGGTTCTACCCAGTTCCTTCAGAACCTCCCCCAACTGAATGCGTGTATCCATGTGCCCGGGGTTCACCTTCAGCTGGCGCCGAAACGCCTTCTCGGCCTTTTCGTAATTCACATATTCCGCGGCCTCACCATCTTTATATATGCGGCCGATCTGGAACCATACGTCCCAGTGCCCAGGATCTGCTTTCGCCAACCGTTTGTATGCCACCAACTCTTTCGTATCTTCGATTCGGCGGAACGCCTCTGCCAGATTATAGTAGGCCTCGGCGTAAACGCGATCCTTTGAGGTCGCGTCTTGAAAGTATTTGATGGCCCACCGCAGTCCCATTTTTCTTTGAAGGTAGACAAGTCCCAATCCGTTGTAGGTGGGCGCATAGTTCCGGCTTCTTTTCCTGGCAAGTTTGAACGCAGCCTCTGCCGCGTCCAGTTCACCCCGTCGCAGGTGCACGTGTCCAATCCCCACGCGCGCCGGAGCATTCTTGCGATCTATACTGACAGCCTCTTCAAATTTCGTCAGTGCCTGGTCGAGTCTCTCCTGCTCGAGAAATTTTGCGCCCTCCTCGTAGAGAGATTCTGCACGCGCCTTCTCCTCGGGCGTGGGCTTCCTGGCGGAGAAAACCTCTCCAACAAACCCGAAACACAGCAGCAACAAAAGAAAAATTAACCGAAACATGCCGAATTCCTCAAACTGTTCGTGTTGAACTTCATTCACATGAAATTAACATACTTCGTCTCCGGAGGGAAGTCCATGATCCGATCGGTCACAGATCGAATTTCACGGCGTATCCTGTTACTGCTTCTCCTGTTTCTCGGACTACCGTCCATGGAGACCTTGACCTGAAATACCGGACATCTCTGCCGGCTATTCGATCTGGAAAACGACCTCCTCTGAAGCGCCTGCGGAGCGAACCAGATCTGTTACGGTCACACTCAAAACGTGCCTCCCCTTCTCCCTTCGGGGGATCTCGAGTTCCACATATGCCCGCTCCGACTGCGCCTGCCCAGCCTGTTCATACCCTACACGGATTTCTTCGCTTTTCTTGCCGGTAATCGTTTGAATCAACCTGGCGATCACGTTTCCCAGCGTAGCTCCGGTTCGTGGGCGAACGGTATACTCGACCTTGTAGTGTGTCTGCCCGAAGGCAGTCCTCTCCAGATTATAGATCTCGTAATAGACAAAGATATTCTGTCCGACAGCATAGGTTCGGGATGCCAGGGGTATTACGGTGAGGTCTCCTTTGGTGAATCGTGGATCGCCTGCGCCCCGAGTCACCTTCCACGCCAGTTCCAGACCGCTGATCCGCAGCGTATCGGGACCGAATTCCGGCACCATCACCTGCTGACGATAGATGCCCTGCCTCCCGCGAGCCCGGTCAAGCGCCTTGACCTCGAGTCTGTAGGCTCCTGGCTTGACCTTCAGACTCACCTGATCGGGCAGGAAATCACCCGGGCCCGTTCGATTCCCCGCCAGATCGAAGGACAGATTGGCATCGTCCCGGTAAATCGTATCCAGGGTCACTGGAATCAGTGCTGCGTAACGGTTCAGGACGTGCCGAGTAAGATTCAGATCTTGGATGAAGTGCTCTGCGCTGCTTGGTATTCCAAAGTAAATTTCAATAACACTGTTGGCTTCGTCACCCCTGAAAGTAGCGATGGAATAGTGGAAGTCGAGTACTTCCTCCTGGCCTTCTGGCACGTAATGAGTCGGTGTAACTCTTACAGCTCTTTCATAAGTGGGCTGCGAAGCGTTTAACAGCAGTCTTACGGCCTGTCTCGTTTCCATCTCATCCAGAATGGTCGACGGCATGGGCGCATAATCGAAACCACCTGTGCCTACCTCGTCCGTGAAAGTGACCTCGATCCCCCCAGCCACATTCGTGTATGTCCAGGTCTCCCAGGGCACGGAACTGAGATACCTTCCATTTGAAGTCATTGGATGATAATGACCAAATCCCAGCACATTGTCGAAAGTGACCAGTTCGCTGAAGCCGGGTTCCTGCTTCTTGGACTCTATGATCCTGGGTATTTTCGAGGTATCCGTGAAAGCGATCTCCATTTCGGATTTGCCAACGTAGTGTCGGTTTTCATCCAGCCGGTTGAAGCTGCGGACGGGATGAACCGGACCGATAAACGTCTCTCCCGTCCAATCTTCGCCATAAATTGCTGCGGCAAGGGCCTCCTTCACCTGGAGCACTTCCAGGTCCATCTTGAAATTCGGGGAGTCGGATCGATTCCGGTGGTCCGGTTCACCAAACCGGATATACACTTCTCCGCGTGTGTCCCAGGGTCGAACTCTTTTCGAGAACTCGGCGCGCGCAACCCACACACGTCTGTAATGTTCCAGAAGCCGTTCGTTGATCTGTGTCGAAAGGTCCGGATCCCGTCCATTCCAGAACCTTTTCAAAAAATCTTTCCGGTCCTTTTCAGGCGTGCTTTGATACTCCGCGGTTTCATTTATTGAGGAAATTAAACGGATATCTTCATACAAGACTCGTTCCTCAGGCGGAAGCCGTGACAGGTATCGCTGAAAGAACGCCATCGCCATATCCAGCTTACCCTGCTTCATACCCGCCTGGGCGACAATCGGCATCAGTTCGATTGCATCGGGATGGTCCTGAATGAACTCCAGCAAACTGTCCAGGATCCTCCCGAACGCCTTCACCTTCAAATAGGTTGCGCCCAGCCGGCTCCGGACCTCTGGATCGTTTGGTCGCAGCGCAATGTATCGTGTATACCACACGATCGCGCGCTCGAAATCCTCCCAGTAATTGGCATACCAGTCTCCCATCAGAAGATAGGCGTCTGCGTAATTCGGATCCATTTCCAGAACACGCTGCAATTCACCCTCCGCATCCCGTTCACCCATCAGATATCGAACTCTCCCCATCTGGAATCTGGCGTCCACAAATCCGCGGTCCTTCACAAGCGCCTCACGGAAATGCCTCAATGCCATATACCTGTCTTTGGGAAGTTCGGCATAGACCAGACCAAGACCATAGTGGGCCCTCGCGCCACCACCCAGATAAATGGCCCGCTCAAAGGTTCTTTTCGCGCGCTCGTAATCTTTCCCCCTCAGAAAGATGTGACCCAAACGGATATGCACGTCCTCATCTTTATGCCGTTGATGGGCCACGAGTTGAAAAAGGGCAGCGGTCATTTCAGGCTTGTCCGAGTCGATGGACCTGTCTCCCGCAACGATTAGCGAGTCGACAATGAAGGATTCCAGATTATCGGCGCTTGTCCTGACACCCTCCCTATCGTCAAGTCTCAGGTATCTGCCCCGGTGCCACAAGCAGGCGAGTTGCGGACTTCCCGGCAGCGTATTCAGATCGAAGATATAGCCGATCAGTGGATCGGATTCGGAAATTGCCGGACAGTAGAAGAGATCCTCGAGAACCGCCCGGTTCCTCGTCAATTCCTGTTGCAGCACTGTTTCGGATTCAATAGCTTCAGCCTTCCAGGAGAGCACATCCATCAGGCCTGGCGGCAACTGACCATCGTGCGCTGCTACATACTGTGCGATGATCCGGTGAAGAACCGCCATGTGTTCACGGCAAATACGTTCTCGCCGCTGCTTGTCATTCATCCGGATGAGTCGGTTCATCTCATCTACGTAATCCTTGCAGCTTCCCTTTGCTACACGGTAGGATCCTTTGGACAGAGACTTGAAAACGTCCTTTACATCACGGAACATGTCTCTGGCCTTGGGATATTCGCCACGGTGGCTTCCGTAATGCCCCATGCCGTAACGCCCTAGCCCCATCCCCCCGATCCGGCTCAAGACCCGGTTCATTTCCTCGCGACGTTCCCGGGTGTGGATTTTCGGCTTTTCCACTACAACGGGTAGCGCGGACTTCTGCCCTTCCTGTGATACCTCTCCCGATGTGATCTCTATGGACCGGCTGTTTGAATCGGATCCATAACTGAAGTAAACACGCAGACCGTCGCCCGACCACCTCAGTGGCCCCCCTGCCCGGTACGACATCAACTGTTTGGAATTCCCATTCACATCCACGATCCAGAGCCCGGGTTTTCCCTCGCTGAGCAATGATCCCCTGGAGCCTGAGACCACCAATTTCTCACCGTCAGGAGAAACTGCGATCATTTCCGCATGAAGCTCCTCAGGTAACGGCCAGGGGGTCTCTTCTGAGCCGTCCAGGCGAAACCGCCAAACGCGGCTCCCTACAATGGGAATCGTGTGCCCACCCACCAGGTGCCCGCCAAAAGCGGCCTGTCGCAGCCCCCGCTCCAGATAAATCACAGTTTTCGTTTTGGACGAAAAAAGGAGATCTCCCGGTTCGCCCGGAAAGGTCTTGATCCACTTCGGATCAGACCCGTCCGATTGAGCCGTCCAGATCTCCGTCATCAATACACGCGGTTCGCCGCGAGGCACCGCGTAGACACCCGGGTTTTCCGCATCGGATACCGCAGGTGCAGTCAGACCGGCGTACAGGGCAAATAGAATGAGGCAGGTAAATCTGCGCATGATCACCCTTTGGATTCCGGCTGGCTGTAGAAGGCCCGAAGGCCCTCCGGTGCTGCTTACTCTACTACAGTGAATGCCGCCTCTTTCTCTGTGACCTCCAGACTGTTCAGGTCCTCGACTTTCACCTTGAGAACATACTGATCAGGATTATACTGGTCAAGCGGCAACTCCACATACTCCGGGCTCCAGTCTTTTTCGCCTTTCTGGTCGTACGTAACTGCAACCTGTTCCCGTCTGTTTTTTCCTATTCGGAACAGACTGCTTACAATGCCAACGATCGTCGGCCTGCCCTTTGGTCGCATGGAATAGGACACACGGTACTGGGTCTGCCCGAAAGCGTCCTGACTCAAGTTATAGATCTCGTAATAAATGTAAACGCTCTGACCTTTCTGAAACAGTCGTGTCGCCATGGGAACCACCTCAAGTTCCCCTTTTCCGAATTTTCCATCTCCCCTGTCCTCTGTGATCTTCCAGGCCAGTTCCAGGTCGCTGAGCTTCAAATTGCCAGGTGTGTAGTCTTCTACCTCTACGTCTTGTCTGTATCGACTGCTGCGCCGGCTCAAACGATCCTTCATCTGAAGCTCGACCCGATACTGCCCAGGCGGAAGAGACATCCGCATAGCATCTGGCACAAACGAGGACGCATCATTTGTGAGGTTCCCCTTGCCACGGAACCGGATCATTCCTTCGGATCGAAAAATTGCACCCGTTTCCAGGTTCAGGGCGCCAACGGTCCGTGCGATCTCTACTCGTGTTTCCTTCTCATCCAGGAAATAATTCCCCATGTTATGCGGAATGGCGGTGTACACCTCGAGATTCGTCGGTGCCCCCGGATCTCCTCTGAAATCTGCCAGATCATAGTAGAAGCCGAGGGGCGATTTGTTTTCCGGGTTCACATAATAATTAGGTGTACTGCGGAAGGCGTTTTTCGCCACATTCGCCGGGCTGTGACGATTGAGCGCCGCCAGCTGGCGAATTGGGATTCGTGCGTCTAGGGGAACCGGCGCATATCTAAAAATGCCCATGCCCGATTCGTCTGTGAAAGTAATCTCGATCCCTCCGTCAATATTCGTGTACACCCAGCTCTCCCAGGGCACCATCGATGCGTCTCCGCCGCTGGTCACTGGCGAATAGGTCAAGCCCCTGCCATCTCTGGCCGGGTTGAAACCGGATTCGGTTCTCCTGGTCGCCTGAGCGGCGGCCTCGGCGCCTTCCTGCGGCTGATTTCCCCCGGCCACGCCGCCGCCATCGCCCGCCTCCACCTGCGCCGAAAATGACGGAGCGGTACCGATCCCCAGGGCCATGCTTCGAACAGGAAACACAGGACCCGGGTAAAAGGAAGTCTGCGAGGCCGACGGCATGAAGAATGTCGCCTGATCCATCACATTTCCATCTTCACCCAAAGATGATCGAAAAACGGCTCCCGGGTCGATGGCCATCCCATAGATCTCGTTGGCCAGCCGCTCCTTGACCCGCTGTACCACCAGGGTCTGATCAAAATTCATATAATTCGATGCGGACTTGTAGTCTGGCTCTCCGAACTTGATATAGACTTCGCCGCGCATATCCCAGGGCTCTTCGCCATCGGAGAAATGTTGCCGGGAAAACCAGACCCTTCGGTAATGTTCCAGCTTCCGTTCGTTCGCTGCCGTGGTCAAATCCGGATCCCGCTCTGCCCAGAACCGTGTCAAGTAAGCTTGCCGTGTCTCGCCCCAGGTCCGTTTGAATGCCACCGTCTCCTCTGTGGAACACACCATGGTAATGTCGTCATACAGTTTTCGTTCTATGGAAGGAATCTGGTTTACGTATGATTCATAGTAAGCGGCCGCCCGATCATATGAATCCAGATTTACGCATGCCTGGGCAAGAATCGGAAGCAATTCATACTCCTCGGGATGATCCTTCACATAGTCGCCCAGCAGCTCTAGAATCCGGTCCGAATTCCTCAATCGGAGATAGACACGGCCCAGACGTCTTCGGCCGGCGCTGTCTTGGGGTCGCAGAGACAGATACTGTGCGTAGTAAAGAGCCGCATTCTCATAATCATGCCTCAGATCCTCATACCACATCCCCATCAGCAAATAAACGGGCGCGAACCTCGGGTCCAGCTCGATCACCTTGTCCGCATCCTTTTTCGCGTCCAGCTCCCCCTGTGCATAACGCAGTTCGGCTATATTGAACCGGGCCTCCACGTAGTCCCTTTTGAATCGCAGCGCCTTCTGGAAATACCGGATGGCATCGTAATATCCCCGTGGTCTATGCCGGAACGCCAGTCCCAAACCGCAATATGCCTCCGCATAACTGTCGTCGCAGTGCACCGCCCGCTCGAATGCCCGGATTGCGCGGTCCAGCTTTTTCGCTTTTAAATAGGCATAACCGAAACGGGAGTGTCCGGGGGCATACCCCGGCGCAATGCCGGTTACAATCTCAAAGACGGAAATCGCCTCCAGGGTGTCGGCCGCAGACTGGTAATAGTCCTCACCCACTGCCATAATCGAATCGATCACTGTCTGTCCGATACGCCGGTCCTGTATCCTGAACCCGCTGCCCTCACATACCAATTCAACAAGATGGTCCTTGTGGAAGAAGCTCGTTACGATCGGCTCAGCTTCCGCCGCTAGAGGTCGGTAGTAATAACTCAAGATTCTACCCTGTTCCCACTCTCTCGAAGAGGTGAACAGGCGTTCCATCGCCTTCAGATCTTCCTCGGTCGCACCTTCCGTAACCATCCAGTCCCAAAGCAGCTGCAGACTAGCCGGACGCAGACCCTGATGCTTGCCGCCGTATGATGTAAGCAAGTCGCTGATCACCTGCATATGTTCTCTGCAAGCCCACCTGGCCCCCTCATCCCAGGCCAGCCTGGCATATTCCTTCATCGCCTCAGCATAGGCCTTGCACGGTTCCTTGTAGAATCTCGCTTGTGGATACTGTTTGGGCAGACCTTTGAAATGCTTTCCCGCGAGTTTGAACCGCATTTTTGCGGACCTGTATGTGGCCCCGTGCAGTGCGCCATAGGCGGCGGCCGCCTCGCTCACACCTGCGTCAACCCCGGCGAGAGCCGCGCCTGCCGCCTGGGACATCGGCAAATTGCCCTCTGTCCTCTCCTCGATCTGGTGGAACAAATCTTTGGCTGATCTCTCCAGAATATAGGCCTGATTGCCATCCAGCGGGATAGCCCAGATCGCCCCGGGGGATAGTGACCAGGTGCGTTCTCCAGCCACGGTTACACCGAACATGGGCGAAGTCAGGGGCTGCTCCCTGAACAACAACTGTTCACCCTCGAACACCAGTCCGCCTGATCGACCCGGGAAAGTGCCCAGATGCCGCCGACTGCCCGAGGGTTCCGTGACCCAGATTTCTGTTAGATAGACCCTGCCTGCTCCGGTGGTCAGCGCCGATGCCCGAAGACCATGGGAGGATCTGGCGGAACTGGCAAGAAGGCTGGAAACCGATATAAGAACACATGCCAGGCCCATCATCGTAAAAGCGGCCGCGTGACGCGGCGGCAGGAATTCCCAACTTCTAAGTATGCGCTTACTTCGCATTAATTTATACCCCCTCCAACTCGGCGGAATGAGACCTGGACTTCTTGATTTGATCAGCATACAAAATATAGGGAACCATTCATTGAGTCAACTTGGAAGTAGATCTTGATCGGTTCACCGGAATCAGAAACGCCGGACACACAGTCACGAAAACCTTCAAGAGGGTACTGAATCATAACAGGGGAAGGTTCGATCCTTGACGGACAGTACAATAACAGCATGGAGAAGGGGCGGTCGAATATTTCCGACCGCCCCATTTTCAGATCGACGTGAGGTCACCCATAGACTTGATTGTCAGTCGCTCAGTTCCGACGCCTGAGCAACCACTTTACGGAACGCCTCAGCATGTTCCTTGATCACTTCGGGTCGATAGTGCTTGAACCACGGAATGGAATACAGGCGCTGGCTCATCTTCTCGGTAGCCGGCAGACTGCCCTCTCCCTCGCGAACATCCCTTTCAGAATTGGCGATTCTAGTCGGTTTACCGTGCCCGTATATGTCGGCGTCATTAAGCACAGGGTGCAGGTGCATCAGCAGGTTTGCACCCGCACCGCAGCTCGTACCTTCCGCCCGCACCGCCTCGGAGAATTTCTTGAGGGACAGACCGCCGAGTTCCTCGGGCTCGTAAATGCCGTGTGCTGCATACCATCCGCCCATTGTGCTTCCCGAATCCTTGGCTGGACGGTGGGCGCGGAGTCCCGGAGCCCCTTCGAGCAAATCCCAGAAATAATTCATGGACTTGTCGATCTCGTTCATCCGGTCTTCGTAATGTCGCAGCTGCACGCGACCGACCGCAGAGGAGAGCTGGTGCATTCTGTATTTGAATCCACCAAGCGGCAGACCAGCGAATTTCGACAGTTCCGAATCTTCAAGCTGGCCGGTCCGCTCATAATGCCCAAATGCGGCGGCACGTTCATAAATCTCCTTGTCATCCGTGATCAGCATCCCGGCTTCGCCAATCGCCAGGGATTTGCCAGACATGCAGGACATTGCGCCTACGTGCCCGATCGTGCCGGCCATACGCCCTTTGTAGCGTGCACCGTGGGCGTGCGAAACATCCTCGATCACCTTGATCCCGCGCGAATTGGCGATCTCCATGATCGCATCCATATCGGTCGGGTGTCCGAAATAATGCACGGCCACAATCGCTTTTGTCTTGTCCGTAATCTTTCGCTCCACATCGGCCGGGTCCAGGGTCATCGTAGTGGGATCGATATCTGCGAAAACGATAGTTGCACCCAGATTCATCGCCTGCAGCACCGAAGCCCAGAATGTCATGCTCTGGCAAATGATCTCATCACCCACACCCACCTTGCAGGCGAACATCGCGGAGTGAATCGAAGATGTCCCCGTGTTGTGTCCGAGGGCGTATTTGGAGCCGAACCAGGCTGCGTATTCCTTTTCAAACTGATTCGTTACATCTGTGCCCGACATCCCGCCCCTGCGCAGCACCTCTAAGGCAGCTTCTTCATCTTCTTCAGTAATAATAGGCCACGTAAACATATCGTCAGCGCTGGTCTGCACTGCCTTGGGACCACCCAAAATTGCCAACTTCTCCATTTCAACCCTCCTTGTGTACCTTCCTCAACCTCAACACCAGGGCGCGCGAGATATCGATCACGCCACAATCCAATTGAATATAATCAATCCTGATTCATTCTGCCCCACAATTGCTCACGTAAAAATGGTTCTGGATCAAATTTCCTGGGATATTCAACTCAGCACGCACGGGTACCCCTATGCGCCAAGCTCTTCAGCGTAGGCAAACAGCAATGGGGTCCCGCCGGTGTGCAGAAAGGCCACCGTTTCATCAGATCCGATCTGACCCTTGCGAACGAGGTCGGCGAGCCCTGCAAAGGCCTTTCCCGAATAGATCGGATCCAGGAAAATCCCCTCGAGCCGGGCAACCATTCGAAATGCGTCGTTCCCCTCTGGCGAAGCGTATCCATACCCCCTCGGACCCACATAGCTGGCCAAATTGATGATATCATCGGCCGAGAACGAGAGATCCAGATCCATCACCTGTGTCATCTTGCCAAGCACATCCAGAAACGCCTTCTTCAGATCGTGCGACCACACGATTGGCGCCATACCAATGATCCGCGTATCCATCCCCAGAACCCGGTTCCCGAAGATCAGCCCGGGTTGGGTCGTACTCCCGGAACAGACAACAAGCGTGTCCAGTGTCTCTCCCAGATTGCTGAACTGGTCCACCAGCTCGGCCATACACAGAGCATAACCCATTGCCCCAAAATGCCTTACGTCTGGCTGCATAATCATGAAAGGCTTCCGGCCTTCGCTCACCAGCCGTTCCATCAACGTCTGTTTTGCCTCATTCAGATGTTCCTGAGATTCTACTTCGACAAATTGTACCGAGGCGCCCAGCAGATCGTTGAGCAGCAAATTCCCCAACTTCCCTTCACTTTTGTGATCCTTTACCACGACCAGCGCACAGTCCAGCCCCTGAGAGGCCGCTGCCGCCGCCAGCTGCCGGCAATGGTTCGATTGAGACCCGGCCCCACCAACAAGAACATCTGCACCCGCACGAATGGCCTGCGCCACAGTAAATTCAAGCTGTCGGGTCTTGTTCCCACCGAAGGCGAGACCTGTGCAGTCGTCTCGCTTCATGAAAATGCGGGGCCCGCCCAGCGCCTCGGTCAGCCGTGGACAATAGTCCAGAGGTGTCGGGAAATGGCCCAGGGCGACCCTGGGTAAACGGGCAATTCGCACTCGCAGTTCGGCACAGGAAAGCGGCTGCGCCATATCTCCCTCCAACGGAAACTGTGGTTTAAATCTAAAAACCTGGAGACTTTAAGAAACCTTTAGGTTGGGTTCCACTAATAGCAAAAACCATCACTTATCGCAAGCAAAATATAGGACCAACTTCTGGCGGCATTTGCACTTGCATGAGTCTCAAAGATTCAGTACTCATGACGGCACCCTGTAACGCTACCCAAATACTTGGGGTCAACTCGAAAGCTATTCATTTTCACCGACGCCTGCACAACCGTATCTGGCCCGGAAAATGCACACATAATTCTGACCATACCAGACATAGGAATCTCAATGTGGATATTCTGATCACGGGCATCACGGGTAGAATCGGAGCAAACCTTGCGCAGAAACTGGTTGATGAAGGACACGAGGTCCGGGGCCTTGTATGGCCCGAGGATCCCAGAATCGAGAAATTGGAGGCACTCGACCTCGAGTTGCTGGACGGTTCACTCACCAATGCCGAGGACGTTGAACGTGCAGCCAGAGACATGGACTGTATCTATCACCTTGGTGCGGCCTTTCAGGGAGGCGGGCCGTTCACGGAGAATGACTACTTCGAGATCAACCTGAGGGGCACCTTCAATGTGCTCGAGGCTGCCAGGAAGCGGCCATCACAGCTGGTTTTCGCCAGCACAGATGCAGTCCTTGAAAAATATGTCCCCGGAGGCATGGAAGAACCCCTGAAAGAAAGCACTGTCCAGAGGAACCCGAAAGGCTGGTATGCCCTGTCAAAATCCGCCGGGGAGGAACTGTGCCTCGGATACTGGCGAACCTATCACCTTCCTGTAACAGTCCTGCGGTTCTGCCTGGTGGTGGGGGCAGGCGAAATACTGGATTTCCCGCAATTCTATCTCAGCAAATTCAAAGACAGACCCGAATTTTCTAAACTCTGGCAGGGCGAGGAGCGTCTGGTTGTCCTCAAAGATGAAAACGACCGACCCTACAAGAAACATATCGCGGAAGTTCGCGACATTGTAAGCGGGTGTGCTGGCGCCCTGGATAATCCGGAGGCGGTGGGGAAAACGATTCAGCTGGGTGGGCCCCGTCCCTTTACGTGGGATGATGCCGTGCCCTACCTGTCAGAGAAACTCGACATTCCCTGGATCGAAGCCAGTTCGCCGCAAATCCCTACCTTTTATGAGTTCGATCTCTCAAGGGCCAGGGACATCCTCAATTTTAGACCGCAGTATGACATCTACCGAATGATTGACGACGCCATTGCGTATCGACAGGGTCGCGATGTCGGTATTCTACCCACTGAATAGGAAACCACATGTCTGACTCTAATTTCTGGTCCGAGGACATCCAGGGCGCAGTATCGCTCACCTTTGATGACGGTGCCCTCACCCAGTTGGACAACGCCATTCCCTGCCTGGATAACCATGACCTGAAGGGAACGTTTTACGTAAATCCGGGCCGCCGGCCTGACTGGGAGGATCTGGTGCCCAGATGGCAAGACGCTTCTCGCAATGGCCACGAGATCGGCAATCACACCACGAAACACCCGTGTGCCTGTAATTTCAAATTTAGCAAAGAAGGATTCTGTCTGGAGAAGATGAAACTGGAGGATATCGCGCAGACCATAGACGACGCCACGGATGCCTTGAATGAATTGTTTCCCGAACAGGATGGCAGCCGCACATTCTGCTATCCTTGTTACCAGTCCTACGTAGGTGCGGGAGAGCGCAGAGCGTCTTACGTTCCTGTGGTCGCAAAGAGATTCAAGGCTGCCCGAGGCTGGGGCGAGCGACCAAATTATCCGGAACTCGTCGACCTTTCCTACGCCTGGTCCTGGGCAGTGGAGGGCAATACCGCAGAGGAGATGATCGCCTATATCGAAGGTGCTGCAGACGAGGGTCAGTGGGCCATCATCTGCATGCACGGCGTGGGAGGTCAGCACCTCGCCATCGATAACAAAGCGTTCAACGGACTGGTGGATCACCTCGACAAAAATCGTCACCGGATCAAAACAGACACCATGATCGGCGTGGCTGAGTACATTATTTCGAACAGATGAGTGTACTAGTGAAGGTGAAATCGCACCTCCTCATCAAGGAATTCCGATACACGCTGCACCACGGTCTCACATCCGCACCACCGAATGGGCTCCAGAAATGCCCCGGAGTCCATAGCCCGCCATGCCATTTCAAGAAGGGGGCGCGATATAGATCTCACTACCCTTGTCGGATTGATCGCTGAGTTCGCCGTACTGGCAAATGGGGCAGGAGGACAACTCGGAAATCTCATCCATTGGACACCCCTCCTGTTCGTCCTGCTTGGCGGACTTGCCGCTACCCTTGTGGTCTTCCCGTTCCGGTCCATCCTGAACTTACTAAATCTCAAAACCAAGGCCCTGGTAGCTGGCTTGCCGACACTTGCGCCCACTGTCGAGATGATGGTCGGAATGTCAGAGATCGCACGCAGAGCGGGTATTCTCGCATTGGAGACCGCTGCTCGTGAGAGCAAAGACGGGTTTGCGATCACTGGCATTCGGCTCGCTGTGGACGGTACGGAGCCTGAGTTGATTCAGGCTATTTTGGAAACCGAACTGGAGGGAATCGAACACCGGCACGAGTTTGCCCACGAACTGTTGCGTACACTTGGGAACAACTTCGCGATTTTTGGTGTCATCGGCGCCTTGATCTTGCTTGCGTTGAATCCTGCCGAAAGTGCGCTCGGCATTGTCTCTCAAGCAGCACATCCCTTGCTCTACGGACTGGTCCTTGCCCTGCTGTTCTCGTTGGGATTCAGAAAAAAACTCATCCTGGCATCACAGCACGAGTGCCTCCAGAAACGAATGGTAATGGAAGGCGTCATGTGCATTCAGTCGGGGGACAACCCGCGGATCATCGAGCAAAAGCTAAACCTCTTTCTCCCGCCCAAACAGAGAACACACACTGCACCTGCCAGAAAACCGAAGGCTGAATTCCCTCCTCGCACACAGGAATTCTCCGTGGATACAGAACTTGTAGAGCGAGTCGGGTCGGTCATGTCAAAACTCAAGGAATCGATCGCTACATACAATTCGAATCCCAGGGAGCTTAACCTGGAAGGCTTGATGGCAGACCTCCCACCGGATGCGCAGAAAACTGTCCTGGAAACGCTTGGCGAAAGAACACCGGAACCGGAGATCCCTGTATCTTCCTGGACATTTTCGTTCGAAGATGTCGCCAAACTCACAGACCGTGAAATCCAGATGATTCTTCGTGAAATCGATGGCAAAGACCTGACCACAGCCTTGCTCGGAACAAGTGCCGAACTCCGCGACCGATTTCTCGAAAACGTGTCACAACGTGTGGCCACCTTGATCAGTGAAGAAATGACCTTCAGGGGGCCTGTCCTGCCGAGGGATGTTGTGGCCGTCCAGCTCCGCATCGTGCGCGTCATCCTACAGCTCCAGGAAGCCGGTCAAGTCAGCATCACACGAACAAAACCTGTCATTCTGACGAAACCTTGCCGTGGTGGTCCGTCGTCTCTCGTCCGTCGTCGCCTTTAATTTGCCTCTGCCTTCACGGTCCACGGTCTACGGTCGATTCTGCCTTTGCCTTTGTGGTCCGTCGTCTCTCGTCCGTCGTCGCCTTTAATTTGCCTTTGCCTTTGTGGTCCGTCGTCAGCCGTCCGTCGTCGCCTTTGATCCGCCTTTGCCTCTAAAACGAGATCTCCCATGCCTCATCGCCCACCAAATATCCTCTTCATCATGACCGATGACCAGACGGTTCGTGAAATGAGCTGCTATGGTCATCCCATACCGCCGACTCCGAATATGGATCGGATTGCTTCTGACGGCACCCGCTTCACCAACTGTTTCACCACCAATGCGCTCTGCGCACCGGCCAGGGCGACGGTCCTCACGGGTTGCTTCTCTCACATTCACGGGATTCGCGGCAACTCCGAATTGGCGGATGCGGTTGAAGAACTTGATCCCACCATTCCTACCTTTCCTGAGCTTTTGCAGGACGCCGGTTACCAGACTGGACTTGTAGGAAAATATCACATCCGGCAGGAGCCTCGCGGTTTCGATCACTGGTGCATCCATCCAGGCCAGGGTGAATACTTCGACCCGATCTTTATCGAGAATGGCAAGGAGGTTCGAAAGAAGGGATATGCAACGGACATCACGACAGATCTGGCTCTGGATTTTCTGAGGAAAGCCGACAACACTCGTCCGTTCTGTCTTGTCTACCAGTTCAAAGCCCCTCACCGCCCGTTCACACCGGCGCCTCGTCACGCAGATCTCTTTGATGATCTGGAAATCCCCGAGCCCGCCACCTTCAACGACGAATATGCCACGCGCCCGATCGCTGAGGCCGCCGAAGACATGCGCTTCGAAATCAGCATCGCGGGCGACTATGACGACATCCCGGCCGACCTCGATCCGCAGGCGCGGAAGAAGTGGATCTATCAGAGATTCATGAAAGACCGCTGCCGAAATATCGCAGGTGTGGATGAGAACCTGGGTCGCGTACTCGATTTTCTGGACGATCACGATCTTGCCGAAAACACACTCATCCTCTATACCTCCGACCACGGGTACTTCCTCGGCGAACACGGCTGGTACGACAAGCGCTTCATGTACGAACCCGCGATCCGAATTCCTCTCGTCGCTCGCTATCCCGCAGGCGCCATATCAGGACACGTAGCTGAGCAACCGGTCATGAACATCGACTTTGCCCCAACCATTCTGGACTTCGCCGGCGCGCCGATCCCCGACAGCTGGCAGGGCGAAAGCCTTCGACCACTCCTGGAAGGGAAAGCCCCTTCAAACTGGCGCAAGACCACCTACTATGCTTATTACGAAAACTCCTGGGAGTTGGCTGGCAAGGGTGATGACGCAATGGCGGAACCCTACAAGTATTTCACGCCACACAGAATCGGGCCGCACCGGGGGGTCCGCACCGACCGTTACAAACTCATTGAATATTATGGCGAGGGGGACTACTGGGAACTCTTCGACCTTCAATTCGATCCCGACGAACTAAACAACCTCTATGAGAATGACGGCTACAAAATTGTCATTTCGGATCTAAAACAGGAGCTTCAAAATCTCCGGAGACAATACGCCGACCTCCCGGACTGACCATTCTGTCATTCACTCCCAAGAATTCTCACGATTCACTCCGCACGTTCGAGCCTGTCGAGAACAATGGATCGCGCAAGCCACAGATCCTGACCCTCTTCTGGCTTCTGACCTATCGCTTCTTGCTCGGGGCCCCCGATAGGTTCCCCGCCTCTAGTCAGGACGTCTCCGCCCTCACTGGGACCAATCACTCTCCACCAGTTCACACCGCACGTTCGCCTGTCCCCAATAGCTTCAGCGAAGGGGGAAGCCGTCTGTTGAGAACAACGGACAGCTCTAACAATCCGCCTTCTGCCTCTCTACTAACCTGCACCTCCATTCTCCTGACTCATCTTTTTCCACGCACAAAGTAGACAGGGACCAGCGCCAGAACAAAACAGGCTGCCATCACAAGATAGCAGTCTGCGAAAGCCGCCACGGTCGCCTCGGCCCACAGCCTCCGTTGCAGCAGGATAAGGGCCGATGAAGCCGGATCCTGCACACCCAGATCGTGTAGATTTGATGAGAGCCGATCCAGGTTGAGTCGAAGACCGGGTCTGGATATCGACACATCTTCGGCAAGACCGGCAAACCGGACGACCAGGCGATGGGCGAAAATCGCGCTTATCGCGGCCGTGCCCACTGAGCGACCCAGCTGGCGCAACAGGGCGGAAAGGCCTGACCCCAGACGGACCATATCTTCAGGCAGGCTGGTGTACATCGCATTTGTCATGGGCAGAAACAGAACTGTTGTCGAGATCCCCATCAATGCCAGTAGAATAGCCAGGGTGGAGCCGGATGTATACAGACCGATTTGGGAGAATCCATAGAGAGAACCGAGATACCCCAGGGTACCACCTACCATAAGGATCCGAACGTCCATACGGTCGGACAGCCATCCCGACAGAGGCGTAACCACTACCAGAGCCAGCCCCATTGGCAGACGCAACAACGCCGTCTGTAGAATCGAGTATCCCAGCAGCCGCTGCAGATAAATGGGTAGGAGGAATGAGATTGCCACGGCTGTTGCGGGGACAAGAAAGGAAAGAATGCTGCCGGCCGCGTATGCCACATTGCGGTAAATGGATAGATCGACGAAAGGTGCAGAGGATCCCCTCTCGACCAGGATAAAAACGACAGTCGAGGTGATGCAAATAGCGAGAAGGAGGAGATTCTCAGAAGTAATCAGAGGATCGCCGCTCCGACGGGAGATAAGCAATATGAAGGAGATCAGCGCAGCTGCCATCGAGAGACAGCCGGGAAGGTCGAAGCGACCTGCCGGAGACTCGGGACGATTTCTGAGAACCAGGAGGCCCAGAATCAGCCCCGCGCCTGACAACGGGAGCAGGTAGTAGAAGCCCCATCGCCAGCCCAGCACATCCGCAAGATGAGAAGCGAAGACATTCCCGCCAAGCGAACCGATGGATCCTATCAGAAGGCTCACGCCGAGGACACTTCCTCGCCTGCCAGGCGGGAACGCGTCGAAAATATAAGGAACACCCATTGGAAAAAAGAAACTGGCTCCCACGCTTTGCACCACGCGGAAAGCGATCATACTGGGCATATCCCACGCAAGCGTGCACAGCACAGTGCCGGCGGCAAACAGGGCCATACTTGACAGGTAGAGTCGTTTTGGGCCCACGGCCGCGCCCATCCACCCGACCGCCGGCATCAGAACGACCATGGTCATCAGGAAGGATGTCTGCACCCACTGGATGCTCTGCACATCCGCAGCCAATTCGGCCATCATTCGGGGCATCAGGAGGTTGATCAAGCCGATGCTGCTGGCAAGCGCAGCAATGGACCCGAAATTTACAGCAATGACCACCAGCCACGGGTGCGGGTAGAATACGGGGGCTTCAAGCGAAGATTTGGACTCAGCGGACAACCGCCGGCTCTCTTTCTCGGATATCGATACTGACCACGACGGAAAGACCCACCTTGAGAAGGCCCTCAGGGTCTGCCACCGAGATGCGAACCGGAACGTGCTGGATCACCTTCACGAAATTCCCACCCACACTTTCTTGGGGAATAAGCGCAAAATTGGATCCTGTTACAGACCCCACGCGGAGTACCTTGCCATCGAACGTAGCATCCGGATAGGCGTCAACGGAGATCGAAACAGACTGGCCTTCCCGAATCCTGCGGATCTCTGTCTCCGACACATTGGCGACAACGTGCAATTCGTCCAGGTCCCGAATCAGGCAGACCGTTTGTCCGGCATCGAGTCTTTCTCCCGGCCGGGAGGCCACGCGGGCAACCAGGCCGCGAACTGGACTTACAAGACGTGACTGCGTCAGGCGAATACCTGCAAGGTCAAGTCCGGCTTCCGCCAGCTTGAGTTCAGCGCGCGCAGTGAGCACCTGTTGGCGCCGGATACGCAGTTCGCCCTGGTGTCCGTTGGTGAGCTTTCTGGTGGCCTCGGCATGGTGGACCGCCTCCAGCGCCGCCTCTAGATTCGCGCGCCTCGTCTGGCTGAGTGTACTGGACGCGCCGAGTTCAGCCGAAGAAACCAGTCCGGACTCCGCTAGCCGTTGGACACGCTTGAAGTCCGCATCCGCCTTTTCAACCGACGCCCTGGCAGAGGTAAAACGTGCCTGTGCTGCGATCAGGTCGGCCTGATCACGCTTGGCCAGAGGTCCAGCCTTTTCTGCCTCCAGTTCGAGATTTATCTGTGCCTCCGCCAGAAGGCTTGCAGCCTGATCTCGAACCGCTTCCGCGCGTTGCAGTTCGGCCACAAACGTGTCGTCGTTGAACCGGGCGATCAGTTGCCCACTGGACACCGAGTCCCCTTCTTCCACAAGGATCTCGGCCAACCGACCTGACACGGATGGCGACGTAGCAACGAGTGCGCCTTGAATGTGCGCGTTGTCCGTCACCACGTGATTGAAATAGAAAACCAGAGGCCGATATCCGAAAAGAGCAACGGATAGGAGGAGCGTGGCCCCAAGCCCAACCCACAACCCGCGAGGGAACCGTGTGTCGTGCGTGGTCACTTCTTCAAGGAGGGAAGGCATATCAAAAGTACGCGACAGAAGCCGCGCCGGTCAATCGCCATCGTCGGGACAGCTCAAATGCTCGCTGCACCGAGATTTCCGGCGATTCGTGTGGATCAAGGGATTCCTGCACAATTCAGCTACGTTTGATATAGTGTATTGGCGTGGGCTATGCCACCGTTTTCTGTACGGCGTCCAGTTATGACACCAGGTACTGATGCTGACTCTATGCCTTGGCAACCGTGCATCAACTGCTCTGGGATTACCAAGACGTTCCTGTATTGACTTCAGTGACGGGCTTCCTGGCTCACAACGACGGATCTTTGGCCCAAGGCCTGAAATAGGGCATATACGACTTGACCGGCGCGTTCATTCGCGATACTATAATTCCAGAGAATCGTGCAACTCGTCCGATATTGCGGGCCCAACAGCCGAGGCTTTTTATGAGCTCCAGAATTCTAATTGTAGACGATACGCAGCGCAACATTCAGGTATTGGGTACCATCCTGCGGGAGGGTGGGTACCAACTCAATGTCGCTCAGGACGGCCAGCAGGCGCTGGACTCCGTTGAGCGAACCAAACCAGATCTGATCCTGCTGGATATCATGATGCCTGTAATGGACGGATTCGAAACCTGCAAAAGACTGAAGGCGAATCCTGATACGGCTGAAATCCCGATCATATTTCTCACGGCAAAGGTCGAGGCGGAGGACATCGTGAAGGGCTTCGACCTGGGCGCCGTCGATTACGTCACCAAGCCATTCAACGCCGCTGAACTCTTCGTTCGCGTGGATTCGCACCTGACGCGGTTCCGATTGCAGAGGGAGGTACAGGCCCAGCTACGTGAAATCGAAAGGATGAAAAACGAACAGGAATTCTTCGTGCAACACGAAATCCAGAGCCGTGTCTCCCCCATCGTCAACGCGCTGACACAGCTGTACAAAGGCAGACTGCAGAACATCACAGAGACACAGCGCAATCACCTGGTCGTCATAGCGGAAGGCGTGGAAGGCCTTTCGGAATTGCTCCGGCTGCTCGAGAAGCTCCAGGATTTTCAGAAGGGCAATTATGATCCGACCATGGCCACCGTTCAACTGGACCAGATCGTGGGCAGAGCAATTTCAGACATCAACCTCACGCTGGGCACGCTGGCCGAAGTAACCTATCAGAACCCTGATGGGATAGATCCTGCTCTTCAAGCTGATGCCGACCTGCTCGCAGGAGCCATTGCCGGACTGATCAAGAACGCGATCGAACAGGTATCAGGTGGAACGGGTTCGGCGGAGGTCGGTGTCGAACTTTCCAAAGTTGACAATGGCATATCTGTCACCGTTCGCCACCAAAAAGCAACGATTCCCGCAAGCGACATTGCCGACTTCTTCAAGCAATTGGAGTCCGGGGAGGAATCCCAACAAGTTGGCTCACCTGCGCTCACATATGCCTTTCTGGTGGCCAAAGCCCATTCCGGAACGATGACAGTCGAAGATCAGGATTCGGAATGGACCACGTACCGGATGACGCTTCCACACCCTGCGTAGATTGTAAGGTTTTGGATGTTAGACGGCTTCGCCCCACCAACTCCGCATGTTCGAGCAGCGTCGAGAACACCGGATCATCCGAAAACACAACGGTTTTAGTTCTACTAGGTACTTTAACTCTTGATCTAACCAATCCCTCCGGAGCACCTATGCCCGAACCCCTTGTCCTGCTCGGATTCGGCGGCAACAACCTCGATATCCTCGACGCGATCACGGAGATCAACACAAGAGAGCCCACCTATGAGGTGATCGGTTATCTCACGCCGGATGGCTCGGCGCGGGACACCGCGGAACTCCCCTGCCTGGGGAATTTCACCACAGCCAAACAGCTCGCATCCGACGTCCTGATTGCAGGCTTCAGTTTTGGGCCCGGGAATTTTCATACCTGGCCGGCAACGGTCGACTCACTCGGTGTCTCCACGGAGCGCTTTGCAACTATCATCCATCCCAGGGCTTACGTGTCCCCGAGATCGAAAGTCGGCCACGGAACCGTCATCATGGCCGGAACGACCGTTGGAGCCGATGTCACCATAGGAAACCACGTCACCATCCTGCAGAACTGCGGCCTCTCCCACGACGACGTCATTGGGGACTATACGGCCCTCACGGTGGGCGTTACCTTCTCCGGAAACGTCAAAGTCGGCCGCAACTGTTTCCTGGGCACCAACTCCACGATCATCCGCGCCAACATCGGCGACGGCAGCCTGGTGGGCGCGCATACCTTAATACGCGAAGACGTCCCGCCTGGGGAGGTCTGGGTGGGTGTGCCTGGGCGGTTTTTGCGGAAGATATCGCGTTGAATTGTGACTGATTTACTCTATGTCTAGGTGGCGATCAAATTTTGCTGAAGAAACTCCGAACGCGTGGATTACCAGCAAATAACGTTTACACATTTATCATAAAGAATACGCTTCTTAACTAAATATTGTATCTCAAGCATTAGGATCGACTAATTGCTAATCTGATTTTCTCTTCGGTGGCGTGCATCACCTCCTCTCGTGAACCGTCGGATTCTCATCAATCCCTGTTAAATTATTCCACATAATTGGGTAGCAACTCGGGAAGAATTTTTTATATTGGCTATCATCATTGGTCCGAAATTAGGTAAGGGCGCATTCCGAAACTCAAAGGTGTGCTCTTTTTTTTGGTTTTCGCACATTCAGGGCCTCCGGTAGATGCCAGAGCCGTTCTGTCCCGCCAGGATGCCACAATTTCCTGAGCCATAGAGGGACTATTCCCACGTGGGAACGCCATACCACAGGAGGGTATCAAGTGATCTTCCAGACCTATAGATGCAGAATAGCAAAATTTATCACTTCTCAACGTTCACGATATCTCGTTGCCGCGCTTCTGATCCCAATTACAACCAGTACGGGCTGGTCCCAGACCATAACCACCTTCGCTGGTGGCTACTTGGGCGAAAACGTACCGGCGACCGAGGCCGCGTTGAATCGGCCAAACGACGTCATTGTGGATGGAACGGGAAGAATGTACATCGCAGACACGGCGAACAATCTCGTCCGTAGAGTTGACACAGACGGCACGATAACCACCTTCGCTGGAGGTGGCAGCGCCGGTTGGCCGACTTACGGAGATGGAGGCCCGGCAACAGACGCACCGATTCAGAGTCCTGTGGGACTCTTTCTGGATAGTGGTGGGAACCTCTTCATCGCCGAGTCCCAGCGCGTTCGTAAGGTCGACCCCGAAGGTACGATATCAACGGTAGCCGGAGGTGGCGATTTTGGCGTGCTGGGCGATAACGGTCCTGCCACGGAAGCCGGGTTGAACAGTCCGACGGGGTTATTCGTAGATCAGTCCGGCATCCTGTTCATTGCGGAGCGCTGGAGCCACCGTATCCGCAAAGTTGACACGCTTGGCACTATTACCACCCTGGCCGGAAATGGAACACAGGGCTTCGGTGGTGATGAAGGACCTGCTACAGATGCCAATTTGAATTCGCCAAGTGGTGTTTACGGCGACGATTCAGGTGCAATCTATATAGCTGACCAATCCAACAATCGAATTCGGAAAGTTGACGCCACTGGTACCATCAGGACAGTTGTCGGTACTGGTGAGACATTTCCCTTCAGCGATGGCGTACCTGCGACGGAAGCAGCTATTAGGCCGCTGAGTGTATTTGCGGACAAAGCTGGCAACATCTTCTTCTCCGAGTCTTCGAGAATTCGAAAAGTCGATTCGGCCGGCATCATTTCAACAGTCGCGGGCGGCGGCAGCGCCTCACCTGCGGCCCCGGGTCTGGCTACGAATGCGAGTTTGAGCTTCTCAAACGGCATTCACATCGACGCTGCGGGGAATCTCTACATAGCGGGGATACACAGAACAACAGGGTGCGCAAAGTGGACCCTGTTGGTGTGATCACAACCTTTGCGGGTGGAGGAACTGCCAGCTCCCCTGGATACGGCAATGGAGGTCCCGCAACTGAAGCAACCTTGAGTATACCTGCAGGCCTCCTGCTGGATGGCAATGGAAACGTATATATCGCGGAGCAGGCCAGAATCCGGATGATCGATTCAGAGGGAACCATAACCACTGTGGCAGGCGGTGGGAATCCGCCCTGGCCGCCTGCCTCGCAAGGAACCTCCTGCCGATTCTCAACCTCGCTCTTCTCGCCCTTCTGGGTTTTGCCGGGGCGTACGTTGCCATCCTCCGATACGATGTACGCTAGTCCATACTATACATGCTTTTCTCCTGCCTGAAACAATTTCGATTTGCATCCAGTCCAACCGAATTGATCGGTGAATTGTGATTCAAACGGCCTTCGGTTTCAATATCCGACCAACTGATGCATCTTTCGCTTGGTACCAGAGCGGTGTACGAGTAAGTTAATCGTTGGAGGTAGTCGATGCCCAAAACACAGAACAAACGAAAAAAGGGACGCCATCGTGGTGCGTCCGCTCGGGCAAACACCGACCTGATGGCCCACATCGCATCCCTGGATCTTGAAACTGTTGAATCCTACAAGACCTGGTGCAGAGACAATGGATTGAAGGGTGCCGTCAACAAAGGGTGGCAGGAACGTCGGCATGAACGACAGTTGGCTCAGAAGCTCAAGCAGAGTGAAAGTGTCGACGCAGAAGTACTAGTCCATGTCAAATCCATGAATCTGAATTCGCTAGAGGATTATCAGAATTGGTGTACATCTCATGGGTTGAGTCCGGCCGCCCACAAGAGCCCACATCAGAGGAAGAAAGAACTCGAACTCTCCATCCGCGTGAAGGGTGAAGCGGCTCTGGCCGGAATGAAGCGCCATTCGAGGCGTCCCCGAGATACCATAGACCTGCTTTACAAGGGCGACATCGACAGACAGGAGCTCAGACACGATCACCTGTTAAAGATCCACGACGCATTTGCGCATCCGGGATTGGATGCACACGGACGGGAAGCGTTCCTGAACCTCCTTCTTCATGTGGAGCAAAACGGCGATCTCTTCGGCACCAAGCCGGCCATTTCGGTCCTCGGTCCACAGGAAGGGAATACGTTCATTGAAGGGCTTCGCGCCCTGGCTTCGCATTACAGACTCCGGATCCGTCCGCTCGACCTTTGGAAGTCCGACAGTCACAATTCACGGAGACAGTTCGGCTCGCTCGCTCGTCACCTGTTGGCCAAATATGATGTCCCCGTCTTCATGGACGCCGCCTGGTTCCGTACGGAATCTGAGGAAACATCCCGTCAGCAGAACTGGTTCGTACACATCGGGACGGGACAGAACATCCGGACGTCCGACATTCCCGTACAGCTGACCAAGAAAATGGCTCACCTGTTCCTGCAGGCCCCCGACCAGTACACCATTGAGGAAGCGCTCCGGTGGGGCCAGATACTTGGACTCGAGGGTGAACAGCCCCTGGTCAGAACCGTGATTGGAACGCGACTCGGTACTACCTTTGAGAATGAAGACTTCTGGAAGACGGTTATACACTTTTTCGTCAACAATCCCATGCTCGACCCCGATCATGTCGGTCCGATTGTAGACTTTATCTATAATCAGAAGTACGTACCCCAAGAGATCGCTCAACCAGGAGGTGAAATACTGCAATTGCCTCCCGCCCAACCCAACTTCTCCGTAAAAAGCAGGAGTATTCTGAAACTTCTGAACCAGGTCGAACAGTGGCACCGTCAGCTGGCAAGGGATACACGTCTCCCTCATCGACAGTGGGAACCTTCAGGACTGGATCCACTTGAGATGGAAGAAAACAGTTCCGGGTCTGGTGAAAAGGTCCAGTGGTCGATCAAGGAATTGCTGTCCACAAAGCAGCTGCAGGATGAGGGCAAGGCAATGGGCCACTGTGTCGGATCGTACGCCCAGAACTGTCAGAAGGGGAACACCTCTATTTGGTCAATGCAAGTAGGATTCGAAACCGGGTCGCCATACCGCGTCATGACAATCGCAGTGAACAGCTCCCGGAGAATCACTCAAGCCCGAGGCAGATACAATGCCTTGCCCAGCGGAAAGTTGCCGAACGGTTCCAAAAGGAAGGTGATTGGGAGGGACTATGCCGCTTACCTGCGACATTCGAAACGCATCCTATTTCACTGGCGAGAGCAAGAAAGTCTCACCATGTCGCTTCGGGCGTAACGTTTGGATAAGCCTCGCTTAGTTCTCTATTCTTCTCCCTGGTAACCAGATTCTCAATGCGCCCTTCTCGCCCTGTCGTACTGATCGCGCTCGCCACAGCATTCTCGCTTCTGGGCGACCAGACCCTCTATTCGGTCCTGCCCACCTACTACACAGAACTGGGCCTGATGCCCTATCAGGTCGGCCTGATCCTCTCGGTAAACCGCTGGATTCGCCTCTTCACCAACCATCTCGCCGAACGACTTACCCGAAATCACAGCCTCACCCTCCTGGTCGTACTCGCGCTGGTTCTCGGTGCAGGGACGACCTTCATCTATGGCACGGTCGCTGCGTTTCCCGTCCTGTTGGGTGCCAGAATTCTATGGGGACTCGCCTGGTCCTTCATCCGCCAGATCGGACTGATGACCGTTGTGGACAGTTCTCCCGATGTCACCATCGGAAGGATGATGGGGTATTACAACGGAATATCACGCCTGGGGTCTGTTGGCGGAAATCTCATCGGTGCGATTGGTCACGATATCATCGGCTTCACGCTGACCCTCACGATATTTGGCGGTTTGTCTCTCCTGGGCGTGCCACTCGGCGTACTCTCCCGGAAAGGCCTGCCGCACATCGATCGAAGTGTCGACACGTCTACAGTGCCTGTCGGTCAGAATCCCACCATGTATGTTTGCGGCTTCATCGTCGGATGTGTCGGCGCAGGTCTGATGATGTCCACCCTTGGGTCCGTGCTGAAAGAAAATGTCGGCGACAGCCTGAGTGTGGGAGCTTTCGTCATAGGAGTTGCCACGCTCAACGGCCTGCTTCTGGCGGGGCGCTGGGTAGTCGACGGCCTGACGGCTCCGCTCCTGGGCGCCTTCAGTGATCGCATTGGAAGAAGAAAAGCTGCGCTTCTCTTCTTCTCGATCGGAGCACTCGCACTGCTTACCGCATCCACCAGTCCCGGGATCATCATGCTGGTTCTGATGGTACTGCTCTTCTTCGTATGTGGCGTCGGAGCTACGGTGGTTATGATGGCCGAAGCCGGTACGCGAGGACCACGCACGGTTGCGGCCTACGTCACATCCTCCGACTTCGGCTCAGCAGCAGGACCTATGCTTGGTTGGATGACCCTCCAGTTGTTTCTCCCGTCCAGTACCATCTTTATCATCGGCGGTATCTTTTATGCTATTGCCAGCCTGGTAAGTCTCCGGACATTTCGGATGCGAGGGTAGAATTGAGATGGTGAGTGTGAATCACCCCGTCACTTCGAGCCTGGTCGAGAAGCGAGGCTCGGGAGATGGCTTGTCCTAATCGTCTGTTCTCGACCAGGCTCGAACGTACGGAGTGAGTTTCGATAAGAGTGGGCTTTCGCCGGTAAGAGTTGCAGGGCAAGCGATCAAAAACTGTTTGTTCTGATGCTCCAGATCCCCTATAATCCCCGCTGTTTCTAGAGTCTATTTTAGGACTTCCTTTCTTTGAATCGAGTATGCCGGAATCACGCAATGTCGAATCAACAAGTCATTTCAGTCGAACAAGCATCCAAGACATTCTCCGGAGCTCGAGGGGATGTGCAGGCCCTGGACGGCTTCGACATGACCGTAGGCGAGGGTGAATTCGTCTCCATCGTGGGCCCAAGCGGCTGTGGAAAAAGTACGCTCTTGTGGGCTATGGCAGCACTATGGTCCCTCAGTTCCGGAAAAATATCCATCTATGACCGCGAGGTCGACGGTCCCCGCCGGGATGTGGGCATGGTCTTTCAAGAATCGAATCTGCTCCCCTGGCGAAACCTGTTGCAGAACATCCGATTCCCCTTCGAAATCATGGGGGAGAATCCAGATGACTATGCGGATAGAATTCAGGAACTCCTCACGCTCACCTCGCTTAAGGGATTCGAACATCACCATCCACGGGAACTGTCGGGCGGAATGCAGCAGCGGGCATCCATTGTTCGGGCGCTCGCCTATGATCCGGCAGTACTCCTCACGGACGAACCGTTCGGTGCTCTCGACGCATTTACAAGGGATGAAATGAACCTGATGCTCCTGGAAATCTGGGAGCAGTCCAAAAAGACCATTGTCTTCGTAACCCACCAGATTCCAGAAGCTGTTTATCTCTCGGATCGCATTTACGTCATGACACCCCGGCCAGGCCGAAACGCGAAAGTCTACGACATCGATCTCCCCAGGCCTCGCCCGCTCTCGATTACTACAGAACCCCACTTCTTCGAAATTGTCGGAGAGATCAAGCAGAACATCTTCGACTCGGTTCAGGAGCAGACCGGTGAAACCTGATCGATCGATTGAACTCAAGTTGTTTTCCACGATGGAGGAAATGGATGGGGCAGGAACCGCAGAACGAGAACCGCACGATCAACTGGTCGGCCCTCACTTCGATGGACTTCGCGGGAACTCAAATCGCGATAATCCTGGGTATCGCTATCGCCGTCATCTCGATATCCGAAATCGTCGTCCGCGTGATGGAGATACCCACGTATGTATTTCCACCACCAAGCGAGATCATAAAAGCCCTCTTCAAGTCCTTTCATCTCTTTTGGCCGCATCTCCTGATCACCTTACAGGAACTTGGACTCGGGTATGTTATTGGTGCACTAATCGGCATCACGTTGGCCGCCGTCATCACTCAGTTTCCATTTGTCGAGAAAATCGTCACACCCTATATCCTGATCCTGGTCACCACGCCCATGCTCGCACTTGTCCCTCTGCTCATCCTAAAATTCGGGTTTGGTCAGACCCCAAGGGTAATCGCTGTGGCGCTTGCAGTCGGTCCAATGGCCATGATCAACTCCGCCACGGGATTCCGGCGAACCGACATCCCCAAGCTCGCACTCGCGAAGTCATACGGGGCGTCAACATTCCAGATCTTCTACAAAATCCGGTTTCCACTCGCCTTGCCGATGATCATCGTCGGCCTAATGGTAGGAGGTATCTTTGGTCTGCTCACTGCGATCGGCGCCGAAATGGTAGGCGGCGGATCCGGCCTGGGCAATCGTCTCGTCTATTATTCTTCACTCGCACGGATGTCCAACTTCTTCGCTGTCATCATCCTGATCGCAGCGATAGGGATTAGCCTTTATGTCATCTTCTATCTTATTGGGAAGAAGTGGGCGAATTGGGAAGCGTGAACCCATTCCACATATCCAAGGAGAACGAATGACAGACCATACACTTACTCGCCGTCAGTTCTTCGGATACTCTGCCGCGCTGGGCGCATCTCTGTATGTCACCGCGCCGTTGCGGGCGGGCGATCCCGACAAAATTACCTGGGTATCTCCACGCGGCAACCTCGAAGTCATGGACGACTTCAACCTCTGGGTGGCGGAGAAGATGGGTTACTTCAGGGATTTGAATCTGGACGTCACCCTTCAGCCGGGTCCGACAGAAGCGCTTGCAGTAACAAAACTCGTCGGTCAGCATCAGGCGGACATCGGATTTCCATCGCCGGGCGTATTGCTTTCCAGCATCGACGCTGGAATTCCGGTAATCCTTGTCTGGGAAATGGTCATGAAACAGGTCTTCGACTTCGCCCTGCCGAAGAACAGCTCCATTACCAGGGTCCAGGACCTGAAGGGAAAGACCATCGCGGTAGGCTCCGAGGGATGGCGGGTAATCATAGACCCCATCCTTGTCGAAGCGGGCATTGATCCATCCAGTGTCACCTACCTCAATGGGGACAAATGGTCTCCCTTGGGCGAGCCGACGCGGGACTCACCTGGCGAGGCCTTGCCGCCCAATGGAAGGCCCTTGGCCTGAATCTCAAATATCTCGTAGGAATGAACTTTTCGAATCATCCCTCGAATGGCTACGCTATCCGAACGGCCGATCTCAAGGACAAGAAGCGTGTAGACGCCTATACAAGATTTTTCAAAGCATCTTGCATGGCTTACGACTTCACGCGCACCAATCCCTTTGCGGCAGCCCAGATCACCTATGCACAATTCCCGGATCTTCGTGAGCAGATGAACCCGCAGCTCGCCCTCGATGCGATGCTCGAGCTCGGAACCGCCTATTTCGAGGGCGATCGCGTTGGCAAGGGATACGGCTACAGCGATCCCGCAGCCTGGAAATCGTACATCGAAACGGTACACGGGCTGGGGCAGATCGAGAACCATCTGAAGGTCGAAAATGTCATCAGCAATGCCTTCGTAGAGGGGGCAAATGACTATGACCGGGAGAAGGTCCGCGAACAGGCGAAGGCACATCCACTTACAGATGCATTCAAAGATTTGAAAGTGAATTACGCGCTGTAATTACCGTCTGGTTTGTATTCAAAGAGACCCGCCAATGGCGGGTCTCTTTTTTATTGCGAAGATACACCCAAAAGGCAAACTGGGAGGAAGTTCGGACCTTTGGCGCTCCCTCGATACACCTTCCGGAGCTTCCCCCTACGCTGCTGGGCAGCTATGGTGGACAGGGACGCTGCTCCAGGCACTCGGGAAAACGGGTTGGGGGCAGCCTGAAAAGTAGGTGGAATCAGAAAGAAAGAGCCCTGTAGCACAATGTTCCTAGCCCTCGATCTTGCCGAACATGGCATCGATCTCTGCCTCCTTTTCCGGCGAATGTTTGCTGAATAAACCCTCACCGAAAAACAGAACCAGAGACACCAGCATCTCACAACCCGTGTAGATCTCGAAGCGATCTGTGAATTGGATGGCAATAGCATAGGTCAACAGTCCACCCACCAGTGAAAGCATCGCTCCCCTGGCGGACGGCCGTTTCCAGATCAGGCCCAGCATAAACGGGATGGCGATTGGCGCAGAAATCCCACCAAGGAACTTCACTGTAATGGTGAACACCTTCTCGGCGCCCCCACTCCTGAAAATGAGAATGGCCGCAACGATAACCGCCATTCCAAAAACGATCGTAGAGATCATCCCAATCTTGAACAACACCTCATCTGTAAGATGCTTCTTCGTATTGCGCTGGTAGATATCTTTTGTGAACACCGCAGCCAGTGAATTCAGGTCGCTGTCGATCATAGACATCGTTGCCGCAAACATAGAGCAGATCAGCAATCCCATCAAACCGGGAGTGAGCCCCGACAGCATCTTCTGTGTCACACGGATATAGGTATGCTCCAGGTCGAATCCGGCCAGAGGCATCATCGTGACAGGGTCGAACGACTCTGGAAGGATAAGAGGGGCAGCCCAGGCAGGGATGAAAATAACGATTGGATAGAGCAGAAACAGGAATCCGGAAAGAAGCGCTGCCTTCTGCGTATCTCGCGATTCACCCACTGAGATAAATCTCTGCGCGAGCCCCCACGTTCCGCCATTGTAGCTGAAAATTATCACCACAAGATAGACCAGCCAAAACCACATCCCGATCCCTGCATCCGCGTTGAAAAAGGCTGACCTTTCCGCGGGGAGTTGCTCCCACATCCGATCCCAGCCGCCCACTGCGGTCAGAACCAGGTAAAGCACGACGAGACTCATAATCAGCTGAATCACGAACTGAACGAGATCGGTAAGCACCGTAGCCCACAGCCCACCAACCAGCACATAAACAACGGTGATCAATCCAGCGACAATAATAACGGAGAGTACGTCCCAACCTGTTACTACGTGAACCACCACCGAAATTGCGAACAACTTGATCCCTAGATCGATGAACTTCTTCAAGATACCGATGACCGCCAGTGTCAGTCTCACCGTGTTGTTGTAACGCGTTTCCAGATACTCGACAGGTGTCAGCACTCTCAACCGCGACCACCTAGGGGGCCATATTCGAAACCCAATCATCATCGCGGTAAATACGCCCAGAGAGAACAGAGTCCAGATACTGAATCCCGCAATCACTGCACGCCCCGCGAACCCGACAAAAACCACCGCACTGTATCCGGAAACGTGATGCGAAACGGCGGCCATCCACCAGGGCAGATTGTGCCCGGCCGTGAAATAGTCGTCCACATTCTCGGTTTTCCGTCTGGCGACCAGTCCGATCCAGCCCATCAGAAGGACATACAGGGCGATCACCACAAAGTCCGTACCTGCAAGCATCTGTATCTCCTCACGAAAAGGGCCACTCAAAAACCGAGTGGCCCTGCCTCATTCGGCCTTTCCATCCAATCTTATTCGGTCCTGGGCGCTTCCAATCTTTCGAACAGCGCTTCCACCTCTGCATCTTTCTCCGGGGATCGAGACGCAATCAGGCTCTCACCAAAGTAGATTACAAGGCACACCAGAATCTCCAATCCTGCATAGACCTCGAACGCCGCAACGTCATAAACCAACGTCGCGATCAAGTATGTTAGCATTCCTCCGGAGAAGGAAAGGATAGCGCCCCTGGATGTGGCCTTCTTATAGATCATGCCGAACATGAGCGGGATTGCAATTGGGGACAGTAGTCCGCCAAGCAATTTCACGGTGAACGAAAACACCTTGTTCATTCCTGGACTCAGCGACACAATCACTGCCGCCACGATTACTGCAAGCCCAAATGCGGCGGTTGCCATCATACCCACCCTCATCATCCCTTCGTCAGAGATGTCCCTGTTCACATTTCTCTGCCAGATGTCCTTGGTGAACACGGCTGCAAGTGAGTTGATATCGCTATCGATCATCGACATCGTGGCAGCAAACATCGAGCAAACCAGAAGTCCGATCAGTCCGGGCGCTAATCCTGCGAGGATCTTCTGGGTCACCAGGATATATGCCTGATCAAGATCGAATCCTTCGATCGGCATCATCGTCACCTGATCGAACTGGTCCGGGAGGAGAAAGGGTGCGGCCCAGGCAGGCAGGAAGATAACGATTGGATAGAGCAGATAGAGAAAACCGGATAGCAATGCGGCTTTCTGTGCCTCGCGGGGCTTTTCAACAGCAATGAAGCGCTGAGCCAATCCCCACGTGCCACCGTTGTAGCTTAAAATGATAACGATCAGGTAAACCAGCCAGAACTCCACACTGATCCCTGCATCCGCGTTGAAGAATTGCGACCGTTCGGCCGGCAGGCGTTCCCACATACTGGACCATCCACCAACCATAGAGAGCGCGATGTAAAGCACTACAAGACTCATGAACAGCTGAACAATGAACTGCACCAGATCAGTCAATACCGTGGCCCACAGCCCGCCGACAAATACGTAACTGATCGTGATGATACCCGCCACCAGGATAATCGGGAGTACCGCCCACCCGGTCACCACATGGACCACAATTGAAATGGCAAACAGCTTGATACCCAGATCTATGAACTTCAACCCGATCCCTGAAACCGCGATCAACATTCGGACGGAATTTCCGTATCTCTGTTCCAGGTATTCAACCGGGGTCATCACCTTCAGGCGAGACCATCTGGGCGCCCAGATCAGAGTTCCGATCATCATCGCCACAAAAACACCCAGTGAAAAAAGCGTCCACATCGAAAATCCGGCAACGGCCGCTCGCCCGGCAAATCCTACAAATGCCACTGCACTGTATCCGGACACATGGTGTGAAATGGCTGCCATCCACCAGGGCAACCCGTGCCCCGCAGCAAAGTACTCATCCACATTGCTGGACTTCCTCTTGGCCAGGATACCGATCCATGCCATCAATCCTGCATAAAGGACAATCACGCCAAAATCGATATTCGTCAGCATAAGTGTTCCCTCTCCTTTGCACTGCTGAAATGAAACGGGCGCCTAAAAAAGTGTAGTACCCTTTTCTACCAGGAAGGATTCATACAGGCCCAGGGGCTGAGACATGGTCTCGTCAATTTCCGTAACGGCAAACCGGACCTCCACGGTTCTTTCATCTCCCACCCGGAAATCGTCACCGAACAGAGACATATAGAGCGGGTTCTGGTCTGCAAACGGATCATCATCGTTGTCACTCTCATATCCACTGATCACAGCAAAACAATCCTCGGGTCGAGACATCAACACTGCAGCAACGCCTTGTTCGACATCGGCAGACATGATGATCGGAAAGTCGAAGTACCGCTGAGGGTTCCATTGGTACAATCCCCAGATCCGGTCCCATCTTCCGTCGACCGACCGTCTGGCGGCGTGCTGATCCCTGGGAAATACCAGGCCAGTTCCTACAAACACGTCGTTGACTTTGGGAGCGATCCACCTGGCTTTGTCCGAGGGATCATCAAACGGGCTTCCCTGGACATAGACGTGAGGATTGAGGGACTCATTGAAATAATTTGAAAGAAAAACCTCATATCCGGGATACGGCCAATTCGAATGAACGGTAATGGAGAGATCGATAATATTGGGCTCAACGATTTCGTATCTCGCCGTAATTTCTGCCTTGTGGTCGTCCGTGGCCGGCCAGTGGACCTCGATCGTTTCGTCGTCCATTTCAATCGTGCGCTCATTGCCCCGTGCAGTTCCCATACAATGGTTTGTGGAAAACATGAAAAACAGATTCAGTACATCATATTTGGGGTGAACTACCTGAACGCCTGTGGCCTTGTGCGTGAGTTCCTTGATCCCGTGGCGATCCCCATCCGGCTGGATGTATCCCACCATCTCGTCTGTTTCGAAATCCCACCTGTCTGCTCCGTTATTCTCAGCATTCCCCATACGAACGCTCCTCCAAGATTTGATATTCTATCGTCGGACAGTACTCAAGTCTCGATCCCCTGCCAATGGAGCCTCTGCCTGCTCAATTCTTCTAGGCAAGTATGCGCGCTTTCGGTGTATCGCCGTCAAGATCCGTGACATAGGTCGTCCCGTCAGATACGGCATCCACCCGGACCCTGCCCTTTAAGTTGATCCTGCGTATGGCTTTGAACTGACAGGCGGTCACTCCGCCAAGGGAAACCGAGTATTCTACATGGTCTCCTTTGGTTTCCAAAGTCGTACCCGGATAAACCCAGACTTCCTCTTTGAATGGACAACTGAAGGTGCAAACCCGTCCGGATGCTTCGAAATTCGCTGCAACCATATATCCGTCGGTCGTCAAACAGGCACTGTCTTCAGGTCCTTCAAGCACCTCGAGACGTGCTCCGGATGTGACTTCCTTCTGCTCCTCCAGACCGATCAGCGCGACCAGTCGGCCGGCCTCTTCACCAGCCACCAGGTCGGCCTCCCCTCTCTGGTGGGAAAGGGTCAGGTCGTCGGCGATCGCACGATAGGGTTTGAAAAAGTGCCGGTTGAGATAAACAGCATCGCCGGTTCCGGCAAACGTGATACCTACCCGACCATCGATATTCAGCCAATCAGGCCTTCCCAACCGGTCCACCACATCCTCGGTTTCGTCTTCCCCGTGCCATCCCTTGTATCGATTCTCTCCACCGGGATGATAAAGTATTCGCTCACCCCTGCAGTTGTCACCGAGCAACGGGAAATGCTCATTGGTGACCCTAATAAACCCCTGATCGAGAGAGCGGAGTTTGAGATCCTCCAGAGCCACAAAGCGATCGAAAGACAGCACACGGCCATCGGGCAAGCTTGCGAACAGCACCTGCTGCCGAAGCGACTCCTGGCACCTGTCCATCACCATTGCGGCGGCGAATCCGTCATCGTAGTCCGTCACCTGGACATTTACGAGCCGGTGGCTATCGGGTTTGCCCGCCACCTCCGGTCTTCCCAACCAGCTGTCGGAACAGGGCGAAATCGTGTAAATCCCTTCTCGCGTCAACGGCATCGCCATAATTGAGTTTCGCCAGGAAAAGGAAGTCTGTCCCTTACCGTGCCGATGGTGCACAAAACCTGCATGAGGAAATGTCCTCACTCCGGCCAGGCGCTTCTCTAGCTGCTCTTCCGACACTGGATCTGCACCTGGTCCAAAAAGACGATGAAAAAGGTACAAATGTGCGACGGAGCTAATCGTGATCTCCCGCATAATCATCGGGTCCTGCTGATCGTGCGCAGCCAGGGCGAACGCTTTGTCATACATCCGCCCGCCATTTGCCTCCTGACGAAGCTCGGTATTCCTCAGACCTCTTCGCTCCAGTGTGGCCGCCTCCGCGTCATCCAACATCACCGAAGCGATCGCGTGCGGCGCCTCACTCCCCGATGTCGGCAAATAGTGCCAATCCATTCCCTGGACCGCCTGGGCGTATCCTGCACCGTCCGTCATCGCTTTTAAGTTTTCATAGACCCGTTTTCGGTTCCAGAAGATCTCGGGCGGCAAGTCCTTGCCCCACAGCTTGAACTGAGCACCGGCAATCATCATTGAACGAATTCCGGAACCGGTGTAGTTGGGGTGAACCATCCCGTGATTCTCTGCCCAATAATCAGGAAGGGCTGTAAAGATCTTCCCCGCCATTTTCCGAGAAGTGGAATCCCCCACCTGGCCACCGTCTTTTGCATCCTGAGGCGCAGCGCACGTGGAATAGAGCCACCGTTTGTTCGTGGCTTCCCATTCAGAAACATCGTTGTGACCCGAAAGGAAAAGACAACAGGACGTCAGGCCATTGGAGGTCCAGGCGTTCTCCTCCATTTGTGTATCCACATAAATCCCGCTCTTGGGATCCATGTTTCCAAATCTTCCCGCATAGTCTTCGTGAACCCTGGCAACCATCAGCCAGGTCTCTTCGTCGATATCATCGCGAAACATCAGAGCCACGCGCCCCATGGCGGAAATGCCGTGACCACACTGGCTTTCCCTAAAATAGGCACTCCCCCGTTCGCCCCACTTTGTTCCACAGATCTCTTTTCGACCGAGTCCTGTACTCGGTCTCACACAGTCTTCCGGGCCTGAGTCATGGGTAAAACAGAGAAAGCGCAGTGCCTGAATGACCATCTCACGCAACTCGTCTCTCGACGTTCCTCCCGCCTTCTCATCGTACTCCTGAGAAAGGCTCAACAGGGCAAAAGTCTCCATGGGCCCAGCCGTCTCATTTCCATACCAGTGGCAGCCCCCAAAAAAGTGACCACAATTCGGGCGGTCAGGCCACGTTTCGAAATACTCTACTCCAACGTGAACCCATTTCTCCATCATTCGTAGACATCGTCGACTCAACTCATTCTCTTCATCCGGGAGATGGGCCTGCCGCAAGTCCGTCGTATCTTCTAATCCTATCATCAGTATTCCCTCTCATGGGGTTGCAACAACGATATTCAAATCGCGCGTAGCAAATCATCTAAATCGAAAACAAACCCAAACATCAAAGCCACATACCAAAGACCGATTTCCTTGCAAAGTTCTTCTCTGGCGGTTTCCTTGTTCTCGCACGCAACCGTAGCTTCCTTTATGACTGAACACATTAGGCCGTATTTCTGCATATCATGCATGCCTCCCGCGGAGGACGTCAGGCACAAATTAAGGTCAAAGCCTGCGTAAATCAAATGGTTCACCCCCGCTTCACGGCACAGGGCAAACAATTGGCTGGCGTTCTCGGCAACACCTTCTTCCCCAACCGGAACAGCTTCTTTTGCAAAACCTCTTTTAGGTGACCCTCGCCTGACATCCGCCTGATTCCGGGCACCAACCCAGACATTATCTGATCTGAATTGGTTCAGCTCTTTCAAAACGGGGTCCCCTTCGATGCGAGGCAGTGGATCGGGTGTGGGACCGGCGAGTTCAACCGCACGGAGGTATCCGGGATACGACTTGAAATAATCTCCGCCTGCCACAACGTGGAAAACCTTCAGTTCAGAAATCCGGGCAGTTGCCAGCAGTCTCGGGAATACCACCCTGCAGACTTCGTATGTCCTGGGGACCTCTTCGCACGCTCGCCACCAGCCAGGGTATGTGTCAATCTCGCCGATGTCCCACGCATGCATCACGACCAGGGCGGTCTTGTCGAGCGCCAGGGGGATCTCCTTCTTCTTCCAACCTCCCATTCCTTCAGCAGGGAACTCCAAATTGAAATCTGCATCGAATTGCTCATAGTAGTTGGCATTCACCTTCACTGTGGACATTAAAACCTCATAGTCTCAGGGTTACCGTTTTTCCGGAAGGCACTTTCACTTTCTCCCACGATGAGTTCACCCAAACCTCATCACTACCGGAATTGGTAACATACGTGGTACCGTCCGGCATCACATCGATCAATGCATTCCCTGAAACAGTCAGCTGCCCAGAACATTCGACCAACCGGGCCTGATATTTCTCCATCATCCCAGAATAGCAAATCCGATCAGCGGTGGTCTCAATCCTGAAACCAGGGTAGATGACAACGTCTCCGGATCGGCCCCGCTCGAAGGTACACAGTCTTTTCCCAGATGTAAAATTCGCCATTGCGAGATACCCATCGACGGCCAGACAAACACCATCGGTGAATTCCGAAACACTCAATGAGGTTGTGGCTGTATCAGCGTGATTCTGTTCAGGCACAACCAATGCGGCAAATGCATCCAAGGCATTGCCTGCTTCGATAGTGATGTCCTCCCTCGACCTGCTGAGCGTCAGATCGTCCGCAATGGCTCTGTAGGGATTGTAGAAATGTCGATTGTGGTAAACAGTCTCACCGGGACCGAATAATACAATGCCGATGCGGTCGTCGATATTTACCCAACCTGGTCTACCGTGCGTATCCACCACATCATCTTCCTCTTTTTCACCAAGCCACCCCTTGTATTCGTGGCTGCCTGTTGGCAGGTGCAACAATCGGTCCCCTCGGCAATTGGGTGCGAACAGAGGAAAGTGCTCGTTGGTGATCCTGAGAAATCCCTGATCCAACGACGCAAGAGTCAGATCTTCCCTGGCTTCGAACTTTTCAAACGTAACCATCCTTCCATCTGGCATACTCGCAAACAACACAAACTGCCTGAGCGTCTCTTGACATCGATCCATTACCATCAATGCGGCGAACCCGTCTTCCTGTTCCGAGACATCGACCCTCTGAAGGCGATGACTATCCGGCCGATCCTTCACTACCGGTGATCCGAGCCAGCTTTCCGAGCAGGGGGCAATCGTATAAATCCCATCGCGCGTAATCGGCAGAGCCATAATTGAATTGCGCCAGGCGAATGACGTCTGCCCCCGCTGGTGTCGATGAGAGACGAAACCCGCGTGGGGAAAGTTATAGACACCGGTAAGGCTAGTTTCGAGCTCCTCTTCAGAAACGGGATCGGCCCCGACACCAAAAAGTCGATGCATCATGTACTGTTGTGCCACATCTCGGATGTGAAGCTCCCTTAGAATCATCGCATCAATCTGATCGGTAGCCCGCTCGGCAAAATCCTTGTCATAAAACCGTCCGCCATTTCCTTCCTGTCGCAATTCTGTCGTCCTCAATCCCCGTTGCTGGAGGGCAGCAGCTTCAGGATCGTCGAAAAATATGGACGCGATAGCATGAGGCACATCTTGTCCCGCCGCAGGCAAGTAGTGCCAATCCATTCCCTGAACCGCCATGGGATATCCAAGTCTATCAGCTGTAATCTTCAAGCTCTCGTACACCCGTTGTCGGTTCCAGAACAGCTCGGGTGGGAGGTCTCTTCCCCAGAGCTTCAATTGAGTACCCACAGCCATCAGTGATCGGACACCAGAGGCCGTATAATTGGGATGCACCATACCGTGGTTCTCGGCCCAGTAGTCTGGCAGTGCGGTAAACGTCTTGAATGCCAGATCGCTGGCAGAGTGTTCCCCAACCATACCGAAGTCCTTCGTGTCCTGAACTGCCGAGCAGGTGGAAAACATCCATCTTCTGGCCATGGCCTCCCAATCGGAAGATCGCTCATCCCGCTCGAGGAAAAGAAAACTCGATGTCAGCCCGTGAGACGTCCAGAAATTTTCCTCCATCTGGGTATCTCTGTATACGCCGCTTTTGGGGTCCATCCCACCGAATCTGAGGGCATAATCTTCCTGGACGCCGGCAACCATCATCCACGTCTCTTCGTCGATCCAGTCCTTCAGCAGCAGGCAGATCCGCGCAAGCCCGGCGACACAGTGACCGCACTGACTCTCTCTGAAGAACCCGTTACCCTTTTCTCCCCATTTCGTACCCAGAAATTGCGGTCTTCCATAACCCACCTTAGGTCTGACACAATCTTCAGGACCCGTATCGTGTGTGTAACACAGGTAGCGTACAGCCTTGATCGCCATCTCTCTCAACTGGCCCTTCGACACCCCGACCGCACCTTCATCGTACTCAGGTGAGGTACTGGCGAAGGCAAAAGCCTCTGCAGGGCTGAATGTCTCGATACCATAAGCATGAACACCCCCTAAAAAATGGCCGCAACCCGGTCGGTCGGGCCATTCCTGAAAGTAATCCACACCAACTGGAATCCACTTCTCAATGATTCGCAGATACCTCCTGCTCATATCGTTTTCTTCGTCGGCCAGGCGTGCGGCCATCAGATCCGTGGTATCCTCTAATCTTACCATAAGTCCTCGCTCTTTGTGACCTGACAGCTTGTATTCTGCTACATGCGAATGCGAAACTGAATACAGTCGGCTTCGAAGTCCTCCGCCCTGATAATAATCTCAAACACTACGTATTAGGGTTTCTCGGTTCCGAAAAGACTGCAGCATCTTCGGGACCCGGAAGATGTATTTGTCTCGTCACGTCGATACCGAACATATGTTTCTTTCTCGCAGTACTTCAGCGGGGTGGTTCATGAACGTCCCAGTTGTTGTCCTCATCCTCTCCACAGCACATCGCTGCCCACTTTTTCTGTCCCAGTGTCGGCACCAGTTCTGCAGACGCATATGTCGCTGTCAATCCACCTCTCACCTTGTCTGCCGTCCGGTTCGGTGGTGAAGAGTGAATCAGCAAATCGGAGAAAAACACCGCCTGGCCTGGTTCCAGTTCCATCGGAACCTGATTCTCTATAGACGCCGCGTCCGCGATGTGGTGGCCCTCATCACATTCGAGAACACCTTGTCTGTGGGATCCCGGCACAAACCACATACATCCGTTATCCACGAACGCCCTGTCAACCGCAAGCCAGACAAGAGCGCACCTCGCATCCATCGGATTGAACGTCGCATCCTGGTGATAGATCGTCTTGCGACTGGAATCGGGATCCGGCTCCTTTCTAATGTACTGGCTTACGTGGCAGACCACATTCGGACCCAGCAGATCCTTCAGGCAGGCTGTCGTGCGGGGATTGGCAACTATATCGTACAACTCCGGAATCTCATGATGAAACGACTTGAAGGACCCAATGCTAGTCAGCCGTTTCCTGGATCGCTCGAAAAACGCCTGAAGTTCATCAAGTTCCTCACCCTCGAACAATCTAATGGGCGATATGTACCACACTTCATTGTATTGATCGATCTGATCCTGGGTGAACGCCTCAGGTTGCTCACAACTAACCGGATGAAAACCGAGATCCAGATCGAGTTCCGGGTACATCGTTATCATATTTCTCCTCACGGAATCTAATGTATAAATTTCCCGAACTATCAAAAACTCCGCCTGACCACATTCGCAATCTCGAACCAGTTGGTTCCCTCCCATTCGCGACCCGGAAAATAAACGTGCCTGCTCTTCCCCTCAGCCGTCATCTCGAAACCCGGGTCATCCTGGAGGACCAGAACCGTCTGACCATCGATTTCTGTCACACCTGCAATCAGGCAGCCCAAGCTGAAACCGGCTCCATCCTTTACGATCACAGTGAGTCCCTCCAGGGCATCACCGGAGGAAACCGCCATGTCCACGTCCACTACCAGCCCATCCACGTCATCCCCTCCACCCTTTCGCATCACGTCGATCACCTTCCCGGAGATCACACCTCCACCCGACACCTGGCGCTTTCCCTTCTTCAGGAGTGTTCCCCCCACCAGTGTCATCGCCTCGACACGTCCGGCACGTTCACGCACGAGCCCAATCCTACCGTGGAGTGTAAAATCGCCGACCTCCAGAATTGCACCCTCTGAAGTAATCGCAATGTGGTCGACCGCGTCTCCCCGACTGATCTTCAGCACCACCTGACCGGGTTCGCTCTCAATCCGCTCCACCGACTCGATGATCGGCTCTCCCGAAAATGGTTCCAGCACATTCACAAAGGTGCTCTCGAGATTATCCCCTTCGCGCCTGTGGATAAGGGTTGGCATCTTGTAGTCTTTCAGCCTGCCCTCGCTCTCTTCGGCGCGCCTCACCGAAGGACTCCGTCCAAACAGAAGACTGCCGTCCAACCGCGACTGACCGTGCACCCGCACCACGGCCTGGGGCTCGCCTTCGCTGAGCAGATCAACCTGCCACACCTCAGGTGCTTCTGCTGATTTCAGATCAGCCACATATCCGTAATGAAAGTTGTGTCCCTCGGCGTGCCCGGGAACCGTCTCTCCGGATGGGAAGACCACCTTCACACCCGTCGGCAGAAGCGACGCCACAGACGTCTGATCGATCGTTGAGATGATCGAACCATCGTTATTTGCGTCACCCACAAGGATATACTCGTGTCGCTCACCACCCTTTACGTGAAACAGATCGATCAGATAAGCATCCTCCTCTGAAACCCCCACCAACATCAACAAGCGCCGGTACTCCCGAACCTCGTCCGGATATGCGCGAACCCCGTCGGCCTCCACAATCTGGAAATTGTCATCGCCTCGAACGTACAGTGTCAGGTTCCCGTCGGAGGGATCCCGAAGATTTCCTCTGGTCTGTTCCTTGCCGTTTACCATTACCGTACTGTGAGACAGGGTCGACGAAGCCCATTGTCGCTGGTGCGTCCACGAATAACCAATATCGGACAGACGTTCCTGACCGTGAGCAAACAAAGTGATGCTCAAGAGATCGGCGTGTGCATGTCCGTAAGCCCCGGAGAAATGAAAGTGGGCTTGCATCTGGTGGTCTCCTTGGCCCCTGGCCATCACGGCATGACCAACGCCTGGAAGCAGAAATGGGATAGACGTATCGAGAGGATCCTCGGCTTGCCACGCCCAGGTGTCGTGCAAAGCAACCGTTCGGCCGTTGGGATACTTCAGCAGCTCCTTAATCTTCATCGCTTTCACAAACAGTGGGAATGCTTCCCCCAGTCGCAGATCGTCAAGGCGCTCGCCGGTCTTCGGATGTCGATATCCCTCCGGGTCAGAATACCCGTCCAGGAGTTCCATGACACCGTGTAGACCAATGATCGTTTGATTGTGGTATGAAACAGCCCCTTCACGCCACATACCATCCACAAACAGCTGCTTGTGGATCAGATCCGAAATCCAGACCACAGATTCGTGCACATACGCGGGTTCTTCGAGAACTCTTCCGGCAGAAATCAGCCCTCTCAAAATCGTGGGATCCATATTGCTCAGCGTAATCGGATAGGAACGCACGAACTTCACGCTCGCGTGAAACAGGTCGTCCTCGATCCGCTGTGCCGCATCCTCATCTACAACTCCGCTCTCCCGGATCAGGTCATACGCGAACACCATATTGTATGGAATGTCGCCATACGCCCAATAGCCCCACTTCGCCGCAAGATAGGGAGAAACCGGGTAAGGAAATGTCCGATCCCCCGGGAATACCACCTTCGCTCTGAACGGGTGATCGTATCGTGCACAATATCCGGGATACACCTGTGCGAAGCGATCGATGATCAATGCAGATCGATGCGCATACTTTTCATCCCCGGTCAGGTGGTAAAGTTGCGCAAGCTGAAGCGCCGCATTGGACAGATACTCCCGTGCCACGAACCATCCCTTGCCGCGAAAGTAATGTCTGTACCCTGTGTCCGTAGACAACTCGGCCAGAGCTGAGGAAAGCGCCATTGGCGGAGGAAATGGGGCTTCCCAGTAAGGATACTTCTGCGTCTCACCCAGGGCGTTCGTAACCTCCATTTTCCCGTTCTCGGGGAACTTCTCATTGGGAAAGCGCATCTCGCAAAACTGGCAGTAGACCTCGTTCGGTCGGTCGATCCGCCAGGCCAGCTGGTTCTCCTCGGCGCCGCCCTCGCAATTGGGACAATCCACAAAGCGAAATCCCGACTGCTCGGGAACGAGTGCCACGAGTTCGGCCTCGGACAGCTCGAGCACCTCCTTCAGGGATCGCTTGACCGATTCCACGTTCCCCTGGTCCAGGTCAGGCTTGAAAACGGGCCGACTTGCGGCGTGTCCGGTTTCAGGGATCACCATCAGGGTAGCGATCAGCAGACATATCATCAGGATCAGCATACGGTCTCCGTACATCAGGTTTCGAATTCCACACCATCGTCAAGGGGGTACATGGGTCGCCTGATATGCTTGTACGGCAATGTTTCAAGGGCAAGTGTCGTACAACCCGGGGAAATCGCCATGACCGCTTTTCCTGCAATGTCCTTCAGCTCCGGTGCCAGATAACCGTGCTTCACCACGACAATCTTGTGCCGGGTCGGGTCGATCCGTGCGCGCTCGAAGGCCTTCAAAGTCAGAAATGGCATTCGCATCGACGTCAACACCACCTGCACACCTCCCACCTTTGCCACGGCCAGATCGGGAGCACATACCCGGATCACCTCGGCGCGAATCTCAAGCGGAGTGCCGTTCAGTGTATCCATTTTCCCACCGACACTCAGATCTACCAGTGCGCCCTCTCCAGCCTCGAAACATGCTTCTGCCGCCGCCTCGTCCGCGATTCCAGCCACGACCGCATCTTCCGCCCCTGCCTCGAGCAGGGCTTTCAGAACAACGGGCACGTCACCCGGCGCCCCTGCCGTCAGATTATCCCCCGAATCGGAAAGAAAAACTGGCGCTTCCTCTGAGGCAATGGCTTCCCTTACGGCTTCCTCCACAGAGAGCGTCAAAACATCCGGTGCAAAATACGCTCTTTGATCCCAGAGAGATCGGGCCAGCTCTTCCGCAACCTCCCGTCCACGGGTTTCATCCTCTGAAACAATCAGTGCGCCCACAGAGGTGAACGGAGAATCCGTCCAGGCGCAGCCGATCATGACCGATGCGTCCAGAATTCCAGGTTCCTTTTCGACACCATCGAGACTTTCGTAAAGCGATCGGGCAGGCTCAACTCCGGTTGCGGCGTGTTCGCCCGGAAGCAGCATCGGCAATCGCACCAGGTTATTCTTGGGACGCAGCCCCTCGCGCAACGACCTTACCAGAAGTCTCACCGCACGTAACCGGGTCTCTTCCCGATCTATATGAGGTGCAGTTCTCAGGGCGGTCAGAATCTGCGTCTGCTCGATCACCTCAGGCGCAAGATTCCCATGAAGATCCAGACTGGCGGCTATGGGAATCTCCTTCCCAACAAGCTTCCGCACACGCATCACCAGCTCCCGCTCACCGTCTCCCACTGACTCTACAACCATCGCCCCATGCAGATCGAGATAGACGGCATCGAGAGGAGCAACCTGCTGCAGACCCACTTCGATTTCGGCTGCCAGAGACTCGAAGGCATCCTGCAAAACCAGACCGTGTGGCATCGCGTTCGCGACCAGAATTGGCGCCCACTCCACGTCCTCGAACACATCCCACGGCCCATCTCCAAGTATCTCATCTCCTCGAGCCACCCTGAAATCGCTCAGTGCAGCCCTCAGGCCAGAGAATGTATTGGTCTCATGACGGATACCACAAATTGCAATTCGCATTCAGCTCCCACTCGAGAAAGGCCGCTCAACCCCTGATTACAATCACACCACCTGCTTCGATCACTCGTTCTTCTGACCTGCCGTCGGAATGAACCTGAACACGCACTGCGTGCTGCTCTTCATTCGACATGAACGTCCGACCTCCGGGTGTTGACTCGACCGTTACTTCTCCATCCGGCTCCACCGCCAACAGTTCAGGTAGATAAACACCTTCTCCGGACTCGAGAGGAACCACATATTCGGCACTGTGGCGGTTGACCCGTGCAACACCCGTAAAAATGGGAATTGACCCATTGAAATCAGCTTCGAAAGAACACAGCGTCCGTCCTTTCGAGAAATTTCCCGCACAAAGGTATCCATCAGCGATCATGCAGACCGTCTCTTCAGCAGACTCGGCAATCACCAGCGTTTCGACAGGCGTATCCTCACTCGACTGCTCGGGCGTGATCAACGTCGACAATGCACAGATCAGATCGCCTGTTCTAAACGACTGTCCCTCATCAGAAATACTCAAATGAAGGTCATCCGCTACAGCTCGAAAGCTGAAGGGAGGAAAATAGTGTCGGTTCACATAACGCGTCGCACCTGTGCCGCGAAACACGATACCTATTCGATCGTCGACATTGATCCAGCCAGGATGATCCAGACCAAACACCACGTCCTCCGACGGGTCGGTACTCGGAAATCCCTTGAAGACCTCGCATCCCTCAGGGTGATAAAAGGAGCGCTGGCCGTTGCAATTCCCTTCGACTAACGGAAAGTGTTCGTTCATAATCCTCAGGAAACCCTGCTCGGCGCTTTCGACATAACAGTCTTCCAATGCATGAATTCTCTCATTCGACAGAATACGACCATCCGGCAGGGACGCGAAGAGCACCCGCTGGCGAATCGAATCCTGCGACCGGCGAGTTTCCATTAGCGCGCAGAAACCATCATCCTTCTCATTGACTCTCAGCGTGACAAGATTGTGACTCTCCGGCCTGTCCCTCACCTGCACCTTTGCCAGCATACTCCACCGACTCGGTCCGATGGTATGAATGCCTTCCCGGGTCCAGGGCAGTGCAGTAAAGTAGTTCCGCCAGGCGAAAGACGTCTGTCCCCGGTTGTGACGATGAAAAACAAAGCCAGCGTGTGGAAACAGCTTCACGCCATTGAACTTTTTTTCGATCTCCTGCCTCTCGGTCGGTACCGGTGCCTCCCCGTCCATCATCCGGTGAAGGAGATAGGGTTTCACGATCGCCGCGATCATCTCCGATTCCTTGATCTCCATCGGATCCTCCATCTCGTGACACTTTGCGGCGATCTCCGGATCGATCAACCGACCCTTGTTGCTCTCTTGTGTCTTTTCACGAATATCCAGCGCCGCCCGCTCGAAAAATCCCGCATCCGGATCCTTGAGCAATAGGTGTGCTACTGCGTGAAGGGCGTGCTGCTCGGCAAGGTATAACCGATCCATCCCCTGAGACGGCATTGGCGACCCCGTGAAATCGGTCAGCCGCTTTATGACATCGTACACCTCCTGCCGATTCCAATAGGCGTGGGGTGGCTCGGTTCGCCCGTACATCCTGTACAATATTCCCAGGCTTCCAACGGAAGCCACGCCGGACGCCGTGTACCCTGGATGAACCATGCCGTGGTTCTCGGCCATATAGTCTGGCAGAGTGGTAAAGATCTTCCCTGTCAGTTTGGAAATGGTCTCTCCCGACTCCATTTCGCCCTGGTTGAACCGGTCCTGAGGTGAAGCGCACGCCGAATACATCCACTTCTTTGCTTGGTCCTCCCACTGACCCGCCATGTCGTGTTCGGACAAGAAGAGATAGCAGGCTACAAGGCCCTGTGCGGTCCACGCGTTCTCCTCCATCTGTGTATCCGCGTAGATTCCGCTTCTGGGCGCCATCTCTCCAAATCGATCCAGATAATCCAGGCAAATGGTCGCGAGCATCAACCAGGTTTCATCGTCCACATAGGGTTTGAGGATCAGTGCAGCCTTTGTCATGTTCGCGATGGTCGGGCCGCACTGACTCTCGGGAAAATATCCGTGTCCTCGCTCTCCCCACTTCGTCCCCCAACTCCTCGGCATGCCAAGGCCCTTGTCCGGACGAACACATTCCTCGGGACCTGTGTCGTGCGTAAAGCAGAGATAGCGAATGGCTTTGATGACGATCTCTCTGAGATTTCCAATGGACAGACCTGTGGTATTCTCGTCGTATTCAGGCGAGGTACTCACAACCGCAAGTGCGTGAAGCGGTGTAGCCGTTTCGATCCCGTACCAGTGAACACCGCCAAAAAAGTGTCCACAGCCAGGCCTCTCCGGCCAGTCCTCAAAATAACTCAGGGCTGTGGGAAACCATTTCTGCGCGATTTTCAGATATCTGCGGCTCATCTCTGTTTCCATATCCGGAATCAAAGCGCCGTCCAGAGTCGTTGTCATCTCACGGATTACCATTTACCAATCTCCTGATTCGCGTTAAGCCGCCACTTCCAAACCAAGCAGTTTCGCTGCCGTCTTGTAGCAGATGTCTTCCAACACCTCCGAACTCACCGGCAACACAGCGCTCTTGACACGTGCAGCCGAAGGGTAGGAAAACGGTGTGTGAGTACCGAAAACAAGGTGCTGTTCCCCGCCCTGCTCGATGAACTCCGCGAGATCCGTCATCCGGTCCACACTGCGATGCAGAACATAGTGCACTTCAGCCAGTGACAAATCGAAATACCACAAACCATCCCGAATATCCTTACGTGTCCAAACCGGTGAACCTGCCAGTGACCTCGCGTTTGGAATCACAATCGTCGCCTCAGGTTCAGAGGAGATCACATTGGCCACCTGATTGAGATCCACGACGCGTCCTGGATCCATCCAGTTGCGCTGCCTCACGTCTTCGACACGGTGTGGGATAAAGACAGGCAGACCACGCTCCCGGCAGGCCCCGATCAGTCTTCTCCCTTCTGAACCGTCCACCGCGTAGTCGTGATACTGGGGGAACATCCTGACACCCTTCATCCCCAGGTCTTCCTGGCATTTTGCCAGGTCCACCTCCCACATCGGGAAACGGGGATTGATGGTCGCGATCGGCACCAATCGATCCAGGTGTGAGGCCACGGATGCGGCAAGCTTCTCATTGGCCGGCTGAGGATGCCTGTGGAACATCCCCTCGATCTGTGAAACAGCTGCGTTGTGGATTCCTGCCCGTTCAAGACGTGCAATCAAAGCTTCTGGTGTATTGTCTCTCAAAGATCTGAATGGCCACTCACCAAGCCAGGCATTAACGTCGAAATACTTCATGCCGCCACCCCCTCTCTCGGTCGCGTGGGCTTCGCGCCCTGAGCGGCGAGAATGCGCTCCGCGTTCCCCCAGAAAATCAGTTCCTTCTCCTCATCCGTCAAAGTCGCATCGATCACTTTTCCAACACTCCCTGTCATTGTCCCATCCGACCCGAACAGAACCCTGTCCGCACCCATTTCAGATACGGCAAATTCAATCTGTCCATCGTCGAGATTCGAGCCACTCACATCGCAAACCAGATTTGGAGAAGTGCCTCTCATCCAGCGAATGGTCTGCTCCCAGTCTCCTCCGCCACCGATGTGGGCATGAATCAGCACCGCCTCGGGGTATTCTCTGTTGGCCAACGCGAAATGGCTCCCGTTGGAGATCAAGGGCTGACCGCTGAGATGCTCCGGCGCCTCCAGAAATCCGGCGTGCTCCAGAATCGGAATTTTTCGGTCAATCGAAAGCTCGATCACCGGGAAGCACGCAGGATCGCTAATTCTGTACTGATTGTAGACCTTCACACCGATCATCCCCGCATCAAGACACCGGTTTACTTCATCCAGCGCCTCCTGATACTGTCCTGGAATCACATAACACATACCGCGAATCTCATCGGGAAACTTCTTCATCGCTCGCAGAACAGCATCATTCTCCGCCTGTACCTCCTCGATGGACACAATACGCCCACCGGTAATCGGCGAGGAGCACCAGTACTCCGTAATGCCCAGCATCTGCCCGGCCTTGATCAACTGTTCGGCGGACGTCACCTCATCGGCTTCGTTCCCCAGATTCCAAACGTGACAGTGCACGTCGATCTTGGGAGAACGAATCCACTTCTCGATGTCCAGACTCATTTCAATTCCTCCGTTGAATTAATGTTCTACAACTTCCAGATTTACTCTGTATCTCGGTTGTACGAACGACGGGAGAGTATAACACTCGGCTTGTTCTAATTTATCGAGATCCACCCAACTCCGAACAGACATCCCAATCCTGAACGCTCGACCACGCTCGAACTCTGGGGACACACCCTTCCTCCGAATTCACGAGTCCAGCCTTCTCGATCAGCCCTCAATGTACCTCGCTTCCAACAGTTCAAATTGCTTTGCTGACTGCAATGGGAATCGCTCCACCTGTATCCGGTTTCGTCCCAGGCTCGCCACAGGAAATCCCGTCCAGTATTTTCCAGACTTCACGCGGACGTAAGACCTCACGTCGTCGTGCAGATCAGACCACCCTGCCGGTCGCGAGGAACTCGGTCCCAGCCAGGTGTCGGCCATATCAGCCACCTTCCCGGACCACCTGGCCGGTGCGCTCTCGAACCCGAGTTTCTCCGCCCTCATCGTCTCAGCTCCAGATGTGACCAACCAGGGACCACCTGCAGTCGCCCTGCAATAAATCCCCAATTTCCCCTTGAACCTCACACCATCCACCTCGACCTCCTGATTACACTCACTGAACACCAGATAGTCGCCCCAACTCGTGACAAGCCGGATCGCCACCGCGTGCTTCCCTGCCCGCTTCGGCAGCTCAACGCGGGTGGCCTCGCGCACAGGCATTTTCCCTCTCTGGCCACTCGGCTCGTGTACCGCCACAAAGGTACTCTCCAGGTCGCTCCCACGATTGATCACATCCACATATCGAAGTCTGCGTCCGATGTGTCCAGGATTCGACAACAACTCCTGCCCGGGTCCATTTGCCACTTCTACACGGTCTGCTGGAGAAAGCATCCACATCCTGAATCGTTTCCCCTTCTGCTTCCAGGTTGCCTGCCATCCCGGCGAGGGTGAGTTGGCCCCAACCGAATCACGAAGACCGAATATATCTCGCTCTTCCTCACTCGCGCCCACTTGAGGCAGTGGTGGTTGATCCGGCATTGCGAATCCATCGAACTGAATCGCTCCATCTTGTCCCGCGTCACTGGCGGCGATCTCCGAGGAAATCCGGAAATCGTGTTTCCTGCCTCCGCGCACCCTGAAGATATCCACCGCTATCGACTGGGCGCCGGGCCCTTTCAGCACCACCAGCAGGCGTCGGAATTCATCACATTGCGTGTAGACTTTTGAGGAGGCTTCCACCGCGGACGCCCTGGGAGAACTCAGCATCATCTGGAGTGAGGGCTCACGTGGAGAACCCGTGCGGAAGAGCTGCTGCTCATCATCCACGATCACCAGATTGTGACTGAACGTGTGCTTGACCCATCGCTGCATTGGCGCTTCAGCCAGATAGCCGTGATCGCCAATCACCGTCGTCCCACGATCCTGATAGTACAGTGCCAGATTGTCATAGTGTCTGTGACCGCCCGGCGGGTTGAACGTCAACGAAAGCACCGAACTGTTCATCCCGTCACCGTGGCGGAACATCGCGTTCATCCAGGCCGGATAGTAGACCTCTTCCAGATCCAGTCCTTCACCCGCTTCACCTTTCGACTGGAATGCATTCGAATCCAGATGCAGAACCGCATACTCCGATGGCTTCGTACCCCGGTGCCGATACATCGCGGGAACTCGCTTTGCAAAATCTTCGGGATATCGCCTCATCCCGATCTCCAGGACAATCGACCCATTTGGTTGTTTGACTTCGGACTGATGTGTATCTCCCAGCGTCAAAAGCCTGCCATCCGGGCGGCGACAATCCAGTTCCGCCTGAAGCATCAGCCGTAGCTTGCTGTCCGTCCGATAGAGATCGATGCGCCCCTTCCTTCTTCCATACCCTTTCGGCCAGCGGAATCCGTGAAGCGTCTCCGGCACACCCAGCAATTGATTGAGATACGCCTCGTTGTAAGACGGTGTTTCGTGACTGAAGCCATCGAACCCAAAAGACCGATCCCGAATCGCTTCGTACCCTTTCAGGGCGATATCCGCGAATTCGGTGATGCCAAGACACTTACCGACCGCACCCATTGAATTGTAGACGCGGGGCGCCTTGTTGTTCACCGTGGTCGCCTTTCCTTTTCCACCAAGGAAGGGCTCGGCCTCCATCATCCACTCCAGAAAGAGATCGCGCTCCACCCGCTCACGGGATTTCCTGGTCCACAATGGCTTTCCGTCTTTCCCCTTCGCGTGATAGGTCAGATCATAGACCTGACAGAGCTCTGCCACGTGATTGGCGCCACCCGTACTCGTAAGAAATCGACCTGCCCCCCAGTACGTCACCTGCATCGCTGCAGAATCCAGCGTGTCATTCTCATAGGAACCCGTAAACACATTCCGCTTGAACTCCAGCGGAAGCGTCTGGTCGAACCACGCTGCAAAAAGTGGATCGCAATCCGCTACCGTATTGCGCCAATCGTGATACAACCAGGCGGAACAGAAACAGGTCGTCAATCTCTGAAGAATCTCCACTGCGCGCGCTGCGTGATCTGGATTGCCGTCCATTCGATAGACCAGGGCCAGCGATCTTGCGGCATCGATCATGAACGAGGCTTTGCGCTCACGAATGATACCCGAAAAACAGACATCCACAGGTGAATTCGCATAACGATAGGCACGTTTTCCACTTCGGTCCCGGGGATGATTCTTCTGGTCTTCATTCTCGTAGAAGCTCAGTGTTCGCCCCATTCGTGGACAAACCAGATCCACCGTTTCCGCATACTTCCTGCTCGGATAGACTTGCCCACAACGCTTGCACCGAATACGGTCGGGATCCCTGTAATCCCAGTCGATAATCGTGTATTCCACACCTGAAAACGATTTATCGCCAAAACAGTTCGGACAATGAAACGAGTACCCGATCCAGGGCGTCCCCTCCTCGATCATCGCCTCGACATACCCGTCTCCACCTCTTACCACATGATCCGCAACGCGTTTGTGGTTGGCGAACCACGCCTTCGCCCAGGCCGCCTTCTTAATATTCTTCCTCGCCTGTTCGACCTCGGCAGCAGTCAGAAGCACAGGATGACGCACACGCACACGGTGCTTCAGCATCCTGTCTTTTCGACGCTCCGCCTTCGCCCTGAAATCCCGTTCCAGATTGGACGGACTGGTTCTGTCCTGCCAGGAAGCGAAACCCTTGCCTCGTGTGGCTGCCCGAATGTATTCTGCCTTCATCTTCTTCGCTTGATCATGCATCACTTTCAGCCATCCCTTCAGTTCGCCCAAAACGCCGACTTCAGTCTCCTACTCTCTGTCCCACGGGAACACAAATGTCGGCTGATTCACGAATCGTTCGGTCCCCAGAACCAGCTTTGTGCCTGTCCCTGGCGAAAGCTTCACTGTAACAAACGGACTGTCCACATGGTAGGATTCGTCACCTTCTGTCACGCTCGTAATCTGATGCTCGCCATAGGCGCCTGCCTGGACAAGCACCTCTCGTGTGTCAACCGGACTCAAATTGACCAGCGACAGGGTGGTCGTGGTATCGTTCATCCCCTCTACCAGAACCGCGACATCCTCTGGCGTACCTGCCCGACGTCTTTCAGGATCGAAATACCTTACGCGGCAGTGCAAGGGCTCGCCAAAGCGCGGTGTAATACCGCCCATCATCAACTGAGTCAAGCAGCTGTTGATCGCCGGATTGTATTTCAGGGTATCGTCCGACATCCTGGTATCCATCGTACTCGCATCGTTTCGCATCCCTTCCATCTTGCGCTGAAGCGTTGCAAATTCCTGCTGCAGGGACTTTTCGGGAAATGCGTCGTTCTCACCGTCCAGGTAGTTCAGCCACTCGTTCTTCGGCAGATACTTCCGGTCGGCTTCATCCATCGACCAGTAATAAACATCCATCGCACCCTGGTTATACGGCGTCTCGGTGTAACCGTACCACCCTTCATCTCCGTACATGTGTGGATACATCGTCTTGCCGTCTATCTCCTTCGCATTGCTGTTTACGGCATCCAGCATCTTCCGCCAGACATCCACGTATTTGCGTTCGCCCGTGATCAGCAGCGCGTTTCCAAATCCTGCAATCCCTCGGTACAACGCGTTGCGGTCGGACAGCAATCCGGTTTGAGGCACAGTTACCGTGAACCCCCAGCCGTAACATCCCCCGTACCATTTGCCGTCGCACTCGCCGCCAATGGTGCCATCCAGACCAATATTGCTCGGCAAAATTCCGTTGTTCTCTGCCGCACGATTCGCCCAGGCGTCCACATACTCGAGCAGCCAGGACCTGTACTTCTCCTCACCCTTCAGCATAAAGGCAATCAATCCCAGCGTGGTCGCAGCCAGGTTGATCGGGTGGTCTCCAACGACATCGGTATATTCCTCGAAATGGGCGAGCATCTCCTCGAAATCTCGCTCACCGTGAGCCGGATCAAAACGTCCGGCCACTTCTATGGGATCACCTGCCCAGTCCAGGGCGGTCGCCTTTCGAAGCAACGGCCCTCTGCTTCCCGTGAACAGGCTTCGAATGATCTTGTGCTCAGGGTCGTAATTCCTGGCCTGCGGATCCTCATCCATATACAAACCCGCGTAGCGTCGGGCCCGGTGTTGAAATGCTATGTCATTAGGATCGGACAACCCCTGTTGACTGAACACAGCCATACTTTCCCCGTGGTGAAACCAGTCCAAACTGGCCGGGAACTCCTTGTAAATCATGCCATCTCGCGCCATAGGGACTTCCACCGTCTTGGCTTCGGTATATTGCCTGAGATGGCCCTCCCAACCCAGCTTGTACATATCGAGAATGTTGTCATCGCCACCAACCGCGTGGAGGATTGGCCAACCGGTCAGATTCTCGATAGCGTCATCCGAACCATCGTTCCCACCCCATCGCGGCAGGCAAATGAGGTACCCTCGCTCATCGAAATAGCGATCGAAAAATGCCTCGCACGCTTTGTTCTGAGCCCGAATCAACTCCCGTTCAAGAACCGCCCAGGCGGGTGGCGGCATGGGCGACGTAACTTTCAATGTGAGTTCCTTCGGCCTGAGCTTTTCCATTGTGTAGGTCCTTTAGCTTTCAGGTTTGGCCGGCCTCGTGGCCGGAGGTGATGACGTAGCGGAAATGTCGACATGATTCCGAACAGAACACAGTCGAAATTGGGCGCCGTATGATATGGAATAGGACCAGGTAATTCAACGCAAAAGGAGATGGCCTGGACGTCGTCTCCCAGGCCATCAGGGTAAAACCTTCGCGTATTCACTTATGGCTTGTAATGCTCTGCAAATGGCGAGTTCCCATCCTCCCAGCCATTCCCGACAGGACGAAGCTGTCCTCCACCGCTCACCCCCCTGTCTTTCCCGTCCTTTTCAGGTCTGACAAACCTGTCGAACCAGGTCTCCAGCATTTCCTTCATCTCCGCGACACGCGAACGCTCGCCCTCTTCCTCAATGAGATTGCTGCGTTCGTCCGGATCGTTCTTCAAATCGTATAGCTCATTGGGCCCATCAGGATACCGGTGAATGTATTTCCAGTCCGCTGTTCGAACCATCCGCGTGGCCCCATATTCATCATAGATCACCACGTGGTCTCGTCCACCGGATTCGCCCAGCAGTTGTGGAAGGAAACTCTCCCCCGGGAGGTTCTGTTCCTGCGGGATCGGCAGATCGAGGTATTCGAGCAAGGTCGGCAGGAAATCGTATGCGCTCACCATAGCCGGCTGCACAAACCCTTCAGGGATTCTTCCGGGGTGGCTCATCACTGCCGGAACCTTGACCGAATTATCGAACATATTCAGCGGATACGTCCCGTTACCCTTTCCCCAGAAGCCGTGATGCCCGCAGCTGAACCCGTTGTCGCTCACAAAGACCACCAGCGTATTCTCTCGAATTCCCTTCTCCTCGAGTCTATCCAGCAAGCGGCCAACATCCGCGTCCATCGCTGTCACAGCGGCGAAGTAGCCCTTCAGCATCTCGCGATTTCCGAGGCACTGAGTGGTAAGACTTACCGCCCACGGATGCCGTTCTTCCTGGGGGCATGAATCGAACGCACAGTCCTCGTACGAATCGACGATATCCTGTGGGTGGCCCGTCCAGGGGCTGTGTGGCGCGGTGTAATGAACACTCAGGTAGAATGGGTTGTCCTCTTCGGCGTGGCGATCGATAAACTCGAGCGCATCATCTGTGATCACATGTGTCACATATCCAGGTGCGGTGATCAGTTCTCCGTCGCGAATCATCGTCGCATCATTATAGGGACCCCCGCCCTTCTCGTGAACGAACCAGTGACTGAACCCGTGCTGCGAAATCTGACTGTTCCCCAGATGCCACTTGCCGCTGATCCCGCAGGTCCAACCGTGCTCGGAGAGCACATCCGTATAGGCGACTTCGCCCTCCAGATAGGATGCCGCGTCTTCGCCGACATTGCCTTCCCGGATCCAGTCGTGAACGCCGTGCTGAGACGAGATCCTCCCCGTCAGGAAATTCGCCCGGCTGGGTGAGCACACGGGAGTCGCAACAAAGAAATTTTCGAACCGAACGCCTGTAGCCGCAATCCGGTCGATATTGGGCGTCCGAATTTCACTGTTCCCGTAACACCCCGCTGCCCATACGCCCTGATCATCTGTCAATATAAAGACCACATTTGGTTTTCCGGACATTTGCCCTCCCGATGCTCTTGCACTGATCGAATACGCTGATGTGTCAAATTAGGTTCGTTTACGGTGAATTGCAACGCATATGCGTCCCTGTCCCGACTCGTACTGGCTTCACCACAAGGGTTATTCGAAGATTCAAGTTTACTCCCGCATTCTGCACGCAGTTTTCAATTGATTTCCCTCGATCGCCGGATATCTTAGTCATCACCAACCAGGACGCTTCATCCCAATCGAGAGGGTAGATAAATGGACCGCGAATCTATGAGCAACGAAGAAAATTACTGCTTCGATGTCGCTGGATATCTCATCGTCAAGGGCGTACTGACAAAAGCTAAAGTTGAAAGACTGAACGCTGCCTTCGAGCAAACCGGCGCCTCTGAAAACCTGCTCTCCGTCCCTGCTCCCGGCAGGGATCCGTTTCGGGATCTGCTTGTCCATCCCCATCTGGTCTGGTATCTGAACCAGATCATGGGCCACGGATTCATACTCGATTCCCAGCCGGAATTGATTTGCGACCAAACAAGAACTGCAGATTCCCCGCTCGTCGGAGGGAATGAACCGCGCAATCCGGGACACGCGTATTACTATCAGAACGGCAGACGATTCAGCGAATCGGTCCAGGCGATCTGGGCGCTCGGAGATGTCGGGGCGGGAGAGGGTGGCCTTGTGGCCGTTCCTTGCAGCCACAAGAGCTTTGTCGAAACACCTGACGATCTTGCCGCAGGGAAAGACGACATGGATTTGGTTCGACAGTTCGAACTCGAAGCTGGAGATCTTTTACTTGTCTCGGGCGCTCTGCTGCAGGGATACAGGTCGTGGTCGGGTAAGGGCGAACTGAGACTGCTCTCTTACCAATTCGTCGCCAGAGGTGTGATCCAGTCTGCGGGCACAGGGCCCTATACTCAAGAGGATCCGACTCCCGAGTGGATGTCGAACATCACCCCGGAGCAAAGAGCCTCACTTTACAAGCCGGGGTATCGGTCCACCTCACCCCCTCCCTCGCTCGTCACGGACGGAGAAAGCGTCCACCTCGACGAAGACAGAAGTGTCTATCATCCGAGCATTTACATCAAGGATCCAGACGCTGCGATCGATGAAAAGGAGTTCTACTTCTGGGACCTCTGCGGGCACCTTGTCCTGCGCAATGTGATGGATGAGGAGTGGTTAGCGATTGCGAACGAGGCCATCGACAAGTTCGAGGACCGCATCGAAGTGGGTGGCGAACTCTCAGGCGGATCCACGGCACTGGCCGGCACGGGTCGTCCACTGCTGAACGGCCTGCTCGAACTGCCCGAGCCCTGGTGCGAACCCTTCCGGAAAATGGTCGCTCATCCTGTCGTCGAACACCGACTGAACTGGATGGGCGCCAGCGGCGGACGAATGGGTGGAGCCACAGGCTTCTGCTCCGTCCAGGGCGGATCGGGTCACTCGCTGCACGATGGGAACGAGCCCTCGAATCCGGGCCGAGGGTATGTCTTCCAGAATGGTCGCAGCTATTGCGAGGCCATCACCGTGACATGGCAGTTGCGCGATGTTCCTGATGGCCTCGGCGGATTCGCCTGCGTTCCAGGCAGTCACAAAGCGCAATACCGAATGCCGCCCGGTATCCGTTCCTGCGACGATCATATGGGACTGGTCACGCAGCCGGTACTGAAAGCAGGTGACGTCGTGTTCTTTATGGACGGCGCACAAACGCACGGTGCGCTCGCCTGGAAGAATCCCGTCCCGCGCCGGGGCGTACTCATCAAATACTCTTCGCGAAACTTTAATCGTTCTGGTGGTGAAATGGTCCACCCGGAGAATCGCTGGGGAGATCTCGTCGAGGGCATGAGTGATGCCCAACTCGCCGTGATGCGTGGACCCGACCGGGATGTATTCGCGCAGAATGTCCCCAGACTTGATGTTACAAACGGCGAAATCGAAGTATCCTACGAAAGGGGCTCAGGACTCTACAGCAAGGACGCCCCAACAGGGCCTTCGGAAAAGAAATAGGGACCCGAAGTCGCGGGTATCGCCCCCGAATGTTCGAGCGGAGTCGAGAACTCGGTGATCAGGGATGCCATCTCGCGAGCCTCGCTTCTCGACAAAGCTCGAAGAGACGGGGTGGATTGGAGAACATTTACACCAAATGGCTTTCCACGTATATATGCTTCTCTGCTCAGACAATACCTATTACACTGGCCACACGGAGGACCTCCAGAAACGGTTAAGTGAGCATAATGAGGGGGGTAAGAGCAGGTACACGAGCCCCCGGCGGCCAGTCAAACTGGTATGGTCGCAAAATTTCCCCACTCGTGAGGAGGCCAAGGTTTCTGAACACCGGATAAAGAGGTGGAGCCAGGCCAAGAAGAGAGCCTTGATTTGCGGCAAATGGCAGCAGGTATCGAAGCTGGCCAAGGGCAGAGACAGGAAATAATCCTCCCGAATGTTCGAGCGGAGTCGAGAACTCGGTGATCGGCTACGACATCTCGCGAGCCTAGCTTCTCGACAAGGTTCGAATTGACGGGGTGGACACAGCGAGTCAATCCTGAATTCACACCATCTGTCAAAGACAACGAACAATCACCCCCGAATGTTCGAGCGGAGTCGAGAACTCGGTGATCGGCTACGACATCTCGCGAGCCTAGCTTCTCGACACAGCTCGAAGTGACGGGGTGGAAGGGGTAAACTAGATTTCTCAAAACCATCGAATGCATTCAGGAGATCTCAAATGAAATGGTCTTTGAACACGTACAAAATCGGGCAGGACTGGGAACTGGATTTCCTGATCGAAATGGTCAAGAAAGCCGGATACGAAGGCATCGAATACCTGATGGATTTCGACCAGAAACACGGCCTGGAGTGGGACACGCCGGAAGAAAAATGGGCGGAGTACAAGGAGAAAATGGCCGCCGCCGGACTGGCCTGCGCCTCCCTGTGCAGTTGCCAGAATTTTCACGCGCCGGAAAAGGAGAGTCGCGACCAGAGTGTGGAACGTGTCAAACGCGTAATCGATATGGCCGACTTCCTCGAATGCGATCACATTCGTGTGCTTGGAGACAGGTTTACCGATAAAAATCGAAATGAAGTCGTTCAGAACGTGGGCGAATGCCTTGGATTGCTGGGCGCGTACGCCCAACCGAAGGACATCACGGTTTCGATAGAAATGCACAGCAGCTTCACCGTACCGGATGCCTCGTTGGAAGCGATCCGAATCGCCGACCATCCCAATGTGGGCGCCGTATTCAACTGTGTCTGGCCGCCAGGCGTCACGGTAGAAAATGTCCACGTATTTCACGATGAAATCGCCGGCCACATCACAATGGTGCACACCCACGGTGCGGAGTCACCGGAAACCTTCGAGCTATACCGGAATCTGTTTTCCAAGCTCCGCGAGATCGACTTCCAGGGATATGTCTCCAACGAATGTGCCTACACGGGAACGGATCCTGAGAAGGTACTCGCTTTGTATCTCGGGTTGTTTCGAGCGTTTGCTGGGGAATAGGCGTAAATTGTGAGGTCTGGGAAGTCAAATATTTCCAGGGAGCGGTACCCTAGGTTTGAGAGGTGTCTAGAACCGGAAATCCACGATGTTATTTGGTGAGCCTCGCTTCTCGACTCCGCTCGAAGTGACGGGGTGAGACCAGCAAAGGGTCAGACATCATCCAGATTTAACCAACCAACTTCTCAACAGGACCTTCAAATGGCAGGGATAGAAACAAGACAGATGGGTGGTACGGGGATGACACCCAAGGCTCTTGGGCTGGGGTGTGCCTTCTTCGGGACCGCAGATGTAACTGATGAAGTAGCCATCGAAGGTATTCGTCGAGCAATTGATTTGGGCCTCGACTACGTTGACACCTCCCCGCTCTACGGTCAATCCGAAAGACGGGTTGGACTCGCGCTCGAAGGGGGTCTGAGAGACCAGGTCTATCTACAGACGAAAACTGGCACGCATCCCGACAGGCGTCACGACTATACGGGGGAATCCACAAGGTGGAGTGTCGAAAACAGCCTCTCGCTCCTGAAAACCGATCGCCTCGACTCGGTGCTCATCCACGATCCTCCGGACATCGAAGACGCCCTTGCCCCGGGATGTGCGCTGGACGAACTTCTGAAAATGAAAGCGGAAGGTATTCTGGACCATATCGGGATCGGCATTCGATCACACGACTTTCACAGACGAGCTATCGAAACCGGCCACATCGAAATCGTCCTCACCTATCTCGACTACAATCTGCTCACCCAGTCCGTTGCCGAAACCACACTCCCGCTTGCGCGAAAACACGATGTCGCCATCATCCTCGCCAGCGTGTTCGGAATGGGCACGCTTGCAGGTCCCGAGCCAGACGAGCCCAATAAAGTCAGGAGAATTCCAGGCCAGAAACCGCGCGCCCACGATATGTGGCAGTGGTGCAGGGACAACAGGGTCAACATTCGCCACCTGGCGATGCAGTTCTGCCTCGCTGCGCCAATAAGTGGAATCGTAATGGCCGGCCCGGCGAACAGGCAACAGGTTGAAGAGGCCTATGAGGCCGCGACAGCTGTGGTCCCGACGGACGTCTGGACCGCTTTCGAAGCCGAATTCGGGATCGGTCTGAAGACCTGAGGAACCAAACAGTCGTGGTATTCACTCAGGTGAGCACATTACAGATGCACAGCCGATCACCAGGACAGAAATCCAACGAGAAGGTACACAATGTCCACGAAGAAACTTTTGATCACAGGAATGAGCGGGCTCATCGGCAGTGCGGTGCGTCGGAAGCTCGAAGGCAAATTCGAACTGAGCGCACTGAATCGCCGGGACATACCTGATATACCCTGTCACCGCGCCAATGTGTCCGACCTGGACGCCATCCTCCCCGCGTTCGAGGATATCGACACCGTGGTTCACCTCGCAGCCAGCATCAAAGGTGATTGGGATGAAATCCTGCAGAACAATGTCGTGGGTACATACAACGTATTCGAGGCGGCCAGAAGATCTGGCGTCAAACGCATCGTATACGCCAGCAGCGGTTCGGTCATTGCCGGATGGGAACGTGAACATCCTTACCGAGCCATTTCCAGGGGTGAATTCGACTCGGTCGAAGACGACTTTCCAAAGCTAACCCACGAGACGCCGCTTCGACCGGTTCAACTGTACGGTTGCAGCAAGGTTTGGGGAGAGGCGCTTGCGAGACATTTCACCGACACCACGGATCTCTCCGTCCTCTGCCTCAGAATCGGCGCCGTCCTGGAGGCCGATCGCCCCTCCCAGTCCCGACACGCACCCATCTGGTGCAGCCAAAGGGACATCGCCGGTCTTGTCGAAGCCTGTGTAAATGCTCCGACCGATCTGAAATTCGACATCTTCTACGCCGTCTCGAACAACAAGTGGAATTACAGAGATATGTCCCACTCCAAAGACGTTCTGGGATTCGAACCTAGAGATTCTGTGGAGGACATTACTGCGTGATCAAGGAAATTCTCTTCGATGGGTAGAAATCCGGACGAAGTCCTCTCCGTTGGAGACTCGCAGGAGGATGACGACGTGGGCGCCAGAAAAGCCGGTTTGCAGATTGCCTGGTTGAACAGAAAGGGCCCAAAACGCAAGAAAAGTGTCCCCAGGCCAGACTTCGAAATAACGACCCTTCTCGACCTTCCGAAACTCATCTGACCAGCCCTTTTCAGGCTGTCATTTTTTTGTAGGCCAATTTTCCACACGTGTGGAAAATTGGCAAAATGGCGGATTTCCGTCACCCCTTCCAAGACCTGGAATTGACACCATGTTTGCATATAAATCCATAAATAACAAAGTCCTGAGAGAATTTAAAATACTCTCAGGCCTCTTTTTTCGACTGACGTGTGCTTACTTATTCGGTTGAGGAGTAATTCTCAAATACGGCTTTACCGTATTGAATCCCTTGGGGAATTTTGTCTTCGCGTCCTCGTCGGAAACTGCTGGCGAAATGATGCAATCTTCCCCGTCTTTCCAGTTGGCAGGTGTCGCCACCGAATAATTCGCTGTCAATTGCAGCGAGTCGATTACACGAAGCAGCTCGTCGAAATTTCTACCGGTCGACGCAGGATAGGTCAGCGTCAGCTTCACCTTCTTGTCCGGACCTATCACGAATACGGACCGCACGGTGGTCTTGTCATCCGCATTCGGATGGATCATATCGTAGGCTACCGCGACCTTCTTTTCGGGGTCAGCGATCAAGGGGAAGTTCATGGTCGTATTCTGAGTCTCATTGATATCCCCGATCCAGCCCTTGTGATCCTCCAGCGGGTCTACGCTGACCCCAATCACCTTTACATTTCGCTTCTCAAAATCGGTCTTCAGTTTTGCTACGGTGCCGAGTTCCGTAGTGCAAACGGGAGTGTAATCCGCAGGGTGTGAAAAAAGTACGCCCCATCCATCACCCAACCACTCGTGGAAATTGACCGTGCCTTCTGTGGTCTCCGCAGTGAAATCGGGTGCCTCATCTCCAAGTCGTAGTGGCATCTATTTCTCCTTTCGAAATCCCCTTGAGAGGGATCACGTGTTTAATTGGACCGGGCAAGACTTCGTATGTCGTAGATTCATCCTTCTCCGGCCTGATTCAGGATGATCACGCATTCTACGGAGTGAGATATAATCTATACAGAGTTCAATGTCAAGGGGATATAAGCGGAGCTAAATTGCTATTGACCGCTCTCCAGAACACACTTAAGCTTATATATTAATTGAAGTTCCGTCATGGAACTGGCACATCACGAATGACCTTCTTCCAGTCCGCGGTTTCGACGGTATGATCGTACATCCGAAACCAGGATTCTCAGCCTGGAAAATCAATAAATGAATCAGACCAACGCCCTCACAAGGGCCCTCAAGATAGAACCTGGAGAGGGGTGGCCCCTCAGCCTGCTGATGGCGCACTCCTTCTTCATGGGAATCGCTATCGTAACCTTTTTCGCCGCAAGCAGCGCCCTGTTTCTGACTGAATTCGGTTCCGAAACCCTGCCATACGTCTACATTGCCTCAGCGATCATCTCCACGCTCACCGGAATGGTCTACACCTGGTTCGAGAAATGGGTTTCGATCCGGAAACTGCTGATTGGCACGCTCTTCTTCCTGCTTCTGTCTGTCTCCGCTTTCCGCCTCGGTCTCCAGTATACGGACGCGCACTGGCCTGCCTTCGGAATGATGGCCTGGTTCACCGTTCTCAATGCGCTCCTCAGTGTGGAATTCTGGGGACTCGCCGGTAGGCTCCTGGATGTGCGTCAGGCCAAGCGGCTGTTTGGTCTCGCGGGCTCCGGAGAAATGATCTCCAGTGTGATCGGCGGGCTGCTCACCCCGCTCTTTCTCAGACACTACCAGACCGCTGATCTCCTGATCGTATCCGCCATCGGCCTCGTCCTCTGTATGGCTGTGCTGGTCAAGATCACGAAGCAGTTTGGAGATCGTCTTACGCAGACCACATCCGATACCGGGGAGAGTCGATCCAGATTCAGAGATTTGGTGAAGAGCAGCTATATTATCCGAATTTTTCTCCTCTACACGCTGGTCATCATCGTCTATTATCTCATCGATTTCAGATTTCTCGACAGTGCACGGGAGCGTTACCAGAATCAGGACGAACTCGCAAGATTCTTTGGACTCTTCTTCGGTATTGTTCAGGGCATCACCCTTCTGATACTGACACTTGCCACGGGCCTCATCCTCAGCAAATTTGGGGTACGAATTGGAATGCGTATTCGCCCTGTCTTGCTCACCATTTGCACCCTCCTCCTGATCGTTACAACGCTGGGGTTTGGTCCTGTCGGGATGCTCTTTTGGATGGCCCTGATTACTAAAATGGTTGACCTCGTATTCTCTCGCGCAACAAGCGCTCCGGCGTTCCTTGTCCTGTATCAGCCCATCGATACCAGGCGCAGGATTCCTACTCAGGTCGCTGTTGAGAGCATGGTCGGACCCATCGCGGGAGGGCTGGCGGGTGGTTTACTGATCCTGCTCCAGATCTTTGGACCTGCAGGCGTTGCATATGTACCGTTCGCCATTTTCATCCTCTTGTTTGCCTGGATGACCGTTTCCGCAGGTGTATACCGTGAATACAGGCGAACCCTCTCAGAGGCCTTGCGGGGCAGAAGTCTTGAAGGTGGATCTCTATCCCTTGAGGAGGGATCCCTGGTCGACATCTTGAAGGCCAAACTGGATGGCCCTCATCCCGGGGAGATCATTTACGCGCTCGACCTCCTCGAGCGGCATGAATCGGAACCCATCGAACCCCTGCTGATCGACCTGCTTGACCACCCGTCGCCCGAGGTCCGCGAGGAGGTCCTGTCCAGGGTGCAGCGACTGGAACTCGCGATGGCTTTTCCGGCGGTCAAGGAACTCGTTGAAACCGAAAACGTACCGAAGGTGAGAGCGGCAGCCCTCAGGACCTTTTGTGGACTTGGTGAAGCCGAGGTGATAGAAGACGTCGCTCCGTTTCTAGACCATCCCAATCCGGAAATCAAACTCGGTGCAATGGAAGGGCTTTTGCACAGCGGCGGCATCGACGGTGTGTTGCTCGCGGGACAATACTTGATCGATTTCGAGAATGCAAAGGATCCGGAAGAGCGGATTTTCGCTGCACGTGTCCTCGGGGAAGTTCGGATCAGCAGCTTCTATCGCCCCCTGATCCAGCTGCTTCAGGACGAGAATGCCGATGTAAGGCAGGCCGCCTTGCTTGCCGCAGGAGAAATGAAGAGTGCGCGATTGTGGCCAATGGTGATGCAAAATCTGTCCACTCACCTCTATCACACGCCTGCAGCCACAGCACTGGTGATCGGAGGAGATGCTGCGATCCCCGCTCTCGAGTCAGCCTTCGTCCAGCCGGGAACCACAAGAGAACTCCAAATCCGAATCGCAGGTGTCTGTGGCCGAATTCGAGGAGATGCGGCGGTCTCGAGACTCAAGGGTTGGATCGATCGTCCGGACAAAGGCATCCGCTCGGAAGTGTTCCAGGCGCTCAGGCAGTGTGACTTTCGAGCTCTGGACGCCGACCTCATAGACATCAGAAGACTGATCCGAGAAGAGGCTTCCGATGCCACCTGGATGCTCGCCGCGTCGTTAAACATCGGCATGAGCGAGGACCTTGCACTGCTCCACACCGCAATTTCCCAGGAAATGGAACAGGTTCACAAGAGGTGCTTCCACCTGCTGTCGTTCATTTATGATCCCACGTTTGTCCGGAGAGCCCAGGAGAATCTGCTCAACGCCATCGGCCAGCAGCGCGCCTACGCCCTCGAGGTGCTGGACACCACGTTGTCACGCGATCTCAAGGCCATCTTGTTCCCTTTGCTGGAGAATCTCGAGCCTCATGCCTGCCTGAATATGATGCAGGAACACTTTCCACAGAAGAGAATGGATCTTGTCGGGAGATTGCATGAGATTATCGCCTGCAAGGATCGACGGGTGCTGCCGTGGATACGGACCTGTGCGCTGCACGCCGCGGTCTCACGATCAGCCGTAGAGTGTGTAGAAACCATCCAGGCCAACCTGTACGATCCAAACCCCCTGGTCAGAGAAACCGTTGCCTGGGCATTGTCGCGTTTGGATCCGGAGACCTATCGTCAGAATGTTGAAACACTCCAGAATGACTTGAGTCCTCAGGTCGTGCGAACCGTCTCAAAAATCGAAACCTGGCGGGAAGGGGATAGACAGATGCTTTTAACAATCGAAAAGGTGATGACGCTTAAATCCGTCTCCATTTTCTCCAAGGTGCCAGATGAAGTACTCGCCAATCTTGCGTCGGTAATGGAGGAAGTGGAATTCCAGAAGGGAGATGAGATCTACAGCAACGGGGGATCTGGCCAGACGATGTATATCATCGTGGATGGCAGGATTCGTGTACACGATGGTGACCACACCTTCGTAACCCTTGGTGAACGCGATTTCTTTGGAGAACTCACAACTCTCGATCCCGAGCCGCACCTTGCCAGCGTTACCGCGGATGAGGACACTCGGCTGCTGGGACTCAACGGCGATCTCCTCTACGAACTCATGTCCGACCACGCCGAAGTCCTTCGCGGGATCATTCACGTCCTTTGTCAGCGCCTCAGGGGTAAAAGCAGAAACGGGTAGTCAAGTTTGCTCAGCGCAAAATGTCTTCCGGATATTCTCCACAACAGCCACTCTTCACCTCCAGGGAAAGTGATTGTATGCCAAACCATAAGAACGTCCTCTTCATTCTGGCCGACCAGTTTCGATCCGACTGTCTCGGAATCGAGGGACATCCTGTCATCCAGACTCCGAATCTGGATGCGCTTGCGCGCGAAGGAACCTGGTTTGGCAAGTGCTTCGTCCAGACTTCCCCCTGTGGACCCAGTAGAATGTCCATATTCACGAGCCGCTATCTCTGCTCCACCAGAGCGGTCGACAACCAGACGCCTCTCGTAGATGCGCAGGAGAATCTCGCGTTCTCACTTCGCGAAGGCGGGTACAAGCCCGCTCTGATGGGATACAACGACTACGCGGTAGACCCACGCATCCTCCAGCGCGATGACCCCAGGACTTACACACTGAATTACGACAATTTCCTGCCCGGATTCGACGTCGCTCTGGATCACGAGTACGACTCCGAAGCGTATTTCGAACTGCTGCGCGAGAGGGGTTATCCGGATGAGTTGCTCAGTCACGCAGCCATCCACAAACCGAAGGTACCCGATGAAGGTCCGGGGGATCACCTCCCGATCCGTTTTCCCGCCCACTATACGGAAAAAGACAGCGAGTGCCGGTTTATTACCACCACTGCAATCGAACACATACGATCCAGAGCCGATAGGGGGTGGATGCTGAGCCTGAATTATATCAAACCTCATCCCCCGAGGATTTGCTCTGCACCCTACAACGATATGTATGACCCTGGTCAAATGCCCGTACCTAACCGAACAGAGTTAGAATGCCGGTCCGAGCATCCTTACCTGAAACGCATCCACCGAGATCCCGAACTGACCTCCGAACGGGATCTCCGAGAGACTCAGGCCAATTACTATGGGATGATTACCGAACTGGACACGTGCCTGGGCATCCTGTTCGACGCCCTCAAGGCAGCAGGTCAGTGGGAGAATACCCTCATCGTATTTTCTTCCGATCACGGAGAATATCTCGGAGACCATTACCTGACCGGCAAGGGTCATTTCTACGACGAAACGATGCGTGTACCGCTGATCATCAGGGATCCGTCTGCGGAGGCGGATCGTTCCCGTGGCGCCCGCCTGGATTCCTTTGTCGAGTCGATAGATATCGCCCCAACCATATTGGACTATGTGGATCTTCCCATTCCCGGCCGGTTCCAGGGGACCAGTCTGCTGGGGCAGATCCGCGGATCGGGCGTTGCAGGTCCACGTACCGAGGTCCATTACGAGAAAGACTTCCGCGCTTCCGACCGCGACCGCCATCCTCACCAGTGCCTGCTCTGGGTGATTCGGGACGATGAATTCAAATACGTCCATTTCGCAGATGAGACGATTCCCCCTCTCCTGTACGATTTGGCAAGCGATACCGGTGAACAGAACAACATAGCCGCTGACCCGCGCCACTCACTCACGATTCTGAAATACTGTCAGAAGCTGCTCAACTGGCGAATGGTGAACGAGGATCAACGAATGGAAGATTGGGCTTTTCAGTACCGGTAAGAACGGTTGACAATGTCGATTTTCCACCTATTTTGGTGCACTCGCAGGTCCTCCATCACTTTGTAATTTGAATACTTACTCATGAACTATCGCAGATTGGGTCGAACCGGCCTGAAAGTCTCCGAATTCTGTCTGGGCACAATGACATTCGGACACAGTGCCGATGAAAAGGAATCTCGACGCATGGTGGACCTCGCCATTGACGCCGGGGTGAACTTTTTCGACACCGCCAACACATATGCCGATGGCCGCTCCGAACCGATTTTGGGCAAGGCACTCAAAGACAAGCGAGACGATTGTGTAGTCTCCACCAAATTCTTCAACCCCACTGGAACCGGACCAAACGACTCGGGGATGTCTCGGGTCCATATCATGAATGCAATTGAGGGCAGCCTGTCGCGACTCGGAATGGATTATATCGATGTGTACTACATCCATCACGTCGATGTCCAGACACCCCTTGAGGAGATGCTCAGGACTCTGGACGATCTGGTTCGTCAGGGGAAGGTGCGCTACATCGCCTGCAGCAACTACCAGGCATGGCGTTTGTGTGATGCACTCTGGATCAGCGAGTTCAGGAACCTCGCCCGATTCGAGTGTTACCAGCCGCAGTACAGTCTCGTGGTTCGCGATATCGAACAGGAACTCATACCGCTTTGTCTCGAGAAAGAGCTGGGAGTGGTGGTGTGGAGCCCCCTTGCAGGTGGATTTCTAACGGGCAAATACGAACCGGGGCAGCGCACGCTTCCCGGCACACGCTCGGAAGATTCCTGGGCCTACCCACAGCGCTATTACGCGGCGAACGCAGATGACACTTTGAGAACGCTCCTGGAGGTCTCGAAACAGCTGGGTCGAAATCCCGCCCAGATAGCCGTGCGCTGGGTCCTCGATCAGCCGGGAATCACATCTGCAATCGTGGGTGCGCGCCAGGTGGATCAGCTGAAGACAACTCTGGGCGTTTCGGATTGGCAGCTGGACGACGAGAGTTCGAGCAAGTTAGAAACTGTTTCGCATCTTCCTGAGCGATACCCCGAATCGATGGAATCGGGTATGGTGGAAAGACGAATTTCGGCAGTAGGAATCTCATCCTGATCTCGAGCAAGACGAATGTCAGATACCGAAAAAACTAAAGATCAACTGCTCTCTGAACTCGAGGAACTCCGCTTGGAAGTGGAGAGGCTTCGAGAATTGGAGGGTAATCGGACTGAACTGGAAGCCGCCCTGGAAGAAAGTGAAGGGAAGTGCAGCCGGTTGTTCGAACACATGCCGATCGGTTTGGGTTTCGCAGAGCAGGATGGTACGCTGATAGAGTTCAACGAAGCGATGCTGAAGCCCGGGGGGTATACGAGAGAGGACGTCCTTGAAATCGGCAACGTGGCAGAGCTGTAATACGATTCGAATGAAAGGGCACGAATCCTCGAAATAGCAAAACGGCAGCACTATGTTCGCAATGAAGAGGTCCGCTTCAAGAGAAAGGACGGATCACCTTACCACGCCCTGCTCAGCCTGTCTCCTGTAACCATAAAGGGAAAACCTTGCTGGCAGGCTATGGTGGAAGATATCAGCAGCCGAAAACTGGCGGATGAGGCGCTTCGTAAATCAGAAGAGAGCTGGCGTTCTCTTGTCGAGAATGCACAGGACATTATCATGACTGTCGACCCTGAGGGCACCATCCTCTTCGTGAACCGTTCGGTGTCTGGACTCCAGGTCGACCAGGCCATTGGCACAAGAATCTATGATTACATTCTGCCGGAATACCATCTGGAGGTCAAAGCGTGTTTGAGGCAGGTTTTTGAGTCCGGTGAGGTGGACAGTTACGAAATCGCAGGCACATCGTCGGACGAGAAGACCTCGTGGTACCGAACAAGGGTTGGCCCGATCTATCAGGAAAATGAGATCGTTGCGCTCAGTCTGATCACCACAGACATTTCGGAAAACAAGGGGGCGGAAGAGGCCCTTAGAGACAGTGAAGGCCAATACAGGGACCTGTATGAAAATGCCCCGATAGCCTATTTTGGTGTGGACAAAAATGGCACCATACATATGGCCAACCGACGGGCGGGCCAGCTGCTTGGATACGGACTCGAAAATTTGGTTGGGAGGTCCGTTCTGGAGCTGTATAAGGACACCCCATCCGGAAAAGAAAGGGCGCTCAAGGTCCTGGGTCAGTTTCAACAAGGCCAGGAAATTCACGATGAAGAACTTGAGATGCAGGACTCGAACGGAGAAACGGTTTGGGTCAGCCTTACGGTATTACCCCTCAGGAACTCCGAGGGAGATGTTGTGGCGAGCAGGTCGATGGCCATTGACATCACCCATAGGAAACAGACCGAACGGGAGTTCATCAGACTTGAAAGACTCCAGGCCCTCGGCGAAATGGGACAGGGAGTCGCCCACAACTTCAACAATCTGCTGGTGGGAGTTCTGGGCTACGCCCAACTCATCCAGATGAAAGCCGTGAATGAGGAAGTCACCAAATTTGCAGAGCATATTGTAGAAAGCGCGATGCGGGCAAAAGGACTTGTGGAACGTCTGAACCGGGCGGTCCAGGGCGAGAAGAAGGAGTCGATTCAGCAGGTCCACGTCGTGGAAACAGTTCTGGAGGCGATCCAGGAATCTCGTCCCAGGTGGAAGGACGAGGCAGAGGCGAGCGGCGTATCCATCGAAGTATCGACCGACCTTCAGGACGTACCCTCAGTAACCGCCACAAGGTCCGGCCTCCAGGACATCGTGATCAATCTCATCTTCAATGCGGTCGACGCCCTTCCCAGCGGTGGAACAATCACCATTTCCACGCGAAAACTTGATGATGCCGTCCTGGTCAGAGTAGGCGACAATGGTGTGGGAATGGACGAGGAGACCCGACGAAGGGTGTTTGAACCGTTCTTTACAACCAAGGCGGACATCGGAACCGGTCTTGGGCTTTCCGCGGCATACAGCACGGTTGCAAGATGGGGAGGCAATGTTGAGGTGGAAAGTTCACCCAAAAATGGCACAACAATCATACTGCAGCTGCCGATCTGGGAATCCGTTGAAGAGGAAATCACCAGCAAGCTGGTTTCTGTAAGACCAGGCCAGATCCTGGTCGTGGATGATGACCAGATGGTGAGACAGTATCTCCAGAGTGTCTTGTCTGAAGTGCATCAGGTCGATATCGCCCAGGACGGTCGGCAGGCCATGGAGTACTTTGAAAAGAAGCGCTACGATGTCGCCCTCGTAGATCTTGGCAGGCCTGGCATGCGTGGAGACAGGGTCGTGGAGGCGATGAAAGAAATAGATGAAACCATCGCCTCGGTTCTGATTACCGGATGGTCACCTGAACAGAACGACCCACGTGTGGTTGTCTTCGATTTCCAGCTCCAGAAACCTTTCCTCGATCTGAAAACCATTTACGAAGTGGTGGGTAGTGCAATCAATCTGCACGACCAGCGCGCAAGTGGCGAAACGTGACCCCTCCGCTCCTGCTCCAGATATTCCCCATTACCCGGTCCTCTTGGACCGGGGTTTTTTTGTATCCATTCAGCAGAAATATCCGGAGCCTTTATCGACAGTACTTGAAGGGGAAGCTGTGAAATCCTGTTGACTTCGAGTGCCCGGGCGATCTATTTTGGGCCGCCAACAAATCGAATAAGAAACCCATCCACAGTAGACCGGTGCAGTCGGTATGCCAACAACGAGGCGACTGGGTATGGAATCACGGGCGGATCTCGTCGTAATCGGAGCAGGAATCGTTGGGTGCAGCACGGCACATCGTCTCGCGCAAATGGGGTGGCGTAACATGGTCGTCGTCGATCAGGGACCGCTTTTCGAGACAGGGGGATCGACATCGCATGCCCCTGGACTCATATTTCAGACCAACTTCTCCAGGGCGATGACGAACCTTGCACGGGAAACGGTCCAGATCTATTCAAGCCTGAAACTCGACGAGGTGCCCTGTTACTACCCGGTTGGCAGCCTTGAGATCGCCTATACCGAGGCACGACTTTCGGACCTCAAACGAAAACTGGGTGTTGCGCGGTCCTGGGGCCTGGATGCCGAACTTCTGAACCCGGTTGCCGTTGGCGAAATGCTCCCGCTGCTGGACCAATCGAAAATTCACGGCGCATATCATGTCCCCTCAGATGGTATTGCCAAAGCAGTCCGTGTCTGTGAGGCAATGTCCCGGGAAGTGGGTGATGCGGCATCTTTCTACGGAAACACCGTCGTCACCGGGTTCGATATTGTCAATGGAAGCCTCCAGGGCGTCATGACCAGCCGAGGTAAAATCAAGACTTCTAAGGTCCTTGTTTGCGCCGGGATCTGGGGTCCTCGCCTTGGTCGAATGGCCAATGTTTCGATCCCGCTCACTCCGGTCCAGCACCTCTACGCAATCACCTCGCCACTTCGGGAACTGGCGGGTGAGACGCGTGAAGTCGTTCACCCGATCCTCCGCCATCAGGACTACGCGATGTACGTCCGCCAACAGGGCGACTGCTACGGAATCGGGTCTTACAAACACGAGCCGCTCCTTGTGGATCCGGACGATATCTTGAGTCCCGCCGACGCCGACGAAGCGCCTGCAATCCTGAAATTCACACCCGAACACTTCGAAGTTGCACGGCAAGCTGCCGTGGAACTGATTCCCGCACTCGGTGCGGTAGACCTCACCTACAAGATCAACGGCATGTTCTCCTTCACGCCCGATGGCATGCCGGTTCTGGGAGAGTCCGCTGAAGTGAAGGGATTCTGGGTGGCCGAAGCGGTATGGGTCACGCACGGAGGAGGCGTGGGTAAGGCCGTCGCGGAATGGATGTCGAACGGCACGCCCGGCATGGATTTGAGGGAGGCCGACATCAACCGGTTTCCCCCGCACGCGCACGCCACGAATTATGTGAAGACTCGGGGGGCTCAGCAGTATCGGGAAGTCTACGACATCATCCATCCGCTTCAGCAAATGGAGCATCCCAGGAATATTCGCCTCAGTCCATTCCACTCCAGGTTGCTTGACTTGGATGCCACCTTTTTTGAAAGCGCCGGCTGGGAAAAGCCGCAGTGGTTCGAGTCGAACAGGTCACTCCTCCAGACGTATAATCCGCCCGATCGCAGCGGGTGGGAAGCACAAAACTGGTCCCGTATCCAGGGAGCCGAACACTTGTCGGCGAGAGAAAGCGTCTGTCTCTTCGATCTGTCTTCTTTCGCCAAATTCGAAGTAGAAGGTGAGGGTGCTCTGGATTTTCTGGAAGGAATCTGTGCCAACCGGATCGATCATCCAATCGGAAAAGTCACCTACACTGCGATGTTGAACTCGCGGGGCGGCATCAAATGCGATCTCACAGTTACCCGTGTCGGCCCAGGAAAATTCTGGATACTCACAGGTGGAGGTACCGCCGCACACGATCTGGCCTGGATTCGTGCCCACGCGCCCGAGAATGGGTCAGTTTACATCACAGATGTCACCTCGCAATATTGCGGAGTCGGTCTCTGGGGTCCGCAAGCACGGAAGACCCTTTCGAAGGTGTGCGCCCAGGACTTGTCAAATCACAGCTTCCCGTATTTCACCGCACAGGAGATCTGGATCGGAAGCGTCCCTGCCGTTGCCCTGCGTGTGTCCTATATTGGTGAACTTGGGTGGGAAATTTACTGCCCTGTGGAGTATGGACAAGGAATGTGGGATACCCTCTGGGAAGCGGGAAGAGAATTCGGAATATTCCCGCTTGGCGGGGGCGCCTTCAACTCCCTTCGGCTGGAAAAGGGGTACCGTTTGTGGGGCGCGGACATCCATACGGATTACAATCCGTTTGAGGCAGGATTGGATTGGGCGGTCAAACTCGAGGGTAGAGACTTTCTGGGTAGCCAGGCCCTTCGAAAGCTTTCAGCAAAACCCGTCAATCGGCGGCTAACCTGCCTGACGCTCGATCCATCTGAAGGAGTGATCCTGGGGAAGGAGCCCGTCCTCGCACAAAATTCCGTGATCGGCTGCGTGACCAGCACAGACTTTGGATATTCCATTGGGAGACACATCGCCTATTCATACCTGCCCACTGAACACAGCGCTAAAAGGACATCTCTGGTCGTCGAATATTTCGGACAACGCATACCTGCAACGGTAGCCGGGGAGCCCCTGTTCGATCCTGAAAGAAGTCGTCTTACAAGTTGATGCGAATCTCCTTTTCCAATCTCACTTGGGGATCGGAAACCACTCGTTAGGTTTTTATTTTGGAGGGTCGCACCGATGTCGAAGTCAATTGTGGAACGTCTGAATGAGGGCACCGTATTGGGAGACGGCGGGTACTTGCTTGCCCTCGAATCCAGGGGATATGTTCAGGCCGGGCCATTCACACCCGAAGTAACAATTAAAAATCCGAACGCACTTCTCGCCCTGCATCAGGAATTTCTAAACGCGGGCGCTGAAGTTCTGCAGGTACTCACCTTCTATGCCAGCGAGAACAAACTTGCTCAGATCGGATACGCGGGCAAACTGGGCGAAATCAATCGGGCGTCCGTCAGAATCGCACGGGAGGCAGCGGGTACCAATGCCCTGGTAGCGGGTAATATCTGCCTGACCTGGAAATATATCGAAGGAGACAGCGCCTCAGAAGATGAATGCAGAAAGCTGTTCGATACGCAGTTGGGCTACCAGATGGAGGAGGGCATCGATTTCATCATCGGTGAAACATTCATGTGGCTTGGAGAGGCACTCATCGCTTTGGAATCCGCAAAGCGCATGGGGCTTCCCGCAATGATCACCATGGCCTTCGAAGGACCGCTCACCAGGGACGGCAAAACGCCGGCCGAAGCGGCGAAGACCCTGGAAGACGCCGGGGCTGACATTATCGGGGTGAACTGCTGGCAGGACCCTACCTTCATGCTCCCGGTCGCAAAAGAAATGAGAGAAGCTGTTAGTTGCTTCGTGGCGGCACAACCGGTGGCTTATCGCTGTACGGCGGAAGTACCCTTTTTTACTGGACAGCCAGGCTTTCCGGATAAACTGGACCCTTATCAGTTAACGCGATACGAAATGGGGGAATTCGCCAGACAAGCCAATGAAATCGGGATCAACTTCATCGGAGGATGCTGCGGCTGCCAGGGTGCCCACATCAGACAGATGGCCAGGGAGTTGGGAAAGATGCCGGACATTCTGCGGGAATGGAACGTGGACTATGAAAATCCCCAGTCGGCTACTGAGGCGTATAAAGATGTGAGAGAAAAGCAATAGTTTCTAAGAACGCGTTATTCACATACATTGATTGAAATATAAAAACGGCTCCGCTGGATCAGGGAGCCGTTCTATTTGTACACTTCTGGAGATCTACTTATTCGTCCATATCCCAGAGGACAAGACTAACTTTCTCTCCGGGCGCGGCCACAGCCGCTACATAATCTTCCCCCGGATTCGGCGCAGCCATCCACCATTTGCGCGTCACTTCAAGTTCATCGTCCACATACCTGACTACAGCAGGTTCTCCAGGCGCCAGGGAGACTTCGAATTTGTCCAGCGGACACGAAAGGCCCTCGCCGGTTGCCTTGATAAACGCCTCCTTGCGTGTCCAGCAATTCAGAAAAGCTTCTGCCTTCCTGTCGTCATCTACCCGCTTTAGTGCGTTCACTTCTGCGGCTGAGAAGAACCGCTCGGCAATCTTCATATCTCGCACTTCTCGTCCCGAGTGTTCCAGATCTACACCAATATCCCTGTCGGCTGCAAGACCGATCAGCGCAAGGTCTCCCGAATGGGACAGGTTGAATCTTGGGGGTTCATCATCTCCTGTCGGCAGGACCCTGGGTTTTCCACGACTCGAATATTTGAATTGCACCGTTGAGGGCTCCACCCTCAGATATCGGCCCAGCAGGATTCGAAGGCATCCCCGAGCAACAATGAAGTGGTCCCTGTGAGGGTCGAATCTGAATCTGTCAGCACGCTTCCTCTCCTCCTGACTCAGCAAGTCCGTCAACTTCCTGACGCGAAGCGCATCCGGATTCAATCCCACACGCCAGAGGTGAATTTCCCCTTTGTTCAAAACTGGATCCACGGGACCGGGTTCCCACACCTCCACACCCTCGAATCTGGAGCGCTCGTTTCGTTTGCTATTTTCAATCACCGGACGATTGGGAGGCACCGGCAAGGGCCTCGGCTCCCGCATTAAGGCAGGCAACGATCGCATCTACATCGTAGACGCAGCCTCCCCAGGTTCCGCCGCCCACATTCTGCAGGGCAGCCCACAACCGGGTGTCATCGGGAAGATTCGGATCGGGTGAAAGTGGTGTAACCACCTCGCGTTGCGCCAGAATGCGAGTACCTTCCTGTTCACCAAATATTTTATCTCCGCTGCCTACGAGATTGATCGAACCCACGAGATTATTCCTGTCGATAATAATTTCAACAAGATCTCCATCCCTCAGCCGCGCAATAGGTCCACCCGCCAGCGCCTCAGGACCTATATGGCCGATACACGCCCCCGTAGAAAATCCGGAAAAGCGAGCATCCGTGAGAACGGCCACCTGCTTCCCGAATTCCAGATACTTCAGTGACGTCGTGATCTGGGCAATCTCCTCCATGCCTGCGCCCATCGGTCCCCGGCCAATGAGCACCATGACATCACCTGGCTTGATCCCGCGGGGTCCCGGATCTTTCAAAGCAGCGATAGCCGATCGCTCTGTCGTAAACATCTTTACCGGGCCTTGCATGCGATAGACGCCATCCGCATCCACCACACTCGGGTCGATCGCCGTGCTCTTGATCACCGACCCTTCGGGAGCGATGTTTCCCGTGGGAAAACAAACGGTACTGGTAAGGCCTTTGGATCGGGCGCGATCGGGGTCCATAATCACATCATCAGCATCTATTCCGTCTTGATCCTTCATTACCTCCCGGAGTCTCGTTCGACGTTCGGATGACGCCCACCAATCCAGATTCTCACCCAAAGTCCTGCCAGTAACCGTGAGGGCGTCCTCCTTCAGCAAGCCAAGTTGGCGCAGATGGAGCATCACCTCCGGCACGCCCCCCGCCAGAAAAGCCCGGACTGTGGGATGAAAATCCGGACCGTTTGGAAGCACATCTACCAGCCGGGGGACCTGTCTGTTGATTCGGTTCCAGTCATCGACCACGGGCCGCCTCAGGCCGGCAGCGTGGGCGATCGCCGGAATGTGCAGCAGCAAGTTCGTGGATCCGCCGAAGGCGGCGTGCGTGACCATCGCATTGTGAATACTATCGTCGGTCAGGATATCGCTTGTGGTTCTTCCGTCACGAAACAGGGCAAGCGCCGCCCGTCCGGACCGCACGGCCATCTCAAACCAGAGCGGCTCTCCTGAAGGCGCCAGCGCCGAGTGCGTCAGCGCGAATCCGAGCGCCTCTGCAACCACCTGTGAAGTGGCAGCAGTACCTAGAAATTGACAGCCACCTCCAGCTGTTGCGCACGCCCTGCATCCGAGATCCTGGACTTCTTCTATGCTCATTTCTCCGTGCGAAAGCCTCGCACCCACCGACTGAATCTTTCCGGCATCTTCCCCGTTCTCCGGCGGCAGGGTGACCCCACCGGGTATCACCACAGTAGGCAGGTCGTGCATCGCGGCAAGGGCCACCATCATTGCGGGTAGTCCCTTGTCGCAGGTCCCCACGCCTATGACACCTTTGCGTGTAGGAAGCGATCGGATCAACCGACGCAGCACAGTGGCGGCGTCATTTCGATAGGCCAGGCTGTCCATCATCCCGGTCGTTCCCTGCGTCCGTCCATCGCACGGATCCGAACAGTAGCCTGCAAATGGAATTCCGCCAAGACGGCTGATTTCCTTTGCCGCCTCCTCCATAAGCAGTCCCACTTCCCAGTGGCCTGTGTGATAACCCAGCGCAATCGGGCTGCCGTCGGCCGCACGAATGCCGCCCAGAGTACTCAGGATCAGGAACTCCGGCCTGCCCAGTTGGCCAGGATCCCAACCCATTCCCGCATTTTGACTGTACCCGAAAATATCGCCGCTGGGTGAGTTGAGCACCTGTTCCTCGGTTAGCGACAGGAGCTTGCCCTCCGGACCGGGAGCTTTGGAACGAACCTTGTAAATGTCCTCACCTGACGCAATGACATCCTGAAACGACAGCTTGTCGTAACTCATGAGACTTACCTGTTCCTCGCGTTGGAATCAATTGTTCGTGGTCGCCCTGTCCGCCTTACCTTAACCATCCGCACGCAGGGTCCTTTCGTAGATCATCATCGGCTTGCGCCAGAACATCACCTTCTCTTTGTACACAAAATCCTTCTTCTCGTACAACTTGTGGGCCGATTCCATCTCCGTCATCGTACCCAGAACCAGACATTCATATCCCGCCTGTTGAGCAAAGCCGATTGCCCGGTCTACCAGAAGGGATCCCAGACCCTGACGCCGATTGTCTTCCGCCACGAAGATCCACTTCAGCACAGCCCTGGTCGAATTGACCCGATCTACTGCGAGCATCGCCCGGGGCGCTTCATCGCGGTAGAGTGCCACAAAGTGCCGGCCCGCATCCTCATATTCCGAGACAAATTTTTGTATTGACCTTCGGAGCTGGTTTCGAACATGTAGTCCGCACTCGGTCTCCAGTATTTCGTGAACAAAATCGAGAATTTCCTCCGGGTCGACTTCCCCGATGCCTCGCTCCGAGTATGAATCCATAGCAGATCACCTGGTTCTGTCGGGTTACGTCACAGGCCCTACACGTTTTCCGGTTTACTTCAATCCCATCTTTTGCAGATTCTTCAGACTGATCCCCAGACTTTCGAAAGGGTCTCTCTGGCACGTGTCCTGTTCCACAATATACCACCGTGTCCCGGCTTCTTTACACGCGTCCAGAATCGCCGGCCAATTCATGTTCCCTTCTCCCACTTCGGCGTAGAGCTGTTCTCTGCCACGCATTTCCATATCCTTCACATGCACCAGATCCGCTCTTCCCCTGGCCTTCCTGATCCAGTCCGCCGGATCTCCCCCGCCGTGCTGAATCCAGTAGGTATCGATCTCCATCTGAAACACCTCGGGATCACTTTCCTCCATTAGAATCTGAAGCCCTGTGCGATCTCCAAACCGCTCCAGTTCAAAACTGTGATTGTGATACCCGAAGGTCAGATCCGCATCGGCAAGTTTCCGGGCCACTTCCGAGGCCTCTTGTGCGAATTTCTTGTAACTGTCACCACCTGATTCCCGATACGGTTGGGGCAAGCCCCCAATTGCGGGGTATTTGCAGCCCAGGGTCAGGTGTTCGTCGATCACGGCCTGCGTATCGTCTCGCATGCGGTCGTAACTGGTATGTGTTGCACAGATCTCCAGGCCCTCACCATCTGAAAGGTTCTTGAGCTCCTGGGGGTCAATCTCACCAAATGCAGATACCTGCATGGCATCATATCCCAGTGCCTTGACCTTCTTCAAAGACTCGGCGATGTCTGCGGGTGTCTTCGTAAATTCACGCACAGTATACATTTGCGCTGCAAGCACGGTTTCGGACATGACCAGACTCCTTTCATTGCGCGATAGTTAGATCAGGATCTTCAATTACCGGACTAAAATACCACAGTATACCCTGAACAGCCACTTAAAAGTAGGGATGATTCCCATTTGCCATTTTTGTCTGGCTTTTTTGCGGTGGCAGGTTATTTTAGACCATCACGTCGCAACGCGCCCCGATTATTCTCCCCTCTTGTTGCCACTTTCTTGGTTTTTCGAAGCCGATTGCTCGCCCGTGCAAAGGAGTCCCTCGCCATGAATTTGAACCGCGCCAGTTCCGATCAGAATTCCAGGAACAAAGACCTGCTTGCAGGATCACGCTACCTCTCCAAAAGCGTTTCATCCGAAGTGCTGCCGCTCCACATAGAAATGGCCAGTACCGATGCCCTCACCGAAGACCAGATCAATGCCCTGAATGCGCTCGAAATAGAAGCCGCCCGAACATCCATCCGATCTCTCGCGTCACTCTCGGGAATCGGCGAGGCGGACCACCTGGGGGGTGGGTTGGGACTCATCCCGCCGCTCGTGCTCTCACTGGCAGTAGCAGACTACGAACGGATCGAGTACACGATCGAGCACGCGCATACCAGTATCGGGTATTTTTCCGCCCTTTCCGCATTCGGATTCCTGTCCCCAGATTCGGTTGTGAACAGCTTTCGACGCGGCCTGGACATCCCCGGACACGTCTCCTGGCTGCCTGGCGGAACTCAGCTCAATGGCGGCCGGCTCGGGGTAATGATCCCGGTAGCTGTCGGACAGGCGCTGGGGAAACGAGGTGTTTACGGCGATGGCAGCTGGGTAATCGTCCACTGTGGAGATGCAGGTTGGATTTCGGGGCAGGCGCTGAATGGGTTCAATGGTGCGCACGTACACGAGGCTCCAGTCACGTTCGTAATGGATCGCAACGGAATTCAGCTATCCGGAAGCACAAAAAGCATTCTGGACAAGGATCCACGAACGGTGATCTCTGCTCTGGGTGTCGAAATACTGGAGATTCCTACTGTTCACGACGTCGCCGGTCTCTACAGCGCCTATCGGGAGGCCTACAATCTGGCCCAGTCGGGAAAACCGAGTTTGATCTACCCTGTCGGGTACGAGTCAAATCAGAACCAGAAGATCGACCTGACGAATTTCGGCGAGAGATACAGGATTCTCGAGGAGGTCAAGGCCTTCGCAGCGCAGCAGGATGTGCCCATGGACAAGGAAGTCTGGATACCTGGCTCGCTGATGAGTTTCAGGGATATCAAACCTATGCTGGAATGTGTATTCCTGGTCAACGACCTGCCGGGTGGTGCGGGCCATCACGATGGAGGAATGAAAGGCAGGGACGCGGATGAGGTGCTATCGGGTCCGATGTTCAGCCTCTCCGATGCGCAGAACTCGGCCCTGAATGATCTGAGATCACAACCAGCCACGACCGTTGTGACCGATGCACGTCCGGCTCCTGGAAGTCCCAATCTGGTCCTCCCCGCAGATGCCCTGGCCGCCTGCGAACTGCCTGGCGCAGGAGACAAATCCAGTGCCCGCGGAGGATCTGAAGCGGGATATGCTCTGGTTGCCAAAACTTTTCCGCAGCAGGTGTTCGTTGTCGGATGCGACCTCGACCCGTCCACAAAGCTCGGTAAGGCAAGGAGTTTGATACAAGATCACCACCAGTTCGAAATGAGCATCGAGGAACAGGCCGCCGCACTTCTAACGAACGGCCTTGCGACCAGCACCAAAAATCCCCAGCTAAATGTCGTGTCCACTTTCGCGGCATTTTTCGAAGGCATTGCAAGAGAAGGCTTCGATATGTGGCAGTATCAGAGAAACCTCACGGGAGTCAATGAAGGGCTCAACGTCACCTTCCATCTCTCCCACGTGGGCGCCTGCACTGGACGTGACCACTTCTCGGGGTGGGGCCTCGACTGGGTCAATGTGGGCCTCACCTACCTGGACTATCTACACAGATTTTATGCCCCGGCCGATACCCGGGCGGCATTTCTCGCCGTAGTCGATCTCGCTGCACACTATGGGGGTCACGTCATCGGTATTCCTCGCGATGACCTGCCGGTTCTCGTCAAGCAAGACGGGTCCGCCCCTCTGTGGAAAACCACAGATAGATGGGAGGCGGTCACCTCTTACCGTACAGCACCTGGTGCGAAAAAGGCTGTTCTGGCATTGGGTGCGCCCGCCTTTCTCGCGGGCGAGGCTTTCGATACACTCCAGGAAAAGAACATCCCTGTTGACGTACATATTGTGAACGGACTGCCGCTATCGGAGGGTGAACTCGAGGAATTGTTGAAGCCCTATTCGGAAGGCGTGGTAACCATTGAAGATGGGAAAATCGGGGACGCGAATACAGGGCTGAGGGGGTTCGCAGGGCTTGTTGCAACAGGGGCGTCAGCCCTTCGAAACAGCAGTGCACACGTTGGGATCACCGATCCGAGAGTCGCGCCATCTGAAGGACATATGGAAACCTGGGAACACTTTGGGATAACTTCAGAAGCGGTTGTGACCGCTGTGGAAAGTCTGTAGGCAGGAATATACAACGAGTTGAAGACTGCCCAAGCCGTTAAAGCGAGGCAATCCAACCTTGCTTGGCACGCTGAACGCCAGGAATGCGGGATGCATCCGGTTCAGCATACCCGCTGGAATTAGAAGATCCGGTAACTCAGTCCCACATTGAAACTCTGCCTGAATGGCTCTCCTTCAACTGTGGTGATCGATTCCGATATACCCAGGTTGATCTTGTTTTCTATGAAGAAGTTGAACGCGATCGAAATAGATGTGCTCAAGCGAGCGTCCATTCCCGCTCGTTTGTCGATTCGGAATGTATGGAATGTGGTGAAGCTGACCTTGTTCGTGATTTCGTAGATGAAGTCGGTATCCTGCCTGATGTTGTAGACCCTTCCAATATCTCCCGAGAACGGTGTGTCCGCTTTCAGATCAGTGTTGATCTGTGTGCTCCAGCTCAAAGGGCGTGAGTATCGGAAATTGAAGGACATTCCGGGTGTCCGTCTCTCGTCACCCTCGAATGGGGTCAACACCTCGAATTGTACGCCTGCCGTTGCGTCCCACCCGTAGAACCTGTCATTGATCCGCTCTCTAAACAGCACCTCTTGCATCCTCAGTAAGCCGTATCCGATCTCGCTGTGTACCTGCCCCGATTTCTCGATCTCCGCAAGCATGTCCTCGAACCAGTAGTTCTGATATCGATTTCCGTGTATTTCTTTATACTCCGATTCCCTCTCGATGATGTGCGCGAATTCGATCATCATCTCCTTCGGCAGATACTCTGAAATAATCCCCTCATCGAGAAAGAACTCCTCTATCCGGACGGCCTTGCGCAGAGCTGTTGCATTGATGAATCTGCCATAGCCGATTCCCAGGGTCATATCCACAGCAGGACGATCGAAGCTTCTTCCTGTCCCCCAGAACACATCGTGGCGAGAATCTGTGCTCCATGAATAGAAGAGGTTTCCCGTCTTGGTGCGGTATTTCTTGAAATTCGTCTTAAGTTGGGGAAGCAGATTTCCGGTCCATTTATCGTTGATGTTGTCCTTGTTGAACGATGTGCCACCGTTCAAATCGATAGAATAGGCATAGGGCTGGGATTCATAAAACTTCTTGTAGACGACGGTCAGGTCACCCTTTTGCACTACGGGATCCTCTCCCTCGGTAACATAGTTGAAGCTGAAGGCATCGATCCGCAATATATCTGCCCGGCTGATGGGAACCTCATAGTCCGAAACCGAGACATTCTGTGCGTGTGCGCTCCCAGTGAACAACACAAGACCTGACACCAAACCATAGAGCAATCCCAAATAGCGTCTCGATGGAATCGGAGGAAACGGCCTACACGACCCGATGTTCGTGATCCATCTCATGATACACCTCCAATGTATGCCGGCCATCAGACCAGCCACCCGTGTTTCTGTCCTTTTGCGCCTCTTCAGTAAAGAAGGGAATTTCTTTTTCATTGTTCGGTCTCCTCTTCTTCCGTTTCTGAACTCGCAGTAGTGTCTGGGGATGCAATTAGAAATTGAAAATCGTCATAGTCTGCCTTTACAGGTGAAAGGGTATTGTCAGAATCGGTAATCACGGCAAGCGCCTCAACAAGACGTGGTTCACCACCAAACAGTCGCCTGTAGTCTTCATAAGCATTGACCTCTTGCCAAACCCACTCGCCCAGATGGTCTATGCCGCTTTGTAGCACAACCACCTGCGTTCGGTCGCTGGACGGGCTCGCCGTTTCGGTTCCTTTCGGCAAAGTGGTGCTCCACACGTACTTGAGGGTCTTTGGTACCGGCCAGCCTCCTTTGAATACGAGACGAACTGCGGCGCCGCTGTCATTCTTGTTCTCCTCCTGCTCATTGGCTCCTTCAGGTAACGTGTGCACGCGCCAGCGCCAGCGGAGCAGGTTGTATACACGGAGGTTTACACGGGCATCTCTCCCGACATTGGTTGCCTTTCCGATCGTCTCGGCACGGAGAAAACAGTCCTCATCCTCTATCTGAATGGAGTAGTAGAGGTCTTCGGATTTCTCCGTCTTACTTTGTCGCCATCCGGTTCTGCCTTCCCAGTTCTTGGGGAACTTTCCCACATCTTTTATGTAGCTGTCGAACCGCTCCAGTACGAAAATGGAATCTCTGGATGGGGTATGGAACGCCACAGGAGGCTCCCCCGCCGATGCGGCTGAAGCCAGAAAAGAGATTATTATTATCCTGTAGAGAAAATTCATATAGAGGACCAACGATACAGAATGGACGTGAGGAACCGGCGTCCCTTGATTTGTGTACGACTTCTCCTGCACAACGTCACTTCAGACCGGGATCAACACTTGAAAAATATAGGTATTTGGTACTTGTTTATGGGGAAAAACGCCTCTAAAAACAGTCAGGAACAGCCAATAGTGGTCCGCGAAATCTGTTTTGTATTTTTGATGTCACCTGGTACCTTGCAGTCTCACCAATGTGTACGACGCAACGCTTAAGGAGAGATCTTATGGCCCCTGGAAAGCGAATACCTGCCTTGCCCTTCCGGTCATTCTTAAATTACGACGAATTAGACAGCTTTCTCAAGGCCCTGGTTGCCTCACGCCCTGAGCTCTGCTCTCTGGACACACTGGGGAAGTCCAGGGAAAGCAGAGAGGTTCTGCTGCTTACGCTTACAGATTCGTCCACCGGAAAACCTGAAGACAAACCTGCCTATCTGATCCACGGTAACATCCACGCGGGAGAATTGGCTGGAACCCACGCGGCATTGTTCACGGCACGACAGCTGCTTGCAGATCACCCGAAATCTGACATCCTGAAAAGAGTTGCGTTCTACATCGTACCCCGGCTGAACCCAGACGGTGCCGAGCACGTGGTCTCTACTTCCGGACGTATTCGCAGTCGTACCCATTGGGATCGGACACGACCCAATACGCTCGTTCAGGAAGATGTAAATGGCGATGGCCTGATCCTGACAATGAGACAAAAGCGCCCGGAAGGGAACCTGGTTCAGGATCCCCTGGACCGGCGACTCCTTATTCAACGCACATCGGATGCCAGAGGGCCATACTTCAGATCCGTGCCGGAAGGCAAAATCCATTCTTGGGACGGATCGGACCGGATCTGGAGTGAGGGCAGAGGATTCGACTGGAATCGAAACTGGTCTTATGACTGGCGACCTGAACCCGATCAATACGGGGCAGGAGATTTCCCATTCAGCGAACCGGAGATGCGGCACATTGCGGAATTCATCCATAGCCGGCCAAATCTGTTCGGAGTCCTGGGTTACCATACAGGACCCGCAGCGGTGCTGAGGCCACCCTCCACTGGCTCGGTTAACGACATTCACGAATCCGATGAGCGAACCATGGAAGACCTCGCTCGCCTGGCGGCAGGTGAAACAGGATTCCCGGTCATACCTGTCGTCAAGTACAGAGGCGTGCGCAACAGGGACAATAATCTGCGCGGACACTTCCACAATTTCGGATACCAGCATCTTGGACTGTATGTTTACGAGTTTGAACTCGGCACCATAAAGGACAGCGCAGGCATAAGTACAGAAGAGCAGTTTGGGGCTGAAACGGAAGCCGACAGAGAAACCCAGATGAGAAAGTTGATGAAGTGGTGGGATCGACAACGTCCCAGAGATCCGCTCTTCACGCAATGGAAAGCTTTTGTGCATCCACAACTTGGCAAGGTCGAGATCGGAGGCTTCAGATTCAATCACCTGGCGAATCCCACACTGAAGCATTTGGCGCAAATATCCAAAGGCACCTATCGGTTCACCCTGGCGCACGCGCGCAAGCACCCCCAGGTGTTGCTGGATGAGCTTCAGGTAGACCCTGTTGGAGAACAGGTTTACAGAATACGTGCTCGCGTGATGAACAGAGGTGAATTCCCGACAAACATCACGCAGAGGGGTAGAATACTTCGAAGACTACAACCTGTTGTTGTAGAGTTTCTCACTGGAAAAGGAGTGGAGAACCTGTCAGCCGAGGGACATCGAGACCTGGGTCATCTGCAGGGAATAACCGGAGGGAGAAATCTGGAGTGGTTCGTATCGGCAGCAAAAGGAGTGAACGAATTGTGCAGGATAAGAATTCAGGGAGGAACGGGAGGCAATGTCGATCACACGGTGTTGGTGGATAAGAGGAAATGAGCCTGGGTTCTGGGAAGGAGTCGACTAAGCCGAGTCCTCTGAATGCAATTGGTACGTTCCTTCCAGTAAGCGATTTCCGTCTCCGTCCGCCACGGCGTAAGGAAAGGACTCACGAGCGGCAGAAGCGCCGAAAGCGCCATCTCTGTTCAGGGCAATAAACGCCATCTGATGTGGTCGGGAAGAGGGTACACGCTCAAGCAGCCGGGTTACGGTCTCCTCGCACGCCTCCTGAGGTGATCGGCCCTGTCGCATCAGTTCCACAATCAGAAACGATCCGCACACCCGTGCGATCTCTTCCCCTCGGCCGGTTGCGGCCGCTGCACCTACCTCATTGTCCGCATAAAGTCCACATCCTATCAGCGGAGAATCCCCAACCCTGCCCTTCATCTTGAACGCCAGCCCACTGGTCGTACAGGCAGCCGCGATATCGCCGGACTGATCCAGCGCGACCATGCCTATGGTATCGTGAGAATCGGTAGGTTTATCTGTCCTCCCGGCCTTCCATTCCTCCCACGCCTTTCTAGACCGGTCCGTCAACATCTCTCTTTCCGCATATCCCTGACGCTGCGCAAACTGTAGCGCGCCCGCTCCGGCCAGCATCACATGGTCGGTTTTTTCCATCACATCTCTGGCCACTGCCGTTGCCACATCGGTATTTCTAAGCGCAACCACCGAGCCATATCCCAAAGTCCGACCGTCCATAATGGCGGCGTCCACTTCTACCTCCCCTTCGGCGTTGGGATATCCACCGTATCCAACACTCTTGACTTCGGGATCCTTCTCAGCCACCGCTACGCCGGCCACAACCGCTTCCAGCGCCGGGCCGCCTGACTTGAGGATGTCCCAGGCCGGCACGTTCGCCCGCTCCCCGAAAGACCAGGTTGAAACAACAAGAGAACTCAAGTGGTACCCCCGATACTCACTGTGGCGACCAGTCCGAAATGATCGGATGGAAAATGGCCATCTTCGGATGCAGTGTTCCCTGCAATTTCACACCGTTCGATCGTTGTCCCGTCTCTACCAAAGACGTAGTCGATTCGTCGTCCCCCTGTTTCGGATTCATCCTTGATGTATCTGTTGGTGTCAGAATACGTCAAACCGGCCGCTCCAGGGTGGAGAAATGCCCAGCCATCGCAAAAGGACGCCTCCTCTACAACGTGTCGGATTGGATCCTCGTGTGAAACTTCGTTGAAGTCCCCCACAAGAATCTTGGGCCCTGAGTATCTGTCCGCAAATGCAGTGACCTCTCGGGTCGTCCGCTTTCGAGCTTCCCTGCTCAACGACAGGTGCGTATTGAAGAAATGGAAAGGGTTACCCCCAATATCGAATTCGCCGTGAAGCACGATCCTCTGGTGATTGTCTCTGGAATCGGAACCGTCCCTCGAGAGCGTGGTAAAACCCGAGTTCTTGAACGGATATCGAGAAAAAATGGCGAGACCTTCCCACTGATCACTGTCCGCATTTCGCTGCGCAGGTCTGTAGATGTACTGATAGTTTGGGAGCAATTCCGCCAGCTGTTCTGCCTGATTTTTCCCGTCTACATTGCGCTTCACATCGTGCCGAATCTCCTGGAAACCAATAATATCCGGGGATACAGCACACACCAGATCTGCGATCAGCGCCCTCCTGATCAGCCACGGTTCGTTGTAGTTCCAGATATTTAAACTGAGCATCACGATATGGTTCATGAATATTTCCTCACGCTGACATTTTTCCTCGGATCGCCGAACGCGTCCCATCCAGATCGAAACACGCGGCCTGATTCTCGTGCATCAATCTACTCGCCAACTTCATTGCCTGCGGCTCGGTCACGTGGCCTTCATTGACTTCTGCTTCCAGGGCAGTGGTCAGCCAGCGCCTGGCCTGAATCGCGTAAGCGACTGAACTGGTCGGCCAGCCCGTGTCTCCACCGAACGCGAACAGCTTGTTGGATGGCACTGTGTGCAGAAAACGACGAACGAAATCACACGAACTGAAAGGATCGATCGACCACGCCCAGCAAAGGTCTACCCACACATTGGAATAATGCTTCGCTATACCCATGAGCTCGTCGTTGTAAGGATACGCGATATGCATCAACACGAATCGCGCATCCAGATATCGCGCCAGAAGCGGACTCAGATTTCCCGACCGTATCCGGTCTATAGGCATTCGATCATTACCCGCATAATACCCGGTATGGAGCTTGAAAGGCAGATCGTGTTCGATGGCCAGTTCCACGCCTCTTGCCCAGCACCAGTCGCCCAGACAGAGTCTGGTGCCCTCGGAAACGGTCTCTTTTGAAGCAAGCACATCGCTAAGTGCGCTCGATACGTCTACCTCCTGGCGTTCTTCCCACCGGAGGGTACGGCTGTATGCGTGCTGAGCCTTCACAGCTATGGCGCAGTCGGCGTACTTATCGAAAATGGCTTCCATTCCCTGCCGCAGGGATTTTAGATCGACCACCTCGATCCCGGTTTCCCGGGCAATCGCCTCCGGATCGATAACGCCATTACAGAATCCTGCCCAGGACAGGTCATACATGAAAAATTCCGGGCCCGAACTGTCCGGGACGCATTCCCAGCAGAAGTCATCTACCTGAACATGGTCCAGATTTGCGACCTTGCTGAGCAAATTGAAGCGACCACCGGATATCCTGTGTAAATTCAGTTTTTCTTGAGCGGCCGATAGGCCATCGGCTGTCAACTCGGGTAGACCGTATACTTCTTCTGCAATCAATCTGACCGCTTCTCCATAGCCCGTGAACTGGGTGGCCTCCCAGGCGTCTCGAATGCCCTCGAAGCGCCCTGCCAGGTCTGGATCTGATGCGTCCATCAATCGTTTTATGGATGCCTTCGATGCGCCGGCCGTATGCAGATCGGCACCGACGTAATTCCCGAAGAGGTCCTGAAGAATATCCGGGCCATTCTCGACCCATTCCGTCTCCTTCTTGAGGTGCTCGTGGGTATCTGCCAGAGGTGCATTCTGGATGTATCCGGCCAGGTCGGTAGCCAATTGAAGGTCTCCTCGACAACTTGATGAAGACGGATTGCGATCTGCAGTGTGATCATGTTCTCAGTGTGTAACCACCATCCACTTTCAAGGTCGTACCGGTGATGTAATCGGCGGCCCCGGAACAAAGAAACGCGGCAGCCTGCCCCAGGTCTTCAATGGTACCCAGTCTGCCCCACGGCAATCCCTTTGCCGCCTCCGCCATCTCCGCTTCAGTGGCAAATTGACGTTCGCCCGGCGTGTCGGTATAACCGGGTTCGATCACATTGGCTCGGATCTTGTGAGGAGCGAGCTCTGCAGCGATCGTCCTGCACATATGATTGATCCCGGCCTTTGATGTGTTATAGGGAACCGATGTGGGAAATGCGACCTCTGCCAGAACTGAGCTGATAAAGAGGATACTTCCGCCTTCCCCCTGTTTCACCATTTGTCTGGCGCCGGCCTGGGCGGTATGGAAGGACCCCCAGAGACAGACGGCAAGGGTGCGTTCCATGGCCTCTGTGGAAAGATCCAGAAACGGCTCCCTCTTGCTGTAATAGGCGTTGCAGACCACGATGTCGAGCCGCCCGAAAGCAGAAACGGTTTCCTCCACCATGCGGTCAACTGCATCACGGTCAGAGACGTCGGCCTGAACCACAATGGCCTCCTGCCCGGCATCTCTTACGCCCTGCGCAACAGATTCAGCATCTTCCGGATGCGAGTTGTAGTTCACGGTAATGTTCGCGCCGGCCTTCGCCATCTCCAGTGCGCAGCCATGACCGATACCTCGGGACGAACCTGTGATGAGTGCAACCTTTCCATTCAAATCTACCATAATGCCTTCCTTGGTTCAAAATGGAATCACTTTAAAAACCGACTGGGGGGGTATATCAAGTACTGGACTGACCGAGGTTGAAACCTTTCGCCCTGCACAGTCCATCTGTCAGCTTTTTTCTTCCGCTTCCTGGGCGTGGCGCTCGTCCTGCTGACGCATCACTTTCTGCCGGTGCGTTTCCCGATGCGCCTCCTGATACCGTTCGGGAATCACCAGTTCATCCCCCTCCTCGGGTGCGTGCGGCGCCACCTTCCAGAACAAAGGGAGATAAGTCTCCCAGTGGGTAATGATGTCACTTGCGCGCTTGCTGTTTGTCTTCTCCAGATGCCTGCCGATCATTTTCTGAAGCAGTCTGATGTCTTCAGGATCAGTTACCTGCAGTGCGCCCACCAGTTGAGGGTTGAATCGTTTCTCGAACAAACAGTCCTCATCCAGCACGAACGCCACGCCGCCGGTCATCCCGGCGCCGAAGTTTCGGCCGGTATCTCCAAGGACCACCACGACACCACCGGTCATATACTCGCAACCATGATCCCCCAACCCCTCGACCACGGCATGTCCACCGCTGTTCCTTACACAGAACCGCTCTCCGGCTGTACCCGCCGCATAAAGTGTGCCCCCGGTTGCGCCATACATGACGGTATTTCCCATAATCGCATTCTTGTGACTCTGGAACCGTGCCCTCCCAGGAGGCATCAGTACGATTTCCCCGCCGTGCATGCCCTTTCCTACATAGTCGTTGGCCTCGCCGGTGATGATGAGTCTCAGGCCGCGAATACAAAATGCCCCGAAGCTCTGCCCCGCGCTGCCTTTGAATCTGCATTCGATGGTTCCATCAAGTCCTCTGTCACCATAGTGATATGCAATTTCTCCAGCGAGTTTTGTGCCCACAGCCCGGCGTGTATTCTGAATGTCGTAGTGAAGCGTTATAGACGTATTGTCTTTGATGGCATCCTTGGCATCCTGAAGCAGCAGGTCATCGATGGGTGCGTCGGGTCGGTCGTTCCGTTCGCGTGAGTGTTTCCGATGCCGCGAACCTGCAGGGTCCGGGTCTGCCAGCAGGTCGGACAGGTCGATGCCCTGCCATCGCTCTTTTTCCGGATCAATTTTCTGCTCCAGCAACTCCGTACGGCCCACGATCTGCTCGAGTGATTCATACCCCAGGCTGGCCAGAATTTCTCTTACCTGTTCAGCAAGATTTGTGAAGAAGTGGACCACCATCTCCGGTGTCCCGTTATACTTTGACCGCAGTTCAGGTTTTTGTGTGGCCACACCAACCGGACACGTATTGAGATGGCATTGGCGCGCCATTACACAACCCTCCGCAACCAGCGCGGCCGTTCCGAAACCATATTCCTCCGCACCCAGAATTGCAGCAATCACCACGTCCCTGCCGGTTTTGAAACCGCCATCGGCTCGCAGCGTCACTCGGCCTCTGAGATCATTGATCACCAGGGTCTGCTGAATCTCCGCCAGGCCAAGCTCCCAGGGGCCGCCGGCGTGTTTGATGGAGCCCAGAGGCGATGCGCCAGTTCCACCATCGGATCCACTCAAATGGATCACATCGGCAAATCCCTTGGCCACACCTGCAGCAATGGTCCCGATCCCCGCAACAGAGACCAGTTTCACGCAGACCTTTGCCCTGGGGTTGATGCGCTTGAGGTCATAAATGAGCTGTGCGATGTCTTCAATGCTGTATATGTCGTGATGGGGAGGCGGAGAAATGAGTGTGACCCCCGGTACCGAGTGGCGTATCAGCGCAATTTCTGCAGACACCTTGTGGCCCGGAAGCTGTCCGCCTTCGCCGGGTTTGGAACCCTGAGCCATCTTGATCTCCAGTTCGCGGGCGGAGGCAAGATATTCAGGGGTTACTCCGAACCGGCCCGAAGCAACCTGCTTGACCGCGCTGTTCGCCCAGTCCCCGTTCGGCATTCGGCGGTATCTGGCAGGGTCTTCGCCTCCCTCACCGCTG
>Ga0115002_10000099_pt1 | contig 113447 bp, 100 predicted proteins | sample ArcticOcean_MG_C_8_FD_89576 | JGI IMG/M metagenome (GOLD analysis project Ga0115002, IMG submission 89576) | Marine microbial communities from western Arctic Ocean - ArcticOcean_MG_CB11_86 | ecosystem: Environmental > Aquatic > Marine > Oceanic | place: Arctic Ocean: Canada Basin | collected... | reverse complement strand
AGATGCCGAAGATAAAAACTTTAAAGGCCGCTGCCAAACGATTTAAAAAAACGGCCAGTGGTAAATTTAAACGCGGCCATTCCCATGCCACGCATCAGAAATTATGCAAAAATGGGAAGCGTAGACGGAATCTTCGTGGTACCACTATGGTCAGCCAGGCCGATACACCACGTTTGAGACGTATGATGCCGTATTAGTATTGATGTCTCCCGGCTGTTCTCAGCAGGAGATTAACCAAGCCAGAGGAACCAAAAACATGCCACGCGCGACAAACGCTGCTGCTTCAAAGAGGCGCCGCAAAAAGGTTATTAAGTTAGCACGAGGGTTTTGGGGCCGGCGAAACCGGTTGTTCAGAACCGCACAGGAAGCCGTTAATAGAAGCTTAGTGTATGCCTACAGAGATCGCCGTCAACGTAGACGAGATTTTCGTCGGCTATGGATTACCCGTATCAATGCTGCTGCACGTCTGAACGGTTTGACGTATGGTAAACTCATCCATGGGATGAAACTGGCCAATATAGAGATAGATAGAAAAGCACTTGCAGAACTCGCTGTAAACGAACCGGCTGCATTCGCTGCAGTTGCCGAAACAGTGAGTTCTCAATAGCAATAACGCTTTTTACGCTGCGGAAGGCAGAAACTTCGGTAAATCGGCCCTAACCATGTTTTTACGGGGCCGGTGTCTATCCCTCTTGAATGGATAGCGTTCACCCTGGTTTCACAAATGCCTTCCGTTTCGTTGTTTATGGGGCTGAGGAACCGGTTTTATGATTGAACAAGCAGAAACCATTGAGCAAGACGCGCTGGAAGAAATTCGTCAGACAACAGATGTCGGGGCGTTAGAAGAAATTCGCGTTAAATATATGGGCAAGAATGGCCTGTTAACCCAGATCTTGCGGGCTGTAGGGCAGGCGGCTAAAGAAGATCGACCTCGTATTGGCCAGCAGGTAAACAAAGCTAAGCAGGCGATCTCAGAATCGTTAAAAGAACGTCATGATGCCCATGGTCTTCATGGGGCAAAGACGAAAAGTTCCATTGATTTCACATTGCCGGGACGGCGCCCACCACTTGGCCAGAAACATCCGTTGACCTTAATCCGTGAAGAGGTGACAGAGATTTTTCATGAGATGGGGTTTGGTATTGTGGATGGGCCCGAGGTAGAACTGGACTATTACAATTTTGAGGCCCTCAATTTCCCCTCAGATCATCCGGCACGTGACGCACAGGATACCTTTCATATTGGAGATGACGTCGTACTGAGGACCCATACCTCCCCCGTTCAAATACGTACGATGGAAAAGCAACAGCCGCCGGTCCGGGTTATTGCCCCCGGCCGAACGTATCGTCATGAAAATCCCGATGCGTCCCACGCATTTACATTTCACCAATGTGAAGGTCTATATGTTGATAAAGGCGTGACCATGGCACATTTAAAAGGAGATATGACGTATTTTGCCCGTCGTCTCTTCGGAAAAAATGTACAGGTCCGTTTTAGTCCGGATTTTTTCCCCTTTACCGAACCGAGCGTACAATACGATTTCTCCTGTGTGGCCTGCAGTAGCCGTGGTTGTAAGATTTGTAAAAACACGGGATGGCTTGAAATATCAGGGGCGGGGATGATCGATCCAGCCGTGTTCGGGTTTGTAGATTATGACCCGGAAGTATATACGGGTTACGCTTTCGGTATGGGCCTGGACCGGTTAGCTATGTTTAAATACGGTATCGATAGTATCCACATGTTCCTGGAAAACGACTTAAGATTATTAGGACAGTGAAGAGCGGCAAGTGGGGAGATTGGCATATGCAAGAATACCTGCCCACATGCCCACATGCCCACTTGCTGTATAAAGAGGAGTTCTATACATACTATGGTTATTAAAGTCCCGTTATCCTGGCTACGGGAATATTGTGATATACCCTGGTCCGTAGAGGAATTAACAGCGCGGTTGACGCTTGCCGGGCTCGAAATAGATGCGGTTGATTCTATCGGCGGTGAATATGAAAATATGGTCATCGGCGCTGTTGAAATGGCAGAAAAACACCCCAATGCAGACAGGCTGTCGCTGTGCACGGTTGATATCGGGACGGAAACGCTAAAGATCGTATGCGGTGCGCCCAATGTAGCCGCGGGCCAACGGGTCCCTGTAGCCCTCGTGGGAGCCAGATTGCCCGGGGGCATGAAAATCAAGAAAGCCAAAATTCGTGGTATTGAGTCCAGGGGAATGATCTGTTCGGAAGCGGAACTGAATTTGTCTGACGAACAGGATGGCATCATGGTGCTGGACCCCGAAGCACCGGTGGGACAACCACTGAAATCAATTTTGGGCGATCCGGAGACCGTACTGAGCATCGACGTCGGGGCTAACCGTCCGGACTGCTTGGCCATTACAGGCGTAGCACGTGAAATCACGTCCATGACCCGCGGTGAACTCAGAATGCCTTCCAGTTCGGTACAGGAAGAAGGGCCGTCGATTGAAGCAGAAGCTACGGTCGTGGTAAACACGCCAGACGATTGTCCGCGTTTTGTGGGCCGGGTCATCAAGGATATCAAAATCGGCCCCTCACCCGGATGGATGGTACAACGCCTTGAAGCAGTGGGCTTACGATCCATAAACAACATAGTAGATGTAACAAACTACGTGATGCTGGAGCTTGGTCAGCCGTTACATGCCTACGATTTGGACGAGTTGGCCGGTCGTGGTATTGTTGTCCGTCGGGCCGAAGAAGATGAACCCTTTACAACGTTAGATGATCAGGCCAGGACACTCAGCAGCGAAGTCCTAATGATCACCGATCATGAGCGTAGCATTGGAATGGCTGGTATTATGGGCGGACTGAATACCGAGATTACGGACGGGACCACGAGTGTATTTCTGGAAGGGGCTTGTTTCGATGCCGCGCGTGTTCGCCGTGGTTCAAAGCTACTGCAACTGCAAACGGATGCCTCGCGGCGTTTCGAACGTGATATGGACCCGGAGCTGCAGGGCTATGCCGTAAGCCGTGCGGCACAGCTTATGGCTGAATTAGGAGGTGGCCTTATCGCTACCGGGATGATAGACGTACGTGCGCCTGTATCTCCGGGCCACCCCATCAAATTGCGAACAGATCGCGTCAACCAGGTTCTGGGGACGGCCATTCATCAGGATGAAATCAAAGATTTCTTGGATGCCCTTGGCTTTGACGTGAGGATTGATACGGATCTTGAAGTACGTCCTCCATCTTTTCGGAGAGACATCTCACGTGAAGTGGATTTGATCGAGGAAATTGCACGGATGTACGGTTACGACAAAATTGAACCGGTCATGTCTCGTCCCACACCTCCGGATCTGAACGAAAATCCAAATGCGCCGCACGCACAACGCGATAGGCAGAAACGCTGGGAGATGGAGGTTCAATCCCGGACGCGAGATACCCTGATCGGTGCCGGATTTATCGAAGTCGTTACACACAGTTTTGTACATCCGGACATGAACAACCTCATCGAACCGATTCACCAATCGATTATACTGGATAACCCGTTAAGCCCGGATCTTTCGGCGATGCGTACAAGTCTGGCTGCATCAATGTTAAGTGTCGTCCAGTGGAATAGTAATAGAAAAGTACAGAATATACGTCTCTTTGAAGTAGGTCGGGTGTTCTGGGCGAAACCGGAAGGCCTGCCAGATGAACCCGTGCATGTAAGTATAATGACGACAGGCAAACGTACCCATCCATACTGGGATGTAACGCCAGAGAAACTTGATTTTTTCGATATCAAAGGAATGGCGGCATTAGTACTCGACCGGTTCGCACTTGACAAGGTTGAAAACGTACCGTATGATGAAGCAGGGACATTATTCGATAAGAATCGATCCGGTACATTATTAGTAAATCAGGCTCCAATAGGTGTCTGTGGTGCCGTCTCACAGAAGGTTCTGGACTATTATGATATCCGAGAACCTGTCTGGATGTGCCAACTTGATTGTACCGTTCTTTTTAACATGACGCCGGGCCGGAAGACGTATCAGGCTCTGCCGAAATACCCGGCTGTTGAGAGAGACCTTGCCGTGGTGGTTGCAGAAGATGTAACGCATCAGATGATTGTCTCAGAGATTCAGGCTTGCTGTGGTGCCTTGCTCGAATCAGTCGAACTTTTCGACATTTATCGCGGTGAGCAGGTTGTCGCTGGAAAGAAAAGTATGGCCTATGCCCTGCGATTTCGCTCCGTTGACCGGACTTTGACAGACAACGAAGTTTCCTCTCTTCAAGATCAGGTGCTACACCGTCTGATGAAACAATATCAGGCGGAGCTTCGCTCGTAAGAAGTAAGGCAAGTGGTACGTAGTTCTGTTGGATATCATTTTCCTTTTTAGATTTTTCATATGTCTGCTATCCACGACAACATGTTGTTTTTTACATGTTTATGTTTTGAAATTACCGGAGGCCATTTATGCAAATCCAAACCTTGGATCAGTTACACGAGCGCATCGAGATGATGATCGATCTGATTCAGCGTTTGAAAGGTGAGAACTCGCAATTGCAGGATAAAAATCAACAGTTGGAAACCCAGATGCAGGAAATGCGTCAGACGTTTGAGCAAATGCCTTCCACGCAAGAACGCGTAGAGGAATTGGAGCTTGAAAACGGGGAATTGCGTAACAAACAAGATGATATCAAAACCCGGGTGGATTCCATGCTGTCACGCCTTGACGTGGTGCAGTAGAATAGAACCCGTTCCAACCGTTTATAACACCCACAGGTATCCAAAGGGATGCGAGCATATCCAGGTAATTACATATGAGTCAGGGGTCACATACAGTACAGGTCAACATCTTCGGGACGGAGTATCCAATCCATGCAGAAGAAGACCCTGATTATATCCAACAGATAGCCGCATACGTTGATCAGCGTATGCATGAAGTTCCTGGCAGCTCCACTACACGATCCCTTGCGAGTGTTGCAATTCTGACGGCTGTGAGAATTGCCGATGAATTGCACAAGGAACGGGAAGGACGGGTTGAGCAAGATAAATCACTCTCCAGCCTGGATGAAAAAATCATAGCTTTGATCCAACGTATGGATCAAGTTCTGGATCACCCTGCTTCCCCAAGTGTCGTACAATAAGGAATAGATCGTATAATAAGATTGAGTATGAGACCGATTGGAAGGGGGGTATGATGGATTTCAAGCATATACTCATAGAAGGTGGCTGCCATCATGGTTGTAACGATCAGTATAGGTGCTGGCGTCGCCCTGATTATGTTTCTCGTCGGTTGGTTTATCCGAAAACGCGTCGAACAGAAGAAGGATGATAACGCGGAGCGGCTAGCAGAGAGCATCTTAACAGAGGCGGCAGACCAAGCAGAAACAATAAAAAAAACAGCAGAAATCGAGACACAGGACGAATGGTATCGGGCGAAAGCCGATTTTGATCGTGAAAGCAATACTACTCGTCAGGAATTTCAAAGTACCGAAAAACGAATTGGGTCTAAAGAACGGAATCTTGATCGTAAGGCCGATTATGTTGGCAAGCGGGAACAAAATATTCAAAAGCAAGAGCGATTATTGGAGGAACAGGACGCAGCGTTATTAGAAAAGAATGAAGGCTTAGAGCAACTCATCAAGCAACAAAACGACCAGTTGGAACGTGTGGCAGGCATGACGGCAGACGAAGCCAAACGTATGCTACTGAATAATATCGAGAGCCGGATTCGGGAAGAGGCTGCTCAGCAGGCCCGCAATATTCTTGAAGAAACCAGGCATAATGCGGAGTACGAGGCGAGAGAAATTATATCTCAGGCCATTCAGAGGTTTGCTCTGGATCATGTTGTGGAAACGACGGTCTCAGTCGTTGCACTGCCGGACGATGAGATGAAAGGGCGTATTATCGGCCGGGAAGGCCGAAATATTCGTGCTTTTGAAATGGCGACAGGGATTGACGTGATTGTGGACGATACCCCCAAGGCAGTCGTCTTATCCGGCTTTGATCCCACGCGACGTGAAATAGCCAAACTATCGCTGGAAAAATTAATCCAGGATGGACGTATTCATCCGGGCTTCATCGAGCAGGTTGTAGCCAAATCCCGGGAGGAAATTGATGATCTGATTCTGGAAACGGGGAATCAGACGTTGTTTGAGTTGGGCATCCACGGCGTTCGTCCAGAACTGGCCAGCTTGTTGGGGCAGCTAAAATATCGTATGACATGCGGTCAGAACGCACTGCATCATAGTCGAGAAGTTGCGGAACTGGCTGGATTGATGGCGGAGGAACTGGAACTGGATGTTGCGCTCGCAAAACGTTGCGGGCTCCTCCACGACATCGGCAAAGCGGTCGACATCGGTCCGGAAGGCACACATACGGAATTGGGGCGTGAAGTGGCCGAAAAATATGGAGAACCGCCGGAAGTTTTGGAATGTATCGGCATGCATCACGATAACCTGGATGTTGCTAATCCGATTACGGCCCTGGTAAAAGCGGCCGACACCCTGTCTTTTTCAAGACCTGGCGCCCCGAGAGAACCTCTAGAAAAGTTTGTAAATCGTCTTAAAATTTTGGAAGAAGTGGTCGAATCATTTGAAGGGGTCTCCAAGGCGTATGTGGTCAAAGCCGGTCAGGAGGTGCGGGTCATCATAGACCATGAACAGGTTGATGATCTGCGTGCCGTTCAACTGGCCAGTGACATCGCCAGAAAGATTCAGGTCGAGACGGAATACCCTGGACAGATTAAAGTGACGGTTATCAGGGAAATTCGTGCTGTCGAGTATGCGAAATAACCTTAAATCTGTATATCTTACAGGATAAATGGGATGACAGCCGAGTCCGACATCTATACTGTGTCCGATGTAACCACAGGTATTAAAGTGCTTCTCGAGGATGCATTCCCCCGGATTGCGGTTTCTGGAGAGATTTCTAATTTCAAGCACCATACATCCGGGCATATGTATTTTTCACTTAAAGACAATCGTAGCCATTTACGTTGCGTTATGTGGCGGTCTTCCACCCAGGGACTGACTTTCCTACCTGAAGATGGGATGGAGGTTGTTGCCCAGGGCGCGTTGACGGTATACGAGAATCAGGGGCAATATCAACTTGTCGCAAAACGGTTGAAGCCCGTTGGCGAAGGGGCGTTGCAGGCAGCCTTCGAGCGATTGAAGGCCCGTCTTGCTTCAGAAGGTCTCTTTGATGAGGATCATAAACAAAAGCTGCCTGTTTTTCCTGAGCGTGTGGGGGTAATTACCTCCGCCACAGGCGCTGCAGTGAGAGATATCATTCAGGTGCTTCACCGTCGGGCTCCCTGGGTGAAGATTATTCTGAGCCCTGTACCAGTACAGGGTGAAGGGGCTGCGCATGAAATCGCGAAGGCCATCCATGAAATGAATGTATTCGGTGGGGTCGATGTGCTGATCGTTGGTCGCGGAGGCGGCTCCATGGAAGACCTATGGGCTTTCAACGAGGAACCTGTCGTTCGTGCGATCTATGAATCCGATCTCCCGGTCATATCCGCTGTAGGGCATGAGGTCGATTTTACACTCTCTGATTTTGCTGCGGACCTCCGTGCTCCCACCCCTTCTGGAGCGGCTGAAATGGTCGTCCGGGATAGGCAGGAATTGCTTGATCGTATTGCCGGTGCCTTCACGCATATGTACAATGTTCTGACGACAGGTGTAACCCGCAGGCGACAGCAATTGGCGTCTATTTTTTCCAGCTACGGATTTCGACAACCACTGGATTCAACCCGGCAGTACGCCCAACAGATAGATGACATATCTCGCCGGATGATGGATCAATATAAATACCTGCATGAAAATCGGACGCAACATCTTGGTAGTCTGGCCGGGCAGTTACAGGCCCTAAGCCCGCTTGCTGTGCTAGAGCGTGGTTATTCGGTATGTCGTACACCCGAAGGGAAAATAATTCAGGACGCCAAGCGTTTAAAAGTGGGCGACCGTATGGATATTCATTTCCAAAAAGGTGAAGCCACTTGTCGCGTAGAATACACACAGAATAATACAAAGTCTTCGGCACCACCAAAAGATAAAAAGAAAACAGAAAAGGGTGAAGATGTTATCCGGCTCAGTTTGTTCGACGACTGATTTTTTGTCCTGTTGTATACCTGCTGGTTCACTTTTCTAACCCGGAAGCCTAAATGAGTGAAGAACCTCAAAAGACCTTTGAACAAGCCCTTGAGCGGCTGGAAGAAATTGTTGCCCTTATGGAAAAGGGAGAGCTCACGCTGGATGACTCTCTATCCCTGTTTCAAGAAGGTGTGACCCTTTCTCAACACTGCACACGACGGTTGAACGACGCGGAAGCTGGTATTCAGAAGCTGGTCCGCATCGAAGATGGTAAATTTATACTCGAACCATTTTCTTCGTCAGATCCGAATAGTAGTCAGGATACATAACGGATGTTCTGTTCTCTGAATCTGGAATATGGCAGCAGAAAATAGTGCAAGGTCGAAATTAAAACCTAAAAGAACAAAATTCGTAAAGTGTATATGCCCATGAATCCTGAACAACCGCAGCATTTTTTTGATGCTTTAGCGGAGCGAAAAACTTGGGTCCTTGACTATCTGGCGCAGGATCGTCGTAAAGCGTTATTTGCCCCCGAAGATATCCACGATGCGGTATACAGTTACGTTCTGGCCGGAGGGAAGATGCTGCGTCCCTGTGTGCTGTATTTTGCCTGTGGTGCTGTTGGAGGGGATGAGCATCTTGCTACACCGGCCGCTGCTGGTGTAGAATTATTTCATACCTGGACACTGGTTCATGATGATATTATGGATCGTGACCCGCTACGCCGGGGACAGCCAACCGTTCATGAGGAATTTCGCCGCCGGGCCTTGGAACGTCCTGGATATACCGAGTCGGGAGCACAACATTACGGTATGTCTATTGGCATGATGACGGGCGAAGTGCAGCATGGATGGGCTATTTCTCTTTTTTCTGAGCTGTATGACGGATCTCATGACCATGCAGGTGTAGCCATTTGGTTAATCCAGCATCTGGAAACAGAGATCCTGCTGGCTCTGGTTGGTGGCCAGACGTTAGATATTCAATATACCAAAGCCTCTATTGATACGCTGACAGAGGAAGTGGTTCTCGATATGCTCTGGAGAAAAACCGGGGCCCTTTATCAGTTCGCCGGCATGGCCGGGGCTATGATCGGTCTGAACCTGGCCGATCCAGAACATACGGTGGTGAAGGCCATCGCCGAATTTGCCAGCGGTTGTGGAACAGCATTTCAACTTCAGGATGATATCTTGGGCTTGATCGGTGATGAAGCGACCCTGGGTAAGCCCATTGATTCCGATATTCGTGAGGGAAAGCGGACGATCATTTTGTGTCATGCTTTCCAACAGGCGACATCCAGTGAAAAGCAGCTCATGATGGAGGTTGTCGGCAATTCCGAGGCCCCGGATGATAAAGTTCAGCGCGTAAAACAATTGATGCTTTCTCTGGGCAGTGTTGAGCACACCAGGGCATTGGCTGAGGAACGAATCGCTTCGGCGATGAATAATCTGGATGTATTACCGCAATCGATCTACAAACAATATCTGATTAACTGGGCAGAGTATCTCATCGGGCGGTCATTTTAATGGAACGCGTCGGCATTATAGCCAATCCCGGTAAACCGATCATCCAGAGCCTGATTCACTGGCTGCTACACTGGTTGGAAGCGAAGGCCATGAAGCCGTCCTTAACCAACGGCCTTGCCGAGTTAATCGATGATGATCGTTTGCGGGCTCGCTGCCGTGTTGTTGACTCGGAGTCCCTGGTCGTCACGGAGGTTGACTGGATTATCGCCATCGGTGGAGACGGCACCTTACTTAAAACAGCCCGGCTGGTCGGAGGCACCGATATCCCTATTCTAGGTGTCAATACAGGCACGCTGGGATTTATGATGCAGACCACACCGGATGAATTGATTGTTGCCCTTGACCATATTGCTCAAGGGGCATATTCTCTGGATACACGTCTGGTCCTTCAAGCCCATGTCAATGATGGCCAGAGAACGGTTGATGAGGACATAAAGACCTATTCAGCACTAAATGATATCGTTGTCGATAAAGGGGCCGTTTGTCGGGTGATTGAGATGGCGATCCTGATCAACGGTGAATATGTAAATACCGTCATTGGCGATGGGTTAATTATCTCAACACCCACCGGATCTACCGCCTATTCCCTGGCGGCCGGTGGTCCGATAGTCGTTCCTGAGCTGGAAGCGATGATCATATCGCCGATCTGTCCCCATACCTTATCGAATCGGGCGATGGTCTTGTCTTCCCATGACCGGATAGCTATAGAAGTCCGTGCCGATCATCCGGATCTGATGCTGACGATCGATGGTCAGGAAAGTGTGTTGATACAATCCGGAGATCGTATTGAACTCTGGCGAGCGTCATTTACGGTAAAACTAATTCGATATCCCAGCCGTTCATTTTATGATGTACTACGAACAAAGTTAAAGTGGGGAGAGAGATGAGGTGAATGCAGGGTTCAGAATAAAAGCCAAAAGTAGAAATTGAGGCTGTATTATTTTGCGCCCTGTAGCTTGCATCTATTCTTATGCTCACGAATCTTATCGTTCAGAATTATGCCTTGCTTGATGAGGTTAATATCAAGTTTTCACCAGGGCTTAATATATTAACCGGGGAAACGGGTTCCGGTAAATCGATCCTGATAGGTGCCCTGGGGTTGATTCTCGGTGGCCGCGCGACTACCGGAGCCATTCGGTCCGGTATGCCTACAGCCACGGTTGAAGGACTGTTCGAGTGGACACCGGATGAGGTGTTGATACCGTTACCGGAAGATTTAGATGTCAAAATAGAAGACCGGACATTGATTATCCGGCGCGATGTGACCCGAGATGGCCGAAGCCGATGTACCGTTAATGGGCATATGGTGACGGTAGCTGTTTTAAAACGGTTAGGCGAATTTCTGGTTGATCTGCATGGTCAGCATGATCATCAATCGTTACTCGATCAGCGAACGCATATCCATTTTTTGGATGGATTCGGTAATATCAAACGGCTGAAAGGCCAGGTTGCTCAGGCTTATCATGGTTTTTCCGATGCGGCGCGTGCCTTGAAGCAGCTTGATGAGGAAATTTTGGCTACCCGGGAACGCCGTGAACTGTATCAATTTCAGTTGGAAGAATTGGAAAAGGCCAATATACGCCCTGGTGAAGATCCCGAGCTCGAACAGGAACTTGCGGTTCTGGGACATGCCGAACAATTAGTCCAGGTGGCTTCCGCTGCTTATGAAGCCTTGTCGGAACAGGAAAATGCAGTGATTGACCAGCTTGCGCATATTATTCGATCCCTGGAGGATATTGAGCAGATCGATACCTCTTTGAGTGAACCAGTGGCCGATGCCCGGTCGGCTCGCTACCACTTGGACGATGTCGCCGTATTTCTACAACAGTATCGAGATAGAATAGAATTTGATCCGGTTCGTCTGGATGAAGTTCAGGAGCGCCTTGAGTTACTAAAATCTTTTAAAAGAAAATATGGAGGCACGCTCGAAGAAGTATGCGCCTATCGCAATCGTATGGCCGATGAGAATAATCGCCTGGAGACGGCCGATGAGCGGCGTACCGAACTGGAAGAGACTCTGGAGCAGGCTCGAGAAAACCTGACAGTAAAAGCAAAAAAACTGTCGAACGCCCGAAAAAAACTGGCAGCCAGGATGGAAACACGGGTAGTCAAGGAACTGGCCGAACTGGGTATGGAGAAAACTCGGTTCCAGGTACACGTCGGATGGCAGAAAGTTGCTGGTGGCCCCATCATTATTGAAGGAAGGTCATATCAGGCAGATGCCTCAGGTATGGATCATGTAGAATTTTTGATTTCACCCAACCAGGGGGAGGAGCTTAAGCCTTTGGTCCACATTGCATCGGGTGGCGAAATATCCCGCGTGATGCTTGCCCTGAAGGTGATTCTGGCTGAATCGGATGAGGTTCCTACGCTTGTTTTTGATGAGGTAGATCTTGGGATCGGAGGCCGCATTGCAGAGTCCGTTGGGCAGAAGCTGAAGCTGCTTTCCCAATCACATCAGGTCTTATGTATTACCCATTTACATCAGGTGGCCTGTTGGGGCCATACACATTTTACGGTTCATAAAGAATCCTCTCGAGGACGGACGGTCACTCAGGTCAACCACCTTGATGAAAATGGTCGGGTTCAGGAGATTGCCCGTATGCTTGCGGGGGAAACCGTCGATGATATGGCTTTGACCCACGCCCGTGAAATATTGCGTCGTACCATGGTTTAGACATAGACACACAATGGACCATCTGAATGTGGGAGCTTTGTTCCCATAGAGGATCTCATGTCGGTTTTCGATACGGTCAACGTAGATCGAAAAGTAGTGGGTGCATTCTGGACACCGCCAAATCTGGTGTCTATCGCCCGTATACTCCCGATTCCGTTGATCTATTGGAGTTTTGAACATGCCTTTGATTATCTGGCGTTGGCGTTGCTCGGCGGCGCGTTTTTAACGGATGCTATTGACGGTTATCTTGCTCGACGCTTTCGATGGGAAAGCCGGTGGGGACTGATCCTTGACCCACTCACTGATAAAATATTGATAGGTTGTCTGGCTGTTTTCCTGGTTATTTTTCGAGATTTTCCTGTATGGATGGCGGCCCTTATTATTTTCCGGGATATCTCTATAGTCGTTGTGGGTATCTATTTATATTTTACACCTTACCGTATTGTTATACCTTCGAATATAACCGGTAAAGTAACCACTGTGGTGACATCTTTCATGCTACTCTTCTACACATTGGATCTTCAACCTTATGGTCAATGGTGTTTGTGGGCATCAGCGGGATGCGTTATCGGTTCAGGCATTCATTATATCCGGGGTTTTTTTCAGTTAAAGAAACATCCAAAGGCTCAAACGGTTGAATCGTCATCGAAGTATTCAAAAACAGAAAAAATAACTGCATATCAGCGTAGTGGTACAAGGGTATGAACCGAACTTCATCAAAATGGACCACTATCGGTTGGCATCATTTATATCTGGAGATACCTGAAGATTGGGGTATCGGCGCGGTGAGCGGAGATGCCTCGACTGGATATCTTCGACTGGATGATGCGGAGATGCCCCGAATCGAACTGAGATGGGAACCAGCACGTGGTAAGGAACCGATCGATAAAGTTGTCGAGAGATATCTGGATAATTTGACCAAGAAGGGACGAAAAAAGGCGCCACCAATTAAAGTTCGGCGTGACCTGAAACTTATCAAAAATGAGCATCTTCTGGAAAATCGAGCGATAGAAGGGTTTCACTGGCGAATAGATGGTGATGAACCTATTCAGGCTTATGGCATACTCTGGCGGTGTGAAGTCTGTTCCCGTATCGTTTTTTTACAGATTCTCGGTCGGGCTGGCGAGTCAACTATGACCTTGGCAACCAGGATCTTGAATTCGCTTCAAGATCATCCCGAAGGAGATACGGTTGTCTGGGCCATGTATGGGATGCACTTCGAAGTCCCCATTGCATATACCCTTAAGAGCCATTCATTTTTAACCGGTCAGATTAAGTTGAACTTTACTGATGAATCGTCTGAGATAGAGTTGGAACGGCTGAGTCTGGCTGAGATGCATCTGAAAGATCGAACATTTGAGGAATGGTTTCAAGATATCTATGGTCACGAGATTGGCACCATGACTTCTTTTTCCGAAGAACAACTTCGCCATCCGGGGATAAAGGCATCAGGAACAACGGTTGATCCTGAATCTGTTCATAAAAAGCTAGCCTGGTTGCCGTGGCGCAAACCACGCAAACGACCGTTCGAAAGTTGCAGTTGGCACTGTGCGGACGGGAACAAATTATTTACACTGCGCCATATGGGCCAGAGCGTCACCCAGGATACAATCTTGGATATAGCACAAACGGTGGTTTGTCATTAAAGCAAATTAGTAAATGGATGGTTTTCGACAGATTTCATCGATGGGTGAAAAGCCACCCGACGATGAAATATACTCATCGGGATTCGTAATTATCAGTGTAGTAGCTACGCAATTATCTACTTATCTGCTCATGATTAAGGTTTTACAGGCATGTCATTTTTTCGTAAGAAATCGCCGTCGCTACCGCGAAGAGAGTTATTGCGATCCAAGCTGGTCCGTAATAACCGATTAAAATGGGAAGAAAACACAGATGGTGAAATTGTGCTGGCAATCCCGCGTCGTCGTACCTGGTGGCTTAATCTCGTGTCTAGAGTATTTTATGTTCCATCAAAGCGGACCGTAGTTCTGGACGAAATTGGCTCCTGGCTCTGGTCGCTCTGTGACGGTCAGAATACCGTAGAACACGTAATTACAACCATTCGACAAAAATACAAGTTGGAGCGAAAAGAAGCGGAAGTCTCGACATTGACCTATCTTAAACAACTCATGGAAAAAGGACTGATTGGTCTCGCCGTCGCAGGTAATAAAAAAGGGGAGAAGCATACATGACCACCTATTCAGCTACAGCCGGGGTAACGGAAAAGCAGATTTCTCTGCCGCTATCGAAGGCTATTGAAATCAGCTATCGTAGTTTGAAAATTAGATTCTGGCGATCGTTAATCACCATTGGCGGAATCTTTTTCGGCATTGCTTTTTTAATGTCTGTTTTGACGTCTTCAGCTATTGATAAGGCGTTATTGGAAGGTGGCAGTTCACAGGTCAGAGCGTTGCTGGAACAAAAAGGTACCGACGCAGACGCAGGGGCACAACAGATCTGGCTGGTGACCTTGTCGTTACTGGTTTGCGCGGTAGGGATTACCAATGCTATGCTGATGTCGGTGACCGAAAGATACCGGGAAATCGGTACCATGAAATGTCTTGGCGCATTAGATAAATTTATCATCCAGTTGTTTCTTCTGGAGTCTGCTTTCCAGGGGTTGGTCGGTTCAGTGGGCGGTGTCATTTTAGGATGTCTGTTTATGACTGTTTCTATGATGTCGTCGTATGGCATGGAGCCGCTTTCCCTATTTCCGATAGTGAGCGTTCTAAAGTTTGGATTATACTCATTGGGTGCCGGTTTACTTCTTTCTATTCTCGGCGCACTCTATCCCGCATATCGGGCGGCACAAATGCCGCCCGCCGATGCCATGCGGACGGAAGTGTAAAATACTACCCAGGTTCCGGATTTAAAGACAATATGTGTACATTATATTTACCTAGGTGAGAAGGGAGTATAGGCATGTCGGAAGAACAAGCGGTTGCTCAAGGACAGCATGAAACGGAGATACAAAATATCGTCCGTACACGTGGCGTGAAACGAGTTTATAAGATGGGAAAACTCGAAGTAGAAGCCCTCAGGGGTATTGATATCGAGGTACAACGAGGTGAGTATATCTCAATTATGGGGCCATCGGGTTCAGGGAAGTCCACATTATTTAATATGATCGGTGCCCTGGACAAACCGACTGAAGGTAAGGTATATATCGATGAGGTGGATGTGGCCCAACTTGACGCATATGAGTTGGCTTGGTTACGCTGCCGAAAAATTGGATACATCTTCCAGACTTTTAATCTCATTCCGGTCATGACGGCATTGGAGAATGTTACGCTGCCGATGATTTTTGCCGGTCTGGCAACAGATGAAGCTATCGATAAAGGTGTTGAATTACTGGAAACAGTAGGCTTGGGGGGTAGAGTTCAGCACAAGCCACTGGAACTATCTGGTGGACAGCAGCAACGTGTGGCTGTCGCCCGTGCTTTGGCCAACGACCCGGCGATCGTTCTGGCGGATGAACCGACAGGGAATCTGGATCGTAAAACCGGTCGTGAGATTATTGAGCTGTTAAGGCAACTGAATACTGAAAAACAGGTCACGATTATTTCCGCCACACATGATTTGAAAATGCTTGATGTTTCGGATCGCATTTTATGGGTTCAAGACGGTTTGGTTGCTAAGAATCAACGTCGTGAAGAACTGGACCTTGATCTGGGACAGATCGGGACTGAAGAATAATAGGAGGAGTTCGTATGCCGTCTACTCTGCGGCTTCGCGTAACCGCCGGACCACATGTCAGACATGGCTGTCCTGTCAGTGTTTCTGTCGATTTTCCAGCCGGTACAAATGTCGGAATTACAGAAGTCATTTCCGGTCGCACCATGCCCGGACAGTGTATCTCCGAAAACGGCAAGACTCATCTGCATTGGGTCATTGAATATCTGGCACAGAATGAGGTCCGGGACTATGTGGTTAATCCCATGGTAACCTGGGATAATACGGTACAGGGGGTCACGGTCAATGATACGCCGGATAATCGTGTTGATATTGCGATCGTTAATCGCTTGTTTACCGCCTATCATTATGGCCCGGAGCTCGCTCGGCCCTATTGTTATCCGGTGAATGATCCGTACCGTTCTTGTGTAACACGCGCCAACGTGGGAGAAAAACCCGGTGAGACCACCGACCATGAACATCACAGGTCGTTATGGACTTCATATGGTGAAGTAAACGGTACTGACAATTGGAGCGAGTTGGAAGGGCATGGCCGCACCGTTCATCAATCTTTCGATCTGCTGGAAAGCGGCTCGGTGCTCGGGCGCCTGCGAGCCCATGGCGATTGGACGACCGCAGAAGGTGAGGTTCTCCTACATGAAATACGCGAGTTCCGGATATATGACAATCGGGATGATTTGGCTCAAATACTCGATGTGACCATAGGTTTAGAAGCGACCAATGGAGATGTCCATTTTGGTGATACCAAGGAAGGTGGGTTCCTATCTGTACGGGTGGCGTCATCAATGGACGCGTCTGGTGACGGTCAGATTGAGAATGGGTATGGTGGTATTGGAGAATCTGAATGCTGGGGGAAGCGGTCAAGCTGGTGTGATTATTCCGGTCCCGTTGATGGCCGATGGTCTGGAATTTCTGTTATGGAACACCCGGAGACCTTCCGAAGCCCAACCTACTGGCACGTAAGAGATTATGGGCTGATGAGTACCAACCCGTTCGGCGTTGGTGCCTTTCAAAATGATCCCAGTGTTTTGGGTGCCTATACCTTATCTCAGGGTGAACAGTTACACTTTGCCTACCGCATTATGGTTCATCTGGGTGATGCTTGGGATGCCAATGTTGCAGAAGCCTACCACGGGTATATTAACCCACCCAAGGTAGAAATAATTGCCTGATTGAAACTAAGCCTAAAAGATTCCGCCCACCCGTTTTATTCAGCGTCCGTGCCGTGGCACTTTTTGTATTTTTTCCCGCTGCCACAGGGACACAGGTCGTTTCGGCCAACTTTCTTATCGACTTTTACCGGCTTTTGTTTAGAACGTTCTTCACCCTCTGGCTGACTACTATCTGCTCCCGCATCTTCCGCCGAGGGCCTGGCCGTCATAGCTGGAGCTTCCTGATGGATGGTGCGCATGTTGGTGGGCATTTCCTGGCGAGGGACCTCTGCCTCTGCCAGTTCAGCGCTGAACACTGTTTTGACAATTTCCTCATCCAGCCGATCCCATAGTTCTTCAAACATGGCAAACGCTTCTTTTTTGTATTGAATCAGTGGATCAAGCTGACCGTAGGCCCGCAAACCAATCCCTTCACGCATACGGTCGATTTCATATAAGTGTTCCTGCCAGGCATTATCGATCACGTGTAAAGTCGCAAACCGCTCCAGGTCACGCATCAAATCCGGTGACGGCGCCAGGGATGATTCTTTTCGCTCATAGGATTCCACCATCTTTTCACGGACCATCTCGGTCAGACTCTCGACATTCAAATCTGCCATTTCATCATCGGCCACATGGATGGCCACATGAAAATTTCGGGCCAGGTCCGAACTGAGTTCTGGCAGATCCCATTCTTCTGGATAGGTTTTGGGATCGGTATAGGTGGCTACCTTTAGCTCCGCGACACTATGGATCATCTCTATAACGTCATCCCGTAGATTATGGCCTTCAAGCGCATGGAGCCGTCGGTCATAAACTGCTTCTCGCTGCTGATTCATGACATTATCGTATTCCAGCACATGTTTACGCATGTCGAAGTTATGTGCTTCCACCCGTTTTTGGGCACGTTCGATGGACTTGGTAACCATCGAATGTTCTATCACTTCCCCTTCCGGTATCTTAAGCCGATCCATAACAGAGGCGATGCGTTCGGAGCCAAATAGCCGCATCAGATCGTCTTCCAACGCCAGGTAGAATTTTGACGATCCCGGATCACCTTGACGACCAGCTCGCCCGCGAAGCTGTCGGTCGATACGCCGTGCTTCATGCCGCTCCGTACCTATTATATGCAGGCCGCAAGGCATATCCTCGATACAATCCTTTATCGTTAATCCTTCGGCGGTGGGGGTATCCATTGGTTCACCATTTTCCAGGTGACAGTGATCACATTTAACCACGCCAGGGCCCAGTTTGATATCTGTACCACGACCTGCCATATTGGTGGCGATGGTTACTGTGCCGGGTTGACCGGCATTGGCAACAATTTCCGCTTCCTGTCCGTGAAATTTGGCATTCAGAACACTATGTTTTATGCCGCGTCGTTTGAGCATGCGACTCAAAGTTTCAGATGAGTCTACCGAAGTGGTACCAATTAGAATCGGCCGATTCCGTGCGTGCATTTCCTCAATCTCATCCAGCACTGCATTATATTTTTCACGGCGTGTCCGATACACAAAATCCTCATAATCCATTCGACGAATCGGCTGGTTAGTTGGTATTTCCACGACGTCCATCTTATAAATCTCGAAAAATTCCCCTGCCTCAGTTACGGCCGTTCCGGTCATTCCTGATAGTTTCTCATACATACGAAAATAATTCTGAATTGTAATAGAAGCGACCGTTCGGGTTTCTTGTTCGATTTTGACGCCTTCTTTAGCCTCAATCGCCTGGTGAAGTCCTTCGGCCAGCCGTCTTCCATACATTAAACGACCGGTGAATGTATCTACCAGGACGACTTTACTATCTTCGATAACATAGTCCACATCCTGCTCATAGATTGCATAGGCCTGGAGCAGCTGATGCATATTATGGATACTCTCACTACGCTCGGCATAGAGTTTTTCCAGAGCGGCCTTCTTCGCATCTTTTTCCTCGGTTGTTAGATGCTCATCGTTTTCTATTTCCACCATGCCTTCACCGAGATCCGGTATGATAAACAGGGCCTGATCTCCGGGAGAGAGCAATTCACGGCCTTGTTCGTTTATTTCCGTATGCCTCGTTTTCTCATCCACGGTAAAGTAGAGCTGATCATCGAGCTCTGACATGCGTTTATCACGGATATAGTCTGCTTCTACCTGCTGAATAAGTTTTTTCACCCCTGATTCTTGCTGCAACTTCATAAGTTTTTTATTCTTGGGCATCCCCCGCTGCGCCAGCAACAGCTTGATGCCGGCGTCATACTCATCCTCATCTTTATTTAACAAGGCTTCGGCTTCAGCGATGATTTTTGTAGCGAACCGGCCTTGCGCCCGCATCAGCTGTTGCACGTCAGGCAGGCAATCCGAATATTTTTCACTATTCGACTCACGGACTTCACCCGCAATAATCAGGGGCGTTCGGGCTTCGTCGATCAGGATGGAATCTACTTCATCTACGATAGCGTAAGTGTGACCACGCTGTACGCGGTCTTCCAAGCGCCATTTCATGTTATCCCGGAGATAATCGAAACCAAATTCGTTGGTCGTACCGTAGGTGATATCTGCTTGATAGCCTACTTTTTTTCGATCCATATCGGAATCATTGGTGATAAGTCGGTCAACTGTTAACCCCAAAAATTCAAAGACTGGTCCCATCCATTCCCGATCACGTTCGGCCAGGAATTCATTATGGGTGACCAGATGTACACCTTGTTTGGTCAGCCCGTTGAGATACAATGGAAAAAGCGCAACCAGGGTCTTCCCCTCACCGGTGGCCATCTCAGTAATTTTACCTTCATGTAACACGACGCCACCAATAATCTGAACATCGTAGGGGACCATGTCCCAGATCATTTCACCCACGCCGCGCACCGGCCAGGATCTGCCTATCAGGCGCTGACAGGCCGCTTTAACTAGACCATATGCTTCAGGCAGAAGATCATATAGCGGTTCACTGTCTTCCCAGCGTTCATAAAACTCCTGCGTCTTTTCAGGGAACTGTTCATCCGTCAGAGCCTGGTATTCTTCCGCCCATTCGTTTACCTCTTCGACAATGGGGTCAAGCCGTTGCACGTCTCGGTCATGCTTGGTGCCGAACATCTTAGCCAGTAGCTTACTCAACATATTTATTGATCCTCGGTCTGAGCTTATGTGTACATAATGGCAGGGCGTTGGCGGTCTATAGTATTACCCGTAATATCTCGCCATCTGCTACCTGATCTGATGCTGCACATCCGCTACAAAGTACAAAGGACTACACCTAAAAACAACCTTTTTCTTACACCTGACCGAACGAAGAACAGGCATAAAAGTTCCAGAAATAAGATACAAAAAACCCCGGCAAGAAGGCGTGGCCCTCTGCCGGGGTTTTGCTTGTTTATACGGTACAAATGATGCTGGTACAGCCGTTAATTAACTGTTTTCTTCACGTCGTTCAATATCCCACGTCCTGTTTCTTCCAGGTCATCAAACACTTCCGTGACTTGATCTTTGGCATCGCCAGCGGATCTGACAATTTTTCGACGGGTTACTGCGCCGCTATGGGGGGCGATCAAAAGGCCGAACGCCAATCCAAACAAGGCACCAAGTACCAGGCCAATGAAGAATATAAATGCTTCATGCCCTAAAGAATCATTGCGACTTATCATATATATCCATCTTTAATTAATGCCGTTTATTGGACTGAACAGTGGTTGTATCAGTCGTCATCTCTGAGATAGGGACTGAGTTTACCACTTCGTGACGAATGGCGTAGTCGTTGCAGGGCGCGCTCTTTTATTTGGCGAATACGCTCCCGGGTCAAACCAAAACGGACACCGATTTCCTCCAGCGTGTGGGAACGTTCGGTGCCAACGCCAAAATACAGTCGTATGACTTCTGCTTCACGGTCTGGAAGCGTCCCCAAAACTTGTCCTACATCAGTCTTTAAGAATTGCAGCATGGTCGTTTCGTCGGGCGCTGCTTGCATTTCGTCCGGCAGAAGATCAAGCAGACTGCGGTCATCATCATGATTAAAGGGGACGTCAAGCGAGATACAATGGCTGAAGGAACTCAGTGCTTCGTTGATCTCTTCGACGGTGGTATCCATTTCTTCGGCAATTTCATCAATTTCGGGCTTGCGACCCAATTCGTGCTGGAGGTGTTTCGAGGTTTGTTTAATGCGGCGGAGTTCTTCAGAACGATTTACAGGGACACGAACAGTTCTTGATTGGTTGGCGATAGCTTGAATGATGGCCTGACGTATCCACCAGACTGCATAGGAGATAAATTTATATCCCCTGGTTTCGTCAAACTTCTTGGCTGCCCGCATCAACCCCATATTGCCCTCATTAATCATATCTAGCAAAGGCAAACCATAATTCTGGTACTGACGAGCAACGCTGACTACGAACCGTAGGTTCGCTTTCACCAACTTGTCGAGCGCTTTCGGATCACCCTGCTTGATTTGACGCGCCAACTCGACTTCTTGGTCGGCATTAATCAACGGGTATTTCGACATCTCAGCTAGATAACGATATAGTGACTGTTCATATCGTGTCCCGCTACCGTAAGATTCCTGATATGACGTGCTGATTTTACGTCACCTCCCTCCTACGAAAAAGTGCCACGCAGCAATAAGCTACGCCAGCCGTATTTGAACAAACTCGACAGGCGTGGTTATTGTTATCCTAAAAATAATGTCCTGCTCAATGTGCGGCATAATAACATATCCTTAATAAACCTAAGAGCCTGCTATTAAAAACACACAATTGTTGGACATACAGAAAAGGGAAATTTGCGGGTGCATTCATTCACGAAAAAATATGGTGTTGCTCTGGTAGGAACCGAGAAAAAACCATAGTTGTTTGTTGATGTCTGTTGTGCAAATGGATAGTAAATATCCGTCTTATGTACCTTGAGTAGGCACACTCAGACATCCGGTTACATAGAATATGCAAAAAAGGGCGTTTGGTCAAGTCTTTTCTCTGTTTGGTGTTGACAAGCAGGCGCCGGATAAATACATTGTGGTCCTCATAAAACCGTTCTTGACAGGGTGAAATGTACGGACATCCACACAGGGAAAATATAGAACATGACTTCCGAGCAACAATCCTGGCGTATCGAAATTATAAACCGAGACCATGTGGTCGATGCCGTAGGTGACGGGCTGTGCGATGACATCGCTGATCTGGGTATTCAGGGCGTCGAGCAGGTACGATATGTTCGCCTCTATGTATTGCATGGTCAGTTATCACAGGAAGACGCCAACACCGTGGCGACCCAATTGTTAGCGGACCCGGTTACGCAGGATTATCGGTGCCATCCGGAAGGTGCTCTTGATAGCACGGTTGGTCAGTGGGGTGTGGAAGTCTGGTTTCGGCCTGGCGTCACAGATGCGGTTGGTGAAACCACGATAAAAGGTGTACGCGACCTGGGTATTTTGGGCATTATAGCTGCGGAAACAGGACGTGGCTATATTATATCAGGCCAAGTGACCAGGGAACAGATGGATATTATTTGTCGACGCTTGTTGGCCAATGATGTCATAGAACGCTATCAATATTATACAAGTTGAAAGCAAATACAAAACAGCAGCAGTAGGGTTTGCGTTTGCTCATTTACCCATTTCATACACGGGTGGTTAATGAAATCTCCGCAGGAAGACTTGGTTGGCATCGTTGATCTTCTAAATGCCACTACAGATGATCTGACTCGCATCAGTCAGGATGGCTTGTTGGCTCTAAATGTAGAGGAAATGCGTGCCGTACAACAACATTTTGCTGCACTTGGGCGTAATCCAACAGATGCGGAAGTGGAAACCCTGGCGCAGACCTGGTCCGAACATTGCAAACATAAGGTATTTAACGGTGTTATTGACTATGATGGTGAGGGCCCGACCGAACGTATAGATAATCTCTTTGCCCAAACCATCCGGAAGGCGACCGAAGACATTCGACGTCAGAAGGGCGACCAGGATTGGTGTGTCTCTGTATTTATAGACAATGCTGGTATTATTGAATTTGATGATGAATACCATCTGGCCTTTAAAGTCGAAACGCATAATCATCCTTCTGCTTTGGATCCGTATGGCGGAGCCAATACGGGTATCGGCGGTGTGATACGCGATCCGCTTGGTACTGGTCTTGGTGCCAAGCCGGTTTTGAATACGGATGTTTTTTGCTTTGCGCCTCCAGATTATCCGTATGACAAACTCCCAGGTGGCGTACTCCACCCAAAGCGAATCTTTAAAGGTGTTGTCGCGGGCGTCCGGGATTACGGCAACCGGATGGGTATTCCGACCGTTAATGGGGCTATTTTATTTGATGATCGCTACCTGGGAAATCCACTCGTCTATTGTGGTACGGCAGGGATCATACCGGTTGATCGGTGCGACAAATCGGTTGAGCCGGGTGATCTGATCGTTGCCGTCGGTGGAAAAACAGGGCGGGATGGTATTCACGGGGCGACCTTCTCGTCTATCGAGCTGACCGAGACCTCAGAAACGACGTCAACACAGGCTGTCCAGATTGGCAATCCGATTGAAGAGAAAAAAATGATGGATGTGCTAATGCAGGCACGGGACCTTAAACTTTTCCGTAATATAACGGACTGCGGCGCGGGTGGTTTTTCATCCGCTATAGGAGAAATGGGTTCTGATACCGGCGCAGAGGTTCATCTGGATCGGGCCCCTTTGAAATATGGTGGATTAAAACCTTGGGAAATTTTCCTGTCAGAGTCGCAGGAGCGCATGGTTCTCTCAGTCCCACCCGAACACATTGATGAACTGCTGGACCTGTGCAGCCGGGAAGATGTACAGGCCTCTGTAATTGGCACTTTTACGGATGATAAACGGCTTCATGTAACTTATCGGGGAGAATCGCGTGTAATGGACCGGATGACGGTTGCGGATCTGGATATGGGCTTTCTGCACAATGGATTACCTCGTATTATCCGGAAGGCGACCTGGGATCAACCGCGGCATCCGGAACCGGTGGATCTGGATCCTGTTGATATCGGCCATACGTTGACCGCGATGCTGTCTACCTGGAATGTGGCCAGTAAAGAATGGGTGATTCGCCAGTATGATCACGAAGTCCAGGGCGGGAGTGCTCTGAAGCCTCTGCAAGGGGTTTTGAACGACGGGCCGGGTGATGCGTCTATTGTTCGTCCTGTTCTTTCTTCGGACAAAGGCATTATTGTCTCCAATGGGATTAATCCCTCTTATTCCGACATTGATCCGTATTGGATGGCGGCTTCTGCAATCGATGAAGCTTTGCGGCAGATTACCTGTGTGGGCGGTAATATAGATCGTACGGCCCTGCTCGATAATTTTTGCTGGGGCAATCCGGATAAACCGGACCGCTTAGGGGCGCTCGTACGGGCGGCCAGGGCTTGTTATGACATGGCGGTGGTTTATGGTACCCCTTTTATTTCAGGGAAAGATAGTTTTTATAATGAATTTTCAGACGGAAAGCAGACCATCGCTATTCCCCCCACGCTCTTAATTTCTGCGATCTGTGTCATGGACGATGTGACCAGAGCCGTTACCATGGATGCCAAAGAAGCGGGTAACGCCGTCTATGTCGTCGGATTAACCAAAAATGAATTAGGGGGATCGGAGTATTATCGTTCTCTTGGATATATTGGAAATGCTGTCCCTGAAGTTGATCCGGTGGTGAGCAAACAAACGATGGCGGCTCTACATAATGCCATTAATCAGGAATTAATCGCGGCCTGCCACGATTGCTCGGATGGTGGTTTAGGCGTGGCCGCTGCTGAGATGGCTTTTTCTGGCGGCCTTGGCCTTTCAATAGATCTGGCTGTCGTCCCCAGAACCGATGATGTGGATCAGGATGACCTTGTTCTTTTTTCCGAATCGAATAGTCGGTTTGTTGTTGAAGTGCGTCGGGGGTGTGAACGTCAGTTTGAGACTTTGCTGGCCAATAGCAGGTTTGCTTCTGTAGGGCAGATAACCGGGCAAAGTCAGTTCCGGGTTACCGGGCTTTCCGGCGAGGTCGTTATTTCCGCTGAAATAGCGCATTTAAAAGAAGCCTGGCAACAACCGTTAAGATGGTAAAATGGTCTTTTGGGGGTAGGTAGCCGTTTGAGCCATCGCCCTGCCTACTGGCTATTCCGCCCACAATCTATCTTTCATAGGAGCCTCTAAATGTCTTCCGCCTCTGTTCTGGTCCTTCGCGCAGCAGGCATTAACTGTGATTATGAAGCTGTCCATGCCTTTCACCTTGCTGGTGCGCAGCAGGTAGATCATATTCATATCAATGAGTTCGTTGCTGGACGGAATCAACTGTCAGCGTATGATATTCTGGTGTTGCCAGGGGGATTTTCCTATGGGGACGATATATCAGGCGGGAAAATCCTTGCGAATGAACTGCGTTATAAATTGATGGATGATATAGAAACTTTTATTCAGGATGGGAAGCTGATCATAGGGATCTGTAACGGGTTTCAGGTTTTGGTAAAGATGGGGCTTCTCCCTCAAACAACCCCAGGGGTCCGAAGACAGGAGACCACCGTTTTTTATAATGATTCAGGTAAATTCGAATGTCGGTGGGTGTATTTACGAAGCAACCCTGCAAGCCCATGTGTTTTTACCCGTAACCTGCCTGAACGAATTTACATACCGGTTGCTCACGGCGAAGGTAAAATTGTGTCTGAATCCGAGGCCGTGCAGAATCGGCTGCATGAGTCCGGTCATATTGCGCTGCAATATGTCAATTCTCCCGACGAAGAACACGATAAAACAGTCTATCCGTGGAGTCCAAACGGCTCGTTAGACGACATTGCTGGCCTATGCGACTCCACCGGCCGTATCTTTGGTCTTATGCCGCATCCGGAACGATATACCCATCACACACACCATCCCCGGTGGACCCGTGAAGGGTATCGCGAACCAGATGGTCTTCATATCTTCAAAAATGCAGTGAAGTATGTAAAAGAAACCCGATGATGAAACGCCTATCGTCTCACCCTCCGTACCGGTTTCTGTTACTCAAACTGCTCAGTAACAGCATACACCATCATGTTTGTCATAATCTCGGTCTTCGCAGTTACTCGGATCTTATACGTCATCTCTGGGAATCACTCACGTTTGACCGGCGCTACGAGGTCTCCACCAGAGGTGAGGTTCCGGTATCAAAGCTTGACTTCGAAGATCAAATCGTCCAGGTCCAGGCCGTGCGCTACAGCCCCGGACCTCCCTTCTGCATTCGTAGCGCTTTCAAGCAATTAAAAAAATATCTCCATAGTTTTGAGCGTGTTGCCTTCGTAGATTATGGTTGTGGCAAAGGCAGAGTGATGCTCCTGGCCTTAGACGCTGGCTTCAGGCAGGTAATCGGATTGGAGTTATCCCTGCCACTTGTAGAGCAATGTCGGGAAAATCTGGGTCACCATACACGGCATCAAACCGATCCAGCGTGTTTTCTGGTGCTAAAACAGAATGCCGCGACCTACATGCCCCCTCCGGCAGCCAGCGTGTTCTTTTTCTTTAATCCCTTCAGTGAGTCGCTCTTTGATCAAGTTACAGCACAAATAAAGGATTCTATTGTCCGGCATCCGCGCCCGGTGTATACGTTAACGCTGGGATCTGATTACGATTTTACACTTGCTGGTTTTAAATTAATTGACCAGGTCACAGGCGTACGCCTTTTCTGCAATACGTGATAGGATCATTATTTTCTATTATTCTCGGCGACTTTTCATTTCAAAGTTGAAACATAATTGACAAGTCTGTCTATTGTGATATACTATAATAGTTTTATCGTCCGAAGGTCGAAATTTACAAATGATGCTGGAGCAGAGATCATCGTGGCCGGTGCAAAAAGTATAATAATCTGGATTGGTTTTGTCATCATGCTCGGTTGTGCGTCTTCGCAGCCACAGTCGTCTTCCCATCATGCCGTGTTGCACGATGGCGATTGGTATATGGAAGAAGGCATCAATGCCTTTGCTCGGAATGATTATGACCGGGCGATTATGTTATGGGAAAACGCAGCGCCTCTATTACCTCGTAACGCCCGACTACTCAACTTTATTGGTTTGGCGCAGCTGCGTAGCGGCCATGATGGCAAAGCGTCTCTGGCATTTGAAAAAGCGATTGAATTTGATCCGGGCTTTGCCGAGGCCTATAATAATATAGGCTATGTCATGTTTCGTCAGCGTCAGTACGACCAGGCCATGGAGTTTTTTCAACGGGCCTTTGCGATTGATCCGGAATATGTAGAAGCCAGGCAGAATTTCAAGTTAGCCCTTGAAGCCTCTTCCGGCAATCTGGACGGTTGGGCGTTCACTCTGGCAGAAGAAGCTGTACGGACGGAGGATCTGGACCAGAAAATAGCCCTATTCTCCCATGCTTTGGAAGTGGACCCCAACTCCGCGATGATTCATAATAATCTTGGCGTAGCGCTATATTATAATGGAGAAATTCAACGGTCGGTATCTGAATTACAACGGGCGGTTGAGATTGATCCCGGTCTGGCAGAAGGGTTTAATAATGTGGGATTTATTTATATTGACTTAGCCGAGTATGCCAAAGCAATCGAACAGTTTCAAATTGCGGTTGACATTGATCCGACATATATTGTCGCCTACAATAATATGGGCAGGGCATTTGTAAAATACGGAGAAATAGATCGGGCTATCGCCGTATGGGAATATGCTCTGAGTATTCAGCCTGCAAATAGAATAGCCCAACGCAATCTTGTGAAATATCAAAATGACCAGTGATGAATTAATTCATTTTCGTATGCATGTTCAAGGAGGATAGCACATGGCTGTTATTGATGAAATTCAACGTCAACAGACATATCATACCCAGATGGGACGCGGTTCGTTGACCATCGACGACAGTTTCAATCTAAGTTCGTTTGATCTGACTTATCATTTTGAACGGGCTGGGGAAGGCACTGCGGAGCCGATTATTGAGGTCCTGTCCGAAATCCTGAAAGAATGGGCGGCCGCTTATAAAGGTGGCAAACAGAGTTTAGATTATACACCGGAACAAAAAGCCATGTTGGGGCGTTTTAATTTAGAGTTCCGCACGAACTATTTCGGTAAGGACTTTGCAGAAGAGTTTAAAGATCAGATTCAGGTTCAGCAATTGTTTGACAGCACCAAAGAGAATACGTTTACAGGTTACGGTGCCCATTGTCTATTGATTACGCTGTTTGTAAGTGATCCAAAAATTGTTAACGGTGATTTCCCGTCTGCAGGTGATAAATACGCCTATATGGCTGCTCTGAGAACCGGTACATACGAGATTTTTGAAGGCAATCTCATTCCCAGCCTCTGGTGTATTCATGTGGCCAAATAAGTGGCCTTGAGTTCCCGGGGATCTGTCAGATAACCGGGGCGCCGGACGGATAAAGCACCGATCACGATCAATCAGTGATTTCCCATGCCACCGTCCTTTAATAAAGCAATCGAACTACGTATGCGGGTGATCGGGATTCTGTTGTTTCCCTTCGCGTTCTTCGTCTTGGTCAGCTTGGTGACGTATTCGATCAATGACTATCCAAATTCAAGTTTACGGCCGGATGAAGTGCTTAATATGGGAGGGCACTTCGGAGCGCTCGTTGCTTTTTTGCTCTTTATTATATTTGGATATGGTGCCTACAGCATTCCCTTTCTTATTGGATTTTCCGGTTGGAACCGCCTGAACAATCACGGTTTGCGTGCCTTATTGGTTGTGGTCAGCACCGGGCTGGGTATTACCATTGCCGGTGCTACGACTGCCAGTTTAATCACCTCTTTCTCGAAAACAACCCGCTTTGAGTTCAGCGGGGCCTTAGGCTTACGTTTGGGACAGTGGATGTCTGAAATTCTGGGCGTCCCTGCGGCCTTATTAACGGGCATAGTTATACTCTGCATATTAATTTTCTTCACCAGTCTCTGGACACTCCGCCAGTTACAGCCTCGACGACGCGCCTCATCTCAGATTCATGACGATAGATATGCAACATCTCCCGGCCCGGGTCCATCTGTACCTTGAATCTGGATAATTAAACGTAATAGATCTGCAGGCCTATCATGAAAAACATCACTTTTTTCTCTCTTATCCTCCTATTGTTTTTAACACAGGACTTGGTTGCTCAAGGTCTGCCTTGGCAATCCATCCAACCATCGAATCCCCGAATATCCGATCGATATATGGCCTTCCTTTCGCAGCCGGTATCGGATAAGACGCTAAAAGCCTGGGTTTTTTTTACAGACAAAGGGATTACCTCCGAAGCGGGCTACCAGACCGCTTTACTCGAGGCTGAACGTGGGTTGACCGAGCGGGCACGTCGCCGGCTAAGGCGGGCAGATGCGCGGGTGGATATCCGGGACCTTTCTTTGCATCAGCCGTATATCCAGCAGGTTATTGCAGAGGGAGGACAAGTCGCCAGCCACTCTCGCTGGCTGAATGCTGTGAGCGTATCCGCCACCCCCGGCATGCTGTATCGAGTGGCGAAACTGCCCTTTGTTCGAACGATTGAACCCGTATCGGTTTATCGTCGACCTATACCCCCGGTACCAAGTCCGGATGTGTCAACAACCGGACGCCCAAAGCCTGCCTCAACAACAACTTTGAATTATGGTCCTTCCGCGACGCAACTGGCCCAATTGCATATCCCTGAATTACATGACCTGGGCCTGTCTGGTCGGGGTGTCCTGATGGCTGTATTCGACACAGGATTTAATCTTAATCACACTGCATTTGACAGCCTGCGCACGCGTGTGGTCGCGGAGCGGGATTTTATACATGGTGATGATAACACCGCGGATGATCCGCAACAGGATATTTTTGTCGGTCAGCATGATCATGGTACAGAGACCTTATCGGCCATTGCAGGTTATGCCCCCGGCGCCTTGATTGGCCCGGCCTATGGGGCTCAATTTTTGCTAGCCAAAACGGAAAGTATTGCCTTCGAACAACAGGTCGAAGAGGATTGGTGGTTGCAGGCCATGGAGTGGGCGGATAGTCTGGGTGCCGACATTATCAGCAGTTCTTTGGGATACAACGTCTGGTACCAGATTTCCGATCTGGATGGTAAAACGGCTGTAACGACTAAGGCGGCCACGATAGCTGTGAGCCGAGGCATCGTCGTTGTGAATGCTATGGGGAATGAAGGTCAAACCTTGTGGCGAAGATTGATCGCACCTGCTGACGCGGATGGTATCATTTCCGTCGGTGCCGTAGACTCGTTGGGCAACCGTGCCGTTTTCAGTTCTATCGGACCGACATTTGATGGACGACTCAAACCGGATGTGATGGCTATGGGGGTCAGCGTTCGGGTCGTCAATCCGAATAGGACCAATGAATATTTTCGTGTAAACGGCACCTCGTTTTCAACGCCGTTGGTGGCCGGTTTGACCGCTTTATTGCTGGAAGCGTATCCCCATTGGACCCCGGCCCAAGTGCTGGCTGCTCTGCAACAAACCGCCAGTCAGGCGGATGCCCCTGATGAATTTAATGGGTATGGCATTGCTCACGCCTTGGATGCCTTATTGACGGAATCGAGCAGTCAAGTGACTTCATTTACAACAGTCAGTGACATTGACGGCGTGTTCCTGAAATGGACGACGGGCATAGAGGTTAATGTCCAGGCCTGGACATTAACACGAAAAATCAGCCCTGGTGGTATATTCGAACCGCTCCCTTCCTCTCCAATCCCTGCCCGCAGTGGTAATGTCAATGGTCTACAGACCTATTTCCATCTTGATAATACGGCTGTGGCCGGGCTCACCTACGAATATGCACTGGCACCGATAAGCAACAATAATTTGCCTCTGACAGTTCAGCCCTTGTCTTCCAACATTACTTTTATCCCAACAGGAACGACCAATATCCCTCCGGTCTCGTTACATCAGAATATCCCCAATCCGTTTAATCCGGATACTAAAATTTCTTTTGATCTGACCCAGGATGCCCATGTCAAGCTGGCTATCTATAACGTCCTGGGACAGGAAGTCCGGGTGTTGGTTAATGAACAACGTGGGGCAGGCAGCTATAAGGAAAGTTGGAATGGGACAGATGCTGGGGGACGTGTATTATCGAGTGGCATTTATTTTTATCGATTAGCGGCCGGTCCATTTCAGGATAGTAAAAAAATGCTCCTGTTGCGATAGCGGTATTCTCAAACCAGAAAATCAACAAATCTGCGAACTTTTTCCCCCTTATGAGCGTTATAAGTACTAATGGTAGACATCGCAGGTGTCTACCACCGTTTCATCGGCTTTATACGACCAATTGCCATATCTTCAGAAAATATACATTACCCAATTGAGGGCAGTCATATGTTGCGATTCTATGGTCTCCTTTTATGTACTGTCATTTGGTGTCTTGCCGAACCCTATGTCGCATCCGCCCAATATCTGAATTTTTTTGGGAGAAATAAGGTGCAATACTCTGAATTTGACTGGAAGGTGATGCAGACCGAACACATCGATCTGTATTATTTTCCTGAAGAACGTGAGTTGGCAGAGCGGGCTGCGGCATCGGCCGAACGGAGCTACCGGGCACTCGAATCGCAGTTCAGCCTGTCGATCCACCGACGTCTTCCGCTTATTCTTTACAGTACCCACCAGTTTTTTGAAGAAACCAACACCATCCCTAATTTTTTACCAGAATCCGTCGGGGCCTTCACCGAATTTTTAAAAGGTCGTGTCGTGATGCCTAACCTGGGATCGTACCATGAGTTCGACAAGGTATTACGTCACGAACTCATTCACGTATTCACTCTGGAGAAAATAAAGGCCGTACTGAAGAACCATCGTAAAGCGCTTAGAGTCGGTCCACCGCTTTGGTTCACGGAAGGGTTAGCAGAACATTGGTCGGAAGGATGGAGTTCGGAAGCCGACCTGTTTATCAGGGATGCGGTGCTGGCCGGTTATCTGGTGCCGATGTCGGATATCAGACGTATTTTTGGCTCGTTTTTGATGTATAAAGAGGGGCAATCTTTTCTGAAATTCATTGAAGAAAAATACGGAGACGATGCCATCGAACTCATTTTTGAAAACTGGTGGAGAGGTAAGACCTTCGAAGACATTATTGCGCTTACTTTCGGTGTCTCTCTCAAAAAACTCAGTGATGAATGGGAATATAGCTTACGCAAACAATACTATCCTTTGATGAAAGAAGCAGATTCTCCGGCCGTTGTGGCTACCGTCCTGACCAGGCGCGGGCTTAATATCAAACCCGTATCTGTGCCTGATGAACACGATCCTACCAAGGACGCAGGTATGGTCTTTCTCAGCACACGACACGGCTATGAAGATATTTGCTGGGCACCGACTGAAGGAACCGAAAGTCAAGTCGAACTGTTGGTGCGAGGCGGTCGTTCCGTTAATTTTGAGTCTTTCCATTTTTTGCGGACCAAAATGGATGTTAATAAGAAACAACAGCTCGCTTTCATCGCTCAGAGCCAATCTCGTGATGTCCTCAATATCTGGAATCTCAAGACCCGGAAACAGGACCAGCGTTTTGTGTATGAGGACGAGATTGTCGGCATGTCCTCACCGTCCTGGTCGCCTGACGGCCTGCGGGTTGTGTTCACGGGAATAAATATAGGTGGCAATTCGGACCTTTATGTGGTGAATACGGAAAATGGGGCCTTAGAAAAGCTCACTAACGATGTGTATGAAGATAATGAGCCTTCCTGGTCACCAGACGGCACGGTGATTGTATTCAGTTCGGATAGAACCGACAATGGGGAAACCGAGGGGTGGCATAACCTGTTTTCATATCATGTGGAGACCGGCGGTATCGAATGGCTCACCCAGGGGGCGCACAACGACCGGTCCCCTAGTTGGTCGCCGGATGGCCGATGGGTGGCGTTTGTATCAGACCGAGGCATCGGGTTGGATATTTATTTGCTCGACAAGGCCCACCAAACATTTCAGGTCACAAACATGACGACGGGGGCTCTCGACATTACCTGGACGGCTGATAGCCAGAGTTTACTGATGACCTGTTTCGAACGGTTTCAGTTTCAAGTACATAAAATGGCTCTGCCGGATTCATTAACGCCTGTTGAAACGCCGGTAAAGATAGATAAAAGTTTGGCGCACTGGGACCCGTTGCGTATCGATGAAATGCAGATCAAAACAACAGCACCCTATAAAAACCAGTACAGCCTGGATCTGGCCCAAGGTGGTTTTATCGCGCTTCCCCAAAGCACTGATATTGCTTTCGGTGGCGGTGCCCAGTTCAGTTTCAGTGATATGCTGGGCAATCATTATTACAACTTTCTGGTAAGCAACAGTACTGAGACCACGAGTGATTTTATTAAAAGTTTCAACATATTTGCCTCTCGAATGAGCCTGTCTCGTCGTATAAACTACGGCTTCGGCATTTTTCATCTGAACGGCCGATTTTTCAACGTGCGGGACGGTTTTTTCGATGAACGCCGTGTCGGTGCGGTATTTTTGTATGAATATCCGTTTTCTCAATACACCCGTTTGGAAGGTAACTTCGGCTTTCTTCATGCCACGCGTGACCGGCCTTTTTTAAGAGACCCGGACGGAACGGCGGAACTGGTGACTAACAACGTGTCCTATGTCAAAGATACCCTGATGTGGGGGCCAACGGGGCCCATCGATGGTGAGGGGTATCAATTTACCGTCAATCATTTAACAGATATTAAACGCGGTGCAGCCTATTCTACAACCTTGCTGGGAGATTACCGAAAGTACTACCGTCTATCCAATCGAATCTCTTATGCCACTCGGGCGCTGAGCATCAGCAGTTTCGGACGTCAACCACAAATTATCCGACTTGGTGGCAGTTGGGATTTTCGTGGATATCCTTTCCGATCTTTAAGGGGGGATCGTATGTTTCTGTTAAATCAGGAAATACGATTTCCACTGATGGATGTAATTAATCTGGGCTTCTCGTTTGGTGGTATCAGTTTTTCCCGTATCTACGGGGCCTTTTTCGTGGATGCGGGCAATGTATGGTTTGATGATAATTTTGGGTCTGTACGGGGTAGTTTTGGGGCAGGAATCCGTATGGGACTCGGTGGTCCATTGGTTCTTCGGTTCGATTTCGCTCGGCAAGTGTCGGATAATTTTACTAACCTGGACCCCGGTTTGAAATTTACGTTCTGGTTTGGGCCAGATTTTTGATTTTGACCACGTAGAGCGCGGAGCAGGTACGGAGTGTACAGGACTATGGATAATACAATATTTTTCGGGGTGTTTATCGGGCGGACCCGCCATTGGGGTACTTTATTGCCTGTAACCTGCTGCCTGCTGCTTACCGCCTGCTGCCTACCGCTTTCCGGTGTGGCCCTGGCCCAGCCTCAGACACCATTTCACGCACCTGAAATGGTGTGGAATGTGAAGATGAAGGGGCCTGTTCTGTCACCACCCGCTGTCCATGAAGGCATGCTGTATATTCCGATGTCAGACCGAAAATTATATCGGCTGAATGTCCAGGATGGGCAGTATGAGGACATCAGTAAACTTAACGGTATCGGTTCTCTAACGCCTCAGGTCCATGAGAACCGGTTATTCTTCATGCTGGACGGACAGCCGAATAAAGACCGGCGTACTTTAGCCGCCTTTGATTTAGAAAAAAAGAAGATCCTCTGGGAGCACCCATTGCTTAACACTTGGTCAACCCCGGTTTTATATGGGGCCACGCTGTACATGGGGTCCGAAGATGGATTTGTGTATGCCATAGATATAGAAACCGGAGAAACACAGTGGCGTTTTCAAACCAAGCGTCAGGTCCGTTCATCTCCTGTGATTTCGGACAGCCTGCTGTTTATAGGGTCTGACGATAATCATCTATATGCCTTGCATATTAAAACGGGCAAATTGATCTGGTCGTTTGAAACTGGAGGAAGTATTCTTGCCGCCCCGGCTATTGCGGATGATGCGGTCTATGCGGTTAGCTATGATCAGAAGCTGTATTGTTTGGATCAGCTTACGGGCAAGCTTCGGTGGACATTTAAAGCAGAGGGCAGTTTGTATGCCACGCCGGTGGTCTCATCCTATCGTATTTTTCTGGGGTCTAATGATCGGAATATGTATTGTCTGGATGCCCGGACTGGTCAGTTGTTCTGGCGGTACGAGACGGGTGGTATCATCCGGGGAACGCCTTTACCACATGGAAATATTGTATATACTGTCTCTTCAGACCGTCATATCTATGCAATGGATATAGAGACCGGTCGTGTTTTATGGCAGTATGAGACGGAAGGCAGCATTATCGTATCCCCAGTTATTGTGAATAATACGCTGCTGGTCAGTTCGGAAGATCGCCATATCTATGCCTTCAGGAAAAGCGGGATGTAAAGCAGGATAGAAGGCCGATCATTCCAGGAGCAAAAGATGCCTGAAAGATGCTATCATATTTTCATGTTTATTTTCGTGAGCGGATGCCTTGCATCTGCTCACGCACAAACGCCGATGGGGGCTCTTTCCGTTTCGACGGAGCCGTCGGCGCAGTCTGTCTATCTCGATAGTGTACTGATTGGTCAAACGCCTATAGAGGCGTTTGCTTTACCGGCCGGTAAACATCATCTCCGGGTTACACATCCGGATAGGGCGGATTGGTATGCTAGAGATTATCAGGATAAAATCGTCGTTGAAGCGAATAAAACGCTATCCGTTCTCGTGCCGTTTAGCGGCACGCTCCATATTTTGTCCGAACCGTTTAATGCACAGGTTTATATTAAAAATGGGTTGGGAGAGGCGGAATATCTTGCTGGCACGACTCCACTTCGGTTGTCCGGTTTAGATCAGCGGTCGTACCTCTTTACCTTCCGGTCCCCCGGGTATCAGGATGCGATAGAACAGGTTGTCGTTTCTGATGTTCCCCGAACTATATCCGTAGAATTAGCCCCGATAAGACCTATTCTTCAGGCCGGGAATACTTCAGTAAAGAATCATGCCAAAGGTCGGATGCATAAAATTCTTGGATACACAACACTTGGGCTGGGGGCGGTCTTCACCGGTTTAGCGTTACATTCTAACTGGGAGGCGGCTCGTGCATATGATCGCTATCTGTCCACTGCTAATCCGGTTACGCTTGAACAGGCCTTTCAGAATGCCGCTCGCCATGATACCCGAACAACGCGTTATGTGATTGGTGCGCAGGTGAATTTCGCCGCCACTTTTTATTTTTTTATTACCCAGGTATTTAGAGATGGAAAGAAATAGGCCCATGATATTTCGGCATATCGGCTATGCGTTTATTCTGTTCCTGACTATTTCTGTGGGATGTGAGCAGACGGATCGAGGGCGGTTCAATCCGCTGGACCCATTGAATACGACAACTGGCGGCCGTCCACAAGGTCTTCAGGCGTTGGCCGGTCATAAACGCGCATCGCTATCGTGGACTGATCAGGCCATAGATGCAGTGGCCGGCTATCGACTACAGCGGCAGGATAGTGGGGGGAATGAAACGTCTATCGATCTGGTTGATCGTCCCTTACCCGTCGGCTTTGTCGATAGTAGCATTGTGAATGGTCAGACATATACCTATCGATTAAGCGTTTTGATCGAAGATAGTGAGAGCGGTGTAATTAAGGCCTCACCGTCCTCAACCCCAGTAGAAGTGACCCCCGGTCCGGATATTTGCTGGGTAGCAGACGAAGAGCTTAGACAAATTCTTACGATGACGACGGATGTCCGGGCCGTCAACCGTCAGGTCACCTCCATATTCGGGGCGAAGCATCTGGCTGTAGACCCTCGTAACGGGGCCGCTTGGACTACCACGCAATTTGGTGGCCCTAATGGTCCTGTGGCTGTCAAATTTTCCTCAAATGGGGCCATTGAACGGACCCTTACCGGATTTTCCTTCCCTGCTTCCGTAGTTGTGGATCCGAGAGATGGGGCCGTCTGGATCGCTGATATCGGGGCAACACTCCGTGGTGAAAGCAGTGTGAGTCGGTTCAGTGCCAATGGTTTTTTGCTTTTTAAACTTACAGACTTTGTTGAACCATCCGGCCTGGCCGTTAATCCCACGACAGGCGACTGCTGGGTGGCTGACCGTGGCAACAATACCTTACGTCTGATCAAGGATGATGGGACGATCCTCCTTGATGTTGATGGACCGGGACAGCCGACGGCGGTCAGCGTTGATCCGTCAACAGGGGATGCCTGGGGGATCGACGCCAGGACGCAGCAGGTGTTCAAAATTCGTAGCGATGGGGTGATCAGTGTAACGGTTTCCGGGTTTATATTACCCATCCGACTGGTCAACAGTGCCATTGATGGGAGTTGTTGGGTCGTTGATGTCGGAGGGAGTAGGGTCATCCGGCTCAACGCTTCAACCCCGGATGGTTATCACATTGGTCAACAGAGTAGTTCTCACCTTACCCTGACGAATTTTTCTATACCTGTTGATATCAGTATTGACCAGATCTCGGGACAGGTATGGGTGGCGGATCGGGGTGAAGGTTCGGTGGTTAAAATCGCAGCTGACGGCAGTATCATTCGCCGGTTTGTTGCCCTTGTCCTGCCTGTGGCGCTCGCGGTCGATGCTGGCCCACGATAAATAATATATATTAAATTTCCAGGAAAATCACCCGTGCCGCGCGCCGGTGCAAAATGGACCAAGAGTAAAAGGTAATGAAGTTACATAATTTATCGTGGCCCCAGAAGATGATGCTTGCCGGTCGATATGTCCGTAATCGGATCACCGGGTATCCTCTAATGGTTACGATTGAGATGACTCAGTATTGCAATGCCGGTTGTGACTTTTGCAACTGTTGGAGGACGGATTTATCCCCACCGCTTGGCGACTATGTCGATATGGTTAAAACATTAAAACCGCTGATCCTGGGGTTAACCGGCGGTGAGCCGATGATACGTAAAGATCTTCCTAAAATTATCATGGAGATTAAAAATAGTACGCCGTGGTTATACACCTATATTGTAACGAATGGATCATTGCTGACCGAAGATAAGGCCTCCGCACTTTTTGAAGCGGGGCTAGACCAGCTATCGATATCAATCAATTATCTGGATAGCCGTTTGGACGACGAACGAAAGCTGGATGGTTTATATGCCCATATCGCCGATCTGATTCCCAAGCTGACGAGAGTACAACATCGGAATGTCCTGTTCAATACCGTGATCATGGAAGGCAATCTGGATCAGGTCGCGTTAATTCCCCAACAGGCGTATGATTGGGGGGCCAAAGTATCCTTCAGTTGTTATACCGATTTTAAAAACGGAAATAGCAAACATCTGATCAGTGAAAATAAAATGGCGATACTGGAAGACACGGTAAACGAACTGATCAAATTGCGTACCAGTTTACGTAATATCACCAATTCGGAATATTATTTAAAGAGGATACCGGAATATTTTCAGACAGGAGGTATCCATGGCTGTCAAGCGGGCAAGAGTTTTATACAATTAACACCGGATGGTCAGGTTCGTGCCTGCCCGGATTTTGCGCCTGAGGTCCATTACCGTGATTTCACTGAACAGGGCGTGGAGAACCACGGATGTACAAAATGCTGGTATGCATGTCGTGGAGAAACAGAAGGCGCTTTGACACCGAAGCGGGTGATGGAATTGATTAAATGGAGCGGCTAAGACTATGAGGTCATAATTATGAGCATCCTGTCCGGTTGCCGCCAGGGAATGACAAAGTATTAGAGGTTGACAAAAAACGAAAAAATGGTTATATAATTTAGTAATACAGACTGTTCCACCTATAGTTTTTAATATCAAATTTATACATTCATTCACAATCGAGAGAGGAGCACCACATGGTCACGGTAACCGAATCAGCTGCCGATAAGATTAAAACCATGATAGAAGATCAAGGAAATCCGGATCTTGGCCTGCGTATGATGATTGCCGGTGGAGGTTGCTCGGGCTTTCAATACCGCTTGGCTTTCGATAAGGATGCCGGCGAAAATGATCAGATCATAGAACAAAATGGCGTGAAGGTCCTCGTCGATACGAAAAGCGCTATTTATCTCATGGGTGCTGAGCTGGATTATGTAGAAGGTTTGATGGGCGCCGGGTTTAAGGTCAACAATCCTAATGCCAAAAGTACTTGCGGTTGTGGTGAATCTTTCCAGGTTTGAGTACATTGTGTTTAAACGGGGAGGTCTGGTCAGATTTCGACCGGTCTCCCCGTTTTTTTTTAGGTAGGCATTTTGACAACAAAGTCTGAACTATCCGAGTCAACGCCATCTCTTGTTGATATTCAACATGTTATTGCCGTCGCCAGCGGTAAGGGCGGCGTGGGTAAATCGACGGTAAGCGTCAATCTCAGCCTGGCATTGAGCCAGGCCAAGAAAACAGTCGGCCTCCTTGATGCGGATATATACGGGCCTAATGTGCCTCAGATGATGGGGATCAACCAGCCGCTTGAAAAGAGCCCGTCTGGAAAGATTCAACCCATTGTCCGTCACGACATTCGTCTTATCTCCATTGGGTTTGTAGCTGGTCGCTCGGAGGCCATTATTTATCGTGGTCCGTTGGTCGGCAAGATGATAAAACGTTTTCTGGATGATACAGAATGGGGTGAGCTGGACTATCTGGTCATTGATTTACCGCCAGGTACAGGAGATGCTTCACTTACCCTGGCACAATCTGCCGCGTTAACTGGTGCTGTCATCGTAACGACCCCCCAGCAGGTCGCTCTTGCCGATGTCCGAAAGTCAATTAGCATGTTCCAGAGGTTACGTGTGCCTATTCTCGGCATCGTTGAAAATATGAGCTACTATATTGATCCTCAGTCCCAATCGCGAAGCTATATCTTCGGCCGGGGCGGTGGACGGGCACTCAGTGATGAACTGGCCCTGCCATTTTTGGGTGAGATTCCGCTTGACCCTGCCGTATGCGCAGGTGGTGACGCCGGTGAGCCGGTGTTTTTATCCCATCCGAAATCCGAATTGGCAGAGGCGTTCAGACAGATCAGTTATAATATGTCAGACCGGATTGCCCAATTTGCCCAGAAAGCCAATATTGATACCACCATATCACCATGATCCGCATTCCTCATGGTGTTTATGCGGATATGGCTGCTCACGCGGCACATGAGTATCCAGATGAATGTTGCGGGTATATTACCGGGACGGATAATCCGGTAAACTGGACGGTCCATCGGTGCCGCAATATACAGAATGAGTTGCATGCCCGTGATCCGGAACAGTATCCTCGTGATGCCCGTACAGCCTATGTGTTCAGCCAGGAAGATATGGCGGCCCTTTTTTACGGTGAATATGAATCTCCTGATGCCCGTGTAATCGGGTTTTTTCACTCCCATCCCGACCATCCGGCTTATTTTTCCGAGAAAGATCGTCTGGATGCCTTGACCGATTGGTTGGACCCCGAGCCGGGTTATCTGGTTTTATCTGTCATAAAAGGGTTTGTGGAAGATCTTAAATGGTTTCAATGGCGGGCAGATGGGGAGATATTCGAAGAGTTAGCCCTTGAGATGATATAAAGCAGTAGGTCACATGCTGTTTGAACCAGTGCAAAGTTATTTACCGAGAAAAAACTCATGAAAGAAGTATTCAACGAAATCGTACAGGTGTTATCCCGTGGAGAAAAAGCCGCGTTGTCAACTATTGTATCGAGTAAGGGGTCACTGCCAATGAGCAAGAAGGCAAAAATGCTCGTTAAGCAGGATGGCACTTTTGTCGGCACGGTAGGTGGTGGGTGCCTCGAGGCGGATGTATGGGCTGAGGCTCGCCAGGTTATGGAGCAGGGCGTCTCAACGCTTCAGCGGTTTATTTTAACCGAAAAACATGCCGGGGATGAAGGATTGAATTGTGGCGGCAACGTGGAAATATTCACGGAGCCGGTGCAGGACGATGGCATGCGCGAAGTTTTTGAAGCGGTTAAGCATTTACACGATACACGGGGGTCGGCTTTGCTGGCTACGTTGGTAACAGGCGACCAGGAAAAGCTTGGTCAGAAAATGCTTGTGACCGAATCAGAACAGGTCATAGGCACCCTCGGAGATCCAGAAATAGATCATCGGGTCCAGCAAGAAATGGGCTCAGTCATCCATGAAGATCTGCTTAAAGTTTTTACTGTAGACCATCATGAGATGAAGGTGCGTGTTTTTGTTGAGGCTATTCGACCAGCGCCTCAGCTTATACTCTTTGGCGGCGGTCACGTGTCCAAAGCCATTGCTCGGATTGCCAAAAGTGTCGGCTTCCGGATTGTCATCATTGATGATCGGCCGGCTTTCGCCAATCAGGACCGTTTTCCGGAAGCAGATGAATGTATTGTTGACGAATTTGATGGCATTGTTAAGAAATTGCCCATCGACCGTTCATCTTATCTGGTGGCGGTCACACGGGGCCATCAATGGGATCAGCCGATTATTGAGCAAGCGGTGTGGACCGATGCTGGCTATATCGGTATGATCGGCAGTCGCCGAAAAATTGCATTGATGTGGAAGAAATTGGAAGAAAGAGGCATTCCGCGTCCATTACTTGATCAAGTGCATGCGCCTATAGGCCTGGATATCCAGGCGGATACCCCGGAAGAGATTGCAGTAAGCGTAGTAGCGGAATTGATACAGGCGCGTCGATCCGGCGGTAAACCAGCCCATATGCTGATTCAGGATACAGAGCAGATAGAACGTGATTAACTGTTCTATTACGCCCTCGCTAACTCCTGGCGGCGTTCGCGGATTTTGGCGATGGCCCTGACGATATCGTCCATATCTTCCTTTTCACCCAGCAGGACGTTCTGCGTAAACCAAACCGCCTCATCTTCACAGGCCTTTGCCGTCTCCGGCAGGTGTATGGCGTCGAAGTCGATCTCCCGAAGAGCATCCTGATGATACACCCCGAAGTTCTTTTCCCGGAAAACAGGTTGCTTGTATAACGGCAACGAATAACCCGCACTGGTCGGAATCCCCTCGGCATTCATTGCGTCAATAAATCTGGATTTGGGTGCGCCGCCAAATGCATCTGCCTTATATCTGAAAATATACAGATGACGGGCATGTCGGTTGGCGTTGTCCGGTCGGATAGCTGGCACGATGCCGTTAATCTGGCGGAGTTGGTCTGTCAGATAATCTCCGTTTTCATGCCGGCGGTTGGTCTGTTCTTCGAGGCGAGTCATCTGTGACAGAAGCAGGGCCCCCTGCATCTCCGTCATACGATGGTTACCCGCCAGCCGATAATGACCATACCAGAGTCCGTTCTCCGATCGACCACAGTCGGTCAGAGAACCAGCAATGCCAGCAAGTTCGTCGTTATCCGTCAGAATAATACCCCCTTCTCCTGCATTCAGATTCTTCGATGCCTGAAAACTGAAACCACTGATATCCCCGATGCTGCCAACGCCCTTTCCTTTCCATTGAGCACCATGGGCCTGAGCGGCATCTTCTACAAGCGCCAGATTATGCCGTTGCGCAATATCAAGTAAACGGTCCATATCCGCAGGCAGGCCAGCAAAATGAACCGGCATAATCGCTCGGGTTCTGGGCGTAATAGCTTGTTCTACGAGATCCGGATTTATATTGTAGGTCTCCGGGTCAATATCCACAAAAATCGGTACCGCATTTGACATCATAACGGTATTGGACGTCGCTATAAATGTGTATGCCGGTATAATCACTTCATCACCAGGTGTCAGGCCAACCGATTGAAGAGCAAGGCTTAAAGCCGTCGTACCGTTCGTAACCGCAATCCCATGTCTGGCCTGTTGAAAAGCCGAAAATTGTTCTTCAAAATCATGGACCCGGTTGCCTTTTGAACTCCCCCATTTTCCGCTGATTATGGTGTCACTGACCGCCTTGGCATCTTCCTCCGTGTATACTGGCCAGTCTGGAAAAGGTCGGGTTCGAACAGGGGAAGCACCATGTATGGCAAGATGAGGCATAATAATATATCCTGTGTTGTTTGTGGTGAGTCACCACTTATTCAAATAATGCCGTCACGAAATCATTTGCATTGAAGTCCTGGAGGTCTTCGATACCTTCCCCTACGCCGATCATTTTAACCGGAATGGAAAGCTGGTCGGTAATAGAAAGAACGATGCCGCCTTTTGCAGTCCCATCTAATTTGGTTAAGACGATACCAGTCAATCCGTTCAAGGCTTCGTGGAATATTTTTGCCTGCGTCATCGCATTCTGACCGGTGGTGCCATCAAGGACGATAATGGTTTCATGCGGTGTCCCTTCGATCTGCTTGCTGAGTGTCCGTTTTATCTTTTTCAATTCTTCCATCAGATTATCTTTGGTATGCAGCCTACCTGCGGTATCAACAATTAAAACATCCACATCCCGGGCGTTTGCCGCTTGTAGCGCGTCATAGGCGACAGCCGAAGGATCGGAACCCTGTTGATGTTTCACAATCTCGACATCTGATCTATGGGCCCATACTTCCAGTTGTTCAATGGCAGCCGCACGAAAAGTGTCCGCAGCGGCCAGCAGGACCTTCTTTCCTTCTTGTTTGTATCGAGCGGCCAATTTTCCTATCGTCGTTGTCTTTCCTGAACCATTTACGCCGACAACCAAAATGACATGAGGCCGGTCATTAGATTCTGGTATCGGCGGCGTTTGGTTCATGATCCGGGTCATCTCATCCCGAAGCAGAATCTGAAGAGCCTCCGGTTTTTTCGTCCGTTCTTTTACCGCCCGTTGACGAAGCCCATCGATGATCTTCATGGTTGTATCGACGCCGACATCTGTTTGGATCAGGATATCCTCTATTTCTTCCAGGAGATCCTCGTCAATACGATCGTACCGGCGAATGGCCTGATCAATTTTTTTAACCAGGCCTTCGCGTGTTCTTGCAAGTCCCTCTCGTAATCGTCTGACAACACCCAGCATACGGATTCAGTCCTCCTGTGGCTGATATTTTTCGCAAAGACCAAGTACGTGTTTAATAAAAAAGCCGGGACGCAATATAATGCTATCCCGGCTCATATGGCGAGCGACTTAATACCTTATTACAGATGACCGTTAATCTTATCCGCAAGCTGTTGTTTCGGAAGTGCCCCAATAATCCGATCTACTTCAGCACCGTCTTTGAAAATCAACAGGCTCGGAATACTACGAATGCCATATTGGGTAGCGGACTGACGATTCTCGTCGACATCGACTTTCACCACTTTCAGGCGACCATCAAAATCACCCGCAAGTTCTTCCAGAGTGGGGGCGATGGCCTTGCAGGGACCGCACCACTCTGCCCAGAAATCAACAAGGACCGGCGTACTGCTGTTAATGACTTCTGCTTCGAATTGGTCATCCGTTATAGGGGTAGGATGTGACATGTTCAACTCCTTTCTGTTGTTGTACTTAGAGGTAGATGAGGTATAAATATATCTATACCGAATGATCAAAAGTGTGGCTCTTAAGTATAGCCAATATATGAGTTGCTCGTGAATCCCGTATGGAATAACAACTCCTGTTGCCTTCACGGGCGCAGGATACGATGCCACCATTCCTCAGAATCGTGAGATGTTGAGAGAGGTTGGCTTGTGGTACATCCATCAGGTCTCCAATATGTTTTACACAAATCGGCTCTTGTTGTAAAATTTCGATAATCCGAAGGCGTGTAGGATGCGCCAGCGCTTTGAGTATTTGTGCATCAGTTTCGAAATCCATGTCCACCATACCGGCCTCGCTTATTCAAATATTCGCATATTCGAATACCAATATATCCTTTTTCGTCAACCTGTCAAGTTTTTTCTAAGTTTTTGACGTGTGGATTAATTCTATCTGTGTGCGGAAAGACTTAACCACGGAGGGCCCGGGGTTCCCATCCCCGTAGTTAAGTCTGATTGCTCTCAAACTCATCCAGCCCGTAATCTTTTATTTTGCGATAGATGGTCCGTTCACCGATACGCAGTTCTCGTGCGGCTTTTTCGCGATGGCCCTGGTGTCGTTCAAGCGCCCGTCGGATGGCTTCCCGCTCCCAGTCTTCCATGGTGCGAAGATGAGCCATTGGATCATCAGTAACAACAAGAGGTGGTTCAACAGGTGAGATGACTGGCATCTCTTCAATGTGGGGTGGGATTTGAAAATTCTTTATTATAGACGGGATCTGATGGCTGCCTTGACCCTGAAGCGCTTCTACGACTTTTGGAGGGACCTCATTGATGGCCGTCAGGATCTGCCATAGGATTTTATACAGCATTTCGCGATCGAGGTCCTCAGGGCTTTTATTTTGAGTAACCGGCAGGGCCCGATTGAACAGGGGGGACGTATAGATTGAGTCGGGTAAATCATCCACATCGATCCGGCGTCCCTGTGAGGTCACCACGAGTGTCTCGACCATGTTACGTAATTCGCGGATATTGCCGGGCCAATTATAATTAACCAGTGCGGCTACCGCATCCTCAGTTAATACGGGGGCCGGTGCCTGATGCTTTTGAGCCGCCTCTCCCATAAAATATTGGAGAAGTCTTGGCACATCATCGCTCCGTTCTCTGAGTGCTGGGAGATGGATATTCACCGCATTTAATCGATAATATAAGTCTTGCCTGAAACTTCCATCGCGGATGGAATGGTGTAGATCTTTATTGGTCGCCGCAATGATACGAACATTTACTTTTATCGGTGATGATCCGCCCACCCGCATGAATTCTTGTTGCTCCAGGACACGGAGGAGCTTCACCTGGGTAGCCGAAGGCATTTCTCCCAATTCATCCAGGAAGATCGTTCCCCCATCGGCCTTTTCAAAATATCCTTCGCGACGGTTTTTAGCATCTGTAAACGCGCCTTTTTCATGACCGAATAATTCACTTTCCAGAACCCCTTCAGCGATAGCGCCACAATTGACGGGGACAAACGGGCCATCACTACGTTTGCTATACGCATGGATCGCCTGGGCGATCACTTCCTTACCGGTTCCGCTTTCACCCGTAATCAGGACCTGGATCTGGGTAGGTGCGATCTGGATGACCGATTCCATCGCTGCGACGATTTTTTCATTTTTACCGATAAATTTGAACCGGTTATAAAATGCATACCGAAGATCCAGTGACCGTATTTTGGTCAGTAACTCGGCAGGATCAATCGGCTTTTCGATATAATCGCTGACCTCAAGATGTAAGGTCTGTTTTGGTATTTGGCGTTGCCGCGTGGATAGAATAATATCTACATCCGGATGTTTATTGGTTATCGTCCGAATGAGCCGGCCCGGGTCCGTGTCGGTAAGGGCCAGATCTAAAAGAATCAAGCCGGGCGGATGTTCGCGAATCGTGCGGAGTGCCGTGGCTGCGTCGGCTGCATCACGGACGTCATAGCCTTCCGCCCGCAGAATATCGGTGATGTATTGACGACTATCTACTTCATTGTCAATAACCAGTATGTTACGAGGGCCCACCGGGATCTCCTTCAATCAAGATGATACGTTTTTATCTTACGAAACAGCGTACGCAGTCCAATTTTAAGCACACGGGCTGCTTGTGTTTTGTTATGGTTACAGGACGCCAGTGTTGCCTTGATCAGATGGCGTTCAGCTTCCTCCATTGACATACCGACTCGAATGTCCGTATCCTGATGATCTTCCATTCCAGAGGAATCAGGAGACATCACGGGAAGAAAATCCGGGGGAATATCCTTCACGTCCAGGATGGCATGATCCGCCAGCAATACCATCGTGTCGATACAACGCCGAAGATCCCCTCTGTTTATAGACCAATCTACCTTGGCCAGGTGGCGAATCGCTTCGTCTGTAATCGTGCTGACCATGGCCCCTCTTTGTTCTATGACCGTCATAACCAGAGAACGAATCAGATCAGGCGGCAGCATATCCCTGGTTGAGGATATGCTCGGACTACTGGTCGAGGATAAGCCTGGAATAGGCGTGGCCGCATCTTGGGGGGCGAGTCGATGTCTGATAAATTCCGGGACATCATCTTCCGTCAGCGTAGAACCTGCGCCGAGGACGATCATCCCTTCGATACAGTTCTCAAGCTGACGGACATTGCCGGGCCAGTGGTACGCGGACAACCATTCCAGGGCACGGGGGGCGATGCGTTCAATCTGTCTGTTTTCCCGCTCACTGAATCGTCGAATAAAATGATCAATCAGCAGAGGTAAATCTTCTTTTCGTTCACGAAGCGGTGGTACGGTCAACGGGATGACTCTCAAACGGTAGTATAGATCTTCACGAAAACGCCCGGTTTTTACTTCTTCCTCCAGATTACGATTGGTGGCAGCGATCAACCGGGTGTCTGTCTCGATCCATTGGGTACTGCCGACACGCTGGAATTTTCGTTCCTGCAACACACGAAGCAACTTGACCTGTGTTGCCGGGGTGAGTTCGCCCACTTCATCCAAAAATAAAGACCCGCGATCTGCCAGTTCAAAGCGGCCGCGATGCAATTTGACCGCATTGGTGAAAGCACCTCGTTCGTGGCCGAACAGTTCGCTCTCGATGACTCCTTCTGAGAGCGCGTTGCAGAAGACCGGCACGAAGGATTTCTCCCGCCGGCTGCTGTTTCCATGTAACGCGTAGGCTACTAATTCTTTACCTGTCCCACTTTCTCCGTAGATCAATACCGTGGATTGCGTGTCTGCTATTTGCAGAATTTGTTCACGAATATGTTGCATGGACGCAGAACGGCCGACGATGTTCTCAAGACCATAACGGGCCTCTAATTGTCGCTGGAGGTCTATATTTTCCTGAACAATCCGCTGCCGATCCAGAATTTTTTCGATCTCAGCGGCCAGTTTTTCAACATATACGGGTTGTTCCAGTACATCATAGGCCCCTTCCTTCATAGCGGTGACAGCCAGTTCTGTAGAGCCGGGTGCGGTCATGAGGATAACTCCCGCATCCGCCTTCTTCCGAAGCGCCACATGCATCAGGCGCATCCCGTCGATACCGGAAGCATGAAGTTCGGAAATGACGATGGGTATCGACTCCGTATCCAGGACGTTGAGGGCATGGTCGCTGTTTTCGACCACGATAACCTCATAGCCCCGTTGTGTCAGGCTGTACTGTTTCTCTTCCCGGCTGCGCGAGGAACTGTCGACCAGTAGAATCGTGGGAATGATGTCGGTTTCGTTCATGGTGTCGGATTATTTTTTTACTTATTTTTGATTCTTTGTACGTCTGTTCGGCCTACGTCATTTGCGGTCTGAACAAAGTCAGCTACTATATATCATTATATAACATATTTTTTACGGGGGGTTTTGTCAATCTGGCAAAGCGGAGGGGGCTTTTTTCTGGGGCGGATCAAGCATTAACAGCTTCCCTTTCCAGTCCAATCGGAATATGTACCGTCACCGTAGTGCCTTCGTCCGGTTTGCTTTCGACCTGCAAATCTCCATGATGATTCTGTATGATATTGTAACAGGTAAATAAGCCCAGCTTGGTTTTCACCCGTAATTCGGTTCTGGTAAAGGATGGATCGAAGATCTGCTTCAGATGTTCCTGCGCGATGCCAACGCCCGTATCGGTCACCCGAATCAAGACATGCGTATCCTCTACTTCTGTTTGGATGGTAATCGTCCCATGATCGGGTATCGCTTGTATGGCGTTCGCGAGTACATTGCTGAATACCTGATTGATGTCGGCCGGATGACAGGCAATTTCCGGCAAGTGGCCATACTGCTTAACCAAGGTAATCCGATCTTTGAATTCATGGGCCATCAGCGTTAAGGTGCTATCTAATCCTTCGTGTACATCGGCCATCTGAAAACCGGCTTCATCCAGTCGAACAAAACTTTTCAAGCTGATCACAATCGTGTTTATACGATCTACAGCACTCTTTATAGATTGATTCGCCAGATTCATGATCTGGAAAGATTTTAAAAGAGGCGCACTTCGTTTAAGTTCTTCTACCGTTTCACTCTCGCCAATGACCTCCTTTATTTTTTGTAGTCCCCGCGCCGACGTATCCATCCCACTATTGACCGCGCCGACCGGGGTATTCACCTCATGGACAAAGCCCGCTACCAGACGCTTCAATGAATCCATCTTGGTCTCCATAATCAATCGGGCCTGATGCTCACGGATGGTGGTATTTTCCTGTTCCATCCTAACAGCTTCAAACACGATTTTTCGCGCAAGATGAGTTAGAAATACGAGGGTGCCGCCCGTTAGAAAGATCATAACCATCCCATTAAAATAGAGCTCTATACTAATGGCGCTGCCAAAAACAACCGCTGCCAGATCCTGAGAAAATTGTGATAGCGGGTCCGCGAGGACCAGATTGAAATAGTAGACATGGAGAAGGAGAATACCCAGCGCAACCAGGGCGGGATACAGTGGTTTCATAGCCAGGCTATTAATAGCGATAGAAAGAAAACAGAACATCGTGATCGGAAATTTCATAAAAAAGGCTATTGGGGCGAATCCTTCACCAGTCATCTTATACCAGATACCCGGTATAAGACTCAGCGCGACAATATCAAAAACCACACCCATAACCCCAAGAAACAGAAGATGTTTAACACGGGGCAGGTACCATATAAAACCACTATTTACAACAATCGTAACGCCCCAGATCACGATGAACATCGTTATATCATAATTCGGTGTATTTCCTGCAACGAGGGCAATGATACCGAAGAGAGACAGACAGATCCGCGTCAACGCCTTATAGGACAGGCCTTTAGCTTCCCGGTGCTTCAGGAGTTCATCGATGGTATTCATGAGAGATCACAATTAAATGAACGAATGGATATTACTGAAGCGTTGTCTATAGTAAAAGGGTTTTAAAACGGCACATATTCGATATCAAGTTCCTGGCTGATCAGGGTCTCCAGAGCCTGGAGGTCAGGCCGTTCAGGCGGCACATCTTTCTGCGTGAATCCATCAGGCGAAACGGTTACTGTAGTCGTTACGTCAAAAAATGCTTTTTCCGCTTGGGCTCGTGTTATTTGTATTCCATCTGGAGAAATGGCCATACGAGATTCAACGACACGGCCTTCGCCGATCAGGCGGAACAGGAATCCCAACACGCCGGAAGTGGGTCTTCCTGTTAGTCCTTTAATCTCATCGTACACGATCCATCGGGTGAAATCCAGCAGACGATACGACATTTCCCGATGGTTGGTGACTTTCAGATGTGGGGTTGACAGCGTGTCCTGATAGGTATACTCGTCCGGCGCCTTCGAGGTTTTCTCCCACCAAATTTTCACATTGATGGCCAGATCCGGTTGTGGTCCTTTTTTAACCTGTTGTATCACCCGCTCGGGCTGGTAATCGATAATTACATTCTGTTTGTGACGGAAGGCGAGACGCGAAAAGGTTGGCGCAGTGGCCTCAGTACGACCCGTCACCTGGAGAAATGCGTAAAACCAATCTGAATAGCCGACAAACAGAGGCGGGCCCGATGGCCCTTGATTTTGTGCGGTTCGCGCAAGATAGAGAAGCACTTCCGCCTGGAACCGAGCCCCATTCGTTGTAGCGGTAGGATCATAGCCATGGGCTTGCTCCATGGCTTCCAGTATTTCAGCCCGGCTGACGGGTCTTGGGGCTTGAAGTTCTAACGCTGCATAGATGGATGTGGCACTTGAACAGGGTAAAAGGCCCCATAGAAGCCACATCATTATAGAATGCCGGGTTCGCATAGGGGCTCCTTACTGGTAATGAGGATATTAAACCAAGCCCCAGGCGGCGGACCGGGCGATCCTTTCTGGGCATTTCATCGTATCTTTAGTGTAAGAAAAACAATACAGGACAGAAGTCCAGCATAAATCCCCATAACGGGTCATAGGGGATAATCGAGGGGTAGCAAAAAGGCCGGTTCATAATATAACCGGCCTTTTTGTTAGAGATGTCTTCCTGCAAATATCCTTGAAATTAGCACTTCAGAACTTATTTCAAGAACATCAAGGTAAAGGAAAGACCGCCCATAATAGAATATTGGTTGGTCGCGGGCGATGAGAGGACTCGGTAGTACTGGCCTTTGGCAAAGACGCCAACTTTTGGGGAAGCATGGAAAACAACGCCGCCCTGACCGGTAATCATACCTTTCGTGGACGAGGCAGATATTGTCGTAACACCTACCGACCGTGACGGACATGATAAATTCACCAAGGCAATCCAAAACAGAGTAAGATCAATGTTACGCTACCAAGTGTAATAATTTCGCCTATATATAGGTTTGAGTATACAGAAGCGTCAAGTTTTTTTTAACGTTAATTTATAAACGCCTAAATAACCACCATCTAATTCTTATAAAATTAGCCCTATCTCATTGTGTTCCTTGACATCCTATACAAGGTTCGATACTTTGAGATGTTTTTTTAAGTCGATATACCATCGTGGATGAATACTCGAGCGAAGATGCCTCATATCCCGCAATAGGTAAACGCCTACTGTTTTTTAATTATCTCAACTCGCACATTTATTGTACGCTTCTTTTATCGTAGGGGCTTATGTCTGAAATCTTACCTTCTGCATCAGATCGTCAAACGTCCATATCGGTCCGAGCCGTTTTAATTGGGCTCCTGTTATCCATCACTGTGAGTTTCTGGGGACAGTATGCTGCGGATCGATTGGGTTATGATCCGACCTATGCGCAATTGCCTGCCTGTCTGATTCTTCCGTTTTTACTTCTGGTCCTGGGGCCTAATTTTCTATTCAAATCTTTCAGCCGAACTAGGGGGCTGACGAGAAGCGAACTGATTGCTATTTTTGCCATGGGCTGGGCGGCATCCATGGTCCCGGATCGAGCGATGACCAGATATCTGATGGGGGTGGTCACCACTCCTTATTATTTCGGTAGCTCTGAGAATCAATGGCCGGAGAAATTCTTTGAGTTTTTACCCGACTGGTTGGTTCTTGGTGACGAAAACGGGGCAGCAACAGGATTTTTCGAAGGCATCGGTGCCGACATGCCTATCCCCTGGCAGGATTGGGTTGTTCCCCTTTTCTGGTGGTGCTCTGCGGTGGCGGCGCTTCTTTGGATCGGTACTTGTATCATTGTCATGCTTCGTAAACAGTGGATCGAGCATGATCGGCTGCGTTTTCCCCTTGGTGAAGTCGCGCTTCATCTGACCGGTACGGCCGATCCGAATATGCCGGGCCAGCCCCCATTTTTCAAAACGGCCATGTTTAAATACGGCTTGTTGGTCTCCAGCTTGATTATGATCTGGAACACGCTGTCCTATTGGGGGGCCTGGCCTCATTTTCCGATTATGGGGCCGGACGTAACCACGATTACGATCGAACGGGCTTTTCCCGCCATTCCTATCCGGCTCAATCTGCTTGTCCTTTGCGTCTCCTTTTTTGCGAACACGGAAATTCTATTCAGCGTCTGGTTTTTTCTCCTGCTCAGTATTATTCAAAAGGGCGTTCTTGCCCGTCTTGGTTTTCTTTCTACGGCCGATACGATTGTTCCCGGTGGCCTGGTTTCAATTCAGTCAATCGGTGGTATGATCATGTTTGTATTAATCGGCATATGGATGGCGAGACGGCACCTGCGTGATGTATGGCATAAGGCGATTGGAAGACCGTCCAATTTAAGAGACGAGGACGAACTAATCTCTTATCGAACGGCGGTCTTTGGTGGTATAATCGGTGCGTTGTATATGGTGTTCTGGCTCAACAGCGCCGGTCTATCTTTATTTATTACGTGCGTGTTTCTATTCCTGTTGTTTGTATTCTACCTGGCTATTGCTCGGGTGGTAGCGGAAGCTGGAATGGTTATGCTGGACTTGCCGATCAACGCCCATCAGTTTACGGTCGGTATCGTGGGATCCGCCAGCATGACGGCACCGGATATGACCGCTTTGGGATTAACCAATGCCTTCGCCCGAAACTGGCGGACATTTACTATGATAGGGCCCTCGAATATCGCCTGGTTGCGGGAGCAAATCTGGCCTGGTAGAAAACATTTGTTCCGCTGGTGTGCCACGGCTTTCGGTGTCAGCACATTAACTTCGTTGGCCTACTTTATTGTCGCCGGATATACTTATGGGGCGCAGAACCTGCGGACTAACCCCGGAGCCCTGGGGACTGGGTTTTATAATCTGATCATTACATGGATGAACAATGCGACTCAGGTCAGTGCCCTTGAAATTTCTTTTCTGGCCTCCGGCGGTGTGTTGATGATCCTCCTCACACTCTGCCGGTACCTGTTCTACTGGTGGCCATTACATCCTATTGGCCTTGTTGTTGTTGCTTCCACCCCTGTGCTGGGGGCGATTTTCCCCATATTTCTGGCCTGGTTTATTCAGACCATTTTACTACGCATCGGTGGTGGCAAGCTTTACCGAAGTGTTCAACCCCTTTTTATCGGCCTCCTGGTTGGCTACATGCTTGGACAGGGTCTGTCCTTTCTGGTGGACTTTTACTGGTTCCCAGATGCCCCTCACAATTTTGAGGCATTTTAGCGAATCAGCGAATCTGGTGCAGATCATTTTTTTGATTCTCAGGTTCGCTTTTTCGCTGATCCCCCCTATGGCAGGGGCGTCGCCGATACCTGATAGGTCGGCATGATCCACAATTCAGGGATGGTGACGTGTGGGGGCATATTGGCGACAAAGACGGCGGTTGCGCCAAGGTCTTCAGGCTTAAGCATAAGAGATTGCCGCTTTTCAGACACAGGGTGTGGCCGTTTGGCGATAAGAGGGGTATCCGCCTCGCCCGGCAGGATAACGCTCGCTCGGACACCGAAATCCGCCGCTTCTAAGTTGATAGAATGAGTTAATGAGACCATGGCATGCTTAGATGCGGTGTAAGCCGCCCCGCCAAGCAATGAAATCTGCCGTCCCGCCATGGAGGCGATATTGATGACCATGCTGTCTCCGTTGGCTTTCATTTGAGGATAGACCCCTCGGAAACAATTGAATGCACCGGTCAGATTGATATCGACGACCCGGTCCCAATCTTCCGGGGCCATTTCGGTGACGGTTCTATTCGCGGTGTTGGTGCCTGCATTATTGACCAGAAGTGAAATCGTGCCCATTTCTGCCGAGGTTTGTTCGACGATCTGATTGACCTGATCTCGGTCCGTGACGTCCAGAGGGGCGACCGTGGCCTTTTGCCCGGTCTTCTTGACCTGTTCTGCCACTTCTTCCAGTGGCTCAATCCGCCTTCCGGAAAGAATAAGATGAACCCCTTCGTTGGCCAGAGCAAGTGCGATACCACGGCCAATCCCCGTCCCCGCTCCGGTTACCCAGGCCGTACGACCTTTTAGCCTATTCATAGATGAACCTCCAGTTTAATAGTCTGATTGAAAACCCAACTCACCAATCATTTACAGGTCGGATAGAAATTGAAAAATGCGATCGGAATGGCCGGGTAAGGCTTCATGGCCATAGTCCGGGTAGATTTCCAGGGCTTTTTTTGTCGTGATTTTATTATAGGCCGCAAATTGTGTGGATGGCGGACATACGGTATCCATGAGGCCAACCCCCATATAGATCTCAGCTTCAATACGAGCGGTCAGATGTTGGATATCGATATACCCTAGGCGCGTGAACACCTCCTCTTCACGCTGGTGTAGCGGATCAAATTTTCGGAAATACTCCTGCAATTCCGCATAGGCGTCTTTGGCCTGGTCCATTTGCCATACCCTTTTGTAGTCACACAGAAAAGGAAAGACAGGCGCCGCTTTTTTAATTCTTGGTTCGAGGGAGGCGCAGGCCAGCGTCAAGGCACCACCTTGGCTACCCCCGGTCGCTCCGACCCGATTTTCATCCACATCCGGCATATCCATGATGATACGTGCCAGCATCGCAGTATCCAGAAAAACATGCCGGAATGTAAGCTGATCCGGTGTGCCATCCAGACCTCGAACGATATGCCCCCGTAGCGTCCAACCCGGAACCTGACCGGCATCTTCGGATAAACCACCCTGGCCACGGCAATCCAGGGCCGCTACTGTATAACCCATGGCTACATATCCCAGTTTATCCAGCCAGTCCCCTGCGTCACCTGAATAGCCATGAAACATTAATGCGGCCGGGTGGGGACCATTATTTGACTTAGGCTGCAGGAGTTTTGCGTGGACCCGGGCACCGCCCGTTCCTGTAAAGTATAAATGAGAGCACGTTGCGAAATCTGTTTGGAATTCAGCGGGTACGATGTCTACATCCGGATCGGTGGCCTGCATTTCCTTCAGGCTATCGTGCCAGAACGTATCAAAATCATGGGGACGTGGATTGATCCCCTGGTAGGTATGCAACTGTTCCAACGGCATATCGAATGATAAGGGCATAGGAAACTCCGGAGATAATTGGTAATTGGCTGATTTCTACACTGCGCATGCGTCACTTTTCACCGTCTTTAAAACATGATGCGTACAAAGTCGGGATAGAACTGTTCCGGGATGAATGCACGTATGTCAAGGTCACTACTCGGTCCGAGCGGTCGGGCCATCAGGATCGGTTCTATCCGAGTCGTCAACGCGAAGGGGTCAACGCGCATACGATTGTCGATCAATTGGGACATGACGATATATTCCCCAAAGTCGGGAAAAGCTAAGGTCTGAACCGCTCCGGCTTTCATCCCGAGGTCTGAAAGCAAATGTTTGACTTCTTCCCCGCCAGAGGCGATTTGTAACAGGTAGGTCGCCCCTTCCTGATTTCGTATCATATTCTCGATTAAGGGGTTCGAGGTTACGGCTGTGATGATCGTATTTATACGGGTACTGTTTCGAGGCTGAAAAGAGATGGCCGTAATATCCGGCGAACTCAACCGAACCATGTGTATCTGGGAGATGCCTTCCTGGCGTAACAGAAACGAGAGGGTCATACCGACGGTCGCCAGAATGGCCCAGACTGCGAACGCTTTCCAGGGGTTCGGTGGTCGCCACTTACTGGATTTTGAAGGAGAACGAAAAGGATTGAACATGGCAATACGGGCCATGTATCGGGTGCTATTCTTTCCATATTTTTTCCGTACTATTTCTTCTTCATGCCGGGCAAGTACATAGTACAATCCGAGCATAATCAAATAGGTAACGAGAACAAAAAAGCGGGGCCACATCAGAAGAAAGCCTGCGCCGGACACGGCCAGACACAAATATTGCGGGTGGCGAACTCGACCATACAGGCCGCCGGTAACCAGTTGCTTTTTAAAGAATTTACCATAGTAAAGTTGGCCCGCGCAGATGGAAAATCCAAGTAAACCGATACCGGCCAGTGGTGGCCCAAGATATTCGAGAAAAATAAATAATAAGTAATCTGTTCGGGCAAGATGAGGTAGAAAAAACAGGGGGAGCCAGGACGTCAGTTCAAATTGTAGGAGTCCATGTAGCAAGGGGGTATATACACTATAAAAATATCCGGCGAACGGGGAGACCATAATAATGACTTCTAACGCGCTTATGGCGTAGATTAATATGGGTGCCACCCACTGCCATTGGAATCGTTCTTTCATAAGTATCCAACTATGATTTGACCCCACCTAAACCACATGGGGTACAGACGAGGCCCGAAGGGCATGGCGTTTAGTGATGAGCAGGTTGAGGTTTATGCATCGTTTCATGAAATTTCATTACAAACTTGTAAGTTGCTGAGTTACAATACCTTTTATTTAATGTCGTTATGGACGGATCGGGTATTTATCCCAATATCTTCCAGGATACTTTTCTTTACTTTACACACCATGGTGTAGGCCGGATCAAAGACATTACCCATATCGTATTCGACACATTGACCGAGCAGCGTATGGGCCCCTCGCGGGTCAAGGTCATAATCTGACTGGAGCCAGCGGAGCATTTCCGTTGTGGCATGCTGAATACACTGGTCGAGGGGCCGTGCATTCCCCGCTGTAAAGATATACGTATCGTTTTCGCCCCGTGGCCAGAAGCTTTCTTTGCCTTTTAACACCTGTACGGTGAATTGTACATCGAATGAAATTTCGATGCCGGTACCGACGATTTCACCATCGCCCTGCAAGGCATGTCCATCACCGATATGAAACAAGGCACCGGAAGTGAATACAGGAAAATACGCCGTGACCCCCTCGACAAACCCCCGATAGTCCATATTGCCACCGTGGTTCGATGAGGTGGCGGTGGAAATAGCCTGTTCAAGGGCTGGGGCTACACCGAAACAGCCGACCATCGGCGTCATTGGTAAAGTCATCCGGCCTAATCGGGTATCCGTAGGATTGACCAGCGTCACGGTCTTATGATCGACATCCATTTCCCATTCACAGCATGTTTCCGTATCCGGGATCTCCTGAGCAACGGTGCGGATATACTCCGCATCCAGGATATGGGACGCCACAACCGGTCTGGTCCATCCAATAGGTCGATTGGGCGTAAGTTTATCCAAATGAACGGCTAAGGTGTCCCCGGGCTGTGCATCCTCCACATAAAAAGGGCCGGTTTGTGGATTACCCCGTCGCGTGACCGTTTCCCCGGTTTTGTCCTGTCCGCGGGCATCGACCGTAGAGGTTATAATCGTATCGCCATCGGATACATGCAGGACGGGTTTATGAGAGCCGATGGTGTTGTAATAGTGTGCAGGTTCGAAATGATGGACCATAGTTCCCTCTCCACGATGTGCTGATACAGGATGTAAGGCGGCCGGATACAATATGCAGAATGCTACAATATGGGAAGAGAGGTCAATGGGTCAAGGGAATTAGGGGTACTGCGGATATTGGCGTAGGGTTTACGGCGTCCTGGGGGCGTCAAAGTACAGAATGAAGGCCGATTTCGAGGCCCATGTGTCATGCGGCTAAAGCGTTGGGGTAAGTGGACGGCCCAACGCTTTAGCTTCGATTATGGCACAGGCAGGCCGACGAAAAACCGGGCGTCCACATCCAATAAAGGACCGGATTCCCTTGCGGCGGCGGCACGGGCAAAGACGATGCCAGGATGAGAGGATCGCATGGCGCGGGATAATACATGAGGCGCCTGCGGGTGATTGGCTTCGCTGAAACGCCGGCCTAAATCATTCAGATGGTACGCGCTGGCGATATTCGTCAGTCCTTCATGGGCTAATGCAAAAAGTTCGGTCGGCGTGACGCCCTCTACATAACCATGGCGTATAGGCACAGATTGCCCATCGGCATTTGAGACGCCGCCGCCGTTAGCCACTATGCGCATGATCTGCTGCGTATTGGCGCGAGTACTGCTGTGTGAGGCGAGCAAGAGCATACCCGTCTCCGTGTTATCGTAGTCGTTTTTCATGGCAATGCGCCCAACCAGTTCATCGGCGTATATCATCCAGGAGGCGGGATCATCGTCTATGGGCGGCGTGGGGCGGTCTATATTTGAACAGGCAAAGGCACCCAGCGATGCGCCGGATGTTCGGGCCGCCTCATATCCCCGCCGCATCAACTGATCCGGCCGGGCTATAGTTTTTTCTGCGCCTTCTTTTTCAAGGACGATCTGCATGGCTTCATGGAGAGCAATCCGGTTCAGATATCCTGCCGGCATGGGGATATCAACACCAGCCAGTTGACTGATTTCCTGTCTGCCTTCTTCTGTAAAAATATGCAATACCAGGCCGAACAGGGCATCTTTAGCCGGCAAAAAAGACAGGAGCAATTCCGGCTCTCTCTTTAGATGACCGACCAGAGAAAGTTTTTCCTCCGCCTCCTCTTGACCTGCAGCGGTCATCGGCAGGTAGAGCGCCATCTGATCTCCGTCGAAGTCCCCGTTCATCAGGTCACAGACAAACGGATGAACATGGATGGCTCGATCTAATGTCCGCACCGGTCGGAAGCCAACCATTCCAGTTGGTGTGACGACCGGGGCGCGCATGAGGAGTATCCATGAATCGGCCATAGTACGATCCAGGGTTTCCGTCGCCTCTTCTGTCCGTGCGGTGACGGCTTCTTCATTCCCTAACTCTCGAATGATCTGCGGACCGAATATGGTCCAGGCGATCTCATTCGGCACGCCCGCCTGATCATATTGTAGCGGCGCCTGTCCGACTTCTTCACCGGGGACCACGACAGAGCGGCCGGTAAACATGACCCGGGACCGGAAACGAAGATCATCCGGTGTTAGAAGGCGGTCGAATAATAGCTGAATATACGCTTGTAACAGCGTTTCCGTTTTTTGAATAAGATGCGCAGGTGCTTTGCTGTTCAGCATGCGTTCCAGTCTGGCGTTGGCCTCATGGACTTGATCATACCCTGGAATATCATCCAGCTGTCCTATGGACATGAGCGTCTGCTCAGGAAGCCAGGGGTGAGGGACGGGACGAACGAGGGACACACTGGTATCTTCCGGTTCTTCAAATTTGAAGGTCAGAGCCTCTTGCTCAAGTGTTATGCGTATGCCGGCTGCAGCCAGATGCTTTGTTACCTTTGAAAGCATGGGCGTAGGCGGACCGGCTTGTTCGATGGCCCCTTGTTTTACACGGTCTGGTAAGGTTTCGGCGTCCTTTCGTTCGACGGCGACCGTATTGTTCGATTCCCGAATCGTTTCATACGCGCCGATGTTCCGCATCATATAATATTCCCATTGCGACCGGACCTGCCCACGGCCCTCTACTCTGGCGGAAGCGTGCATTTTATAGCGGGCCAGGTGCCCGGTACATCCCCAATAGACATATCCGACGGTGCTGGCCCGGGAAAGCGGTTCATCATTTAGCACCAGCGTTTCCATACCATTTTCAGGCAATCAGGTTGACTTAAGCAGGCGCTGTATCTCTTGCTGGGCCGGGGCATGGAATGGTGGCGCGTTAATCGGTTTGCCGCCCGCTTTAGCCAGGCGGCTCACCGCCGCTTCCCGTAACGCGCCCATATCCATACGGGACGGCAGGCTCATGAGACTGACGATAATATCCACCGTCGTACCATCTTGCAGGGCAGGCATGGAGTCATCCGGCAATATGCGGGTCACAACCCCTCTGACCCCGTGTCGGGTCGTGATCTTATCACTGGGTTCGAGCGGCCCAGGATTTCGCAAGCGGTGGGCACATGAAGTGCTGACAACCAGGCCATGCTCATGGGTACCCATATCCCAGGACATAAATGCCGTAAGCAGATTGACGCCCTGCCAGAACGCATCTTCATTCGGCTCATGGCCGGTTTGTACCAGCGCGGGTTCAGGTTCTGATAGAGGGCCCCATTGACGAATAATATTAGAGCCCAGTAAAGATCGAGTCGTCTGGTTGTGTTCAAGGAAAGGAACCATAGCCGCAGCCAGGCCAATGGCTTTTTTCGGTGCATCGTCAAGGACGACCAGCTTCCCGTCTCTTATCTCTGCGCCGAGGGCGACATAAAGAATACGGCCGAGATTCGGCCCCTCAGGGGTATTGATGGGACAGACTCCATCCCAGTTTTTGGGCAAAACAACCTCCGTTCGCCTGGGCAGAACCAGACGTCGAAGGTGGGTATGGATGGATAGCCAGTTGGTCGATTTAAGCGATTGATTTGGTTTAAGTATCCAATGCGCTTCTTCACCTCGCTCGGAGGTTAAAAACTCATGAGACCATTCATCAAATGGTAACCAGGCCCGAGCCAGATCTTCGTCCAGAGGTAGATCCTCCGGCGCTTCGCCTAACCGGGCGGCTATAAAATCATAGAGTTGTTCACCTACGCATTTGATGTGGGCTGTCGGGAGATCCGATGAATCTGCAAACGGCATGACGATCCAGGATGTGTCCGTCAGTTTGAAGATCCCTTGCTCATCCGGCTGTGGCAGGGACGGAAAGTTTAAAGTTACTTCGCCGGTATCGCCCACCAGGCTGAATTTTAATTGAAATGAATAGGTGTCTTTATCTTCAATCGATATCGACGCCAAGGGCATCCTGGATTCCAGAAGCGCTGGCATTTTTTCATGAATAAAGGTGTCAAAAGAGCGTTTGTGCCATGGTGCGGTTTGTGTCTGCATAATCGAGCCTCCTTGGTTTGGGTTGCTGGCAGCGATCTATGGTCATGACACCGGAAAAAATAAAATGGTTCATCGAAAAGAGATAAAATAAAAAAATACAGGGTTTTTTCATGCATGATCCGTAGAAGGATAATAGAACGAGGAAGGACGGTAGAGCTCACCATATTGCAAGGCAAATCCCAGCCTGAGGAGATTATCATGTATAGATTCATCTTATATGCCTTATTGGTCTTAGGATTGTTAAATTCACCCTCATTATTTGCGCAGGAATGGGCGGCATCTCCGACGCAATGGCAAGGTGGGGTTGGTCTGATCCTCGGGGTGCCGCAAGGCGCATTTCAACGTAATATCACGGACCCGGGTATTGGTATAGGCGGGCATATCGGCTATCGTGTTCCCCAAAGTCCCTTGATGATCGGGCTGCGTATAGATTATCTTATTTACGGTTATGAACGGCGTGCGGCCCCATTCAGCACAACGATCCCGGATGTGACGGTGGATGTCAATACCAACAACAACATTTTACAGACCAATATTTTTATGCGCAGACAGCCGAGGAATGGTGTGTTTCGACCCTACATAGAAGGGCTGGCCGGTATGAATTATCTATTTACGCATACATCTATCCATGACCAGAGTAGTATTTTTAATGACAACGACGCCATCGCCAGCACGGTCAACTTCGATGATGCCGCCCTGACGTATGGTTTCGGTGCCGGTTTTAATTTACGCGTCTATGATGGTCGTGAAAAACGGGCTATAACGCAAAGGGGTGTCGGCGCTGTATCTCTGGATTTCAGCCTGAGGTATCTGAATGGAACGGAAGCCTCTTATCTGAGAGAAGGCTCGATTAAACGACAGAATGGCCAGGTGACGTATTCGGCGTTCCGATCTCGGACCAATCTTGTCACCGGGATGATTGGCGTTTCGGTGGACTTTTAGAATAGTTGGAGCGATGTTGTTGAATAAAGATTGAAAACTAAATAGGGACATCCACAAATTAACGCGTGCGTGCAGGAGGTGTGTTTTGATTCGATTTATACTGATAATAGGTCTGGTTGCCGGCCAAGTCGGATGGGCTTCTGCTCAGAGTGAAGAGGGACAATATGCCTATCATTTGCTGGCGACCAATAGAACCTCTACGATGGAAAAAGAGTTGAATGCCATGGCACAGGAAGGATTCCAGTTTGCGAGGGTCATGGGCGGAAAAACGTTGTTTGGTGGGAAAGAAACCGTCGTGGTGATGTCGAAACCAGCGCAATCTACGTCCCAGGCCCGGTATGAATATAAACTGCTGGCGACGAACAAAACTTCCACGATGGAAAAGGAAATGAATGTGGCCGGTCAAGAAGGATATGCGTATTGTGGTCAGACCGTATTCAAGACCATGTTCAGAGGGGAGGAAGTCGTCGTTATTATGGAACGGCCCATGACCGCGACACCGGTGTTTTACACCTATAAATTGCTGGCGACAAGCAGAACCTCTACCATGCATAAAGAATTGAACGAGGTCGGTATGGCTGGCTATATCATAAAAGGCCTTACCGTTGCAAAAACTATGTTTGGAGGTCCGGAGGTCGTTTCAATACTGGCCAGGGTGGATAATGGGGAATAGAGACTGATGGTTGGGGATTAGAGGTTGTATGGTATCGTCAGTCTTGAAGATCGTTCAGGTTGTTTTGATGGGAATACCATGCTTTGGTCAGTTGTTTCATTGTGTAATGGAGACGAGACTTTAGGGTTCCTTCGGGAATGCCCAGGATCTCTGCTGCGCCGCGAACCCCGGTCTCGGATTCATACAGGAGCAGGAAGACTTCTCCTTTATCTTCCGGTAATTCTTTGATCAGTTGTTGCAGCAATTGGGAAGATTCGGTCTTTTCCAGCCGTTCCTGGGCATCTACAGCATCCGCATCAATCATCCACGCAGGCTTAGGGCCTTCATTGTCTTCATCCGAGTCCAATATTTCAAGCGTCTGTTCTCTACGTGTCGAACAGTCCTGAGGTTGTTCAGCGCGAGATTGGTGGCGATACGGTATAGCCAACCCTTGACGCTGCCTTGTCCTCGCCACTGATCCGAACGGGTCCAGACACGCAGCAGAAGTTCCTGAATCAGATCATCGGCTGCCGCTTTGTTACGTACGGTGCGATAGATATGAGCCCATAATTGGGATTCATATCGCTCAGTCAGGATCTCGAAGGCTTTTTCATCCTGCACTTGTATTTGTTCTATCAAGGTCCTATCGGCTGGTGCCATGGTATCCTCCCCTAATACCTGGACACCGCGGAGGTGAGACTTGTTCACGCTTTGCAGCAAAAATCTAAAGCTCGTCCTCTTCATCCGACACCCTGCTACCTGCCATGATACCGCTTGACAGATTCCGTCATGAGATCTATTGTCAACGTATTGTTTGCGCCTATTTTACTACGTGGAGAACAGGTCTATGCCCATCCGGCGTTTCGATCCATCTTTTTCCGGTTTAACCCCTTCGGATGATAAAATACATCATATTATACCGGAAGAACAAAAAACGCAGACAGGATGCCCCCACAGTGTAGAATTCTGGGTAGCCGTTCGTACGGTCAGTCCGGATGGTGAGCCGGTTTTTATTCAGTGGTGCATGCGCTGTCGCCAGGTGGAAGTACTCACCCCGCAGGCATACGAAAGCCGTAAGCATAGCCATACTGATCCAATGTATGACACCCCTCGGTGGTGGGAGAAGGAATAGGGCCCCCGGCGGGAAGGTTAGAAAGCATACCTGAGCACCCCACCTCCATATTCATATCCAGCTTTTAATTTGGCGGTCCGTATGGGCTGTCTGAAAAAGCGGCAACCAGGTCTTTGCCCCAGCCTTCATGAGGCAAGAAGCGAACGCTCTTGTTCCAGCCGGATTCGAATGCCGCACGGAATAAGGGTTCGGCAAAACCTCGCGGCCACTGGCTGATCAATTTGAAGATGGCTGGATGGTAGGCTGTGGTGCGACGCACTGCATAGCGTTCCGGATAACTTAAAAATTCTACAACAGCAGGATAGAGCCGGTCACCATAACGCTCTAACAGACTATCAATGGTTATCATATCCTGCGTACTTTCCTGATCTTTTATTTTATATAAAACATGTAAAAGCGGTAGCATGGCACCATCCGGTAGTTGTTCGGGCAGCGTATCACAGAGCGCCTGGTAGACCGGATCATCCAGATATGCCGGACCAAGGTCAATCAGATGGATATAGGAAGAGTCGATACCAGGTGGGGACGGTGTCTTCGGTAGAGGGGCCAGTTGGGGTTCGGGCGGTAGCGTAAGGCAGCCTCCTGAGGAGAAAATCTGGTGATAGGCTGCTAAGGTCCGTCGCCTGGCTTCATACACATATAGTTCGGGATGTTCGTCCCGCACGCATTCTACAGCATACGATAGCCAGCCTGAGGGGTTGATTTCCTTCTCGTTAAAAAGAGTAAGCCGGATGGTCTCTGTGGCCTGGTCCGCCAGGGTACGAAGTTCTGTCGGATCTATCGTAAGGCTTTTTAGACTTCTATAAGCCACCTCATATAGTGCCCCGATCGTACGTAGCCTTTCCTTGGTGTCGACCTCGAGCATTTGTTGAATAGAATGTTGTGCCCGGGTACCCAGTGGCCCTAATGGTTTTACCACTTCCCATTGGCCACTGATTTCCGTCCCATCCTTACGCGTCTGGCTGTAACTACCCAACCATTGCCTGAGCATACGAATGAGCATGATGACCCCCATGACAATGAGGGCTATGATAAGTAGACGTTGAAACATGGCTAATGGTAAATGGTAAGTGGTAAAATGTAAGATTGAAAATCGGTCAATCACCAATCCCTAACAGGTCCGCAACGATGCCACAATAGGCTCGAGCAACACGCGTTGTGGATTCGATTTAGACATATTCATTCATTGGCCTGGCATGTGTGGCCGCCTTCAGGCCCGTAGACCAGCGTGGGAATGCCGCGTGTTACGGCAAAATGGTAGGTGCCGGCAACACTGCGCGCCAGAGCGTAGCGTAACGGCTTGGCCTGACTGTTCTTCAACACGTGTCTTGGTCGACTGAACGAAAGCGGACTGCTCATCCACGATGTAGGGCGCAGAAGCCGGGGTAGGGAGATCGTTCCAGGTGATTTTGTATTCGGATGCAATCGGCAAGGTTTGAATTAAAGCATCAATATATTGAACGGCTTTTTCAACGGCCTGGCTGGGCAAGATGTGGCGATCAATGAGCAGTTGCGCCTGCTCGGGGACCAGGAGGATATTCTGGCCGCCGCTCACCTTAATCACGCATAGGGACCCGCCGAGTTCAAAGTATTCGTTCCATGCCAGTTCAAGCTGATCCAATGCCGTAATAATCCGGGCAGCATCCGTCACCGCGTTGATGCCTTCGCCGGAATAGGCGGCATGGGCGGTTTTGCCGATGAGTTCGATTTTAATGACGTGCTGACCGCGTGATCCGATTCGAAGCCGTCCTGGCGGTGTGTGCTCTGGAATCAAGCAGGCGGAACCTCCGTCTATTAATCCACTATTCAGCACGGCATGGGCACCACGCGACCAGTTTTCCTCATCCGTGGTGGTCGAGATAAGTAAGGTTCCGCCTAATTCAACACCGGCTTGGGTAAGGCTTTCTACCGCAGACAGAATCGCTGCCCCACCGGCTTTCATGTCACGGGTCCTGAGACCGTAGATGCAGCCATCCTGAAGGACTGGCGTCCAGGAATCGGTGGTCCAGTCATCACAGACGTCGAAGGTGTCCTGATGGAAATTTAACATCATAACTGGCCCATTCGGCGCTCCGGATATTTTCGCCACCAAGCCGTCGCCTGAATCTTCTACCGGTACCCTTTGAACATCCGACAAACCCATCTGACCGAATAGGTCATACAACATATCACCGATGGCATGTTCCTGACCCGTCACAGATGGAATAGAAACCAACTGACAAATGAGCTCGGTCATACGCTCGTTCGAGATAGAATCCATGATACGTTGTAATGCCATATCAAGCTCCATTACGTATAATCACTGCTCCGCCATAGCAGGGTATCACCTGCCAAAGACGATAACGGAGAAGCCGCACTTCTCTTCACGCTTCACTGTTTCTGATGATACGGAAAGGGGCAAGGACGTGCAAGAGAATTATCTTGACATCAACGGGTATCTCGGTTAATTATAGGAGGCTTTTTTAACCCCTTTCGAGGATCTATTCACCGGAGTGAACATATGTCGTCTGATACGTATAATATTGCGATTGTCGGCGGTGGACCAGGCGGCTATGTTGCAGCCATTCGTGCGGCACAGCTTGGTTTGAAACCTGTCGTTATTGAGAAGGAACGCGCGGGCGGTGTCTGCCTGAATTGGGGCTGTATTCCGACGAAAGCCTTACTCAAAAATGCCGAACTGGTTCTGACGATGCGCCACGGTGAGGATTACGGTATTTTCTGCGACAATCTGACGTTTGATATGAGCAAAGCCGTTGAGCGAAGCCGCAAGGCAGCTGATACTCTTGCTGGCGGCATAGAGTATCTTTTAAAAAAGAATAAAATTTCGTTAATTTCTGGACATGGCCGCGTGGCCTCGGCCTCAACGGTTGAAGTGACCGGTGCGGATGGAAGCACACAGACCATAGAAGCTAAATCAGTCGTCCTTTCGACAGGCTCCAGATCAAAAGCCATACCGCCGGTACCGGTCGATGGGAAACGCATCATCACCAGCACCGAGGCTATGTTAATCAACGAACCGCCGAAGTCGATGACCATCATTGGTGGTGGGGCGATTGGGGTAGAGTTTGCCTATTTTTACGCAGCTTATGGAACCAAGGTAACCATTGTGGAGATGCTACCGCACCTGTTGCCTGTTGAAGATGAAGAAATCAGTGCCATACTGGAGAAATCCTTTACCAAACTTGGGATCACCATCAAAACGGGGGCCAGGGTAGAGAAAGCAGAAGCCGGTACCAGTGGCACGACAGTGACGGTGTCCATCAACGGGTCATCAGAAACTATATACAGTGATCTTACGTTACTGGCTATAGGTCGTGATCCCAACACAGAAGAGTTGGGCTTAGAAGAATTGAGCGTGGCCACGGATCGCGGGTTTGTAAAGGTCGATGAAGGTTATCAGACCTCTGTACCCGGGATATACGCGATCGGTGACGTCATCGGTCCGCCATTATTGGCGCATGTCGCTTCCGCTGAAGGTATTAATCTGATGGAACGCCTGGCTGGTCATAACCCACCGCCGATCGATTATAATAATATTCCCGGATGTACCTATTGCCAACCACAGGTGGCCAGTGTAGGTTTAACCGAAGCAGCCGCTAAAGCGCAGGGTGAAATCAAGGTCTTCAAGATGCCTTATCAGGCCAGTGGTAAGGCGGTGGCGCTAGACGCGACAGAAGGTATGGTCAAGCTGATCGCAGACGCCAAATACGGGGAGATCCTGGGCGCGCATATCATAGGTGCAGATGCTACTGAAATGATATCGGAAATTTGCACGGCACGGACGCTGGAGTCCACGACAACAGAAATCCACAAGACCGTCCATGCCCATCCTACTCTCTCAGAATTGGTTATGGAAGCTGCAGCCGGTATTGATGGACAAGCAATTCACATATAATGTGTGATGATCGATTAGGAAATTTAATGGCACCGTAAGGATGCAATATATCGTGTCAGAATTGAGCAGGCAGTCGGATGATTTGGTAAGTGAGGGCTTATGAGTCGCGTACTGACTTTTTATAGATCATCGATAGGTAAGAAAACCATCATGGCCTTGTCCGGCATGGTGTTATTCGGCTTCGTGCTGACGCATATGATCGGGAATCTGAAACTGTACCAGGGTGCGGACGCGGTGAACGCGTATGCCCGATTTCTGCGAGAGATGGGTACACCGTTATTCAGCCACGCCTCGTTGTTGTGGACTGCCCGGATTATCCTGCTGGCCTCTGTCATCGCCCATATCGTCTCCGCGATACAATTGGCTCAGAGCAACAGACGCGCGCGTCCGGTGGGTTATAAGAAACAGCAATATCTTGCCGCCAGCTACGCCGCGCGTACGATGATCTGGAGCGGGCCCCTTCTGGCCGCGTTTATCATTTTTCATATTATGCATTTGACCACCGGGTGGGTGCATCCATCCTTCAATCCAGACGATGTCTACCAGAACCTTGTTCGAGGGTTTCAGGTCTGGTATATATCTGTGTTCTATATTGTGGCTATGTTGGGTTTGGGATATCATATGATTCATGGCGTATGGAGTTTCTTACAGTCTCTCGGGCTGAATAATAAGACGTATGATACCCTTATTCGCCGTTTTGCTTTGGTAGCGACCATCGCAGTCGTTGTGGGTAATATTTCGTTCCCGGTATCGGTTTTACTGGGAATAGTGAAGTAAATACCAGGTAGAAGAGGTTGTTATGGATTTAGATGCTGGAATACCTTCCGGATCTATCGAGCAGAAATGGGATAATCACCGTTTCGATATGAAGCTGGTGAATCCGGCCAATAAACGGAAATTTTCGGTCATAATCGTAGGATCGGGACTGGCCGGTGCGTCCGCTGCCTCGTCTATGGCAGAATTAGGCTACAAGGTTCGGTGCTTTTGTATTCAGGACAGCCCGCGGCGTGCGCACAGCATCGCTGCTCAGGGTGGTATCAATGCCGCCAAGAATTATCGCAACGACGGCGACAGCATTTACCGGCTTTTTTATGACACGGTAAAGGGCGGCGATTATCGGTCCCGTGAAGCGAATGTGTATCGGCTGGCCCAGGTCAGTGTCAATATCATCGATCAATGTGTTGCCCAGGGGGTGCCATTCGCCAGGGAATACGGCGGTATGCTTGACAACCGTTCGTTCGGTGGTGCCCAGGTGTCCCGCACCTTCTATGCCCGTGGGCAAACAGGCCAGCAATTGTTGCTGGGTGCTTACTCATCACTATCTCGTCAGATTGGTCTGGGCAATGTGGAGATGTCACCGCGGCAGGAGATGCTCGACCTGGTGGTGGTTGATGGCAAGGCCCGTGGGATCATCACCCGAAATCTGGTTACAGGAGAAATAGAGTCGCATGTGGCCGATGCCGTTGTATTGGCCACCGGTGGATATGGGAACGTCTTTTATCTTTCTACCAATGCTAAGGGCTCAAATGTGACCGCAATATGGCGCGCTTATAAGCGCGGCGCGGCTATGGCCAATCCTTGTTTTACGCAGATACATCCTACCTGTATCCCGGTCTCCGGTGAACACCAATCCAAGTTGACGCTCATGAGTGAGTCGCTTCGTAACGATGGGCGTATATGGGTACCTAAAAAAGCTGAAGATACCCGGGCCCCCGGGCAGATTCCGGAAGACGAGCGCGATTACTACCTGGAACGCCGATATCCCAGTTTTGGTAATCTGGTTCCACGGGATGTCGCTTCCCGCGCATCGAAAGCCGTATGTGATGAAGGACGCGGCGTGGGGCCTGGCAAGCTCGGGGTTTATCTGGACTTCGCCGATTCGATCGACCGGCTTGGCAGGGATATGATCGAACAGCGATATAGCAATCTGTTCGACATGTATGAGCGTATTACGGACGAAAATCCGTACGAACGCCCTATGCGTATCTTCCCGGCCGTTCATTATACCATGGGCGGGCTCTGGGTAGACTACAACCTTATGAGTTCCATAAAGGGTTTGTTTGTTATTGGTGAGGCGAATTTTTCCGACCATGGCGCCAACCGACTCGGAGCCAGTGCGCTGATGCAGGGCTTGGCAGACGGATATTTTGTGCTCCCGTATACCATCGGGAATTATCTGGCTAACCATGAACAGGACAATCTGAATACAGACCATGCCGATGTCAAACAGGTGGAGGTGGAAGCGACAGATCGTGTGAGTCGCCTATTTGGCGTCAACGGACGGCGTACGGTTGATTCGTTCCATAAAGAACTTGGTAAGACCATGTGGGACTACTGTGGGATGGCTCGTAATAAGGAAGGGTTGGCTCATGCCCTTGAAAAAATTCCGGAGATCCGTGAAGCTTTCTGGAAAGATGTAAAGATAACAGGCGCGAGTGCGGATCTCAATCAGTCGTTGGAGAAGGCCGGTCGTGTGGCAGATTTTCTGGAATTCGGTGAACTTATGTGCCGCGATGCCCTGGTACGTGAAGAATCCTGCGGTGGCCATTTCCGGGAAGAATATCAGACAGACGAAGGGGAGGCTTTACGAAACGATGATCAGTTTGCCCATGTGGCTGCCTGGGAGTATGCTGGAGAAGAGCGCGAGCCTGTACGCCATGAGGAATCTTTGGATTTTGAACATGTCCATCTGACGCAACGGAGCTACAAATGATGCATCTTACTCTCCATGTGTGGCGCCAGAAAAACGCGTCTGATGCCGGTGAACTCGTTACCTATGATGCCCCGGACGTCAGCCCGGATATGTCTTTTCTGGAAATGCTGGACGTTGTTAACGAGTCGTTGATTGTAAAAGGGGAAGATCCTATTGCCTTCGATCACGATTGCCGGGAAGGTATTTGCGGATCATGTGGTGTGATCATCAACGGAACGGCGCATGGCCCCCGCAAGGCCACCACAGCTTGCCAATTGCACATGCGCAGCTTTAAAGATGGCGATGCTATTACGATCGAACCGTGGCGGGCCCATGCTTTTCCTGTGATTAAGGATCTGGTCGTTGATCGAAGCGCCTTGGATCGTATTATTGCTTCCGGTGGTTATATCTCCGCGCCAACAGGGACGGCACCAGATGCTAATGCCACCCCTATTCCAAAAACAACCGCGGATAAAGTCTTCGATGCGGCGGCGTGTATCGGCTGCGGCGCGTGTGTGGCTGCTTGTCCCAATGGCGCAGCGATGTTGTTTACGTCTGCCAAGGTTGCCCATCTCAACATGTTGCCCCAGGGGAGTGCTGAGCGGTACCCCCGTGTAAAAAGCATGGTTGAAACCATGGATGCAGAAGGGTTCGGCAACTGTACCAACTACACAGAGTGTGAAGCGGCTTGTCCCAAAGAAATTAGTGTCGATTTCATCGCGTTTATGAACCGTGACTATATTAAGGCAACCATCAGAGGATAATCCGGGGTAGGGCATAGAGGGCAGCCAATACGAAATAGAGCAGCCTGGTGATACGCACGTCCTGTAGCCTTTAGCGGGGCGTCTTCATTAAGAAACGGGTGTAGCAGGCATACAGGCTGGACCAACCGAATTTTTGGGCATTAAAATCGGGTTGGTTCGATGACACAAAAAGGGCGGGGTATCCATGTTACTGGAACAAACCCCGCCTTTTCTATAGACATTTAAAATTGGGAAAGATCAGAAAGAAGCAGCCATCATCATTTGGCAACTGCTTGTAAAGCTTCATCCGGCACATAGTCATAGGTGTCAATACCGTTCGATTCCAAGCGATGACGTAGGTTCTCAATGGAATGTGGATCTCCCCAGGCTAAAATCGTTTTACCCTGATGCGATTCACGTAAAATGCGGCCAAGACATTTCGTAACCATGGGTAAGGCCGGGCAAAGAACAGACACGCGACTTTCGCTGTCGCGTGACCATAAAAAAACCTCGTCGGCGTTAAATTCTGGATAGATCAAAACCATCCTCTTCTCCTCTTGGGCGACAAAGAGTTACACGTATATATATGAAATATATGACAGATAGCCATAATGTCAAGGGGAAAAAGAAGATACGGCAGTTCGATCGATGTCAAATAATCAAAAAATAGCAAATAATTCACTTGCTGTTTTCTCATTTCTTTGAGATGGAATTAAAATTTCAAACTATTTTTCATATATGTTTAAGTATATGAAAAATATACGTTTAAAATAAATATACTATGAAATGATAGAAATTAAATTATCGTCGTCGATTATCTTGGTTACAATGCCCTATTTCTTTAACCGTCGGTTTAATAATTTCTGGTATAAGACATAGATATTCATGGTTTTATCGTGATGTTTATATAATTATGGTCAGGTAAGGAGTACCGTTTGACGAAATATAAATTCATCGGCTTCGCATGGGTATACATTGCTTGGATTCTCGTCCTGTCCCCTATGCCCAGCAACGCGCAGCGTGGTGCTGTGGAGGGATTCAATCGTAATACGGAACGGGAATCAAGCCGTCGTACACCATCTGCTTTACGGGGGCTTGTGCCTAATATTTTTGATCCGAACATTATGGACCAGGATGTCATTGACCTGCGGTTGATCACGCCGCCATTAGAGCGTCCTATCAACCCGGATGACTATGTGGTTGGCCCTGGTGACAACTTGTTTGTCAGTTTTTCTAACGTCACACCGGGTTTTGCATTAACCATCACGCCGGAGGGATTGCTCGTTATCCCTTCCGTCGGTGAAATTGATGTAAAAGGCCTATCGCTCTCGGCCCTTAAAATCAAGGTAGAAGAAAAAGCACGACCGCAATATCGGACGGGGGAGATTTCCACTACGCTTTTATATCCCCGTCAATTCCGCATTACCATTGCCGGTTCCGTCAACATTCCCGGCGGCATGGTTGCCACGCCTGTAGATCGGGTATCTGATGTGCTCTTTATGGCCAATCGGACAACGGGGATACATCAGAGCTTGGCGGATGCCAATCCAGATTACGTACTTCCGATTTTACGCGCCTCGGATCGTAATATAGAAATCCGTCGACTGGACGATACGGTGATTAAAGTGGACCTTCGGCGATATATGGCGACCGGCCGTCTTGAAGATAATCCGTTATTACTGGACGGCGATATCGTTTACGTGCCGGTCAGAAACGTCGAAGGGGGGACGGTCGCGATCACCGGGGCCATTAATATCCCCGGACTCTACGAATATGCCGAAGGGGATATGTTAGGCACGATACTGGATCTCACCGGCGGATTGACCGTATCGGCAGACGTGACGAGGATAGAAATATCTCGTTCGGCTATCAGCTTTGACGGGTTACTCAGGACAGAAACCATCGCTGTAGATTTAACTCAGAGGGCTTCCGCATTAAGTACACCCATACGGCCTCGTGATCGTATATTTGTCCGTACGGCTCCGAAAACACAGATGGATTTCATGGTCGTGGTCAGGGGTTCGGTGCGTTTCCCGGGCACTTATCCAATACAATCTGATGGTATTATGCTGTCCCGAATCATCGACCTGGCTGGCGGTTTCACGGAGGAGGCCTATCTTTCAGGCGGTGCTGTGGTACGGCCGATCGATCCCAACCGGCCGCCACCGGACCCCAATCAGATCCGGATCGCCCGATTGCGCATGAGTCGTATCGGTCCGCAAGAAGTAGCGGATTTTGAAGCGCAGGCGATTTTTAATCAGCAATTTGTGGTCGCCGATTTTGCTCAGTTGTTCGAGGCACGGGATGAATCTGCGGATGTACGCTTACACCATGGGGATGTCATCTTCGTACCATCCAGAAATGAAACGGTCACCGTCATGGGCCAGGTTGCCAGCCCGGGCCAATTGCCGTATATCTCCGGTAGGGGTTTAGACTATTATATCTCGCAAACCGGTGGATATGGAAAACATGCCCGTCGTAGCCGTGTTCAGGTCATTAAGGCAGAGACGCAGGAATGGCTTTCACCGAAAGAGACCGATATCCAACTGGGTGATACCATATGGGTGCCCAGGAAGCCGGTTCGGGACTACTATGCAATATTTAAAGAAACCCTGTCCGTTACCGCCACACTCACGACCCTTTACCTGGTCCTTCAGCAGATTACCAAATAAAACAGGTGTTGCATTAAATATATGACTATAGAAAACAACCAGCTTTGTATCAACGGGATAACAGCTGAATCACTTGTCGAAGACTATGGTAGCCCGCTGTATGTCTATGATGCCCAGTGTATTCGCCAGAAATTCCGTCAATTTCGGGCGGCGTTTCCCTATTCGAACCTGGACGTGCACTATGCCTGTAAAGCCAATACTAATCTGGAGATATTAAAGTTATTACGTAAGGAAGGCGCATGCATTGATGCCGTCTCAACAGGTGAAGTATTTATGGCCCTGGAAGCCGGATACCCTGCTGATACGATTCTTTTTACCGGAAACAGTGTAACAGATGAGGAAATGCGTTATTTCATTGAACGACAAATCCTGATTAATATCGATTCGATATCACAATTGGAACGATATGGACGGATGGCGCCTGATACGGACATGGCCCTTCGTATTAATCCCAATGTGGGGTCGGGCCATCATGATCATTGTATCACGGGCGGACCAGATAGTAAATTTGGTATGCCATGTACTTCATTAGGTGATGCCGATAGCCTGGTGAATAAATATAAGCTTAGGGTGATAGGGATTCACGCCCATGTGGGGTCAGGTTTTCTTGAAGGCGGACCATTTCTTGAGGCCACTGAAACTTTGTTGAAGGTGGCCGAACAGTTCACGACGCTTCAGTTTATAGATTTCGGTGGTGGGTTTGGCATTCCATACACGCTGGATGAGGTGCCGCTTGAAATCAATACCCTGGGCCAGAAGTTGACAGACCGTTTTACGGAATTTTGTATAAAATATGGTAAAGATCTCAGGCTCAAATTAGAGCCAGGAAGGTATCTCGTAGGAGAAAGTGGTACCTTACTGATGCAATGCAACGGCGTAAAAACCAATGGTGACCGTAGGTTTGTCGGCACGGACTCAGGTTTTCATCATTTAATTCGGAAACCGTTATATAATGCTCACCACGAAATTGTCAATGCTAGTAATATAGAGGACCGCACCTTCTCGTACGATGTATGCGGCAATATCTGTGAAAGCACCGACTTTTTTGCTCATAACCGCGATATCTCGCATATTCGAGAAGGAGATATACTCGCTGTTAAGGATGTCGGTGCCTATGGATTCTGCATGAGTTCAAATTATAATACAAGACCCCGTCCAGCCGAGGTTATGGTTGATGAGGATGGTGCCCGTTTGATCCGAATGCGGGAGACCATAGAAGATTTGTTGCGGGGGCAGGTTGGATGATGATTTTGATTGTAAAAAACGGATACATACGGCTACCATATTATAGATGATATGCTTTGATGTAGCCCATTGTATTTTAAATCACCATCCAAAAATATAGAGGAGTTCTTATGCGAAGTAAGCTACTGATGGGTATCTTTTGTTTTGGCGTGATAACAGCGTTTGGCGCACAGCCGCCGGCTCCACAGGCTATCATTAATCAAGCGATCGAATTGGCCGGCGGGGCACGATTTGAAGGATCGGTTATTGATTTCGATTTTCGTGGGCGACATTATGCTGTTGATCGACGGGGTGGTATCTTCTCTTACACCCGTACATATGCAGATACGTCGGGCCGTTCGATCCGGGATGTGTTATCCAATGATGGGTTTTATCGGGAGATAGATGGAGAACGCGCCGAACTGTCTGAGCGGATGCAGTTAGGACTACCTGGCTCGATCAGCTCAGTGACCTATTTCGCCTTCTTACCGTATAAGCTCAATGATGCCGCGTCGGTAAAGCGTTACTTGGGACAGATGACCATAAAAGGTGAGCCGTATCATCAGGTTGAAATCACGTTTCGGGAGGAAGGCGGCGGACCAGAATATAATGACATTTTTCTGTATTGGATTCATACCCAGAAACATACCATGGATTACATGGCGTATTATTATCATGTCAACGGTGGTGGCACGCGATTCCGTGAGGCACATAACATTCGAACGATCGAAGGCCTCCGTTTTGCGGATTTTCGTAATTACAAGACGGCCGAAGGAGACAGCGTCGCATTGGGAGAACACGGCCGATTATTTGATAAAGATCAGCTGGTTAAGGTTTCTGATGTGAATCTGGAGCATGTAGAGGTGAAGATAAATTAGAACTTTCTCGAAGATGATGTTTTCAGTCCTCTGACTGAAGGGACCATGGAAAGACGGATAATAGTGGGTCAGGAGGATAACGTGTCAGATTTATCATCACAGCACGATGATATCCTCGAAGAAGGCGGTTTGCAGAAGCGTCGGGATGAGCTGGTGGCGAACTCTTTGAGGACGATGATCTGATAGCCCTCGGGCTAATTCTGAATAGTCAACATGAATCCGACCTGGCCGCTCTCCTGGGTCAGATGTCGGAAGATGATCAGCCTCAGCTCTTTAGTTTAATTGCCCTGCCCCTGGGGGCAGATACCCTCTCTGAAGTAGAACCCCCTACGCTACTGACCCTGCTGGACCACCTGGAAGATCAGCGTCTTTCCCGTTATATCGAATATATGGATCCGGATGATGCTACGGATCTTCTGGGCACATTGCCTGAAGACCGGATGATTGCGGTGATGGCGCTCCTGGCGGATGATACCACGGAGACCGTGGAAGAATTGCTGCCGCACGCGGAGGACACGGGCGGCGGGATTATGACGTCCCGGTTGGTTACGCTCAGAGAGGAGATGACGGTCGAAGATGCGATACAATACCTGCGGGAATGGGCCAATGAGGACGAAGTATTCTATTTATTTGTCGTGGACGGCAAACAGCATCTCATCGGTACAGTGCCTTTACGAAGGCTTCTGCTTGCCTCCAACACCACACGGATTCATCAACTGACGCGCCCGGACCCACTTTCCGTCCGCCCCGATATGGATCAGGACGAAGTGGCACAGATTTTTTCGGCTTACAATTTGCTTGCCCTGCCGGTTGTCGATGAAAACGGTGTCCTGATGGGACAGATCACCGTAGACGATATCATGGATGTGATTCAGGATGAAGCCACGGAAGACATCTATGAAATGGCAGCCATGAGTTCGGAAGAACTGGAAGAGCGTTCGGTATTCGGCGTCGTCAAACTACGGTTGCCATGGTTGATGGTTTGTCTAGCGGGTACTTTGTTATCTGGCGGGGTCATTGACGTATTTTCCGAGTCGCTCAGAAATATGAATCTTCTGGTGCTTTTCATACCGGCTATTATGGCCATGGGAGGGAACTCGGGGATACAGACCTCGACGGTTACTGTCCGTAATATGGCGATCGGGCATATTCAGGTAGGCAGTATATTCGCTATGGTTTTGCGGGAATTGCGTATCGCTGGTACGATGGGGATGCTGCTTGGTATACTGGTTTATATTGTGGCACGTATCTGGATTGGAGATGCGATTGTCGCTGCTTGCGTCGGCACGGCTATGTTTTCGGCTATTTTGCTGTCCGCAGCTCTCGGTGCGATGGTGCCCATTATTTTTGAAAAGCTTGGTGTTGATCCCGCCGTAGCATCCGGGCCGCTCATCACGACGCTAAACGATGGACTTTCCCTCCTGCTCTACTTTTGTATTTCTATCCTCTTTTTGACACTCTGGCGACCGGGATTTCTGTAGTCTTACCCGTCCATCACCGGCAAATGTAAGCAGGATGGGGTCCCCGGACCGTGCCGTACGGTGTTACGTGCGGTGACGAGTTCGTCATATTGCCACGGCGCGGCCATGGTATTAGAATGAGGGGCAATACGCGGGAAATCACTGCTGGTGATCACAAGAGAGATACGACTGCCTTCGGGAAAGGTATACGCGATGTGCCCTAATCGGAGGGTAAGGGGAGTTGATTCGCCTGGTACGAGGGATTCTGGTTGTGACCAGCTCTGGCGATAGCGGCAGCGCAAAGAGCCTACCGTAAGACACGTAACGGCCCCCGAAGAGGCCTCTACGCAAAGCTTGGCCACGAAATCCGTATCAACGGCGTCGCTCGCAATGGTTAGATCCAGATTAATATCCCCTACGACAGAAAGAGGGTGCGGTAAAGGATTACTTCGGTAATACAGGATGTCGGCACGGTCCAGGATAGGCCGCTGATCAACCGGTCCCCAACCATCCAGTCCCCAGTAAATAGCGCCGCCCAGGGTAGGAACGGGATCAGCCGGATCATAGGTGAATGTGTCGTCCATACTTCGATTCGGTGCTTCACGCTGTAAGGTGCCATTTCCGCTCCACATATTGGCACTGCCGTCCGAATCAAGATGCCAGGCCTGCATCTCCATTTGGGGCGGCCATTCATCCAGGTCGATCCACCGATTTTCTCCCATTAAAAAGACGTTGACAGGTGCTTGCTGGTCATAGCCGTTGTCCATGTCCTTCAGGTAAAAATCCAGACATTGAAACTCATGGGCCATGACAGACAGATTGGCCTCTGGTCCGAAATCCCAATCTCCGTATTTCTGGTGTGCCGGTCCGGGCTGACTGATGGTCTTATGCCCCCACGGCCCGATGAGGAGCCGTTGGCCGGTCCGGGCGGCTTCCGTTGCACCTTGTTTGCGAATGTTACTATAGGCATTGAACTGTCCCCTGGTCAAATGGTCGAACCAACCACCAGCGTGTAAGCCGGGCACGCGGATATGGGCATGCATCTGGTCCTGATCGACATGTGCCCAGTAGGCATCATATTGATCGTGGCTACTCCAATCTTCCAGGCAAGGTGTATCGAAGCCCACCTGTTGCATGAGGGTTTGTAAATTGGGCAGATGATGAAGGTCCTGCCATGAGAAGTGCGCCATAGCCGGTAGATTCCGGCATGAAGCATGCGTGAATGCCCAGCGGATGGTATTAGCCAGAGCAAAACACCCGTCATACCGAATCCAGTCTTGGAAGAAAGAACCCGGTGCGACCGAAGGCAGGATACATTTCAGCGCCTCGTGGCCGCCACTGGCCGCCGGAACCTGGACAATACCAAGGTAGCTGCGTCCCCACAGGCCGATGCGGCCATTACACCACCGCTGGTTGGCGACCCAGTCCAGGGTCGCCTGCCCATCTGATGCCTCGTCCACCAGAGGGTTGAACACCCCATCTGAATCATACTTTCCCCGGCAGTCCTGAATCACGACCGCATAGCCACGGCTTGTGAACAGCGGTCCATCCCGGGTGTGTTTGGCCCGTTGATAGGGGGTACGCATTAAGATCGTCGGGAAAGGTCCGGGGCCATCAGGCGTGTACACATCCGTCGCCAGATGAATGCGGTCTTCCATTGGAACCAGTTGATGAATATACGTTTGCATTGAGGTAAGCTTCCTATGGGCTTTTTTGTCCAGCATTGACGCCGAGACCGCAGCGGTAGGCTTCTAAAGAGATCAAATCTGTCGGTTCGACATTGCCGATGTTGACTTCAGGGCCGTACTGATCCACCAGCCGTCGTCTCATGCGGTGGATGCTCTCGTGGGTCACCCCCTCAATCCAGGGACCTGGCAGTTCGAACATGACTTGATCAAGACCAATATGGTGAATGACAGCCTCTACGGCTTCCGTAACAGCCGGATCATCACCGATCAGTTCCGCGGCCTCTAGAAGAATCAGCCGGGCACCAGCATCCATGCACGCCTGGGCATCATCTACCATGGGGACGGTGGTTTGCAGGCCTTCTTTCTGGCCGACTTCACCCAGTACCTTCAGATCAAAAGTTTCGGTGGCTTGACGGATCATGTCCAGTTTCCATAGTAGCGTGACGGTTGCCATGTTATCCGATACCTCCACCCAACGATATCCGACCTCTACAACAGCAGGCAGATATCGCTCCGCCTTGCCTTCTATTTCTGCATATTCCAGATACTGGCCACCGGGAAACGGTTCGACTTGATCTTGACGATACGCTGTAATTTTGTCCCGCAACAGGTCGTCCGGCAGAAGCCGGGTAATACCCACGGCAATTTTGGCCAGGTCAAAAAAGGGCGCTCCGGTCATGAGCAGGTCACTTTGCGCATGCGGCCCAAGGCCCCAATCAGCCACCATGGTCAGGCCGGAGGAGCGAAGTTTCTCAGAGCGGGGACGGCCGTCAAGGCCGTGAAAAGCATGAGGGTCTAATGCGTTCATGGGTTATTTTCCCGATAGGTTTTGATGTCTTTTCGTATGCCGTTTGCATAGCTTGGCTTGTATTTTTCACATTGATCAGCTATTTTTTCCGCCTGTGCCACTTCACCGAGTTCCAGGTGTAGTTTCGCTAATTGAAACATGGCAGCGCCGTAGGTGGGATCGAGTTCGAGTGCCGCTTGATAATCTTTTTTTGCCTGATCAAAATTGTCATTTACCTCTTATTTGATGCCCGCATCCAGGTAAAGCGACGGGGTCGGGTGCTCGGCGATTCTGGCACGAACTTTTTTGATCCCCAGGAAATCATCGAGGTCGGAAGAAGGCCTCTTTACCTGGGTCGTCTCAGACCGATCTGCCAAAAGAGAGGTGGTATCGAGCAGCGCGATAGACGACCCCAATGAATCGAGCGAGCGACCGATTTCATCCAGAGATTTCATAGAGGCCGTTAAGCTTTCCATCTGTTGCCGGTTAATATCCTGCATCATGGAATCTCCGGTCGCCTGCATCCATTTGGAAGAAGCGCGGGAGAGTTCATACATCATTTGCTCCCGTTCTTTTCTTTCCTGTTCCTGCAGGTAGTATCTGATGGGCATCATCGTACCGAAACCTATAATGCCCATGATGCCGATGGTACCGTCGGTTCATGGGCCCCTCCTCGAAGACAGGACTTTCAGTCCCCCTTTAGGGGACGGGAAGGCGTTGGATATCCTGATCAGGCAAAAGGGGGTCGAAATGACCTTAGTTTTTTAATTTCATTAGCTGGTTTTCTGCAGGTCGGCGGCGATGCGATCTACTTCGCGCCAGACGCGCAACAGATTTCCACCCCACATCTGTGCAATTTCTTCTTCGGTATAGCCGCGTCGGACCAGTTCCAGCGTGACGTTAAACGTCTCAGCGGCGTTGTTCCAGCCGTCAATACCGCCACCGCCATCGAAATCCGAACTGATCCCCACATGGTCGATACCGATCAGCTTAACAGCGTAATCGATATGGTCCACAAAATCTTTGACGTTGGCTCGCGGCCATTCTTTGTTGATGGTCGCCATACCTTCGTCATAGGCCGCACGTTGTTCATCTGTCATATCCCGGAACGCCTGAAAACCGGTGATGCCAAAAGCCTGTCGCAGGGAGTCGGTCGCTGCACTCTTTGCTTCAGATACCTTTTTAACATAGGGATTGAAGGCTACGGTCTGCATGACGCCACCGTTGGCTTTCAGGGCGATCAACTGTTCATCATCCATATTACGCGGGTGGTCACACAAGGCGGCTACGCTCGAATGGGATGCGATCAACGGGGCTTTGGAATACCTTATCGCATCCAAACTGGCCTGCTTCGAGATGTGGGATACATCGACCATAATACCCAGCCGGTTCATCTCAGCAATGACCTCCTGCCCGAATTCGCTGACACCATTATGCTCCGCTTCGCCATCACCCAGCCGGTCACGCGGGGTAGATGAATCTGCAATATCGTTATGGCCGCCATGGGCCAGGGTGATGTAGCGGGCGCCCAGTTCGTGATATTTTTTGAGTAAGGAGATATCCTTACCGATGACATAGCCGTTCTCAATGCCGATACAGGCCACTAACTTGCCGCTGTTATGGATGCGCAGAACGTCGTCCGGAGAATGGGCCAGCTCGATCCGGTCCGGATACATCTCTTTGGTCATGCGATGGATGGCTTCGAATTTCGTCATCGCATCGGCTTTGGCCTTCTCATAGTTATCCGCTGTTCTCTCTGTCTGTCCCACATACACGATAAAGAAGCCGGCATCCAGACCGCCCTCTTTCATCTTGGGGAGGTCAACCTGCCGGTTGCCGCGCTCACCAGGATCCGCTGCCTCGGTCGCGAAATTAAACGGGATGTCGTCGTGGGTATCGATTGTCAAGACCCGGTCATGAATGTCGCGGGCCTTGGCGATCAACTCATCTTCTGACATCGTTGGATCTTCGGGTGGGGCTCCGCATGCTGTGATCAGGCTAAACGCTATCGTCAGAATACATAACTTGGTCATAAGTTGGGCCATTGGGGGCCTCCTTGGAGACTTGAACCGAAAATGTTAAATAGATATGGGGTCACTAAACAAAACACAGCCTGCCGTGCCTTGTTTAGTGACGTGTTTGTAACGTCGGTACCTAATATAATACCGAATTATTGAGATACTAATCAAAAAGAAATTAAAGTGGAAACCCAGCATATAATATGGTTTACACCAAAACAATGATAACCTGGTTCTTTTCTTTTATATCATGGGGGTATTTTAAAGGCAGAAGGCTGGGTTGTCCGAAATCCGATCCTGGCCGCCGCACAATTGATCCTTGCTCGGAAACGGGATTTAAAAGTTGGATCAAGCTTCGCCAGGCTTTGATGGATATACGGCAGAATGGTTCCGATACGCATCTCATCCGTTCCGATATCCTTCTACAAAAAAAGCGGGTTGCTCCAGGCTTTCTTGCCATCGGCCCGGTGTAGTTCGACACGGATGTAGTGATGTTCACGGTGGGGGAGGGTCCATTCGAGTTCAGTGACCGTGCCATTGGCTCCGTGTGCCGTTTTTATCGGACCCTGTTCCGAAAGAACGGCGATGCCTTGTACTGGTTCCGTTCGGATAAAAAGACGGTCGCCGTCACATTCGAAATGTTCGAACATAGGGCCCATAGTGGCGTAAAAGCGACCTTCTTTAAGCGCCTGAACAACGGCCGCTTCATTTCTATCGGAGTAGACTTCTACCCAACCCAGGCCACGATCCCAGATGGCATGGCTGTCGTCCGTCGCAAGTCCCCACACCCGGCGACCGCGTCGAAGCAGCTCATCCCAGTGCGTTACCGCGTATTCGGAGCCGTGGCCGATACAACCGGCATTGACGATCTCTATCGAGTGATATCGTTCCAGTTCCAGCAGGCGTTCCACGGACATACCGGACCAGGTAGGGTGATTCAGGGTGGAAAATCCGCCCTGTTCGTTGACCCAGTCAATAACCTCCTGAGACCGTGTGCAGGATCGGTCTCCCTTATCTACAGGCGAGTCGGCATGGACACCGGTGGCCAGAATATGTTCGCGATGCGAAAGCGATGGTTCGTTGCTGCTGAGGACCAGCACTTTCTTTGTAGAGGCGTGGTCGTTATCCCGCCACTGATTGTGGTCGGTGATGGCCACCACGTCGTAATCAAGCGCTTCATAGGCGGCGACCACCTCTTCAAGGCTGAATGCACCGTCAGAGAAGGTGGTGTGGGTGTGCAGGTTGGTTTTAAGCGATGGACCGGTCAGGCAGATAGGTTGCATGGGGGTATATTCCAATTTTGGTATGTAGGGGGCAAAGTTTTGCCCCCTACATACGTGGGTAGATTACTTCAATAACGTCATACGTTTGGTATCCGAATAACCCGTACTGCTGGTTACACGATACAGGTAAATCCCGCTGGCGACACCGCTTTGTCTGGTATTGCGTCCATTCCAGGTGAGGGTGTAGCGTCCTGGCTGACGGACCTCATCTAACAGACGGATAACCTCCTGACCAAGCAGATTGTATACCGTTAGTGTTATATGGGCAGCTTGCGGGACCTCGTACGAAATCGTGGTACCCGGATTGAACGGGTTTGGCCGGTTATTACTCAGAGCGAACGACGTGGGCAAGGCCTTCACCTGAACGCTTTCTGTACCAATGTGAGAGGTAATCAACCCGGCCTGGCTATCAGCCAGAATGACCTCGGTCAAGGTCACTGTGGGCAAGCTCTGTTCGTTGGCCAACGTTACCGGAATCAAGACCACCGCACCCGTACCCGCAGAAAGCTGCTGCCCATCGGTGCTGTACGCGAGGGGGCGCAGGGTACCGTCTATCGTCTGGTGCTGCAAGGTCAACCGTTCCGCATGGCCGGTCAGGCGTGGCGTTCCGATGGTGATCTGGGCCGCGTTGAATGTGGTCGTCGCCTGGAAAGCGGCTACAGCACCATCGGCATCAATCGATACCGGCAGGACTATTTGGCCATCGTCCAGGCTTTGGAGGGCACTGAGTCCGATTACGACAGGCTCAACCGGCGCGGCTGCTGCAACAGTCTTGACCGTGGGCTGGTTATTATCCAGGAAGGATCCGACCACGAAGACTATATCGAGTACGTTCAGGTTCCCATCCTCATTGGCATCGGCCAGGAAAAAGGCGAAAGGATCATTCGGTGTGGGAATCACGCCCAACACAAACTGAACGGCCTTCACGATGTCTATAATGTTGACCTGACCATCCCCGGCGCTCAGGGTACCCCCAGCGAGATCCCCCGGTTTGCCTATTTGCAGAAAACCAGATTGGAGTTGATGGGCAATCGGCTGGCTGTTCGGGGCCGACAGAACCACATTTTCGATATTCAAATCGATGGTCAGGTGGTGCGGCGCATTCTCGTCAATCGCATAGACCAGGTCCAGTAGAGGAATCTGGTCATCCGGATTAAGCGAGTCGCCGCCGCTGTGGAAGAGCAGAACGGTTGTTTTTTTATCCTGGTCCGGACTGCCCGACGATATGGTAAATCCAGTAGATTGGAGATTATTGATTACACTGATCAACATGGCATGGGATGAAGGACCGCCCCCACCATTCCGGTCTACCGGTTGCACCGTAAACTGAAGCCCGGATATGGGCACCGGCGTATCCAGCGTCACTGCTGCGATGGCCGGTCCCCCTGGCCCGGAAAAGGTTTCAGCAAAGCGCAATCTGGCTCGGATGGTGGTTGTGGCACAAAAGTTAACAATAAAGGTGTTAGCTTCCGTTCCGTCTGTCCGGCGGGAATTGTTATCGTACCGTCCACCGCCGTATAATCCGTTCCGGCAACCGCGGTGCCGTCGGCGGTATTGACATCAACCGAAACCTGGCCTGTAGCGGCCTGATCAAGAGAGATGGTCAAGACAACTTCTATCGTTTCTCCATTATCGGTTTCCGTCATGGTCACATCATTGACCCTGAGTACGGGGCCGGAGGGTGCCGTCACATCCTGGTTAGTACGGGCGTAAAGGATCGTACTGCCGTTGTCGGCGAAGGCTACATGCGCCTTGCTGCCTGATTCTACTGAAATAGCGGACAGGTTATGATTACCGATAGGATCAGTCGGATTGACTTCCACATGCGCCAGGAATGAGCCGGGCGTCACATTGTTGGTATAATAAATATGACGGGTGCCTGCTGAATTACGGGCTGAAAAGGCGACATGGAAAGCCCCATCGCTATCGAGGGCAATAGACGGATTAAGGTGGGCTGCAGTGGTTGAAGAGGGATCCTGGGAACCTGCGTCAATGGCTAATTGAGACAAGTCTGTCCGGGTGGAAAAGTTTACACGCTCGAAATAAATCTTATCTTCGTTATCTGCGACGGCTTCCTGATAAACAACGCTCAAGGAGGCATCTGCACGGACGGCCATGGCATAATTATTAATGGCCGCTTCTCCGCCGCCTGCCGGATCGGCCTGAATCAGGGCTTCGTTGTTGAATCCGGCGGCTTGTACATCGTCAGCCATGTACAGATTGCCGTTACGCATATAGGTGATCACCAGGTCACCACTGGATGAAGTTCCTACGTGCGGCCTCAGGCCGGTATTATCCGTCGTGACATCGATCGGACTGCCGTCATGTGAAAAAAACCCTGAAGCATCCAGAGAAAACTTTTGAACTTCTATGCCGCCTGTTCCCCGGTATATGATACCGCCCACACCGCTTTTATCCGTATTGCCGTCACCGGTGGCATGGAAGGCCACGGAAGGGAATGCAAAGGACGCATTCAGTCCATCGGTTACCGTGCCGGAACCGATGCCGCCGGGGGATTGCAATTGCGTGGCCAAAACGATATTATTTCGATATTTAAGTGTGCCGGCTGCCATATAGACGGCATGTACTTTATCGTTCTCATCACGGTATAAGTTACCCAGGATGACCAGGTCCGATCCCTCGCTGATGCTCTGTACCGACTGGCCCCCTGTGGCGTTTTCCAGATCGTAAACAAACTTCAATTCAGCAATTGCGTCGTTATCTCGATAGAAGCCGACTGCGACGTATCCGCCTGAGCCGTCCGGGACCGCAGCGATATGGCGGCTTCCCGAGATATGATCATTGGTGGTCGAATCTGCGTTGACCGGATTGATAAAGGTAATCTGAGCAGAGGCGACCGAGGTAAGTCCCAGTACGATGAGGACCATCGCCATGCTGAGTCTAAATAAACGGAAGTTTGAGTACATGTTTATTCTCCACTGGAAGATATCAGAGCGCTGGATTTAATAAAGATCTGGCGTGATGAAAAGAGATAAGACTGCATGGTATGGTTTTATCGTTCAATATTAAAGAATAAAGATAAAACATTGGTGTGTTAATGTATGTGACCACCGTCAAACAAACCGAAAACAATGATTGAGAGAGGTTGCCACGTTTTTATGCCATGTTTCAGATATTTAAATATAGAGCGTATGATTGTCAACGCGAGTTTCTGTCATGCGATATGCCCAAGGGAGAAATATCATGCATCTTGTGGGGACTGACCATGTTCAGCTTGCCATGCCCCTGGGAGATGAGGGGCGCGCCCGACAGTTTTATGGTAAATCCTCGGTTTAAAAGAGGTAGAGAAACCACCGGTACTTGCTGCGAGCGGTGGATGCTGGTTTCAGGCACCGGGGGTGATTATTCATCTGAGCATCCAGGCGGACTTTGTACCGGCCCGAAAAGCGCATCCGGTGTTTTTGGTGAAGGCCCTTCATGCCTTTGAACAACATTTAATCGCCGCCGATATCGCGTTCACGGTGGATTAGGCTGTGGCTGGATTACATAGCATATACGTCCATGATCCTTTCGGGAACCGGTTGGAATTTATCTATAATGGGCATGGTTTTTCGCAATAATAAGGCTGAATTCTATCATCACCCCTTCGTCCTTGCCCCTGGGGAACTTCCCTTTGACTTGATCCGTTAATATCATAGATTGGTTTTGTGATGGTGGTTATGGTAGTAGAGACGCAATTTATTGCGTCTCTACGGTGACGTTTGGTATGGATAACGGGAAATGGTTATGGCTTCTCAATCATGGGTACGCCGTCGGTGGCGTTATTTGATTATCCTGCCGCTGGTTTGGGTATTGGCCAGTGGGTTGGTGTGGCGCGGGTATGGCTGGTGGAACGATCAAGAGGGCAATCGACTGTCTGGCGAGATCAGTCCCTACCTGCTTCTTCATGCACACAATCCAGTGGACTGGTACCCCTGGGGCCCGGAAGCGATCAATCGCGCCCAGCGGGAGCAGAAGCCGATTTTTCTCTCGATCGGCTATTCCACCTGCTACTGGTGCCATGTCATGGAACGTAAGGTGTTCTCAAATCCGGAAATCGCGGCCATAATGAATGAACATTTCATCAATATCAAGGTGGACCGGGAGGAACGGCCGGATCTGGATGAGGTCTATATGACTGCGACGCAGTTAATGACGCAGGGTGGTGGATGGCCCAACTCCGTATTCCTGACGCCCGACCTGGAACCGTTTTATGCGGGCACCTATTTTCCACCCGAAGACCTACCGGGTCGACCGGGCTTTCCAAATATCCTGAATGCTATGAACACCGCCTGGCAGGATCGGCGGGAATATGTGACGAGCCATGCGGGCAAGGTCGCCCAGGCGATTCAGGCAATTCAGCGGGATTTTTTCGTACCAGTCGATTCAATCGCGGCTGATGAACATCTTGTTGATCGGACGTTTGCGCGACTGAATACACGCTATGATGCTCAGAACGGCGGGTTCGGCGGTGCACCCAAGTTTCCACCGGCTATGCGCCTTGAGCTGCTGTTAGCCGAATACCGCCGTACCGGCGATGATCAGCATTTGGCGATGGTCACGCAGACCCTGGATGTCATGATGCATAGTGGCATGTATGACCACATTGGCGGCGGGTTTCACCGGTACGCCACCGATTCTAAATGGCGTATTCCCCACTTTGAAAAGATGCTGTATAATCAGGCGGATCTGGCGCGGGTGTATCTGCTGGCCTACGATGTGACAGATAAGGTGGCCTACCAACTGGTCGCAGAAGATATCCTGGCGTATGTTTCGCGGGAAATGATCGGAAATGATGGGGCTTTTTATTCGGCGATGGATTCGGAAACGGATGCGATAGAGGGTCAATATTACCTCTGGACGGAAGAGGCCATACGCGAAACGCTGGCTGATGAAGCGGATCTTTTTTTTCAGATGTATACGCTGGCCCCCATGCCTGAAGGCGAAGGGGCTGTGATTTATATGAATCGGTCGCTTGAAGAGACGGCAAGCCATACGGGCTTATCGGTTGATCAGCTTCGGCAGCATAGGCAGACGATGAGCGCGGCGCTTCTATCTGTACGTGCGGGCCGTAAAAAACCGTTGGTGGATACAAAAGTATTGGCCGCCTGGAACGGCCACATGATTGACACATTTGCCTATGCCGCATTGGTGACCGGGAAGGCAGCCTACCAGGATATAGCCACCCGAGCCATGGATTTTATCCTGACGCATATGCGGGATTCGGAAGGGCAGTTACGCCGCGTGTACCGGGATGGGCAAACAAAACAGGATGGTTTCCAGGAGGATTATGCCTATCTGGTCCGCGCGTTAACCCGACTCTATGAGGCGACAGATGATCGGCGTTGGCTAACTGAAGCCCAAACGTTGACGGACCTCATGTTGAAGACGTTCTGGGATGAGACGCATGGCGGATTTTATTTTACGGATGGGCGTGAGGCGCTAATCGTGCGTACGAAAAATCCCTATGATGGGGCTCGCCCATCAGGGAATGCCATGGCTGCCCATGCATTACTTGAACTGTCTCGCCATACAGAGCAGCCCCTATATAGAACGCGGGCCGGACAATTGTTCAAGAGTTTCGCCGGACAGATGAAGGAGAATTCTGGCCGTTTCCCCTATATGATCTCGGCCGTGCATGCCTACCTCTATGGCCACAACACCTCAACCGGTCGGCTTCCGACAGAGTTTCAGCTGGCCGATTTGGAAAATTCGATGGATGTATTCCGTACCCAATCACCGAACATGGGTGCTTTGAATGGGGATACAAAAAAGATCAAAGCTTCTCTCTCAATGACCTCTGCGCAGGGGGTGATCAACGCGACGATCACCGTCCGGATAGATGCCGGTTGGCATCTTAATGCGCACCCGGCTTCGATGCAGGATCTTATTCCGACCTCAATCACCTTTAATGCCGATGTACCGATTGAGGTCCTTAAGGTGACCTACCCCGAAGGAGAAGAGGTCCGATTTGCATTTGCCGACCAGCCTCTGCGTGTTTACGAAGGAGAAATTGTTATTCGGGCACAAATCCAGGTCAAGTCGGAGAAGATACCGGCGCAAGCGCAAATTCATGCCGTGGTCTCTCATCAGGCCTGTAGCGATGAGGTCTGTCTTGCCCCCGATGAAGTTATTATGTCCGCCCCGTTACCCCTGCCGGGTTCTGAGTTCTGAGTTGGAAGGCACGTGGATTCTGCATTCACATGATTAGTCTGGCATGCCTCCATAAGCGGGTATAGAAGTGTAGGTGAGTCAATATCAGGTAATTTACCCCTTTCTATTCCAAACGACCGATGTCTTCTTTAACCCATTTATCTGGTCCACGTTTGCACGCGACGATGGGTCGCCATCTTCGCGCGCCGAACATGACCACGGTAGAATCTTATTTGGCCTGGTGTCGTCAGAATGGGTTTGGCTTACGGATCAGCAAGACCCTGCCACAACGTCAGGAAGAGATCAAAACTTCCCAAAGAGTTAAGGCTAAAAAGCAGACCCAAGAAAATTTAGATGAGCATATAGAGGCCCTTGAGTTGACTACTGTGGATACGTATCAGTCCTGGTGCCTTGCCCATCGTTTCGGGGATGGGTTGCATAAGAGCCGTACGCCGAGACAACAGGAACTGCGTCACGCGGCCAAGATGAAAGTCCAGACCCGTTCTTCCAGGGCTGCTGTCTATCAGCATAAGCGGCGCAGGAAGGAGACCATGGCACTGATTGAAGCCGGACAAATCGATGAGTTGGAACTCACGAGCCCGGTCCTGCTCCGGGTCCATTTTCTGTGCCAGCAGGTTATCATGGACCCGGTGGTGAAAGATGCCTTTTTGAAACTGCTGATTCATACAGAGAAGCACGGTGGTCTGTTTCATATTAAACCGGTTATTTCTCAATACGGCCATCAGGCTGAGAATACTTTCGTGGATGCCCTTGCGGCCCTGGCCCATTGGCATCCTCTCTGGGTCAGAGACGTGGAAGCGTGGCAACCGTCCAGCCACAACGACCTACGGCAATTCGGTTCGCTTGCTCGCCATTTATTGGCCCACTACGATCTCCCCGTCTGCATGGATACCGCCTGGTTCCGTGGCATGGAAAATGAAGCGCAGCCACAGCAGGAATGGTTCATCCATATCGGTCTTGGGCAGAATATTCGGAAGGCGGCCGTGCCCTTTAGATACTCTAAACAGATGGCCCATGTATTATTAACCATGTCCCCGAAAATCACACCATAGAGGCCGCCCTACGCTGGGCTCAGGTCATTGGTTTGGGCGGTGATGAACACCTGGCAGATGCGGTGATCGACTCCCGGCTCGTTGATCAGTTTCATGTTGAGCCCTTCTGGGAAACCGTGCTGCTCTTTTTCATTAATAATTCGATGCTCGACCCCGTTCATGTTGGGCCAATTTTAGATTATATTTGTCACCAACGCTACGTGCCTCAGGAGCAGATCAATCCCGATGGTACCATTGAATATCTTGACCCCCAGGAACCAAATTCCACGATGAAAGGCCGGACGCCGGATTCCATATTGAGGCGGCTTGACACCTGGCATAGAGGCCTTTCAAAATCGGTTCGGAAAGATCTGAAGCGGTGGCCGTCATCGGGTTTCAAAGGCTTTGCTACCGTCGATGAAGATATGCAGGCCGGTGAGATGCGGAGCTGGACCATAGAAGAAATTCTCAATATACCGGATCTGATAGATGAAGGTAGAGCCATGCATCATTGTGTAGCGACCTATAAAAGTTCCTGCATAAATGGACACAAATCTATCTGGGCGATGAAAGTGGAGTATCTCAGTTCGAAAATGACGCGGCGCGTCATGACCATTGAATTAGTAAACCGAAATCGGTCTGTACGTCAAGTCCGTGGCCGCAATAACAGTCGGCCGAGAGATACCTTAAGCGGGCGGGCACATAATGGGTGGGATATTCTTGAGATGTGGGCCGACCAGGAAGGGTTAGGGTTGCCCACCAGCAGGTCGCATGCGATGCGAAGATTGTAGAGACGTCCTCCCCGCTTAAAGGACAAAAAAAGGGCGACGGCATGTGGGGGAAACGCATAGGGAGCGTAGGTCATGCCGTCGCCAAACTGTTTGGATATGATTCCTGCGAGGAGGCAGATCCCATATCCACTTACTAAGATAATCTTTTCATTCCTGATTGTCTGTGAGCACCATCACATTGGGCAACTTTTTTATATAGATTGCTTGGTTTTTCGAAGCCCGGTCTGCATATAGTTTCGATATCGCAGGGCACACCGTCCTGGTGTCGGCAAGGTCATTTACCTGGTGTCCGCAAATTAGGAAGGCCGCGTTAATCGGTACGAAAATACACCACTTGTAACAGATTGTCCTGTGTGGTTTTTATCCGTCCATGTAATGATATAGCGTTCCTCAGATTCAACTTGCTCCACAAGACGTATCGCTACGTACTGTCCAAAAATATTATTTATTTCAAGTGTGATATAGCCGCAGCCACCACATCTTCAATTTCAGAACCATCAAGATTTGCTTGCCTGATTACGGCCCAGAAGGTAGATCCAGGATTTGTCTTATAATAAAAGCGGAGGGATATTTTATCTGGCAGTTATGGGCTTACTTTTCCTAGTACCCCGGTCTGTATTTCAATCCCGGCGCGCAGGATTTCCGCTACACTCCAGGCCCGTGCGATACAGCCCCGCGGTGTATGAGGTGGTTCGCCGTCAAATATTTCTGAAATCGTGCCCAGCCCGGCTTCATCCAGATGTGGCCATACCATATCCAGCACACGGGCTGCCTGGATTATTCCGGTCTTACGCCGAACGCGGATAAGGGCGTTCATATACGGGCCTAGAAGCCAGCTCCACACGGTGCCCTGGTGATAGGCTTGGTCACGTGCATGGGGGGGGCCAACGTACCGCGGGCAATACGCCGGATCTTCAGGCGATAGACTTCGCAGGCCCATCGGCGTATATAAATGGGCTTCGACCACGTTCAACACCTGTTCTGCCTGTGATAATTTTAATAGAGGAATCGGCAAACTGATTGCGAAAACCTGATTAGGTCGTATGGATCCATCCTTGCCGTCATCCTGGATCACATCGAAAAGACACCCTTTGTCTGCATTCCAGAAGAGACGTCGGAACCGGGCTTTCACCTGATCTGCCTGTCGATTATAATGCCTCGCGTCATAGGTGTCCCCACACCGGGCCGCCAGTTCGGCGGTGATGGCCAGGGCGTTGTACCAGAGGGCATTCACTTCAACGGCTTTGCCCTGTCTCGGGGTGACAGCCCGGCCGTCGATCCGGGCATCCATCCAGGTGAGTGGTATGCCGGGTTCTCCTGACCGCAATAATCCATCGTGATCCACCCGAATGCCATACCGCGTACCAATTTCGTACCACGCTATAATATCTTTGAGCACTGGAAACAGGCTGTTTTTTACAAAGTCGAGATCGTCGGTGTATTTTAGGTACCTGTACGTCGCGACAAAAAACCAGAGTGCTGCATCTACGCTATTATAGACCGGTTGTTCATCATCAGGAGATTGGCTCGGTAACATACCCTGATCGGTCTGCTCTGCCAAGGCCGTCAGAATTTGGCGGGCATCATGGAATCTTCCGGTGGCCAGACACAAACCAGGCAGGGCAATAATCGTATCTCGACCCCAATCTTTAAACCAGGGGTATCCGGCAATAATCGTTTTACGGTTTGCCCCGCTGTTTACGATAAACTGATCCGCCGCCAGGGCCAGGCTCCTCAGCTCAGGTTGGGTAGGTGGGATATGGGTGAGGTGTGAAGCCCGCCGCTGCTGTTCCCGTTCCATCAGTCCGGAGATATCCCGACCTTCTGGATGTCTTGTCGAAATGATAATATCAATACGATCACCTGCGAAAACCGTTCTCCGAAATGTGCCGTAGGTGAATAAATCTTCATGGAAGTCCAGCCCACGGTTTTTTTCAGCCTGATATTCAAATTGAAAATACCAATCTGGGATGGCCTCGAAGGTCGCCTGCGGTACTACGATCCAGCAGGGCGAAACGGCCTCATAGGGCCGAATTTTTAAAATCCCGTTTTTCCACTGAGCTTCGGGGTTCAGGCTGTCATTTTGTTGGATCAGACTATGAACGTCTCGCGCAGCAACGAACGGCCTCCAGACCAGGGTAAATGGCCTGGGCGCTTCAAGAATTTCATAGATGACCAGGGTGGTATCTTCACCATGAACGGCTGATATGGTTTTTCTTAGGCGAATATTCTGTATCTGATATTCAAATACAGGGAACAAATCCTGGCTGAAGGAGAAAAGATACAGATGCCCCTTCGGGTGGACCTTTCCCGGAAACTGGTTGCAGCCCAACTCAAACCGTTGACCATCGAATACGAGGGTTTCGTCCAATTTCGATAAGAGCACAGTACGTCCCTTATCGGAAGAGGCTGCCACGAGAAGGCCGTGGTGTCGTCTGGTGTTGGCACCAAGCACAGTAGAACTGGCCCAGCCCCCAATCCCATTGGCGTCCAACCATTCGTATTGAATGGCTTCCTCATATTGGCCTAAAATATCAGTCTGCAGGGTCTGTGACATAGAGTTAACCAGGTGGTGAATAGGTGAGTTGGTGAATTTAATATATGAGGGTCCTTTTTATTATGCAAGTCGTGGTGTTATTTTGGGCAATAAAAAAGCCCATCACGAAAATCATGATAGGCTTTAAAACGATTATTATTTGGATCATGCACAGGCGGATATAATGCCCTGCAGCTCGGCGATGGGACGGAGTGTTTTTTTCAACTGTCGTCGACCACGGTGAAGACGAGATCTTACCGTCCCTACCGGGCAATCTACAATGTTCGCAATTTCCTGATAGGAGAGATCATCAATAAAATATAGGGTGGCCACAACCCGGTATTCTTCCGGCAGGGCATGAATAGCTTCATGTACATGTTCAACATCCATCCTTTCCGTCACATTGGTAACCGGACTTGACGAATGGCTCGTGTCGGTATGAAAATACGTATTGAGATATACCTCAACATCTTCATTGATTAGATGCTCCCGTCGTCGCTTGCGGTTCCATTCCAGAAATAAGTTGGTAATAATACGGTAGAACCACGCTCTGAAATTTGTACCTTCCTGAAAGGTGTGAAAAGATCGAAACGCCCGTAAGGCACTTTCCTGCAAGAGATCGGAGGCATCATCCCCATTTCCTGCTAGGTTCAATGCTATTCGGTAAGCCCCATCAAGGTGTGGATTCAATTGCATTTCGAATCGTTTTTGTGCCATCGTGATCATGTCGTTCTCCTCCGATAATATGTTGAACTAATATTATTTTCAGTGTTGTCGGTTAATCTCTATGCCTTATCTTATTGCTAATATCGTGCCAACGAAGGGGTGTTTTGTATAAGGCATTGTAAAAAAGAAACTTATATGGAATTGAGAAGAAGGAATTTCCATGCAAAGTGTCATTATTACAACGATGTGTTAATATAATGACACCTCGTTGGCGATATTTCATATGTTTTGATTGGCCGCCTGGCGAAACCGAGAACCAATTCGTGGTCCATACGTGTCCGAAGGGCATCTTCCATCCTTATCATATAGCCGCCCACCTTCCTTGAGATAATTTTACGATTTTCAGGCGTATTACATCTTGAAACTTGCTGGGAAGGTAATCATATCAGGTCAGTGCATGGTGTCCATATATTGACACCATGTATGAAGGCCAGCAAATAATCGTTGTGTGCGTAGGGCCACGCTCTATATTTTATGGCATATTAAAAGTTCATTAATAATGTATATTAGGTAGTAGGTGTTATATAAGTAGGATGACGAGGTTAAAGGGCGGCTCCCCATAATGTGGGGTTGTTCTCGCGAGACGACACAAGTGGGTTGGAGGTGAGAAGGCCTATGATGCTCTCAATCATAATGCCGGTATATAACGAAAAAGCGACGATTACCAAGATTGTAGATTATGTATTGTCGGTTGAATTGCCTTTGGATCGTGAGCTGATCATCGTAGATGATTGTTCTACGGATGGCACCCGGGATATCCTGACTACTTTAGAGCAAAAGCAGTATAGTTCACCCGTCCGCATTATTTACCATGACCGGAATCAAGGGAAAGGCGCGGCTATTCGGACGGGGGTGGAACATATCCAGGGTGAAATCATGGTCATCCAGGATGCAGACCTTGAGTATGATCCGGCTGAGTTTAATGATCTGTTGGAGCCCATATTATCAGGAAAAGCAGATGCGGTATACGGGTCCCGTTTCATGGGTGGCCGGTCGCATCGGGTGTTATATTTCTGGCATAGTGTCGGCAACAATTTCCTGACTTTGCTGTCGAATATTTTTACAAATCTTAATCTGACCGATATGGAAACCTGCTATAAAATGGTGCGGACAGAGTGTATCAGACAAATTCATATACAGCAGAATCGATTTGGTTTCGAGCCTGAATTAACCGCGAAGTTGTCTCAGATAGAAAATATACGCATCTATGAGGTTGGGATATCGTATAATGGCCGAAGCTATCAGGAAGGAAAAAAAATTGGCTGGAAAGATGGGATGAATGCGATCTGGTGTATTTTAAAATATGGCCGATTGTTTTAGAACAGGGTAAAATGGATATCGAATATATCACCTTTCTTCTGGCATTTACAAGCTATATCGGGCTGGCTGTTAATGCGATTCTTATTTCAACACCGCCTTGCTGAGTATTGTGGTTTCAACAGTCGTGAGTAGCGTCTGGTCAGAGAGATTGGTCCTTTTCTCCTTTCTGGTGGTTACGATGGGCGCTACCGGTGCCGTATTTCGTTATGAGGTGGTTTCGATGTATCGCTATCCGGTTATGCTGATCGGCCTAGTTGGTGTCTGCGTGTTGATAAAATACGGTCATTCGATGCGTCAGGTACGGAAATCAGCAAGTGAACGCTTTAATGGAGTAATTTGATGAAGCGCACATATCCGAATGTTTTACTCATCGTTTCAGAAGACAATGGACCCCATTTAGGTTGTTATGGCGATCCATATGTGGCCACACCACACCTTGATCAATTGGCGACTGAAGGCGTACGATTTACACAAGCGTATACCACCCAGGCGGTATGCAGCCCCGGTAGAGCGAGCATCCTGACAGGATTATATCCTCATCAGAACGGGCAAATCGGCCTGGCTACGCATAAATATGAAATGTATGCCGCCTTTCCCAATATCCCCGGCTTATTAAAGGAAGCAGGTTATCGCACGGGCATCATCGGCAAGTTGCATGTTAATCCTGAATCAGCATTCCCTTTCGATTATTGGTGGAATGACCGGGATTATATCAGTTTTGAGAACCGGGATGTGCATCAGATAGCGGAGAGAGCCGCAGGCTTTATGAATGAGGAGGATAAACCATTCTTTCTTATGGTGAATTACCCGGATGCCCATTTGCCCTTTCATCGACAGCAGTTTGGCCTTCCGGAGACGCCCTACGAAGCGGATGATGTAGCGCCACCTCCTTTTGTAGGTATCGATACCCCGCGTCTCAGGGCCCACACAGCAGATTATTATAATTGTATGAGCCGGCTGGATACCGGGGTCGGCTTATTGCTGGATGCGCTGCACCGAGCCGGTAAGGCAGAGGATACGCTGGTCATTTTCACGACAGATCACGGCGCCCAGCTTTCTCGAGGCAAGACTTCTATTTACGAAGCCGGGCTACGTGTGCCTTATATATTACGATGGCCTGGCCGTGTCCAGGCCGGGCTGGTGCGGGATGAATTGTTGTCACACATAGATATTTTACCGACCATAATGGAAGCGACTGGGTTAACCTGCCCGAAAACAGCGCCAGGGCAGTCTGTCCTGCCAATAGCTCGTGGCGACGCCCCACCCTGGCGTACCTATTTATTCGCCGAATGGGGCAGCGGGGGACCCACCATCTATTTCCCACAGCGGTCCGTACGGGACCGTCAGTATAAATTAATTATTAACCTGCTTCAGGACCGTGCCAGCCCGTCCAGTGGCTATTCCGGGCCTGACCAACACTGGGTGCCAGGGGCTACTCTGGAAGAAATATCCGGTGCGGATGCGTCCATCCAACAGGCCTATGCGCGTTATGCAAATCCACCCGTAGAGGAACTGTACGATCTGGAAAATGATCCCTGGGAGTTCAACAATCTTGCCGACCGCCCTGAGTTTGAAGCCATACAGGATCGCCTAAAAGCCCGTTTACAGGCATGGCAGGTTGAGACGCATGATGCCATACAGGACCCCGCCTGCCTGGCTCGTTTGACAGCAGAACATAATAGGATTGTCGAGACATATTATCAGGAGGGCCCTTGGGGGACGTCACGGGATTATAAGTGGACGTATAGCGATTATTTGTATTAGTGAATGGTGAATGGTAATTGAAAGGCAACATCCCTCAGAAACACAACATGTTACGTCTTAGCCAGAGTCGATTAATCACCAATCACCAATCACCATTCATCAATTGACCTTTTCTGGAGAACCACCATGCGCGCTGAAGAACAGAAAGCCTTTTTCGAAGACCAGGGTTATCTGATCGTTGAGCATGTCCTGTCAGATAGAGAGCTGTCGGTTTGCCGTGAGGAGATTGATTGTTTACACCAGGTGGCTGCAGATCTTGAAGCCAAAGGAGATCCAGCATACGGGCATTTCCAAAGAGAACCCTATGCCAATCAGGCCAATAGAAATGACGGTCTGCCGGTCCTTCGTAAAATTGAGAACACCCGCAATTTTTCAGATGTGTTTCGAAAACTGGCGGCGCACCCTAAGTTGGTGCAAGCCGTACATCGCCTTGTTGGGCCTGATCTTCTTTTATTTCGAAGCACCCTGATGTTGAAGCCTGCCTTTCATGGTTCCGTACATGGCCTGCATCAGGATTCCGCCTACTGGCCGATGGAGCCGCCAACGCTGGTCACTGTCAGTATCGCCTTAACCGATGCTACGGCAGAAAATGGGTGTTTTAAGGTCATACCCGGCAGCCACCATTGGGGCATGCAAGAATGGGGAGGAATCGCCCGAGAGCAGGGGGCGGATCTGACAGATCGTAAGGATATAAGTCAGGACGGTCAGATAGACGTCCCGCTATCGGCTGGAAGTGCGCTGTGTTTCCACAGTCTCATGGTCCACGGTTCCGGTCCGAACAGGTCGCCGCACCCGAGACATACGGCGCTATTTGCGTATTTCTCGCCAAAGGTGCGGTATGTGCCCGGCGAAGGTCAGGCCAGAGAGAAGACGTTTCCAGTCATCACCGGCCTTGATGGACGGGAAGAGTTAACTCTGGTAGCCGAAGAATGAGTGGCGCTATCAGCGTCTAAAGCCCGCTCTAATACCTTACTTGCAAAGACACTACACAAGTCACGACGTAAAAAATCCACCTCGCTGTGCACACCTTACCGTTGGGCGATTTAATCCGAAACCGTCCCCCTAATCCCAGGTATTGAACTCGGAATCGTAATCAGGGTCTTCATAGGCACGTTGAGTACCAAATTTCTTCTTCAACTCGGGCTGATATTTTGCCAGGCCCTCCCAACTATATTCACAGCCAGGCCGTTCTTCAATCGTGATAAAATAGCCGCCTCCCGTCTGTTGAACGGAGGTTACAGTGGCCAGACCGCCGATGAAATCGTCCCTTCCGTGACTTGTGTAGACCACGGTATCAACATAAACTTGATCGCCGACATTGGGGGGTTTGGGGTTTCTAAAGGCCATAAAAGTTGTGTGATGGGTGGAGTAAAGGGGATCAGTAAGACATGCGGTGTGATAAAATAACTACACCGTGGTAATTTGCCAGTAACAGTGAATGTTGAAAGCGGCCAAAAACGATGGATAGGGTGTAGATTGGCGTTGTCATCCATGCCAGGTTGATACGGGACTCTCCCTCCCCCCTGCTTTTCTCACGCCATCTTCCTATACCCGTCCGGCAATGCCTTACCGGACACAAGCGCGCTTTTAAGCTTACGGGTATGCTGGCAGGCCCCGCGATATTCGAAGCCGGGGCAGTCACAGGTCAGGTCGGCCCCAACGACCGTGATGGTGTACAACTTACCCGGTTTGGAAGAACTCTCAACCCGATATCCTGTACTTTCAGGGCCAGAAAGGACGCGAGCCAGGGTGCGTATGGCTTCCTCCGAATATGGCAGATCCAGTTCGGCCGACTTTACCTCCTCTGTCACGACATGCTCACGCAGGTAAGCGGCTCCCGCTTCTCGAATGAGCGCCGTCATTTTTGTTTCATCACCGGACAGATCTTGAGGCGTAATAGACAAGCTTTGCATCATGCGTTTTAATTCGCTGATGACATCGTATCGCATTTCGGTGCCCAGGGCTTTGCCCTCGATCAAATCATCAATCAATGACGCTTTAGATTCCAGAATGGCACGAACAAACTCGTCGATTGAATCTCTAGCGATCATATAGGTCACGTTCACTGTTTGGGTCTGGCCGATCCGGTAAGCCCGATCTTCGGCCTGCCAGTGACTGGCTGGCACCCAATCCAGATCATTGAACACCACCTGTCTTGCTGCGGTGAGATTAAGCCCCACACCTGCGACATGAATGTTGGCAATACAGACCCGCACGGTGTCATCCGTTTGAAACCGATCAACAAGACCCTGGCGCTTAGCAACCGGTACGCCGCCGTGGATCTGAATAGCCTGCTCACCGAAATGATCGGCCAGTCGAGCGATAGGTTCGCGGAATGCCGAGAATACCAGAACCTTTTCGCCCTGATCGATAGCCCCTTCCACCAGTTCAATCGTCGGTTTCACTTTCAGATTCGCCAGGGCGGTTCGCGCGGTGGTAATACGCCCTGCCAGCCGGCCCCGGTTGGGTCGGTCTTCCGGATCGGAGGTCTCCAGCACCGAGTCCATTGTTTCCGCTGTTTCCGCCTTGGGCCGATCGCTGACCGCCAGTAACTCTCGTAGCCATTTGTTTAGATTTTCGATGAGCCGTTTCTGGGGCAGATCCAATTCCAGATAGGTGCGAATTTTTGGCGGCAGGTCGAGGACCTCATCTTTGGTCCGTCGCAGCATGATGCCGTGAAGCTGAACCGTCAGTTCTTCGATATGACTGGCACCGGTGGCCACAAGACCGTATTCGTTCGTGTAGGCATCGCAATATCGTTTGGCAAATGTACGGAAACTCTTACCCAACGGATGGTCGATCAACTGGAGGATAGGAAATAGATCACGGGGACGACTCGTCAGTGGGGTGCCCGTCAATGCGTACACGACCGGATCATCAGGGGCTTCTCGAACGAGCATGCTGGCATATCGGCTGCGTTGACTTCTGTAGTTTTTAATAAAATGTGCCTCGTCGAAGATAAGGCCGGTCCAGCCGAAAGACTGCAACCGGTCCAAATGCTTGCCTAAAATATCATAGTTGATAATGACCCAGCCGGTAAAAACAGTGGGGGGCAGATCGGCAGGCCCCACAATCGCTGTTTCGGCCTCAGAAAATACGGCAGCAATTTCCCTGACCCAGTTCAGTTTTACAGATGCAGGGCTTACGACCAGATAGGGGCCCTGGGGTTCGGATTCCGTCAGAGCGATAATAGCCTGGCGAGTTTTGCCCAGGCCCATATCATCTGCGAGTAATGACCGCCGTCGGCCCATCAAAAAGGCGACCCCCTCGACTTGATGAGGGTAAAGTGTCCGGGCGATCCGTTCGGCCCGCGCCAACGCGGTCTCGTCATATTCAGTATGCACCATTACAACCGTTTCAGTTTTCCGTCGGTCCTTAGCGTATCGTATGTCCCTCGGAAGTTTTGGATGGGCAGGGTGTCTTCCTGTATAGTCCGGTTACGTTGCAGGCTGTCCTGGCTCAGAAAACTGCTGGTATCTGCGAATACAACGCCTGTTGAACGGTCGGCCCTTTCGTGATCAATAGAGTTCGATGCGTTAAGCCCCACAAAGGTCAGCGCTAAGACTGCCGCCAGGCCTAATATTACCTGGTATATTGGAACGTGACGGGTTGATCTACCTTCCGGGACCTTTGTGACTCGGTCAGCGTCAAGCGGTTTTGTCACGACGCGATCCTTGATCCGTTGTGGTATATCCGGATCAGGAAAAATATCAAGTAGATCTTTTGATACGGTCTGATGGACAGCGGTCAGCGTACTTAGGAAGGTATTACACGATACACACGTGTTGACGTGTTCATGAATGGTAGCTACTTCTTCGTTGCTAAGGGTTTTATTATCCTGCGGGGCCAGGTTCTCTGATGGGCAGGTTGTATTACACTGCCGGACAAGCAGATTTTCTACTTCCTCACAAGATCGGGCATATGCACGAATCATAATGATAACCTTTCTATGGCATCCGGGCTGAAAGGCCGTAGTTTTTGTGCCGGTTTTTTTAGACCATAAAAAAGACGGGATTTCACTGTGCCTTCAGAGCATGCGGTGATCTCACTGATCTCCCGGATTGAAAAATGTGCTTGATGTCGAAGCAAAAAGACCTGCCGGTGCTCCTTCTTGAGCGTATCCAGGGCTTGATCTAAAGCCCTTAAAAATGCCTGATAATCCATATGTTGCTCAATACACGGTGTGGTGTTCTCTTCCTCTTTTTCATGGAAAGCGTGTATATGATGATCATGCATCTGTCGTATACTTAAACGGCGATATTCGTTTTTACACATATTATGCGCCATCGTATAGATCCAGGTAGAAAATCGAGGACCTGAAAACAGATGGCTCTTCTCGATTACTTTTATAAAAAGATCCTGAAGAAAATCCTGAGCTATGTCTTCCTGGCCACCGAGCATTCGGTAAAAATACGTTAACAGTCGTTGGCTGTACCGGTCATATAACGTATCAAAAGCACGCATATCTCCTTTTTGCAGATCGGCCATCAGCTGTTCATCATATGGAGGTATAACAGAAGACACGATAGGCCTCAATTTCCTTGCCCGATTGAGTCCTTCCAGGCTTGTTATATGCGCTGCCTCGTCACAGATTTCCAATGTATATTGTCCTCCGGCAGGCCCTGGCTTCAGGTGTTTTTTTATACAAAATAATTCATACCCATTCTGATAGGCTGGATCGGCACTTATAAGGTGTGTACCAGGTTATCGTACACTTTAGTAGCGGAACGGTTCAATCAAATGTAAAAAACGGACAGATTACATTTGGAAATCTGTCCGTTTGGTCCGAGAATATGGTTGTTTTACGTTTTGCACTTTGGCTACGTTCCCCGCTGGAAGCCCTTTGGGCCTCTCCTGAATTTCGAAGGTAACTTCATCTCCATCGTTCAGCGTCTTGAAACCTTCAGAGACAATCGCCGAATAATGAACAAATACATCTTCACCATTTTCCTCACGTGTGATGAATCCAAACCCCTTGCGTTCGTTAAACCACTTAACTGTACCACGATTCATACTACTATCTCCTGCGTTCGTAAATATATAATCTCCCTTTTAAATCAGGGCTCAATCAAAAAACAAAGACAACATGCGGGTGCCTTCGTCTATGCGGTTACGTATTAGATTTTCAGGGAGAGTAAAGAAGAAATTAAAACGTCGGCCAAATGTTCCGATTGTTGGTAATAGGTCAAGCTATTTCTTTATTAAACCGATAGGGCAGGTGCTTTACGCTTTAAGTTTGGAAAAAAGGCCGGGTATAATCTACCTTGTCCTTGATACAGATGGGCGAACTACGGCGCATGACCGTTGTATGACATGGTCTCTCGTTTTTCGTTTGTATCCAGCACGCGCTCTGTGGCTTGCGACCAGCGGATATGGGGGATATAGGGGTTAACATAGGCATCAAAATCGTACTCGCTCGGTGCGACATCATTTCAGAAAGTTCTGGGTTTTTTGTCTACCAGCTCGATGAGTACAATAGATTTGATACTTTTATATCCATATTTCCATGGGGTAACCAGGTGAACGGGAGCCCCATGTTGAAGGGGCAGTTCGTGGCCGTAGATACCGGTCGCCAGCAACGTTAATTCATTCATGGCTTCGTCTATCGTTATCCCTTCATAGTACGGCCACGGAAACCATTTTTCCTGCTGTCCTTTCGCTTCCGACGGCCGTAGGAAAGTTAACATCCGGACATATTTAGCATTCGATTTGGGCTGCACTTTGTCGAGCAGAGCTTTAAACGGAAATCCGGTCCAGGTTTACCGCCATCGCCCAGGCTTCAACACAACGGAACCGATACAACCGCTCTTCAAGAGGCATCATCCGGACCAAATCATCCAGATCGAGCTTCTGGGGTTTATCTACCAGCCCCTTCACCTCTATCTTCCGTGGCCGGCTGCGGAAATTATGGATGTAGTTATACACATCCTTGGACACGGTTAACTCATAGAAGTCATTATATTTATTGGCCGTATATTCCGGTGTGAGCGGTCGGTCCAGTTTGAATGCAGGATTGTGCCGTGCAGGATATAAATCCCGTAGTTGGGAGGCCCGAGGCAGTCCTCTGGAAGGTGGTTGAACGCCGGCATCCTGATTGGGATTGTCATACCTTCGTCCATTGAGGCAGTCACAGCCGGTCAAATATCCAAGCGCACTGACACCGCCGAAGCCCATCGTTTTTAAAAATCGGCGCCGATTAATATAGATATCTTCAGACCTTGCGTGTGACTCCGGTATCGTCCAGGTTTTGGGAATATGAATGAATGGCATGGTGAATTGGTGAGAGACGCAAGGCGTATCGTGCGCATTGGAGTGTCAGATGATTTGGTCCGGTATTTTAGCCGGGCCTTATACATGGGTGCGTTGTTTATATTAAGGAAATAAATCAGGTGCGTGGCAGGTTCCCAATTACTGGTTTTTACGGGCCAGGCGGGTCCAGACCCGGGCCAGGGCCCAATCTATCAGACGTGGTGAAATTTTCTGACCGAACGCCAGGCATTTAGCTGGAAGAGAAATTATCACTTCCCGGTAACGCCTACGGGCCGTGCGAACAATTACCGAGGCGACCGATTCTGCTGTAATGCCTTGAAACTTGACCCTAAGGCCGACCGGTTGTTGCATCATGGCCGTTTGATCGAATTCTGTCTGGACACGTGGTGGGCAGATGACGGAGACATTTATATTGTGAGGAGCGGTCTCGACACGCAAGGATTCGGAAAAAGCCTGTACCGCAAATTTACTGGCACAATAGATAGACATATAGGGCATCGCCCGTTTACCCGCGATTGAGGACACATTAATAATGTGTCCTCTGTTTTGTCGTATCATATGTGGTAGCGCGGCTTGTGTACACCAGATCAGGCCAAAGAGATTCACATCGATAACCCGCTTCACATCGGAAGACTTCATGTCCACGATCGGGCTGAGCAACCCGATACCGGCGTTGTTGACCAGAATATCAATACGGCCGAATGCATCCATGATCTGGTCCATCAAGGCAAACACACGGTCTCGATCTGCAACGTCAACGGGAAATACTTCTGTACGGTTCCCATATTGTTTTATGTCATCAGATAATTGATGCAGTCGATCCTCGGAGCGTGCGACTAGCGCCAGCACGGCCCCTTCCCGGGCGAAGGCAAGGGCGGTGGCGCGACCAATGCCGGCGGATGCACCGGTGATCAGGACAACTTTGTCGGTTAAGGTTGGCATCTGAAATGGGGTAATAACGACGAAGCGACGAATTTTCATATTGTGATTCGTCGTTTCGTCGCTTTGTAGTTTCCCTTACCTCCGCTCTTCCCCTACTTTGACTATCCGGCCCGTGCTATTGGAGTGGTAAGCGGCCTCAATGATCTGCATGACGCGAAGGGCGTTTTCACCGCTATTGGGCGGGGTATCTTTACGTAGCGCGGAAATAATGAATTGTCGAACAAATTCCTGGCCATACTGGCCACCGTAGGCTTCGGATTCAGCCATCGTATATTTTAATTCGCGATGAGGTGCCGTTCGCCAGCCCGGCGCGATACTTTCCACGATGATGCCTCGTTCTGGTTCCGTTGGATACCAGGTGATATTCCCTTTAAGACCCCGAAAACTCAGGTAGGTATCGTAGGTGCCGGACGTATACCCTACTGCGCTGACAGGAAGAAGATAGCCGGCATGAAGGGTGGCAAGGGCTCCGCTTTTCAAATGCATGAGGACCACCGCCGTATCTTCTACATCGATCGCCACCCCATTTAAGGTTTCGACCATAGCAGATACGGTATCTACCTCATCTTGAGTGATATAGCGTATTAAATCGATCCAATGGGAACCAAGCCAGCTCAGGATACCACCACCGGCGATGTTTTTCTTGAATAGCCAGTGAGACGGATCTCGAAATTGCACCTGAGAGGTGATCATCCGTGCTTCAACAGTCAATAATTTACCGATGACCCCATTTTCGATCATGGCTCGAATATCGCGGGTAATAGGATTGTTCCGCCAGGTATAGAAAACACCTAGATGAACCCCGGCATGGCGAATGACGCTGACCACGCGGCCTAAATCACGACTATTCGCCGCAACGGGCTTTTCTGTGAGAATATGTTTCCCTGCGCCAGCTGCACGAATAATCCAATCTGGATTTCGGCTATTGTTCCCGAGGCTAATAATAATAGGGATATCCTGCCGGTTTAATATTTGCTCCAAAGTGGTTTGCGTGGTCTCCAGTTTGGGACGGTTTTCTTTTTTCAGCATATCTACGACGATTTCACCCTCATCCCAGGCAGCGATACTTTCAACTTCGTCTAACAGTTCCAGCGTACGCAAATGAGCACGGGCATGTGGATGGGTCACGCCTAACAAACCAACTTTTGTCCTGATATTTCGTGACTGTTCGGGCGGCACGCATGTTCTCCTATGTAATAAAGGTCATAGACCAGGGCATGAAAGACCATAGTGGTAGATCAGGTCTTTATTTCCTTATCCTGTCCTAACTCGCGAAGAAATTCGTAGGTATAGATCCCGGTATTATGCCCATCCTTCCAGGTGAACTGAATGGCATATCGGCCTACGGTTTCCAGATTAATCACTTCTGTGCTGGGATCTATCGTATTATTGGTAAGTAGAGCCAGATCATTGCTCGATGCCAGCTGATCTCGTAAATCTCTACATGTAGCGCATGGACAGGTCTTGCGTAAATCAGCCAGAAGATACTCAAATTCACTGCCATTATCCCAGAAAATGGTCAGTCGACCGCTTTCCGGATGATCAAGCGCTATATGAATGGGCGTAGGTGCCATATCGGCCATACCGGACTCCATCAATTAGGCTGCGATGTCGCAGCAGCAGGTTGCGATGTCGCAGCAGCAGCAGCGGCCTGTAACATTTCATCGGTCACAGGATCGATTGAAGCGAATACCGCATCGTCCATATGCTCGAAGACACCGACGTTGGTATGCGCCCGCTTCGTGCCATCGACCCCTTCACGTTCTGCTGACAGCAGAATACTACCGTGTGATTGCCAGTTGTTCCATTTCCAATCTCCCCGACTCCGTTCTTCCTGACCTTCACGTGCCTGAAGCAAAAATTCCCACTTGTCCATCAAGTGCGTCTCCTGGTTGATAAAGGCCCAGTATTCGTCACCGGGTGAAAAACCTACGTCGTTAAAACTCAAATGCAGCTTATCGTACATTTTGCCGTCGATCGTCGCTTCTCCTTCGTGCACAAGATTGACGCCGGGATCCTGCAGTTTATACGGCATAAGCAGCCAATAGGTATCGTTGATCCAGGCGCGTTCACCCCGCGTCATCAAGGCTTTCAGTTCTTCGGCATCTGTAACTTCTTCGCCGTCCACAAATGCTTTCCCTTCTTTTGTATTTATGTTCATCAGAAGCACATGGGCCTTTTTGCTTTGCCGGTCGTTCCATGTGACTCTGTAACGTCCTGTCCATTTATCCCAGTGGTGGGTACGGGAACCGAAAAATGAAAATCTCAAATACCGGGTGTTGTCCCAATTCTCTTTTCCACCCATGGCTTCCATTGCCTGATCGGCGACGACCTGTGCTCTGTCGGGCGGTGGGGTATTGACCTGTTCGGCAATCTCGGTTTCCTGATTGCCGCAATTCAAACCCAATACACTGAAACAGGCTACCATTAAAACAGTCCTGTAAAAACGAGCCATAATAGTTACCTTTCTTGAAGAAGATCTATGGACGGGTAATAAGCGATATTATTCTATTTATAATCTTATGAGGAGATTGGTTAACATGGTTATCTTCTGCATTACAAGTCTACCCACCTCCCTTGCTTTTCGGCGTTGACGATCGTGTCCGCTACGTTCTGAACGCAAACCCCGTCGAAAAAATCCGGTTTGACCTCATGACCATTACGGACAGCCTCTACAAAATGGCGTTGAGACGAGAGATCGGATAGATGGGCGGGCATAGGTAATGTTTGAAGGTCACCCTGCAAGCCCTGCCCACCGAGCAAGCGGGCCTGCATTGTTTCACGCTGAAACTGAAACTGAAGCGCGCCGTTACTTCCGTGGACATCAATATGAATATAATCGGTACGCAAGGCGCAACGGCTGGCATGAAAAACGCCATGAACACCATGCTCCAATTCAGCCAGGAATCCGCACGTATCTTCCAGTTCCGAAGGTTCCATCCGATTCGTCTCACCTGAGGGGCGTTGAGGGACCAGATTACGCATCATGGCGCAGACTCGGATGAAATCACCGATCCACCAACGGGCCATATCAATGAGATGAACCCCCATGTCTCCGAGAACGCCAAGGCCACCTTCTGCCCGCTTGTCCCGCCAACTGCACGCACTTTTTGGATCCGCCCGATAGCCCATCATGTAACGGGCGTTAATATGATAGATGGCACCGAGATACGATTCATCGATCAACGCCTTCATCCGATACGCCGGGGCATTAAATCGCCAGCCGAAGTTGGTCATATGAACCAGGCCACTTTGCCGGGCATAGTCCAGCATGGCCTGCGCATCCTCTGTATGAAGCCCCAACGGTTTTTCACATAATACGTGTTTACCGGCATCGAGCGCATCACAGGTCATCTGCCGATGTAAATAAACCGGCGTACAAATGCTGACCGCATCAATGTCAGGTCTGTCCAGCAGGGCTCGATAATCCGTGAATACGTGGGGTATGGTATAGTCTCTCGCCACGCTCCGGGCCGTTTCGGATGTCCGGCTGCAAATGGCTGTCACTTCTACGTCAGGACAGGCCTGGTAGCCTCGAATATGATTCTGGCCAAAACCGATCCCAATAATACCAACACGGAGGAGATCCGATGCCATGTATTTTCCTGTATGATATGATCCGCAGGTGAGATTCGCCGATGACTTCCTTACGCTCAGGGGCTCACCTGTTGACCTTCGCAAACACCTGTTGAATAAGCCCCATGGCGTAATCTATGTCACCACCCGGATTAATTGCAAACCAACTATCCCCCGTCGACCAGCGGCGTAAGAACCCGAGGGGATCGGACACATCCGTTTGTGGTACCGACAGGTATATTTTTACGGCTCTTGGATCGACAACCAAAAAACAGAAGGGATTGTCATCGATGGTATATACAATATTACTCTGTGTTACCGTCTCTTGAACCTGTCCAGGACTTAAATTCCGGATGTTGCGCCTTAAATTAGATAGCATGACATCAACGCCTTGCCCGACCCCTTTCAATTGTTGTGTAATCAGATATTCGTCTGTTCCCTCCAGATGTTCAGAGAATATGAAAGTTTCCTGTGAACCTTTCTGGATACCTGCAATTCCGCCGCCTATTCCTCCGACAGCTGCGAAGAGGCTTCCGAATAATACGGTACGTCGGGCATCGAACTGATTAGGTTTATTACTGTTAATCGCACTGGGAATGATACCAAGCATAGCACCAGCCAACACACCGAACCCCGCCCCTATCAGGCCGCTTTTGGTACGATTCGTTACGACAATTTCCGACACTTGACTGGTTGGCACGCCTCGTCGTCTTGTAAAACGACGGGTAAAAGGATCAGGGGTCATCCAGGTTACCGAATCAGCGGAGACCTGAATATTTGCGCCTCGCCGCTCCTCACCCCCGTCCATCCGAATCAGGACATTTTGAGTCTGGCTGGCCAGGTTTATTCGCTCATAAAATCCATTTGTATCATTCGGGGTAAACGTGTGCGTGTGGGAACACCCAACCACGGTTAGGCCGGTTAAAAGTACAGCGACAACTAAATATAATCGTCCACCTGAATATGCGATACAACGCGGCATATTACCTCCAGCAATCTCATAAGTAGAATTATCGTCGGTATAGCGGGATACGCTTGCAAGCTAAGGGCCAAACGGGCCTTTTGTCAAGCGATATATAGGGGTTTTATGGACTTCGATTGCACGAGTGGGTACTGTATTATTTAAAACAAATCCAGGGCGGCCGGTTCAGTCTACTGTTATCTACGTTCTATTTTCTCAGCGACAATGACCAACTGATTTGTGTCCCAATCAAACGGGCGAAAATCCAGGCCGCCGTATATTTCATAAATAGACAAATCGACGGCGGACAGCAGCATATCCAGTTCGGTCACGGTATATACTCGAATGAAGGTCTCATATTGTCTTTTGAGAGGGCCATCCACCACTGTTGTTTTCGTATGTACACGGCTGTCAATCGGATGGAAGGTACGTTCCTCCAGTATGAGAAGCCCATCCTGGTTATGTATTTCCTGGGTCGTGAATCGACGGATCAGGTAATCCCTGTTGACCAACTGGCATATGAATCGTCCACCGGGACGAAGCGCCTCCGATATCTCTCTGAATACCTGGAAGTTTTCCGCTTCATCAAAATATCCGATGGCTGTGAACAGGCTGAGGACGACGTCGAAGGACGGACGGAACGGTAGCGCTTTCATATCACCGCGTAACCAGGTGACCTCTTTATCCTGGTCATGGGCATGCTTCAGTAAGGCGGCAGACAGATCATAGCCGATGACATGATAGCCGAGATCTGCGAGCCGAACGCTGTGCCGCCCGTATCCGCAACCGAGATCGAGGACTGTTTTCTGATCGGGCGTACCTAAAAGCGTTTCCAGGCCAGCCACTTCAAGGTCCGTGTCTTCATGTTGGTCAAAGCGATAATAGTCATCGCCGAAATAATCGATATACCAGGGGTTATGCATAGGGCTACAGAGATATTGGGTAGATGGGCGTGAGAGGCTGGCGACCGGTCAGGTAATCATGCCTGCATTATACACGTAACACCTGTCACACGCAAGCATCAGTATTTTTCGCTCTCCTTTCGTTACGTCTGTCACTTGTCTCTCACCGTGTTTCAATGGTCTGCCCACATAAGGCTTGTCACCTCCATCCGGAAGCCTGTATTTATATCTATGAAACCGGAATGGTCTGTGAAACGTTTAATTACTCGATAGACCTTTTATACCTTTAAGAATCTATACGATGATCTTTGGGATGCTCTGTGCTTCCGTGCTCTTTCCTGATTCAGGGAAGGCGGTCCTCTCTATCGTACACTTTCATTTTATATCACAGGAGCCTGGCGCTATGAGGCCTCTAAAACTGATCGGGATAGGTTTCCTCCTTTTCATCACGGCGTGTTCATGGCCGCACCAGTTCGATATGCGACCGGAAGAGGCAGAGCGGCATTATAAACGCGGATTGGCTTTCTACAACAAAAAAGAATATTATCAAGCTCTGGACACCTACCTTCAAGCCACCAATGTCCGCCGCAATTATCCGGAAGCCTGGGTGGGTTCCGGGCTTTGCTATGCTCGCCTCCAGAATCAGGTTGGTGCGGAAGATGCATTTAAACAGGCGCTGGTCTATCGTCCTGACTATCCAGAAGCGATCTACAATTTGGGAATCTTATACTTTGATCGGAAGCAGGATGATCTGGCGGTTGCCCATTTAACACAGGCCATTGAAGCCTCCGATACATCTTATCCCAGAGCGTATTATGCTTTCGGTGTGGTGCATGAACGCCGTAATCGGGAAAAAGAAGCGGAGACCGCGTATCGAAAGGCCCTGGCGCTGGATCAGAATTTATTAGATGCCCACCTTAACTTGGGCACCCTTTTACAGAAACAAAAACTTTTCGACGAGGCCATCGGTCACTATAAAGAAGCGCTTCGGATAGATCCAGACGCATTAAAGGCTTATCATAACCTTGGGTTCGCCTATATGGACCAGCATCTCGACAGCCTGGCCATTGCGACTTACAAATCTGGGTTAACTCGGCAGGACGATAACGCAAATTGGCTCAACAACCTTGGCGTTTTGTATGAGCGGAATGCACGCTTTGATGAGGCGTTGGAGGTATTTCATAAAGCTATTGAAGCCGACACCACGTTGATTATTGCTCAGTTTAATCTTGGCTTGTTACATGATGATCAAGGTCGATACCCACGGGCGATCAATCGATATAGGCAGGTCATAGAATGGGACAAAAGGGATAGCACGTATAAAGAAGCGTATTTTAACCTTGGCGTATTGTACAAAGAAACCGGCCATTTAGATGTTGCCCTGGAGGCCTACCAGCATCTGACCATGCTCGATAGCACCTATGCCAATGCTTATTATAACATGGGTATTATTCTCCAGGAGACCGATCAATACTCGGATGCGCTATCCACCTTTAAACAGTTTATTGCCTACAGTTCCAATACTCAGTTAATTAGTCAAGTCAATCAGGTTATTACCTGGTTAAAACAGGTGGTCGCCCGTCAGGAAGAGCAGGAAGAGGTCGGCTGGAAGGATGGACGTGAAACCCAGTAACGTCCATGGTTTGCTTTTTCGATACTTCCTACGCTACGCCTCTATTTTATTTTAGTTGCCCAACTATGAGCGTTATACGGCTTCAAAATATTACAAAACAGTACGATCAGCAGCTTATCCTGCGAGAGGTTTTTTTTCGGCTTGATCAGAGTGACAGGGTAGGCTTAATCGGAAAGAATGGGGCTGGCAAGACCACCTTATTAAAGCTCATACTTAAGCAGGAATTTCCGGACGACGGAACCGTAGAGATCGATGAGGGCCTGCGGATAGGCTATTTCTCCCAGTTTACCGAACTGACGGACGACGTGCCTATCGATCGCATTCTGGAAAGTGTGTTTATAGAGATCCAGGCAACAGAGCGTGCGCTCAACGAGGTAGGGAAACAGTTGGAATCGCCGGAATTGAAGCCTCTGGAAATGGAGCATGCCCTGACCCGGCAAGCGGCTTTATTGGAAAATATGGACCGGAAAGCGGGCTGGACCTACAGGCACCGGATTGACACAGCATTGTCCCGACTTGGATTCAGCGACCAGTACCGGTCCCGGCCGGTCGGCGCGTTGTCGGGGGGATGGCGTAATCGCGCTGCCCTGGCGAAATTGTTGCTTGAATCACCGGACGTTCTGCTGTTAGATGAGCCCACCAATTTTCTTGACCTGGCTGGTCTGGCTTGGCTTGAGTCCTGGCTGCTGGATTTTTCAGGTGGCGTGATCCTGGTCTCCCATGACCGGCACTTTATCGATCAGGTCGTCAATCGGGTTGTGGAGGTGGAAAACTACCATCTACAGGAATATAAGGGCAATTACAGCGAGTATGTCCGTAAAAAACAAATCCGGTTTAAAAACCTGGAAAATCAATTCGAACATGAAGCGACGTTGCTCGTGCTCGAATCCGAGGCAATTGAAGACCGCCGGGCGGCCAGGAAAAATCCGTCAGAGCATCTGAAACGGAAATTGGCTAATATTAAAAAAGAGAAACCGGCACGGCCGGTAGAAAACATCGTCACGGATATCTACCAGGGATTACGGGTGCGTGACAACCTGTGTCTGGTAGAACATCTGATGAAATCTTATGATAGTCAGGTGATTATGGCGGATCTATCCTTCAGTGTACACCGAGGCGACCGATTGGCCGTTATCGGACCGAACGGTATTGGTAAATCGACATTGATCCGTCTGCTCACCGAACAGGAGTTACCGGACTCCGGTATGATAAAATGGGCGGGTGGGGTAGAGTACATTTTTTTCAATCAGATTATTGAAGAATTGGACTCCAATGAATCCGTCACCAAGTATGTCAACTTTCGGGGGATGGCCTTTAATACGCCGCGAAAGCAGGTCAATCGGTTTCTTGCTCTTTTACGCTTTACTGACCTGGAGATATACCGACAGATCAAAAATCTGTCCGGTGGAGAAAGAGCCCGTGTTGCGCTAGCCGTTTGCCTGCTGTCCGGTGCGTCGGTTGTTATTCTGGATGAGCCAACCAACCATCTGGATGTGACGACGACTCAGGTTATGGAAGCCGCCCTGGCACATTTTCCTGGCGCCCTGATCGTGGCCAGTCATGACCGTTTTTTCATCGATAAACTGGCGAATCGCTTACTTGTTTTTGAAGAAGGGGGTCGTTTACGCACCGTGGCAGGGAACTGGACCACGTGGCAGGCATCGGCGGATGTGGATTAAGTCTTAGGAGATACGCAGTTATGGAAGGATGAAAGGTCTGGTCTATAAGGTCCGGGCCATTAAAAAGCCGCATTTCTATTTACGAAATGCGGCTTTTAATATACATTCGCTTCAATGATATACTTTCCATCTTACAATTACTTACAGACCGGGCCGTTGCTGCTGCCTCCGAGCGAGCCAGCATATCCAGAGCTAACACCACCTTGCAAAAAGCCGGTTCCTCCGAAGCCTTCATCTGCTCGGGCGGTAGCAGTCAAAATCTGATCCGCTGAACCCTCAGAGACCAGAAGAATCATAGATTCGTCAAATCCCAAGGCGTCGGTGTGTTGCAAGCTGGTATTCGACTGTGCCCCTACTT